>Ga0247823_10002837_pt1 | contig 14224 bp, 8 predicted proteins | sample 13C_PalmiticAcid_2_FD_192426 | JGI IMG/M metagenome (GOLD analysis project Ga0247823, IMG submission 192426) | Soil microbial communities from agricultural site in Penn Yan, New York, United States - 13C_PalmiticAcid_Day30 | ecosystem: Environmental > Terrestrial > Soil > Agricultural land...
GGCTCGCCGTGGCCGGCACCGCGACCTTCACCAGCACGCACACGCGCTGGTCGGCGGTGACCGCGATGGGCGCGGTGACCTGGGTCTCTCCGGCATCCAGCTTGCCGTCGCAGTTGGTGTCGCGGAACACGGTCTGGCCCCAGCCCGGGGTCGCGGTGGTCGGCGAGGTGGACAGCGTGAGCGACCCGGCGGTGCCGGCCGTGAAGCTGTGCGGGTAGAACACCGCGCCGCCGGGCGCGGCCGATTGCTGGCCTTCGGTCTCGAGGCGGCTCGCCGGCACGTCGGCGAAGTTCATGCCGGTGATCGTCTGGCCCGCGATGGCGTGGGCGAACGTCGTCGTGTCGGTGGCCAGCACGTAGCTGCCGCCCGATGTGCCGGGGCTGCCGCCCGTCGACACCCACGTCGCCGCCGCAGCCTGCGTGACCTTCACGGACGTCGACGTGGCGGGCACCCACAGTGTGTAGGTGCCGGCGTCGCCGGTCGTGGTGGTGTCGAGCACCGCCGCGCTGGTGCCGTCCACCGCCTTCACGGTCCCGCCCACCACCGGCGACTCGCTGGCCTCCTTCATGCCGTTGTTCGCGGTGCCGCCGCCCGCGCCGTTGTCGTTGAACACCGCGCCGCTCACCTTGCTGCCGTTGTAGAGGCCGAAGCGGACGCCCGAGGTGTCGCTGGTCATCGATACCGGCCGCGTGAGCGCCGGGGTGTGGGTCGCGACCCATCCCGCAGGGGCGGCGGGGGTGACGACGGCGGTGGTGGCGTCGCCGTTGACCACGACGGTCCAGTTCGCCGCCTGCACGCCGGTGAAGCTGAAGTTGCCGGTGGAGGTGTCGACGGGCACCACGGCCACGGCCGGGCCGGCCGGCTTCGAAGGGTCGACGAGCTTCGCGTACAGCGTCTGGCCGGTGCCCGCCTCGCCGCTGTCCTGCACGGCCGAGTGGTTCGCATCCGCGTACACGCAGCCGCCGAGCGAGCAGATGTTCATCGCGCCGCCGGCCGTCACGTCCACTTCGCCGAGCCTCACGCCGAGGGTCTCGAGCAGCGGGTCCACCAGCTTCGACACGATGTCCAGCAGCGTGGGCACGAGCTGCAGCTGGAACACGGTCTTCAGCGCATCGAGTACGAGAACCTCGAGCCCCAGCAGGCTCGGGGTCACCGACAGCGTCAGGTTGTTGACGAGGCTCGTCAGCAGGCCCGAGACGAAGCCGGTCTGCGTGTACGCGGTGAGTGTCTGGGGATAGGGCCCCGTGAACTGCAGCGCGGAGGTGCCGGGCGTCTGGCCCTTGGCGACGGCCTTGGCCTTCACGGCCACGCCCCCGCCGTTGATCGTGAGCGACGCGATGGTGCCGGGCGTCACGTCGCTCGCCAGCAGCGCACGGCCGCGGTTGAAGAAGACGTTGTCGGGGATGATGCCGAGGTAGAGGTCGGCGAGGCCCGGCTTCGCCTGCACGCCGAACACGTTCGCGATGGCGTTCACGGCGCCGATGGCGCCGTCGGCCCGCGCCACCTCGAGGTACAGGTCGAGCCGCGTCACGCTCAGCGACACCGTGTTGACGAGCGGAATGGCCGCTAGCAGCCCGGTGTTCAGGTTCACGCCGACCAGGTCGATGCCGAGCTTGATGCGGATCGTGGCCGTGTGGAAGGCCGAGCCGGTGGGGCCGCACACGTAGACCGGCGGCTCGACCACCTGTGCGGCGAGCGAGAGATTCGTGAGCGTGAGCCCCAGCAACCCGAGGTCGCCCCCGGCGATCGTGATGGTCTGCGGCGTCGTCAGCACGTTCCTGCTGTTGTAGAGCTGGATGGCGCCGGTGACGAGTTGCAGCGCGTTGACCGTGGTATTGCCCAGGCCGCCATCGGTCGCCAGCAGGTCGCCGAGCTTGATCTGCCCGGACAGCGGTGTGAGCGCGAGCGCCACCTGGCCCAGCGACGCCGCGAGCGTGGTCTTGCCGTCCTGCGTCGCGGCGCTGGCCGCGGCGCCCACGATCTTCGCGAGGGTCGTGTTCGTGTTGAGCGCGGTCACCGGGGTCGACACGTTGAGGTCGGCCTGCAGCAGGCTCACGGTCTTCGCGAGGCTCACCGAGCCGGTGGCGACGCTGTTCCAGTCCAGCGCGGACACAGTCAGCGTGGAGTTCGTGAGGCGGCCGAGCAGCGCATTCAGCAGCGCGCCCCGCGTGGAGTCGACGCTCGCGAGGCGAGGGCCCGCGGCGACGCAGCCCCCCGTGGTGCACCCGAAGGCGGGCGACACCACCAGCAGCGCCAGCACGAGCAGCCAGGCCTGCCAGAGGCGCTTCACAGCGACGCCCCGCCGAACAGCGACTCGTCGAACTTCATCCGCAGCCGCACGTAGGCACCGCGCTGCGTGCTGCGGTCCTCCGAGAGGTCGCGGTCGCGGAAGCCGCTCGCGTTGTAGCCCACCGACACCCAGGTGTTGTCCTGCACGCGGTAGCCGCCTTCGACGCCCGCGCCCTGCTGCCGGTTCGAGAACGTGCCGTCGGTCAGCAGGCGCAGCGCCACGCCGAGGTCCCAGCGGTCGCCGAGGTCCTGGCCGGCGCGCAGCGTGGTCATCTGGGCGCGGTGGGACAGCACCAGGCCGCCGCCGGTCTCCTGCACCCACTTCGCGGCGAACATGCCGGTGAGGGTCGTGCGGCGCGCGGCCTGCCAGTCGGCGTGGGTCGACACGACGTGCACGCGGCGCGCGAGATCGCCGGCGGCCAGGCCGCTGTCGCGGCGGAACTCGTAGCGGCCGAGGCCGTTGGCGCGGTTGGTCGCGGTGTCGCGGTAGGCCATGCCCATCTGGAAGCGTTCCTGGATGCGGGTGGGCTGGCCGTCGGTGTGCGCCGTGGCGTACGTGTTCTTCGCGAGCGCGGTCCAGTCGGCATCGAGCTTGCGGGCGAGGCCGAGCGTCGAGAGGAAGGTGTCGCCGGCGGTGGCGTGGCGGGCCTCCAGGCGCGCGGTGCCCTTCCACAGCGGGTTCGCGGTGTACTCGACGGCGCCGGTGAGGGCGACGCTGTCGTTCGTGGCCGGGCCGCTCAACGCGCTGACCCGTTCGAACGAGGTGTTCAGGCGCAGGCCCTCGGCGAGGCGCCAGCGGTTGCGCAGGCCGATGGCGGCCTCGGTCTCGCGGTCGCCGAAGGCGTCGCGGCCCCGGTATTCGCCGAACAGGCGGCCGTCGGTCATCACGTCGCCGTCAACGCCGATCACGGTGGTGTTGCGGCGCTGCGTGGGGTCGAGCAGGAACGGGCCGCCGAGCGAGGAGATGATCTCGTGGCGCGCGTAGACGCGCCCCTGGTTCGGCAGCTGGTACTCGCCGCCGACGGCCAGCAGGCGCTTGCCGCTGTCGGTCACGTCCTGCTCGGCCTCGCCGTACACCGACACCTTCGGCAGGCCCGGCACGAGGGTGCCGGCCTTCACGCGCACGCTGCGGGTGTCGTTCGCCTTCGCGCCCGGCAGCGGGTGGTCCTCGACCCAGCGCACGCCGGCCTCGACCTTGTTGCCCTGGCCGAAGCTGTGCTCGACGCCGGCCAGCAGGCCGTCGCGGCGGGTGTGGCCGGCCTCGTCGCCGCTCGACAGCACGTCGGCGGTGAGGCGGGTGCGCGTGTCGATCGGCTGGCTGGCCTTCAGCCCGGCCTCGCGGCGGCCGGCGGCGAGCGACGACGACGGGTTCGTGAACCCGAGGTCGCTGCGGCCGGCGAACGCGCGCAGCTGCAGGCCGGCGGGATCCTGGTGCGTGACCTCGACGCGCTGCGCACCCCCCGTGCCCGCGTCGTCGCGGTGCAACTGCGCGGCTTCGGCGACGACGGTGGTGCGCGGGCCGGCGCGCCACGTGCCGTTGACGCTCGACAGCGTCTGCGCCTGCAGCGGGTTCAGGTCGCGCACGGCGGCCGCGCCCACCTCGACGGTGTCGGTCACCGCGTACTGCACGTCGCCGCCGGCGACGAGGAACTTCTCGCCGTCCTGCTCGACCTCGTACGTCACGCGGATCGACACCGGGTTCAGGTTCGCGTCGACGCTCGGGACCGGGGCATGGAACAGGAGGCTGCCGGAGAGCGGTTCGAAGTCGTAGTCGGCGAACCGCACCTTCGGCGTCACCGACAGCACGAGCGCCGGCTGGTTGCGGTCGCGCACGATCACCTCGACGCGTTCGCTGTTGGCGAGCGCGCGGGCGTTGCCGAGCACGAACGGGCCCGAGGTGCCGACGGCGGGCAATTCGACGACGGCCTGGCGCGCGCTGTCGCGGCTCGCGAACAGGTTGGCCGTCACGCGGTCGGTCTCGAGGTGCTGGCGCAGGCCGGTGAGGCTGCGCTGGTAGCTGCCCAGCTGGCGGGCCGGCACGGGGGTCTGCGTGGTGAAGTCGCCGTACAGCAGCGAGGACTTGTCCTTCTCGAGCTTCACGTACAGGCGGCTCGTCGACTGCGCGTCGAAGCCCTTGACCGCGTCGTCGCCGTAGACGGGGTAGAACGTGTCGGGCTGGATGTCGCGGAAGAGGCGCTGGCGGCTGTCCTTGTCCGAGTCGTAGCCGAGGGTCAGCAGGTGCTCGCCGAGCACCTTGCCCTTGAGGAACACGGCGGCGCGGCCGTCGAGCGTGGTGTCGCCGCTCGTCGCGTACGTGCGCAGTTCCTGCTCGAAGCCGTCGCCGGGCAGCGCGGGCACGACCGACTTCGTGTCGAGCCTGCGGAAGTTCAGCACGCCATCGACGATGCCGGCCATCACCATCGGGCGCAGCGGCGCGGTGAAGTCGGTGCGCGCGGTGGCCGTGTGGAGGCCGACAGCGGCCTGCAGGTCGGCGCGGCCGGCCGAGGCCGGCGCGCGCAGGCGGAACGTGGCCGACGGGCCGTCGGCGAAGGTCTGCACGCCGGGGCGCACCGGGTCGAGGTCCAGCACGTCCCAGTCGCCGGCCGTCGTGTCGAGCGTGACCGGATGGCGCTCCGCCACGGGCAGGCCGTCGCGGTCCACGAGTGTCAGCGTGACGGGCACGAAGGTCTCGCCGTCGGCGGGCGCCTTCGGCACGGCCACGGACAGGTGCACGGCGGCGAGTGCGCCGGCCACCTTCACCTGGACCTCGCGGCGCTCGCGCTCGTTGCCGAACGGGTCCGACTGCACGAGCGTGAGCGTCGTGGCGCCGGCCGGCAGCACGAGGCCGACGTACTCGCGGGTCTCGGTGTCCCGTGCGGGGTCGACCGTCCGTTCGCCGATGCGGTCTTCGCCCACCGCCACGCCGTTCAGCAGCAGCCTGGCCGGGGCGCCCGCACGCGACTGGACCCGCAACGACAGCGGCTTGCCGGGCAGCACGTCGCCCTCGGCGAGGCCGAGGATCGCGAGGCCCTGCGGGATGGTCTCGCCGGTGGCGGCGGCGCTGGCGGCCGGCGCCGCGGGCGCGGCGGTGGCCGGGCCGAGGTCGCCGATGGTGCCGCTCGCCGGCAGCGCCTTGACGTCCGGGCTCGCGGCGCGGGTGAGCGGCAGGTCGGTGCGCAGCGACAGGCGCAGCTCGCGGTCGGTGGCCGACGTGCCGGCGCGCGCGGCGATGGCATCGCGCAGCGCCGGGCCGCAGCCGCCCAGGGCGAAGTCGGCACGCTGCAGTTCGCTCTTGCGCGGGTCGACGAAGCGGCTCGCGCCGTCGCCGGCATGCCGCTGCGAGGTCGCCCGCGGTTCGGCGCCGGGCGGCAGCGTCGTGGGGTCGATCTTCAGCACGTGGGTCTTGGGGCTGATGCCGTAGAGGCTGTAGCGGCCCTGGCCGTCGGTGACGACGGAGGTGCCGTCTTCCATCAGCAGGCGCACGCCTGGCACGCCCGGCTCGTCCACACCCTTGAGGCCGTCGGCATCGCAGTCGGCGAAGACGGTGCCGAGCACCGTGGTGTCCTCGGTGAACACGCCGGGCAGCACGGTGACGGTGGCGGTGGCCTCGTTGCTCTCGACGACCTCGGGGCTCGTGGCGCGGGCCACCACGCGGTTGATGCCATCGCCGCGCAGCGCGGTGGTGCGCAGCACCGTGCGGTACTGGACGATGTGGCCCTTGTCGGCGCCGAGCCGGCCCGTGTCGAACCGCAGCGCGCGGCCGGGAAGGCCGGCGGGGTCCGGGGCGGGGCGGCCGTCGATGCGGGTGCTGCCGGGCACGACCGCGAAGCCGGCGGGCAGCGTGTCGTGGAGCACCACGTCGTCGAGGTCGACCTGGCCCACGTTTTTCGTGACGAGCGTGTAGTCGACCGACTCGGCCACCTCGGCCGCGGTGCGCGAGGCGGTCTTCTGCACGCTCAGGCCCATCGGCAGCGGGTCGAGCGGCACGTCGAAACGCACGGCACTCATGTCGGAGGTGTTTTCGAACCGCTGGCCGAACGAGGCGTCCACCGCGATGCGGCGGCCCGTGGGCATGTCCGGCATGGCGGTGTTCGGCGAACGCTGGTACTGGCGCGGCACGCCCACCTCGATGCGGTACCAGCCGGGCGGCACGAGGCCGAACGAGAAGCGGCCCTCCGCGTCGGTCTGCACCGTGCTCGGCGCGACCGTCACGCCATCGTTCCCGTAGACCACCGCGCGGTCGCCCGCGAAGCCGCCGTTCGTGGCGCCCGACACGTCGATCAGCGTGACCCACACGCCGCGGATGGGCGCGTTGCGAAGCCGGTTGAAGACGACGCCGCTCGGGTCGACGAGGATGTCGGCCTTGACCTCGACGGGCGAAAGGCCGCAGCTGGCGAGGCTCGCGGTAAGCGTGTCGTCGGCGATGCCGGTCGACGAGGCGGCGACGCTGCGCAGCGCGGGGCCCTGCGGCGGCGAGGAGGCCGTGCGGAACACGCCGGAGTTCGGGGTGGTCTCGACCACGGTGACGGCCTGCGTGGTGCCGGTGGTCCAGGACTGCACGGAGACCGTCGCGGTCTCGGCGACGTGGGGGTCGGCGTTGCAGGCCGCGGCGTTCGCCTGGAGGAACAGCGAGGCACCGACGCTCGTGGCCATGGCCTGGCGGGCGAAGGAGCGGTCGGTGAAGAAGCGGATCGTGGCCGGGGCGGCGGGCACCTCGGCCATCACCTCGTTCGACCACACCGAGGCCTGGGCGCCGGTCAGCGGGTCGAGGTAGTTCAGCCAGGCGTCACGCTGGATGGTGCGCATGGCGCCTGCGGCCGGGGCCGCGAGGCACAGGGCGGCGAAGCCCGCGGCCAGGGTTCTCCCCGCCTCCCGGAGGAGGCGCTGGATGGTCCGGCTCATCGCGGTCCCGCCTCCGCCCCGTCACGGCGAGATGCGCACGCCGAAGCGCAGCACCACGCTCGCACCCGGCGCCAGCGACCCCACCGTGGCCAGCACGGAACCGGCGGCCCCGTTGGCGGGTGCGGTCACCGAACCCGAAGTCACGGCGGCGGGCACGGTGGCGCTGTAGACGGTCCACGCGGGCGTGGCGTCGTTCAGCACGAGGCCGGTGACGGTCACGGGGCCCACGTTGGTCGCGGTGATCTCGTAGCGGATGCAGCCGCCGGGCGCCGCGCCGGAGAGGATGGCGCTGACCGCGAACGCGGTGTCGGCCGTGCCGTCGCAGGCGGCGTCGAGGGCCTGGGTCTTGACGAGCGTGACCTGCGAGGCGATGACGTTCGTGCTGTCGGTGACCGCGGTCGCGGCCGGCGCGGCGATGCTGCTGATCGTGCCGGTGAGCGTGGCGGTCAGCGTCGTCACGTTGGACGTGGACGCCACGGCCGAGGCGGGCGCGGTGACCTTGACGAACAGCCGGGCGGTCTCGCCCGGCTCGAGGCCGGCGGCGGTGCTGGCGCCATTCGTGCCGCCCGTGAGCGCGGCCAGCGAGGTGACCACCGGGTCGCTCGGGTCGAGCGCGCCGTCGTTGTTGCGGTCCCAGTAGACGACCGACGAGAAGCCCGGGCCGGCATCGGCCGCGGCGAGCGCGCCGGTGCTGGCGACACCGTCGCCTTCGAGCACGTTGCCGGCGTTGGTCAGCGTGTGCACGTACACCACCGTGCCGGCCGCGACGACCTGGCCGCTGTGGTTCGGCGACAGCGTGAGCGCACGCACGGTGCCCACGGTGACGGCGTCGTGCAGCTTGTCGGACACGCCGGTGGCGGCCGACAGCGCGCGGAAGTAGAGCTGCGTCGTGCCCGCGGCGGCACCGGCCGGCACGGTGACGTCGGCGTAGACGGTCTTCTGGCTGCTGGCACCCACCACGCCGGTGTTGTCGATGACGGCGCTGGTGGCGTCGCGGAAGACCACGGTCCAGCCGGCGGGCAGCGTCTGCGACGCGAAGTTCACGTCGGTGCTGGCCTGCAGGCCGAAGGTGTCGGGCGCGCCGGCGCCGTTGGCGGTCACGAGCGTGAAGCGCACGGTGGCGCCGGGCTGCACCGGCAGGGTGGCGACCGGCGAGGCTTCGGCGCCGGGGCCGTAGCCCAGCGCGCCGGGGCCGGCGGTGTCGTTCGTCAGGTCGAGTGTGTTGCCCGAGATGGCGGTGAGCGTGTTGGCCGCCGTGGCAACCTGCGTGGCGTCGACCTTCGAGCGCGCGTTCGTCTGCACCGCGTAGCCCGCGCTGCCGGAGGCGCCTGGCGGCAGGGTGGCGCGGATCACCACGTTGACCGAGGAACCCGCGGCGAGCGGGCCGCTGTCGGGCGTGCCGTTGCCGTTGGTGTCGACGAGCGGGGTCACGCCGTCGGCCTGGAAGAACTGGAAGGTGGTGCCGGCCGGGAAGGTCGAGCCGCTGGTGGTGAGGTCGAAGCTGTCGGTGGCGTTGCCGAGGTTGGTCACGGTGTTCGTGAAGACCACGGTACCGCCCTGCGTGGCGGTGGGCACCGCGGCGCCGCCGGTCAGCGAGACACCGGCCGCGCCGACGACGACGTACTGCACGGGGTTGATGGCCGTGGCCGTCACCGGGGCCGCGCCGTCGTGGTACGCGAACGTGCCGCTGACCAGGGTGGCTGCCTGCGCGCCCGCCGGCAGGCCGCCGTTGACATTGACCTTGAACGACACCGTGCCGCTCGCGCCCGGGGCCACCGAGGCGATCTTCGCGGTCACGCGGTTGGCCACGGTCACGCCCTGGTCGTAGACGATGCCGCTCTGGTTGTCGGTGCTGTCGGCGTCGCTCAGCTGCGTGCCGGCGCCGGTCACGCTCCAGCGGCCGGAGTTGGCCACGTACGTCATGCCGGACGGGATCAGGTCGGTCAGCACGACGTTCGTCGCGGTGGTGTTGCCCGTGTTCGTGTACGTGAGGGTGATCGTGCGCGAGCCCGTCGACGGCGACGGGCCGATGGCGAGGTCGATCGACTGGGTCGTGTTGATCACGGCCTGGCCGGTCACCGTGGTCACGTCGGTGACCGTGGCGTTCGTGGCGCCGGCAAAGCCGCTCGTGGCGGTCAGCAGCATCGTGTTCGTGTTGCCGGCGACCGCGGTGGGCGGCACCACGCCCGCGGCCACGAGGTGGAAGACCTGGCCGGCGGCGAGCTGGCCCGTCGTGGTGATGGGCACGGCGTTGTCGGGCACGCCGTCGCCGTTGGCGTCGGCGTAGTACACGAACGCGGCGAACGAGAAGGTGCTCGCCTGCGGGGCCGCGGCGAGCGTGAAGGTGTCGGGACCGTTGCCGGTGTTGACGATCGTGTGCGGGTAGTACACCTGGCCGCCGGCCGAGACGGTCTTCGTGCCGTTCGCGGTGAAGCTCAGGCTCGCGACCTGGTGCACCGTGGTGATCACGGTGTTCGAGGTGACGGTGCGGGTGACGGCGGCGCCGTCGGCGTAGGTGGCCGAGGCCTGGTTGCCGATCTGCGAGCCGGCGGGTGCTGCGGCGAAGACCGGCAATGCGGCGGAGGCGGCCACCAGCACGACGGCCAGCAGCAGGGAGGGAATGCGGAAGTTCAGCATGATGGGGTGTCTCAGCGGCCGACGGCGGGCAGTTGCATGCGCGCACGGACGGTGCGGGTGCCGCCCGCGGGCAGGTCGCCGAGGTTCCAGCGCAGGAAGCGGTACTCGGAGGCGGGGACCTCGCGTCGCGCCGTGCGGCCATCGGGCAGTGTCACGGTGCGCACGAGGGGCAGGGGTTCGAAGGTGCGGCCATCGAGGCTGGCGCTGGTGGCGGCCGGCGTGGCGGTGGTGGCCAGGTACTGCAGGCCGCCGGCGGGCACCGGCAGCGTGAGCTTCACGTCGCGTGCGGGGGCGGCGGTCGGGTTGCGATAGACGGCCTCGTACTCGACGGTGTCGCCGGGGCGCACGTCACCGAGCGGCTGCAGGCGTTCGGCGGGCTTGCCGTCGGCCGGGGCGGGCAGTGCCACGACGCGGTGCGCGGCCAGCACCACGTCGGGTGCGCCGGCCGCTTCGGCGGTCGTGCCGAAAAGGCCCATCAGGAAGGTGATCAGGGCCGTGACCCAAACCTTGTTCATCGCAGACTCCTTGCCATCCGCGCCCATGAGGACACGTGTTTTTCAGATGGGCCGGAGTTTGGCGAGGAAGGGTTTTTTTCGAAGCTGGCGCGTTTCGGTGCGCCGTGAACGTGATCTGCCGCGTACGCGTACGGTGATCGACGTGGCGTGTCGGTGATTCACCGACACCGGCTCGGGCGGCCGTTCAGGCCGGCGGCGAGGAGTGTTCGGCCGCCACGCGGTGCAGGTCGGCCAGCAGGCGGCCGAGTCCTTCGCCCTTGTCGTGGAAGGCGAGCACGTCGAGCTTCTCTCCGAGCTGGCGGTATTCCTCGTGGATCAGCTCGTTCGAGAGCACGAGCACCTTGACGGGGTTGTCCGCCCGGCGGACCGCCTCGAGCACCTTGAGGCCGTGGCCGGGCGAGAGGAACAGGTCGAGCAGCACGAGGTCGGGGCGCACGTGCCCGATGAGCTCGATGGCCTCCGGTTCGCCGCTGGCGACACCGACGACGTTCAGCCCCGGCACGCGGGCCAGCTGCGACAGCAGCACGCGCTGCATCACGGGAGAGTCTTCGACAACGACGATGTTCATGGAGGTACCGCTTCAAAGGGGAGCTTACGGCATCCAACGTTTCCCGGACAGCTGGCGCCGACCCGTGTCCGGTGTGGGCAATCCACCGACAGGCCTGTCGGATCGGGGCGCCTCACACCGCGTCGGTCAGGCCGTGCTGGAGGCAGTACTTCGCGAGCTCGACATTGGTTCGCACCTTCATCTTGTTGAGCAGCCGGGTGCGGTAGGTGCCGATCGTCTTGACGGACACCCCCATCGCCGACGCCGTCTGGGCCGGCGCCTGGCCCGAGGCGATGGCGAGCATCACGCGGTATTCCTGCTCCGACAGCGACTGGTGCGGCAGGCTGTGGCTGGCCCGGCCGCCCAGCAGGTCGACGAGGTGGTCGGCCATCGACGCGGTGACGTAGCGGCGGCCCTGCACCAGGCGCTGCAGCGCCTCCACCAGCTCGTCGCCGGCGCGGTCCTTCGGCAGGTACCCGGCCACGCCCAGCTGCAGCAGCCGCGCGGCGTAGGCCGATTCGGCGTTGAAGCTCAGGACCAGCATCGGCGTGCCCGGGGCGGCGCGCAGCATCGTGGTGATGCCGTCGGTGCCGGTGGTGTCGGGCAGGGCGAGGTCCATCACGACGGCGTCGAACGGGCCGTCCTCGGCCAGCCGGGCGAGGCCTTCGCCGAGCGAGGCGCCCTCGGCCACGGCCGCGTCGGGCCAGGCGTTCAGGATCAGCTGCCGCTCGCCGAGCCGCATGATGGGGTGGTCTTCGACCAGCAGGAATTTCATCAAGGCACCGTCTCCAGGGGAACCCGAACCGTGACCCGGGTGCCGCCGTGCGGCCCCGGACCGAACTGCAGCGAACCGCCCACCAGCGCGGCTCGCTCGCGCATGTTGCGCACGCCGCTCGCGTCGGCGCGCATGTCCGTTGGGCCCACGCCGTCGTCCTCGACGTCGAAGCGGTAGTGGCGGCCCTCCAGCCGGCCCCGCACGACGAGGTGCGTGGCCCCCGCGTGGCGCAGCACGTTGGTGGTGGCCTCCTGCAGGATGCGGAAGATCTGGTTGGCGCGGTCCGGCGGCAGGTGGTCGTCGCCGGCGATCTCGACGCGTGTGTCGAACTTGCCCAGCGCCGCGACCGACCGCACGTGGTGCGACGCCGCGGCGCCGAGCCCCAGGTCGTCGAGCATTGGCGGGCGCAGTTCGCCGGCGATGCGGCGGGTGATGCGGATGGCCTCGTCGAGCAGGCCGGTGACCTGGCCCACGTGCTCCGCGGGCAGTTCGGGATGTGCGCGGGCGAGGTCGCCGACCACCAGCTTGGCGACGGTGGTCACCTGGCCCAGCTGGTCGTGCACCTCCCGCGAGAGGCGCCGGCGCTCTTCCTCGATGCGCTGGTCGAGCTGGCCGGCGAACGACTGGATGCGCACCATGGCCTCGCTCAGCGCCTCGGTGCGCTCCGTCACCTGGTGCTCCAGGCGTTCGTTGGCGAAACGCACGGCGGCATCGGCCTCGTCGCGCAGCCGCCGCTCGCGCCACAGCAGCCACAGGGCACCGCCCATCAGCACCGAGCCGCCGGCGGCCAGTCCGCCGACGAGCGTCGATGTGGCGGCGGCCACGTCCTCGCTGTCGCGGCGGCGGCGGTCGAGCACGGCGGTCTGGTAGGCCTCGAGCGTGGCGAACTCGCTGCGCAACTCGTCCATGAGCTGCTTGGCCTTGATGTGGTCGACGAGGTCGCGCCGCGGCTCGTAGTCGGTTGCACGGCGCCGTTCGATGATCTCCTCGGCTTCGGCGACGCGCAGGGCGACCAGGCGGTCGATGGTGGGGCGCATGGCGCGCACCGGCGCCGAACCGGAGCCGTCGATGTAGGTGCCGAGCGACGGCTGCAGGCGCTGGAGTTCGGCGCGGGCGGTGACGAAGGGCTGCAGGAATTCGTCGCGCCCGCTCAGGATGAAGCCGCGCTGCCCGGTTTCAAGGTCGACGAGGGTCGCGAGCGTGCGATGGAGCAGCAGCAGCGTGGTGGACTCGTGCTGGCGGGCGTCGTCGAGCGCCGCCATGTCGCGCACGCCACGGTAGCCGGCGTACGCCGTGACGACGTAGGCCACCGCGGCCATCGCGAAGAGCGAGAAGGCCAGTGCCGAAAAACGGAATCGCCGGGCGAACCGCGCGAGGTAGCTGCTCGTTGCCAAACCCGGTTACCTCCCTGGCAACGCTGTCGGTTGACGGGCCCTTGCCGTACACGCACGGCAAAGGCTCTTCCTCGCACTCTATGGAGATGGCAAGACCTGTCAATCCCGGGGTTTCCGCCCGGCCGCGGGCCGGTCAGTCGGCCCGCCACTCCCGCAGCTCTTCGACCAGCACGGGATGGTTGTCCATCTCGGCACGGCGGATCAGTGCGAACACGTTGTGTTCGGTGACCCGCTCGTGGCCGATGCCCTTCAGGAGCAGGTGGTAGATGTCCTCGATCTCCTGGGCGTGTTCGGCGTTCGTGTTCATGCGCGCTTTCTCCGGTGGGCGGGTGGGTCAGTCGAGCAGGGTGGCCGACAGCGTGATGTTGGGGACCGAGGCGAGGGCCTTCGACAGCGGGCAGTTCTGCTTGGCACCGGCGGCCAGCTGCTGGAACTGCGCCTCGTCGAGGCCGGGCACCTTGGCCGACAGCGTGAGGGCGATGCGGTCGATCAGGAAGCCGTCGCCCTGCTGGGCCAGGCGCACGCTGGCCCGCGTGTCCACCGTGACGGTGGCGAAACCCGCCTTCTCGCAGGCGAACGAGAACGCCATCGTGAAGCAGGCGGCGTGGGCGGCGCCCAGCAGTTCCTCCGGGTTGGAGCCGGTGCGGTCGTCGCCGAAGCGGCTGCCGAAGCCATAGGGATAGGCCTTCAGCGCCGCGGTTTCGGTGCTGATCTGGCCCTGCCCCTTCTTGCCGGGGCCCTCCCAGTGGACGGTGGCGGTCTTTTCGGTCATGGGGCGGCTCCTTTGCGGGGGTGGAAGTCACTTGGGACGCGGGGCGTCGAGGGACGCGCCCGGGTTGGAGAGCTGATGTTCGCGCAATTCGCGCACCGCGAGGGCGACAGCCCTGGCGGCGTTGTGCACTTCCGCGAGGAAGGCGGTGTCGCGGTCGAGGGCTTCGTGACTCGTGGCGTAGGGTTCGTAGTAGCCCACGTAGCGGTCGAGCCGGGCCTTGTCACCGGCGTCCACGAGGCCCATCCAGTCGAGCCAGTCGGTGAGGCTGCGCCGGTGGCCTTCGATGCCGGCCACGTCGCCGTGGACCACGACGCCGTAGACGCGCCCGGCGAGGTGTTTCGGGTAGCCCCAGCCGGCCAGCTCGATCTGTTTGGCCTCTTCGGGCTTTTTCCC
>Ga0247823_10002838_pt1 | contig 14223 bp, 15 predicted proteins | sample 13C_PalmiticAcid_2_FD_192426 | JGI IMG/M metagenome (GOLD analysis project Ga0247823, IMG submission 192426) | Soil microbial communities from agricultural site in Penn Yan, New York, United States - 13C_PalmiticAcid_Day30 | ecosystem: Environmental > Terrestrial > Soil > Agricultural land...
GTGCCCGCGCCGCCCTGATGGGCGCCGCGGGCACCCTGCTGGGGCGGGCCGTCGCGCGAGGGCTCGATGCGGACGTCCTCGTCGCCTTCATGGGTGCGCGCGATCGCGGCGGCGAACTTGGCGGCGATGGCGCTGGGGACCTGGAAGAAGGTCTCGTTGGGACCGATGCGGATCGCGCCGATCTCGTTCTTGGTGATGTGGCCGCGGCGGCAGATCAGCGGCAGGATCCAGCGCGGATCGGCGTTCTGGCGGCGGCCGATGTCCATGTGGAACCAGGCGATGTCGTCGAAGCCGGGGCGGTGACGCTCCTGCTGCGCGGCACGGCGGCCCTCGGGAGTCTGCTCGATCATCTCCTCGGGCGCGGGCATCGCGGCGCGGTGGGCGTGGACCAGCGCGGCGGCGATTTCCTGCGGCGATTTCTCGGCGAGCAGGCGCTCGGCGAGGGCGGCGTCCTCCTCGTCGGTCTCTACGGGCGCGAGCAGGGCAGCGAGCAGGCGCTCGCGATCGTTGGCGCGGATCGCCTCGGGAGTCGGCGCCTCGATCCACTCGGCCTCGATGCGGGCGCCGCGCAGCATCATCTCGACGCGGCGGCGGCGCGGATAGGGGACCAGGAGGACGGCGGTGCCCTTCTTGCCGGCGCGGCCGGTGCGGCCCGAACGGTGCTGAAGCGCCTCGGCGTCGCGCGGCAGCTCGACATGGATGACTAGGCTGAGGGTGGGCAAGTCGATGCCGCGCGCGGCGACGTCGGTGGCAACGCAGACGCGGGCGCGGCGATCGCGCAGTGCCTGGAGCGCGTGGTTGCGTTCGGACTGGCTGTGCTCGCCCGAGAGGGCGACGGCGGAGAAGCCGCGCTCGACGAGCGTGGCGTGCAAGTGACGGACATTGTCGCGCGTCGCGCAGAACAGCATCGCGGTCTCGGCCTCGTGGAAGCGGAGCAGGTTGATCACCGCATGCTCGATGTCCGAGGGCGAGATGGTGACGGCCTGATAGGCGATGTCGCCATGGCCGCGATCCTCGCCGACGGTCGAGATGCGCAGCGCGTCCTTCTGGTAGCGGCGGGCGAGCGCGACGATCGGCTTGGGCATCGTCGCCGAGAACAGGAGCGTGCGGCGCTCGTTGGGAGTGGCGTCGAGGATGTGCTCGAGATCGTCGCGAAAGCCCATGTCGAGCATCTCGTCGGCTTCGTCGAGCACGGCGGCGCGGAGCGCGGAGAGGTCGAGCGCGGCGCGCTCGAGGTGATCGCGCAGACGCCCGGGGGTGCCAACGACGATGTGCGCGCCGATGTTGAGCTGGCGGCGCTCCTTCGAGGCGTCCATGCCGCCGACACAGGTGGCGATACGGGCGCCGGTGGGGCCGTAGAGCCAGATCAGCTCGCGGCTGACCTGGAGCGCGAGCTCGCGGGTGGGGGCGATGATCAGGGCGAGCGGCGCGCGCGAGGGGACGATGCGGCCGTCCTCGCCGATGAGGTCGCCAGCCATTGCGAGGCCGAAGGCGACGGTCTTGCCCGAGCCGGTCTGGGCGGAGACGATCAGGTCGCGGCCCTGCGCTTCGGGCTCGAGCACGGCGGCCTGGACGGGAGTGGGCGCGGCATAGCCACGCGCGGCGAGCGCTTCTGAAAGAAGCGCGGGGAGGTTCTGGAATTCCATGGAACCGCGCACATGGGGGTGCGGGCCGGGAAGGGCAAGCTAATTCGGGGTTAACTGCGGCAAGTACCGAGGGAGAGCTTCGAGAGGGGCCTCACATCTCGAAGTCGATCCGGACGCTCGGCGCCGAGCGTTCGTGCGGGCCGTGATAGACCGCCTCCACATTGTTGCCGTCGGGATCGAGCAGAAAGGCGGCATAATAGCCGGGATGATATTTGGGGCGAATGCCGGGGGCACCATTGTCCTTGCCGCCGGCGGCGAGGCCGGTTTTGTAGAAGGCGTCGACCGTGGTCTGGTCCTTCGCCTGGAAGGCGAGATGGTGGCGGCCGGTGAGCTTGCCGGCGGCTTCGGGGCCGTTTTTGGTCGAGACGAAGAGCTCGTCATACCAGAAATGGCTGTCGGCGCTGCCGCCGAGGGGGATGCCGAGCACTTCGAACACCGCGTCGTAGAAGGCGCGGCTGGCGGCGAGATCGGCGACGACCAACTGGACATGGTCGATCAGGCGACCGCGGTGGAGTTGCATCGCTTCCATGCATGCAGAAACTTGCAGACGCGGATCTGGTTCCGGAGGCGTAATTAAGCCGGGGTTCAGTCACGTGGGGCGAAGCTCGGGTCTGCAGGGAGGATCGCCATGCGCATGCTCGCAACCGGAATCGTCGCGTTCGTCGTCACCGCTATATTCATCGTCACCACCGCGCCGGCTTCGGCGCAGATCGCCGGATCGATGCGCGGGCTTTCGGGAAGTCCGTCGATCCGCGGGGATATCCTGCGGGCGCCGCCTGCCGATCCGGGCTTTGCGCAGAGCGTGTCGGTTTCGCGCGAGATGGGCGGGATACGCAGCCAGATTCGTGAGGGACGCGCGGCAGGCCAGCTCAGCCGAAGCGAAGCGCGCGCGCTGCGCCGCGAAGGCGACCGGATCGAGGCGATGGGCGCTCGGTTGGGGCGCGACGGCTATTCGGCCGCCGAAGTCGCGATGCTGCGGGGCCGGACCGAGGCGCTGCGCAGCGCGGTGGTGGCGAAGCGCAGCCAGGGATTGCAGGGCAGATAGGTCGCGCCGCCCCGATCGAATATGCTATATGCTCCGGTGCCAGTTCCAGTCGCGCGTTGAACTCCTGCACGGGATGTGCGTCGATGCCCCGGATCTTGCCGCCGCCGACGAAATACGATCCGCTGCGGCCGGTGCAGGCCAAGGCTGCGGCCCCGACCATGCCGGCGGTCGCCGTCCCGCCGACGCGGTTCGATCCACCGGTGCAGCATGCGGGTCCGGCGGGTACGATCCAGCGCGCGACGAACGGTGCGGCTCCGGCCGCGCGCAGCTTCGCCATCCCGCCGACCCGGTACGACCCGGGGGTGCGGCATCAACTTCCCGCTACCGTGGTGCAACGCGCCGCGGCTGCCGGGGGTGGCGGTGGCGGGGGCAGCGGGTCCGGCGGAGGCAAGCCACCCCAAAAGCCGCCTCAGGCGGACAGCAAGGCGTTCTACAAGGCGGCTGCCGGAAAACCGGTGTACGACGCCCACTCGGGAGCGGCGGGCGCCAAGTTCGACGATCCTGCGATGGGCAAGACCGGTCAGTCTCCGTCAGCGGCGGCGGGAGGAAAATTCGGCCAATCCCCGTCAGCCGCCGCGGGCTACCGCTCGCAGTCCGCCGCGGCGGGCAATTTCAGCCACCGTTCGAGTGGCCGAGGACGTGGCGGCAGAGGCTGGCGGGGCGGTTCGAACCGGCCGGCCGGCGGGAACGCCGCCGCGGCAGCTGGGGGAGCGGCTCCGGCGACAGCCCCCAAGGTCCGGGTGGACACCAAGGTGGAGGCCTTTGCGAGGACGCTGACCCAAGACGTCGCAAAGGACTATCTCGGCAAACCGGTCGCGCTGATCGGGACCGACAAAGCGGCGCACAGCCCGCTCTACGACAAGCTGATGGAAGCCAGGGCGGATTGCCTCGCGATATGGCTGGTACACGAAGGCGGCGAGCCGCACGACAACGACAAGAATATCGCCTGGCTGGACCGATGCATAAAGGCGGGCAAGAACTTCTTCGTCGTCAAACCCGGGGACCATGGGGTCGGCAGCTATGCGGCACCCATGACCGCGGCGGAGGTGAAAGCGGCCAATCCCATCCAGACGGTTCACGAAGTCGGGTATCTGATGTACAAGAACTATGTCTGGGACGGCAACAACACCTACTCGCCGCCCAAATGAGCGCGCGATCCAATCGGGGTCAGAGCGCCATTCCCGCCGCCCAGCCGCTGGCCCATGCCCATTGGAAATTATAGCCGCCGAGCCAGCCGGTGACGTCGACCGCTTCGCCGATCGCATAGAGGCCGGGGACTTTCCGCGCCTCCATCGTCTGCGAAGAGAGGTCGGCGGTGCTGATCCCGCCGATCGTGACTTCGGCCTTGGCGAAGCCCTCGGTGCCGTTGGGCAGGAACGGCCAGCCGGCGAGACGGCGTTCGGCCTCCTGCAGCTTGCGATCGGGCAGATTGGCGAGTTCGCCGGGCAAAGCGAGCTGTTCGGCCAAGGTCTCCGCAAGGCGATCGGGCAGGCGGTCGGCAAGGGCTTTGCGCAGCGTCGTGCGCGGGCGGGCGCGTTTGGCCTCGACCAACCAGCCGGCGCCGCGGCCGGGGAGAAAGTCGATCGCGATCGGCTCGCCGTGGCGCCAATAGCTCGAGATCTGGAGGATCGCGGGGCCGGAGAGACCGCGATGGGTGAAGAGCGCAGCTTCGGGAAACGCCGCCTTGCCGGCGCGCGCGATCACGTCGGTCGCGACGCCCGATAGCTCGCGGAACAGCGCCTGATCGGGGGGCAGAGTGAGCGGGACGAGCGCGGGGCGCGGCTCGACCACCTTGAGGCCGAAGCGGCGGGCGAGGTCATAGGCGAAGCCGGTGGCGCCCATTTTTGGGATGGAGGGCCCCCCTGTGGCGATCACCAGGGCGGGGGATTCGTCGTCGCCGATCCGATAGCGGCCGTCGGCATGACCGATGACGCCGACGCTGCGGCCGGTACGGATTTCGACCTGGCCTGCAGCGCATTCATAGAGCAGCATATCGACGATCTGGCGCGCCGAGCCGTCGCAGAAGAGCTGGCCGAGAGTCTTTTCGTGCCAGGCGATGCGATGGCGCTCGACCAGAGCGAGGAAATCCTGCGCAGTGTAGCGGCCGAGCGCCGATTTGGCGAAATGGGGGTTGGCCGAGAGATAGCGATCGGGCGCGGTGTGGATGTTGGTGAAGTTGCACCGTCCGCCGCCCGAGATCAGGATCTTCTTGCCGACTTCGGGGGCGTGATCGAGCAGCAGCACGCGGCGGCCGCGCTGGCCGGCGATTGCGGCGCACATCAGGCCGGCGGCGCCGCCGCCGAGGATGATCGCGTCGTAATTGGGCATTGGGGCGCGTTATACGGGAAGAGGCGGCTTCGTAAGCCCTCTGGCAAGATGATGTTCTGGCGGGCGTTCATCGCTCCCCTTCCGCTTGCGGGAGGGGCGGGGGAGGGGCCTGCCGACCAGGTCGCCCTCTAGGTCAGTCCCTCCCCCTAACCCCTGCAAGCGGAAGGGGACAAGAAAGAAGGGAGTCGGTCATCAATGCAGCTTGGCGATGCTCAGTCCGTCGAGCTTGGCGCGTTCCTTGACCGATTCCTCGCTGCGGGTCAGCGCCTTGGCGATCGCGCGCAGCGGCATTCCCTTTTTGGCGAGGGTGTGCAGCTTCTGGATCTCGTCGGTCCGCCACGGCTGGCGGTGGCGCTCGAAACGCTCGGACATGTGTGTCTCCTGTTCAGCGGGGCGCAATGCCAGCCGCGCGACGCTGTGACCAGTCAATCGGGAGGATGCCATGCATTTGCTGATCGCCGCAGCGTTGGCCGCCCAGATCCCCGATCCGCTCTGTCCGCAGATCGCGCGGCTGATCGAAGGTGGCCGCGAGAAGGCGCCGTTCGCCAGCCTGCGCGCGGAAGGATTCGAGCTGCGATTCTGGCAAGGGCGTGCGTGCAGCGCGGATGGACGCGGCTATCTGTGCTACCGGAACCTGCTGCCTCGCGAGATCACCGAAGCGACCATGGCTGCCCGGATCGCGGCGTGCCTTCCGGGCGCGAAGATTTCTGTGGAAAAAACCGGCGAATGGGGTCCCGAGAAGACCGTCATCCGCGGATCGGGGTTGGCGTTCGCGCTCGACGAGTCGGGATCCGAGCGCGCGCATGTCGGCCGCATGCTCGGGATTCTGGTCCGCCCGGCGACTGATTCCGTCGCCGTGCCGGACTGAACGGAAACGGGGCGGACCTCTTTCGAGACCCGCCCCGCTTTGCTTCGTGAGGTACGCCGGCGCTCGCCGGCAGCAACCTTACTTGACGTGCTTGGAGATGTGCTTGTTCATCTCGAACATCGTGACCTTGTCCGCGCCGAAGATCGGCTTCAGCTTCGCGTCAGCCAGAATTTCCCGCTTGTTTTCAGGGTTCTGGAGGTTGTTCTTCTTGATGTAATCCCACATCTTGCTGACGATCTCGCTGCGCGGCAGATCGGCGGTGCCGACGATCGCGGCCAGCTCCGGCGAGGGCGTTACCGGCTTTGCGATGCCACCACGTGCTCCGCCAGCTGCTTTAGTTTCGGCCATTCTGTCTTCTCCTGTTCGCACCCGTTTCCGGGCTATTCCCTCGTCAGCGCCCCCGGCTTGTGCGAAGCCTTCCCGCCGTTGTCGCTCTCGACGATGTACTGTGGTTCGTGCTCGGATGCACGCACCTGATGCCCTTTGATCGTGGTATCGCGCGTCTGTCTAGAGAGCACTTCACCATGTGCGGTGCGTCCGTGCGATTTCCAGCCGACCCGATCGCCTTTCTTCAGATGCTTCGCCATCGTCCTTTCTCCCTATCCTGCAGGGATCAAGCGCCGGGCAAAAGGGGAGTTGCCCGCAGGCAACGCTTCGTCGCATTCGAGGTTCGGCTCGGCGGAAAGGCGTGCGGGGCCAGGCGGGGAGGCGCCGGTCGGGCGCGATAGAAGCGGCTGCCGGGCCGTGCTATCAGCCACGCATCTTACGGGAGGGCGGGAATGCGGTTGCTGCTATTGGGTGCGTTGCTGGCGCTGGCTGGATGCGGCGGTGGGGGAACCACCGGCACCAACTATTCGGACGCGCCGCCCATGGCCGAGATCGTCGCTACCCCGTCCCCGAAGCCGAGCGAGACTCCCACGCCGGAGGCGGAGGCAGTGGAGAATGCGGCCGTCGAGAATGCCGTGGTCGCGGAGAACGCCGTCGAGGCGGACGCAGCAGCCAACGCCGCGGAATAGCGGCTCCCGGATCGTGACTACAACCTGAGACCTCTTCCCTCGAGGAGAGAGGGAAGGAGGCCGAACGTCGATGCCTCTAGGCCGCGCGGCGGACCTTGGCGAAGCCTTCGAAGGTGGCGCGGACATCGGGGGCGGCGTTCTCCGCAAGGCGGCTGACGCTTTCGATGAACCGGTCGGCGTCGGCGCCGGGTGTGCGATGCGCCATCGCCCAGTCGCCGAACTCGCGCGCGCCGATCGTGCGCCGCGAGAGCAGGACGATCGCCCGGTGGCGCGTGTCGTGCCGGATACGCTCGAATGCGGCTTCGACGGTCTCTTCGGGACCCTCGAGCGCCTGAAGGAAGCGGGTGCCGTCCGAATAGAGCAAACCGGTGATGGCATCGCGGCGATTGTTGGTGCGCGATGCGGCGAGGATCGCGGCCGGATCGGCATTCGCCGCGTTCGGCGCGACGCTGCTCACATAAACGAGTTGAAGCATCTCAAATCCCTGGAATTCGCAGATTCGCGACGGCTATGCCGATCAAATATGAGCATTTTCTTGAGATGGTGGACAATCCATGGCGGGCGCGGCATTATCGCACCCGTGACGAACGCGCTGCACCTTCTGCGACTTATCCGCCCTTAGGGGCCGAACCGCGTCACGCGCACGTCCCTAAGGGCAAGGGCCCAAGGCCAAGCAAGACCTTCCAGCATGCACCGGCACGCGCTACGGCGCGGCCGCGACCCTTGAGAGGCGAAGTCCCATGTTGCGCGATCCGAGCGTAAAATACCGTCCCTTTCCGCAGGTCGATCTGCCCGACCGGCAATGGCCGTCGAAGACGATCACCCGCCCGCCGCGCTGGCTCTCCACCGACATGCGCGACGGCAACCAGGCGCTGATCGATCCGATGGACGGCGAGAAGAAGCAGCGCTTCTTCGACCTGCTGGTCAAGGTCGGGGTCAAGGAGATCGAGGTCGGCTTCCCCAGCGCAGGCGCGACCGAATTCGACTTCATCTCGGGGCTGGTGCGCGAGGGGCGCATCCCCGACGACGTCATCGTACAGGTGCTCACCCAGTCGCGCCGCGACCTGATCGAGACCAGCTTCCAGAGCGTCAAGGGCGCGAAGCAGGCGATCGTCCATCTCTACAATGCGGTGTCGCCGGCGTGGCGCGAAGTGGTGTTCCGGATGAGCCGCGACGAAGTGCGCGAGATCGCGGTGGCCGGCGCCAAGGTGCTGCGCGACGAGGCGGCGAAGCAGCCCGATACCGACTGGCATTTCGAATATAGCCCCGAGACCTTCTCGACCGCCGAGCTCGATTTCTCGGTCGAGGTCTGCGAGGCGGTGATGGAGATATTGCGACCGACGCCCGAGCGGCCGCTGATCCTCAACCTGCCCGCGACGGTCGAGGCGGCGACGCCCAACATCTATGCCGACCAGATCGAATGGTTCGGCCGCAACATCCGCAATCGCGACTCGATCGTGATCAGCCTGCACACACACAACGACCGCGGCACCGGCGTCGCCGCGGCCGAACTGGGGCTGATGGCGGGCGCCGACCGCGTCGAAGGCTGCCTGCTCGGCAATGGCGAGCGCACCGGCAATTGCGACCTCGTGACCGTCGCGCTCAATCTCTACACCCAGGGCGTGAACCCGGGGCTCGATTTCTCGGACATCGACGAGATCGTCAACACCGTGAATTATTGCACCAACATTCCGGTGCATCCGCGCACGCCTTATGCCGGGGATCTGGTGTTCACGGCATTCTCGGGCAGCCATCAGGACGCGATCAAGAAGGGGTTCGCGGCGCAGGAAGTGCGCAACGACGAGTTCTGGAACGTGCCGTATCTGCCGATCGACCCCAAGGATCTCGGCCGCGATTACGAGGCGGTGATCCGGGTCAATTCGCAATCGGGCAAAGGCGGGGTCGCGTGGGTGCTGGAACAGGATCGCGGGCTCAAGCTGCCCAAGAGAATGCAGGCGGACTTTTCGAAGCACGTCCAGGCGCTGGCGGACGAGACCAGCCGCGAGCTCAATGCCGCGGACATCCGCCAGAAGTTCGAGCAAGTCTATCTGCCGGGCGAGAGCGATCGGATCGCGCTGGTCGATTACGAGGAGACCGGTGCGGCGGGGAGCCGCGTGTTCGTCGGGCGGATCGCGGTGGATGGCGTCGAGCAGAGCATCTCGGGGCGCGGCAATGGCTTGATCTCGGGCGTGATCGACGCGCTTGCCGGGACGACGGGGCCGTCGCTCGACGTGGTCGATTATAGCGAGCATGCGATCGGCCATGGGGCGGACGCGCAGGCCGCCGCCTATGTCGAATGCCGGACCGAGGATGGGCGGACGGTGTTCGGGGTCGGGATCGATGCCGATATCGCGACCGCTTCGGTGCGTGCGGTGCTCAGCGCGGCGAACCGGGCCTGAGCGGCTTCGAGCGAGGCGTTTGCCGCCATTCGTCACCCCGGCCTTGTGCCGGGGTCCACGGCGCGGCAAGCGCATCGCTCTCGCCTCTTCTGGTTACAGCCTGGCCTGGTGGACCCCGGCACAAGGCCGGGGTGACGGAGAAAAGCCCAGCTCCCCCACGTCGTCAGCGCGTCGGGTCGATCAGGTATTTCTCGCCGGTCGCCTTTTTCGCGTAGGCGGCGACCACCGCCGGATCGAGTACTTCCGCCAGCGAGATGGTCGCGGAATAATGGCTTGCGAAGGTCGTGGTCAGCTCGGCGGCGACACGGGCGCGCAGGCGCATCGTGCCTTCCATGCCCAATTTCATCAGGAAAGGCGTGAGCAGGAAGCCGCTGACGCCCCATGCGAAGCCATAGCCGCGGTCGAGCTCGGTCGGGGCGAGATCGAGCGCGCCATAGATATAGACCTGCTTGAAGGTCGACGAGCCGTAGCGGCTATATTCGGTGGCATTGCGATTGGCCGCAGCCTCCATCGCGTGGAGGATCGCATTGACGAGCCGCCCGCCGCCGATCGCGTCGAAGGCGAGCGTCGCCCCGGTCTCCGCGATCGCATCGGTGAGCTTTTCACGGAAATCGGGGGCGCTGCTGTCGACGATGTAGCTCGCGCCGATATCGCGGAGGATCGCCGCCTGCGCCTCGCTGCGGACCACATTCACCAGCGGTACGCCGTCGGCGATGCAGATCCGGTTGAGCATCTGGCCGAGGTTGGACGCGGCGGCGGTGTGGACCAGCGCCTTGTGCCCCTCGATGCGCAGCGTCTCGACCATTGCCAACGCCGTCAGCGGATTGACGAACATCGACGCGCCATCGGCGGCGGTGGCGCCCTCCGGCAGCGGAATGCAGTCGCGCGCGGCGATTTTTCGATACTGCGCGTACATCGCGCCGCCGATCATCCCGACCTTCTTGCCGAGCAGCGCGGTTACATTCTCGCCAGCCTGAACGACGGTGCCGGCGCCTTCGTTGCCGACCGGCAGCGACTGATCGAGCCGGGGCTTCATCATCGCCATCCGCGCCTGCGGGATCGCGGCGGCGAGGGTGGGGCGATCGGAGGTGCCGCCGGCGGCGAGCGTCGTCAGGTCGGCGGGGCCGAGCAGAAGGCCGAGATCGGAGGGGTTGATCGGCGCGGCCTCGACCCGGACGATGACCTCGTCGGGGCCGGGCGAGATCAGCGTGACGGGTTCGAGATGAAGGGTGAGGCGTCCGTCGCTCGATACGGTGGAGCGCAGTTCGAAGCCGGTCAGCGGGTCGGGCATTGCACTCTCCTGGTTCGCCGTCAGTCGCGGCGGCGGGTGATCTCGCACCCGATCCGGGCGTCGGGATAGACATCGAGCTTCATCGAGCGGACACGGACTTCGCGGACCCGCGGGTCGCGCAGCGCCAGGGCCGCCACTTCGTCGCACAAAACCTCCTGCAGCGCGAAATGACGCGAGGTGGCGAGCGCGTGGATTTCGCGGCGGAGGAAATCATAGTCGACCACCGCATCGATCCGGTCCTCGGGCGGGGCGTCGTAGCGGCAGGTCATCGCGACGTGCAGCACCACGCGTTGCGGCGCCTGCTCGTGCGCGTGGATGCCGAGGCCCATGACCAGTTCGAGATCGTCGAGCAGGATCGTGTATTCAGGCATCGGGGCGCCGCCGCCCTTCGAACATCACGTCGCCGTCGCGCGGCAGGAAGCGCTGGCCGCAATCGACGAAGACATTCTGCCCGGTGATGCTGGGACAAGTGAGCAGATGCTCGACCGTCGCGGCGACATCGTCGAGCGCGACCGGGTGCTGGAGCAGATTCTGCCGGGCATGTCCGGCGAATTCCTCCGCTGTCTGATCGAGGCTCTGAAGGGTGAGGCCGGGGGAGACCGCATTGACGCGGATGCGCGGGGCGAGGGCGCGCGCCATCATCTCGGTCGCGGCGGCGAGCGCAGCCTTGCTGCAGGTATAGGTGAAGAAATCGGGATTGAGATTGGCGACCTTCTGATCGAGCAGATTGACCACCGCGCCGGACTCGAGATCGTCCTGTTCGGCGAGCGCCGATGCGAGCGCGACCGGTGCGCCGAGATTCACCCGCATATGCTGATCGAGCAAGGCGAAATCGGTGAGCGGGAGGACGTCGAAGGCGAATTGCGAGGCATTGTTGACCAGCCCGTCGACCGGTCCGCCGAGCCCCTCGCGCGCCGCGGCGATCAAGGCGGGCGCGGTGGCCGCATCGGCGAGCTCGCCCGAGACGACGCATGCGCGTCCGCCCGCCGCGGCGATCGCATCGCGCAAGGCAGCGGCGTCGTCGGGTGCATTATGGTGGTGAATCGCGACGGCATGGCCGCGCAGTGCGAGGCGGCGCGCAATCCCCGCACCGATCCGCCGCGCGCCGCCGGTGACGAGAACCCGCATCAATAGCCCATCAGCGCGAGCACCTCGCGGCGGCTGCGCTCGTCTTCGCGGAACACTCCCATCATCCGGCTGGTGACCATGCCGACTCCGGGAGTGCGCACCCCGCGCGCCGTCATGCAGGCATGCGTCGCCTCGATCACCACCGCAACGCCGACCGGCTGCAATTGCTCCCAGATGCAATCGGCGACCTGCGCGGTCAGGCGCTCCTGCACCTGCAGTCGGCGGGCGAAGGCGTGAAGCACGCGCGCGAGCTTGGAAATGCCGACGACGTGATCCTTCGGCAGATAGGCGATTGACGCCTTGCCGATGATCGGCGCCATGTGGTGCTCGCAGTGCGACTGGAACGGGATGTCCTTGAGCAGCACGATCTCGTCATAGCCGCCGACTTCCTCGAACACGCGCGACAGATGGTGCGCAGGGTCCTCGCCATAGCCCTGGCAATATTCCTTCCATGCGCGGGCAACGCGCTGGGGCGTATCGATCAGGCCTTCGCGGGCGGGATCGTCGCCGGCCCAGCGGATCAAGGTGCGGATCGCGTCGGCGACGTCATCCGGGACGGCGATCTTTGCGGGCGACGCGACCAGATCGCCATCTTCCGCAGGATCGTGAATTGCCGTCATTTATCCGTCCTTCCTCGCCTTGATCCAGTTTACGCTACGGCAACCGGCTTTCCACCGCGCCGCACCTGTTGCGCATCCGTACCGCTCCGGGAAAAACGGCTCGAAACCGCGGAGTTCCGCGCCGCATCCCGTTGACGGCTTCAAAAATGCAGCGTTAGTTGCATGCGTAATAAAAGCAACGCCGACACCGATCAGACGCGGGCGGCGACAGGAGGGGACAATCGCATGAAGAAGCTCGATTTGCTCGCAGCGACTGCGCTGGGTCTGCTACTCGCCGCGCCTGCTTATGCGCAGGACGCAGCCGCACCGACGGCCCCGGCCGACGAAACCCAGACCCAGGAATATCAGAGCGCCAACGACATCATCGTCACGGCGACCCGGCGCAACGAGACCGTGCAGGACGTGCCGATCGCGATCACTGCGATCGGACCCGAACTGCTCCAGAATGCCGGGGTCGACAATGTTCGCGATCTCGAGCAACTGGCGCCTTCGCTGCAGAGCTCGACCGGCCAATCCTCGGCGACCGGCACCACCATCTATCTGCGCGGCATCACCACCGGCGGCGACAATCCCGGCTTCGAGCCCGCGGTCGGCGTGTTCATCGACGGCGTGTTCCGCGCCCGTGCCGGCGTGGCGATCTCCGAGCTTCCCGAACTCGAGCGCGTCGAAGTGCTGCGCGGCCCGCAGGGCACGCTGTTCGGCCGCAACACCTCGGCCGGCGCGCTCAGCATCTACACCGCCCAGCCGCAATTCGAGACCCACGGCTATGTCGAGGGCATGGTCGGCAACTACAACGCCTATGGCGTGAAGGGCGCGATCACCGGGCCGGTGAGCCAGTCGCTCGCGCTGCGCCTCGACGCGGGCTATCGCAAGCGCGATGGCTATATCAACGACGCCAACAGCGACCGCGCGATCAACGACGTGGACCGCTGGAACGTCCGCGGGCAGGCGCTGCTCGACAGCGGCGACATCACGTTTCGCCTGATCGGCGACTATTACCAGACCGACGAGCAATGCTGCGGTGCGGTCTCGGTAGTGCGCGGGCCGCTCGCGCCGGCGCTCCAGTCGATCGCCGCGGCGCAGGGACTGGTCGGGCTCTACACCGGTCCGGGCAGCGATCGCACCCAGGCGATGTCGCCGAACCGCGATTATGCCGAGAAGATCAAGGATTGGGGCTTTTCGGGCGAGCTCAACTGGGATCTGGGCGGAGTCAAGCTGACCTCGATCACGGCCTATCGCGACTGGCAGGTGGTGCGGAATCAGGACATCGATTTCTCCGGCGTCGACCGCGCCTATCGCAACGGCTATCGCAACGAGCTCAACGATTTCACCCAGGAGCTGCGCCTGCAGGGTTCGGCGTTCGGCGACAAGCTCGACTGGCTGATCGGCGGCTTCTACCTCAACGAGACCAACAAGCTGCGCGACGTGGTGCAGATCGGCAATGACGGCAATCGCTATGTCGATACGGTGTTTGCCGGCCAGCTCCGCGCCGGATTCGGCACGCCGCTGCAATTCTACGGCTCGCTCGGGCCGACGGTGCCGACGTTCGGCGCGGCGCTGCTCAACCCAGCGGTTCCCAACACCTTGCCGGCGCTGACCGCGGCCTATGGCGCGCTTGCCCCGCTGGTGGGCTGTTTCCGCGCGCAGGCGGGCACGGCGCCGGCCGCCGCCTGCGTGATCCCCAATTACCCGCGCACGCCGATCCCGGGCCTTGCCGCGCTTGCTGCGAGCCCGCTTCCGGGCGCGGTGGCGGGGCAGGGCAACAGCCCCGACGATTTCCGGGTCAAGACCAATGCCTTTGCGCTGTTCACGCACAACATCATCAGGGTGACCGACAAGCTCTCGGTGACCTTGGGAGCGCGCTGGAACCACGAGACCAAGG
>Ga0247823_10002839_pt1 | contig 14221 bp, 11 predicted proteins | sample 13C_PalmiticAcid_2_FD_192426 | JGI IMG/M metagenome (GOLD analysis project Ga0247823, IMG submission 192426) | Soil microbial communities from agricultural site in Penn Yan, New York, United States - 13C_PalmiticAcid_Day30 | ecosystem: Environmental > Terrestrial > Soil > Agricultural land...
GTCGGAGCAGCTCGACAAATCGGTGCTGTTCAGCGCGTCGGCACTGTGGAATCCGACGTCGCGTCTGCATCTCTTCGCCAGCTATGTCGCCGGCCTCGAGGAATCGGGGGTTGCGCCCGACGCCGCGCTCAACCGCGGTGCGGTGCTGCCGCCCGTGGAAGCGCGGCAGTACGAAGTCGGTGCGCGGTTCGACCTGACGTCGCGGCTTGGCTTCATCCTCGCGGGCTTCGACATCCGCAAGCCGATCTATGGCCTGCGATCGGATTCGATCTATGCTCCGGTCGGCACCGTCCGCCACCGCGGGATCGAGGCATCGCTGACCGGCCAGCTGACCCCGACGACGACAGTCGTCCTAGGCGCCAACATCGTCCACGCCCGGATTTCCGGCGAGCAGGTCGATGCCGGGCTGGTGAATCGCGAGGCGCCCGGCGTCTCGAGCTTCAACGCCACGATCGCGTTCGAGCAGAAGCTCACGGATCGCTGGAGCATCGATACCTACATCCTGTACGAAGGGTCGCGCCGCCGCGACAGCCGGAGCGCGGTTGAGGTTTCCGCCGTGCCCTTCGGCTATCTCGGGACGCGATACGATGTGAAACTGGGCGGGGCCGAGGTTTCGCTAAGGGCGCAGGTGGTGAACATGTTCGACCGAAAGGGCTATTACGCAACGCCCTATGGCCCGCTTGTATCGGTGACGGGGCAGCATTGGCGCTTGCTGCTCACGACGCGGCTTTGAAATGCTATGCTGTTGAACGAGGCCTCGAAAGGGACGTTACGACGATGACAGAGATAGTTGGTCGTTTCGCGCGATCCTGGCGCGCCGGGGCACGGCGTCTCGCTCCGCTGGCGCTGATCCCGGCCGGGGCCGTCTATTGCACGCTTTCCGAGCGGTTCTTCAGCGACGAGCGGTCCGGGCTGCTCGGGAGCTTTGTCTGGGCGATCGCGACGCTGGGGCCGTGGGTCGTCGGGGCGATGGTCTTTGAGCATTTCGCGCGATCGGCGCGGAAGCGATCGCAGCTGATCGCGCTGGGATTAGGCCTTGCCGGTGTTGCCTATGCGGCGAGCGGCGGCATGGCGCTATGGCTAGGCACCGGCGCGGAACGGGCGTTCTTCAGCCGACTGCCACTGCTGGGCGTCGCGCTGCTCGGGACGGCACTGTACCCGGTACGGGTGTCGGCTGAGTCGCTGCAGGACCTCGCGCCCAGCGGGGACAATCCACCGGTCGAACCCGCGGATATCCTGTTCGCGTCAGCGGCCGGAAACTATGTCGAGCTCTATACCGAGACGCGAACCGTCGTCTGGCGGCAGACGATGCGGAATGCCGAGCGCGTGTTGCGCAAGGCGGGCTTCGTGCGGGTCCACCGCTCCTATCTGGTGCCGTGGCGCAATATCGATCTGCTGGTGCGCGATCGGAAGGGGGTCGTCGAGGTCGCACTCCTCAACGGCCGCCGGCTTCCGGTCTCCAGCCGTTACGCGAACAGTCTGGCACAGCAGACGCTGCAATAGCCCCGTCCGTGGCCGCCCGCTATTTGGGCCGGCCGGTATAGCCGGCCGCTTCGCGCAATGCGTCGCCGTCCATGAGATAGCCGTCGCTGACCACCGTGACGACGCGGCGGAGCGCACCGATCTCGGTCGAGGGGTCGCCGTCCACCAGCACCATATCGGCTTCTTTGCCGACCGCGATCGATCCGGTGCGCTTGTCGGCGCCGACCACGCGGGCGGGGAGGATGGTCGCGCTTTGCAGCGCCTGTGCCGGGGTGAAGCCGGCCTGCTGGTAGATTTCGAGCTCACGGATCAACTCGATCCCCCAGCCGTCGGTCCCGGCGACGATCGGAACGCCGGCCTTATGCAGCTTGCCGACCAGCTGGACCATCTTCGCATAGCTCTTGCGATAATCGTCGCGGGTCAGCCCTTCCACGAGCGGATAGCCGCTGCTGGTGAAGGCCGAGCGTTCGACCACGGGAGAGATGATGCCCATATAGGGAGCGTAGGCGGGGTGCGGCTTGCCGCCGTCCTGCGTCAGGAAGCCCTCGAAGATGACGATGGTCGGATCGACGATCGTTTTGCGCTTCGCAAGATCGGCGACGAAGCCGGTCATCAGCGGGCCGTTGAGGTCGACGTCCTTGAAGTAGCGCGCCGGGCCCTCCATCCGCTGGCGGGTATTGGCCTTGTCGATCACCGCGCGGGGCATCGATTCCATCACGACGAAATTGAGGTGGGTCAGCTCGTCATAGCCTGCGGCGACGGCTTCGCTCGGTTTCATCGTCGCCGGGACATGGCCATGGACATGCAGGCCGAGGCGATGCGCTTCCGCCGCTGCCGGGGCGATCCAGGCCGGGTTCATCGAAGTGTAGAATTTGACGCCCCAGAGGCCGGCGCCCTTGATCCGGCGGACCGCGGCGATCGCTTCGGCTTCGCTGCTGACCACCTCGGCACCCTGCGCTGCGAGCGGATCCTTCTTGTCGATGATCGCCGAGATGAATGGTTCGCCCATCAGCAATGTGCCCGCGGCGCGGCGCTTTGTCGCATCGACCGCGCGGTCGAAGGTGGTGCCGGGGCTGCGGAAGCTGGTGATGCCGTTGGCGACGTTGGCAAGGACGTTCCAGTCATCGCCGATGTGCAGATGGCTGTCCCAGATGCCCGGGACCAGCGTCTTGCCGCGGCCGTCGATCGTGCGCGTGCCGGCGGGTGCCTTCACCGAGCCGGCAGCACCGATCGCGACGATCTTGCCATCGCGTGCAAGCACGGCGCGATCGGCGAGGAAGACGCCCTTGTCGGCATCGAACAGCCGGACATTGTCGAACAGCACCGGCGCTTTGGCGGCGGGGGTGAGGAAGCGCTGCGCGATCCGCTTGACCTCCGCCGCGGTCGCCGCGTCCTGCGCGTCGCGAAGCTGCTTGAGCGCGCCTTCATAGCCAGCCGGAATGACCGAGATATGGCCAATATTGGCGAAGAAGCGCTTGTCCGCGTCGAGCCAGACGGGAACCGGCGAGGGCAGGATACCCTTCATGAAGGCGAGCTGGACCTCTTTGGGGCCGCCAGGCCCGGTGATGGTCAGCGTCTGGCCGAATGTCATGCGGCCCTTGCCGCTTGGCAGGAAGTCGATGCCGGCATCGCCAGCGGCCGCCAATTTGTCGACCATCGGCGCGCCTGCAATGTCGACGCCACCGGCAGGGATGTACCAAGCGCCCGCGGGCGCTTCGCCCGAATCAGTCGCGGTCTTCCAGATTGCGCGGCCATTCTCGACCCGGAACGTCTCAGCGGCGTCGCCCGACATGGTCACGCCGCGAACGGTCAGCGCGGTGATCGTTCCGTCGGGGGCGATGCTGCTCACCTGATCCATCTCGGTGATCCAGCCGCGCAGTTCCTGCGACCAGCGATAGGCGGTGCGGCCGTCGGGAAGCTGCCAGCGCCACTGGTCGCCATGCTTGCCGGCTTCGGACACCACCACATAGTGAACCGCGTCCGCCGGCGGGGTCAGCAACTGTTCCTTGGGGACGGGTTTCGATGCCTGCGCGGGCGCCGGCGCGTCATGCGCCAGAACGGGGGCGGCGGACACGAGCAGTGCGGCGATCAGGGCAAGGCGCATAACATCTCCAGGGACGGGGAAGAGGAGCGTGACAAGCTCGCACGGCAAAAGCAACGTGCCTTCGACCGGCGACATTTGTCCGTTTAGCGAATTCCGGAACGCATCTCAGCGTTGCGGGTGCGTTGGTCCATTACTCTGCACCGGGTCGTCGGAAAGGCTTGCCGACAAGATTGGTTTCGTCGCTCTTTACTATCGATATGCCGGAATTGAGCGAGTCGATGTGGTGAGTTGTAAGGCAGTCAAGTCTTCATCGGTTGATAAGAACCTGATACTAGTTTTGATATTCTTTAGGGAGGGGCCGTGCTGCGCGTGCTTTCCTGTTTGACGACGGAGCATGACTTCGGACTTGTCGTTGTGGCGGCAGTTGTCTGCCTGCTCTCGATGCTGACTGCTTTCATGCTTGCGGCCCAGATTGGCGAGATGCGCGCGCCGCGGCGGCGGCGCTGGCTTGCGGCGCTTGGTTTCGTTTCCGGAGGGGGGATCTGGGCGACCCACTTCATCGCAATGCTCGCCTATCAGCCGCATCTGCCCACTGCCTATGACCCGCTGCGTACGATCCTGTCGATCGCGGTCGGCGTAGCGGCATCGACCGCGGCATGGCGCGCCTTCTTTGCGAAGAGCATGGTTTGGCGTCTGGCGGCTCCGGCAATTTTCGCTGTCGGGGTGGCGGCGATGCACAAGACCGGCATGACGGCGCTCCAGACGACCGGGCGGATCACCTATGACACCTCGATGATCGCCGGATCGGTCGCGGTCGGGATTGTGCTCAGCTATGCCGGGTTCCATTGGGCGCAGCGACGCTGGCGGCGGATTCCCGTGCTTCCCGCGCTCGGGCTGGTGCTGGCGATCGTCTCGATTCATTTCGGATCGATGGCTGCCGTGACGATCTACCCGGAATCGGGGCTGACGATCGATCCGAGCACGATCGAATCGGAGACGCTGGCGCTCCTGATCGCGACGCTGGCGGCGGCGATTTTGGCGGTGGGACTTGTCACTGCGCTGGCCGAAGCGCGGATCGCGCGGCACGCCCAGCACGAGGCAGAGCGGCTCAAGAGCTTCAGCGAAAGCGCTCTGGAGGCGCTGGCGATCCTCGAGAACGACGTGATCGTGGATGCCAACACCACCTTCTGGGGGCTGGCGGGATATGATCCGGTACACCCGCCCGAAGGACTCAGCCTGTCCGAACTGCTGCCTGAGGTGCGGAGCGACGCACCACAGCGGCGCGGACCCGGTTTCTTCAATTCGCAGTTGCGCGCGCGCGACGGCGAGCAGATCGATGTGGAGATGGCGTTCCGGCGAGGGCAGTTGCTGGGAGTCGAGCGCGACCTGGTGGTGCTGCGCGACGTATCCGAACAGACGGCGGCGGCGGCGCGTGTCGCGCACCTTGCCGCGCACGATCCGCTGACTGGCGCCGCCAACCGGCTGAGCCTCAACCATTTGCTTGCCGATGCGCTGACGCGGTCGAGCGCGCAGGCACCGGTCGCGCTGCTGTGCCTCGACCTGGATCGGTTCAAGGCGGTCAACGACGTTCATGGCCATGCGACGGGTGACGCGCTGCTGATTGAGGTGACCCGGCGTATCCGCGAGTGCATGACCGGGCATGAGGCGCTGGCGCGACTGGGCGGCGACGAGTTTGCGATCGTTCAGCCCGGGGGTGATCAACCGCATCGCGCGGCGTCGCTCGCCCGCGAGATTCTGGACGCGCTGGCGGTACCGATGCGGGTTGCGGGGCGATCGATCCGCACCGGCGCGAGCATCGGCATCGCGATCCACCCCGACAACGCCGCGACCGTGGAAGAGCTGCACACCAAAGCCGACCTCGCTCTCTATCGTGCCAAAGCGCAGGGACGCGGCACGATGCGCTTCTTCGACGCGAACATGGACGCGCAACTGGTCCGGCGGCTCGAGCTTCAGCACGACCTGCAGTTCGCGCTCCAGCGCGGGGAGCTCAGCCTGGTCTACCAGCCGATCGCCTGCCTGGTGACGGGCGCGATCATCGGGTTCGAGGCGCTGCTGCGCTGGGCTCATCCCGAACATGGCGAGGTTCCGCCGGCTGAGTTCATTCCGCTTGCCGAGGATGGCGGGATGATCGTGCCGATCGGCGAATGGGTGCTGCGCACCGCGTGCCGCGAGGCGGGGCGTTGGCGGCAGCCGCTCAAGATCTCCGTCAACCTCTCACCCGCCCAAATCGCGCAGACCGATATTACCGATGTGATCGCGTCGGCGCTGTCCGACGCAAAGCTAAGCCCGCGCCGGCTTGATCTGGAGGTGACCGAAGGCTTGCTGGTCGGCGATCCCGACGGGACGCTGGTAGCGCTTCGCCGGGTCAAGGCGCTGGGTGTCGGCATCGCAATGGACGATTTCGGCACCGGCTATTCGTCGCTCGCCTATTTCCGCGCTTTCCCGTTCGACGAGGTGAAGATCGACCGTTCGTTCATCGAGCATCTGACGACCAGCCGGGAATCGCTTGCAATCGTCCGCGCAGTAATCGGACTGGGCAAGGGGCTGGGCATGTCGATCATCGCCGAAGGCGTGGAGACCGAGGCGCAGATGCAGTTGCTGCTTGCCGAGGGCTGCGACAAGATCCAGGGTTATCTGGTCGGAAAACCCGCATCGTTCGGCCGCTACAAGCGCGGCGTACTTGCGCGCAGGCCAGCACCGTGCACCGATCCTGCAGGCTGGGTCGAGGAATGGGCGCGGCTGATCTCCCCCGAGATACCAGGACGGAATGCGGCGCTGACGGCGCGCTCGGCCGCGGCTTAAGCGAGCGCGCGCGGAGGGCGCGCGGCCACCGATGGCATAGCTTCTGATCCGCCAGACACCGGCTACCCCGACACAAGGCAGGGGTGACAGCGGTTGACGCTCTCTCGGACCGCGCGGCTGCGTCAGGCGGCGACGCTGGCGCCGTTGTTTGTGTCCCGAATGGCGAGGCCCCGGGCTTCGACGACCGGCAACGGGCGACCGAAATAGTAGCCCTGGACCTTGGTGCAGCCCAGCGCCTGGACCAGCCGGTGCTCGTCTTCGGTCTCCACCCCTTCGGCGGTCGTGGCCATGCCAAGGCTGTCGGCAAGCGCGACAACGGCACGGATGATCGCGATCGCCTCCTTGCTCCCCTTGGACGCACCCTGAACGAAGCTGCGGTCGACCTTGATCGACGAGAAGCGCGTACGGCTGAGATAGCCGAGGGACGAATAACCGGTGCCGAAGTCGTCGAGGCTGAGGTGGACGCCCATGTCGAGGATTGCCTCAAGCGTGCGGACCGCGGCGGTACCTTCGCGCATGAAGACGCTTTCGGTGACTTCCAGTTCGAGCCGTTGGGGCCGCAGACCGCTGTCGCGCAGCGCAGCGGCGACAAACGAGGCAAAGGCGGGATTGTGGAGCTGATCGGGGCTGACGTTGACCGCGACGCGGATCGGGTCGTCCCATGTCGCGGCTTCCATGCATGCCGCGCGCAGCACCCATTCGCCGATCGGCGCGATCAGGCGTGCTTCTTCTGCCAGCGGCACGAACTTGACGGGGGAGATGTTGCCCAGCTCGGGATGCGTCCAGCGCAGCAGCGCCTCGAACCCCATGAGCTTGCCGCTGCCAGCCTGCACCACAGGCTGATAGAGAAGATGGAACTCGTCATTCTCGAGCGCGGCGCGCAGTGCCATTTCGAGCACACGACGTTCTTCGGCCTGGACGTGAAGTTCGGGCTCATAGGCGTGAAAGACGCCGCCGCCCGCATCCTTGGAGCGGTAGAGTGCGAGATCGGCGGAGCGGATCAGCATCTCCGCGGTCCGCCCGTCGCGCGGTCCGACCGCGAGGCCGACGCTGGCACCGATGAAGAGCGTGTGCTGATCGACTTCATAGGGCTGCGAAAGCACGCTGATGATCGAGTGCGCGAGACGCTCGACGGCGGCGCTGTCGGTTGCGTCGCGCACCACCACGGCGAACTCGTCACCGCCGAGTCGCCCGATCACGTCATTGGCGGTCATCAATTGCTTCAGCCGTTCCGATACGCGGGTCAGCAGCCGGTCGCCGACCGGGTGGCCGAGCGTGTCGTTGACCGCCTTGAACCGGTCGAGGTCGATCATCATGAAGGCGCAGCGCGAGCCCCATTTCTCGGCCTCGGCCATGGCAAGGCTCAGCGCTTCGTTGATCAGCAGCCGGTTGGGCAGGGCAGTCAGCGGATCGTAGCGCGCCATGCGGCTAATCTTGTTCGCCGATTCGCGGGCTTCCGTTACATCGGACCCGACCCCGCGAAAACCGACATAGCCGCCTTCCTCGTTGAAGCGTGGCGAACCGGTCATTTCCCACCAGCGCTCAACGCCATCGACATAGACGGGGAGCAGCAGGTCGCGGAATGGTTCGCGCAGTTTGATCCGTTCGGCCATCTCGCGGAGACCCTGCGAGAAATTGCCGCTTTCCCACGCGGTACCCGCGAGTACCTGAAGGAAGGGCATGCCGTTGATCGCCATCGGATCAACGCCCAGCGAAACGGCGAAGCGCGGATTGGCGCGCACCACGCGGCGCTGCGCGTCGGTTTCCCACAGCCAGTCGGCGGACTTGTCTTCGAATTCGCGCAGCAGCAGGCTCACCGTCTCGTCGCGCTCGGCGAGTGCGATCTCGTTGGCGCGAATCACGACCAGCGCCTTGCCGCGTGAAAAGCAGGCGATGATGAGCAACGCGGTGAAGAGGAGCGAGGCGGCCCCCAGAGCGGGCGCAGTAGAGACCGCGAGCGAAATCGCCGCGGATCCGCCCAGCACGACGAGGAAGGAGATCGTCGCAAGCGGCAATGCGGCCATGGCGACCGCGGAGGCGGCCATCAGGATCGACAGTATGATCCACATTGCCGCGGCTTGCTCGGCATTGGCGGATGGTCCGAAGAAGAGCGGCGCAATCGACCAGACCGCCCCCAGCGAGATGCCGTCGAGCACGGTTTCGCGCACGTCCTTGAGCGTTGCGGTCCGTTCGGTGCGGTGCCGCACTGCGAGGCGACGAAAAGCGACGGTAACGCCGACCGCTGCGACCAAAGCACTCCAGCTTGCGAGCTTCCAAAGCGCGAAGCTGGGTGCGAAATTGAGCGTGATGAGCGCCGCCCCCATCACATTGGCGGCGAGCATGAACAGCGCGAGCTGGCTGCCGGCGTTCATCTGGGCGGCGCGAATCGGGCCCCAGTCGGTGGTGTCCGCTGGGTCGTACAGGCCGAGCAATGCGCGCACATCGATGCGCGGTCGCGCGAATTGAGAGGTTGTCTGGCTCGTCACACCCTCTCGAATAACCCGGATCAGGTTAGCGAGTGGTTAGGTGCGAGGCGGAACGGCGAAATTTTTCCGCCGTTCCGGATCAGGCGGAACCGCGTTCAGGCGGCGATGCTGTAGGGCTTGATCTCGCCGTTGAGGTAGAGGTTGCGCGCCTTGGCGCGGCTGAGCTTGCCCGAGCTGGTCCGCGGGAGCGTGCGCGGCGGGATCAGTTCGATCACACAGTTCATGCCGGTGACGGTGCGGACGCGCTCGCGGATTTCCTCGCGCAGCTTGACGCGCTCGGCCTCGTCGCTGGTGCGGCACTGGACGAGGACGGCCGGGGTTTCCTCACCGCCCGGCGTGGTGATCGCGAAGGCAGCGATGTCGCCCTGCTTGAAGCCGGGAAGCTGCTCGACCGCCCATTCGATGTCCTGCGGCCAGTGGTTGCGGCCGTTGACGATGATCATGTCCTTCGCCCGGCCGACGATGTAGATATAGCCGTCCGAGAGATAGCCCATGTCGCCTGTGTCGAGCCAGCCATCCTGCAGGCAGGCGGCGGTCGATTCGGGATCGCGGAAATAGCCGACCATCAGGCTCGGGCCGCTGCACCAGACCTTGCCGATCGCGCGTTCGGGGAGCGGGGTGCCGTCCTCCTCACGAATCTCGATCTTCATGTCCTTTGCTGCCTTGCCGCAATTGACGATGGCGCGGAAGCGCTGGGGACGACGCGACGAACCGGTGTCTCCATGGTTACCGCCCGAGAGCTGGGTTTCCTCGACCAGCTCGACGACGATGCCCTCGCCCGGGGGCATGATCGAGACCGCCAGCGTGGCTTCGGCGAGCCCGTAGCTGGGCAGGAAGGCCGAGGCCTTGAAGCCCGCATCGGCAAAAGCGTCGACGAAGGCTTGCATCACGTCGGGCCGGATCATGTCCGCGCCATTGCCTGCGACGCGCCAGCGGGAAAGGTCGAACCGCTCCGACGCCTTGGTCTGGCTCGACATGCGGCGCGCGCAGATATCGTAGCCGAATGTCGGCGAATAGGAGAGGGTCGTGCCCTGGTTGCGGGTGACAAGGTCGAGCCATGCCAGCGGACGGCGGGCAAAATCCTCGGTCTTGAGATAATCGGTCGAAACCTGATTGGCGACGACCGAGAGGAAGCAGCCGACCAGCCCCATGTCGTGGTACCAGGGAAGCCACGAGACGCAGCGGTCGCTGTCCTGAATATTCATTCCGTGGCTGTGCGCCGACAGGTTGTTGAGCAGCGCGTGGTGCGTGATCGCGACGCCATGCGGGAAGCGCGTCGAACCGCTCGAATATTGAAGATAGGCAACATCGTCGGTTCTGGCCTGGGGCAGATCGACCTCGGGCGCCGCGCGGGTCGCGAAGCTCTCCCAATCGATTCCCTCTACGCCCTTGAGACGTGCGGCCTCACCCGCCATCGCGGCGAGTTCGGCCGGGTAGAACAGCATCGTGGGGTCGCAGCTGTCGAGCTGTACCGAGAGCTGGTCGATATAATGCTGGCTGCCACCGAAGCTGGTGGGCAGGGGCAGCGGCACGGGCCAGGCGCCGGCATAGATCACGCCAAAGAACAGCGCGGCAAAATCGGTACCCGTCTCGGCGATCAGTGCAATCCGGTCTTCGGGCTTCACGCCCGCGGCGATCAGGCGGCGGGCCTGCAACAGCGCGTCCGCGCGCATTTCGGCGAACGGATAGGCGCGTATCAGCGCACCGCGCGCGTCGTGGAAGTTCAGCCCGCGGAGTCCCTGCGCGGCATAGTCCAGCGCATCGCCCAGCGTCGCGAAATCGGCGAGACGGCGGGGAAGCGCATCGTCGGTCGGGGTCGGCAGCAGCACCGCGCCATTCCCATCGACCATATCTTTAACGTCCAAAGTCATATCCTAAATCCGTGCCCCTGACCGTGGCGGCCGCCCATCGTCTTGATGACATTGGCCCCACATCAGAAATGCAGGCGGCTCTGCTACGCACTGTCGTTCAAATTCGGTTGGCACTGTGGCACAAACAAGGCGAATGGCCCATCGACACCGCCCTCTGCCCCCGCTCAACGCTGCCGCCCTCGACCGGCTGGCGCTTCGCTATGTCGAGCGCTTTGCGACGACTCGCGGAAAACTGGCGGTTTACCTCGCGCGGAAGGTGCGGGAGCGGGGCTGGGATGGTGACGCGGCGGACCCCGTCGCGATTGCGGAACGTTTCGCCGAATTGGGATACGTCAACGATCGAATCTACGCCGAATCAAAGGCTTCGGCTATGGCGCGCCGTGGACTGGGCGCGCGGCGCGTGAATGACGCATTACGCCATGCGGGGGTGCGGGAACGGGATGCCGACGTGGTTGCGTCGCAAGTCGCAGGCCGCGCGAACGAAACTGCACTCGCCTTTGCCCGCAAGCGGCGGATCGGGCCCTTTGCAGAGGGGCAGGTGGAGAGGGACAAGGTCGTCAAGCATGTCGCAGCGATGGTGCGTGCCGGTCATTCGCCCGACCTGGCCTGGAAAATCGCCCGCATGAATCCCGGCGAAAGCGTCGAGTTGTTGCTGGACGGGGATTAGTAACAAAGGATTCGCATCTGTTGGAAATGCTGTGTTAATGTTGCCGGTCAGGGGGAAGTATCTGGATGCGTATCGACCCGCAGCGAGCGTCGAGGGAATTTGTGCCCGTGCCGGCCGGCGCGGTGTTGCCGATTGCTGATCGCTCAGACGATGAACATTGTTCGGGGGAGCAATATTCGGGCACGGTCAAATGGTTCGACGTCACGCGTGGCTTCGGCTTCCTCGTCGCAGACGATGCGGCGGCGGGTGACATTCTGATCCATTTTTCCGTGCTTCAGCCGCACGGCCGCCGCAGCCTGCCCGAGGGCGCGCGAGTCGAGTGCACCGTCTTGCGCCGCGAGCGCGGGTTGCAGGCGCTCGAAATCCTGTCGATCGACCTGACCGACGCGGTCGAGCCACCCAAACCGCGCAACGGCGTTGGCGATCGGGGCGACCGGACTCAACTGATCGAATCCGCTGGTCCGTTCGAGCCGGTGACGGTCAAATGGTTCAACCGGCTCAAGGGCTATGGCTTTCTGGTGCGCGAAGGCGATTCGGCCGATATATTCGTGCATATGGAAACACTTCGCCGGGCGGAGATTTATGACGTTGAACCCGAACAGTCGCTTCGCGCCCGCATCGTCGATGGCGACAAAGGGCCGCTCGCGGTCGTGGTGGAAGCGGCGGAGTAAGGCGCCGCTGCTGCTGGCGCTGAGCGCGCTGGCGCTGGTTCCGGGGTGCAAGGGCGGCGAGGCGGGCAACGCCAGCGCCGCCGAGCAGCCAGCCGCAAAAGCGGTCGTCACCATCGAGAGTGGCAGCGCGAAGCACGTCTTCAGGGTCGATGTCGCGCGGACCCCGTCCGAGCAGCAGCAAGGGCTGATGTATCGCACCGACATTCCGGCCGATGGGGGGATGCTGTTCGCGCCTTATCCGGCGGGCGGCGGCGCGCCGCGTGAGGCGAGCTTCTGGATGAAGAACACGCCGACTTCGCTCGACATCATCTTCATCCGCGCCGACGGCACGATCGCGCATATCGGCGAGAATACGGTGCCGCTGTCGGAGGAGCAGGTTCGATCAGGCGAACCGGTTGCGGCGGTGCTGGAGGTGCTGGGCGGCAAGGCCGCGGAGCTGGGGATTTCGCCCGGGGACAAGGTGAGCTGGCGGTGACATTGGTTGGCCGCGTTGCCGGCGGCGCTTTTGCCCTGTTGTTGCTATGCACGTTCGTCGTGTGGCCCTATCGCGCTGAGAGTGTCGAGGGCGTCGTTTCGGGGCATGCCACCACATGCGATATCGGCGTGACAAGCAATGGCGGTTGGCGTGACGAGGTTATCCCGCCCGGTATCCTGGCGTCGCGTGTTGCGTACCCGCTCAAGATGATCGCCTTTGTGGAGGATTGCCGCGGGGTGCCTGATGGTCGGCCCCATGCCACTGAGTTGGTGTCCGTCAGCTCCGGGAAGGTCGTCGCGCGTGGCGTCTCCTGCGCGGGAGTCGACCATTCCGAGGGCTATCCCTGCCGGCTTGAGATGCCGCCAATTGCCGTACTGCAGGGGCAGGACCGCTATGTGGTCAGGGTCGTGCGGCGAGCGGGCGATGAACCGGTGACAGCACAGATCCAGCTCATTCTGAAACGGGAATGGCGAAGCGTCGTGTATGACGCCTTGCTGTCGGTCTAGCGGTTTGGCTGTCGCGGACGACAGCAGCCTCCGAGCGATCAATGTTGGAGGGTGCCTCCGGCCACTTGCCCCCTTTATCCCCCGTTGCCGCCGCCGCTGTTGCCGCGTAAAGCGCGGGCATGGGAATCCTGGCGAATATCTTCACCTGGTGGAATGGCTCCACCTTCGGCACCTGGATGGGTCTGCGCGGCAAGGACAAGGTCGGCGAGGACGCGCTCGGCAACGTCTATTATCAGGGCGGCACCAACATGCACGGCATGACCCGGCGCTGGGTGATCTACAAGGGATCGAACGATTCGAGCCGCGTGCCGCCCGAATGGTTCAGCTGGCTGCATCACCAGATCGACGATGTGCCCGATCGTGCGCTCCCTCCGGTGCGCCAGTGGGAGAAGCCCGCGGCCGCCAATCTGACCGGCACTGCGCAGGCCTATCGCCCGGCGGGTGCGCTCGACATGGGCGGCAAGCGGGTCAGCGCGACCGGCGACTACGAAGCCTGGACGCCCGGCGCCTGATGGCCTCGCTCCGTCCCGCCGTTCTGGCGCTGGCGCCGCTCGCGCTGGCGGGATGCGGCTGGTTTGGCGGGGACACGCCGCAGAACAAGACCGCCGCCGCCGACACGGTCGACGTCGCGCCCAAGGCAGGGCCCGGCGAGGAAGTGGTGACTGTCGATGCCGCGAACAGCGCTGCACTGACCGCCGGCGCGACGCCGATGGCGGAGCGGGTGGCGGTGCTGGGCCTGCTCAACAAGCGTAACGGACAAGCGCGCGACATCAGCCTCAAGCCCGGACAGGCAGTACGCGCGGGCGATGTGATCCTGCGGCTGCGCGCGTGCGAGAAGACCGCGCCGTGGGAGGGCGAACCCTATACCGGCGCCTTCGCGCAGGTCGATGTGCGCGAGAGCGACGGCAAGTGGAAGCGCGCCTTTTCCGGCTGGCTCTACAAGGAGCGCCCGGCGCTCAACGTTGTGCAGCACCCCGTCTATGACGTCTGGGTCAAGAGCTGCGCGATGACTTTCCCCGAAACGGGAGGTGAGGAAGTGAGTGCGGGCGCGCCGGGCAATGGCGGTTCGCCCAAGGCATCGAGCGCGCCGAAATCGGCCGAAACCCCCGCAACGCCCGAGGCCAGTCCTGCGGCGCCCTCGCCGAGCGCGACGGACAGCATCGACAGGTAGCCCTCGCGCGGCACTTCCACTTCGC
>Ga0247823_10002840_pt1 | contig 14217 bp, 11 predicted proteins | sample 13C_PalmiticAcid_2_FD_192426 | JGI IMG/M metagenome (GOLD analysis project Ga0247823, IMG submission 192426) | Soil microbial communities from agricultural site in Penn Yan, New York, United States - 13C_PalmiticAcid_Day30 | ecosystem: Environmental > Terrestrial > Soil > Agricultural land...
GTCGTCGACTCCGCGGGTGGCCGCGAGCGAAATGAGCTGGTTCGACAGGGTGGGCAGCCCGGACGCCGCCGGCTGCTCGGGCGTCTTTGAAAGTTCGGCCAGCACCGCGGAGGCGGTCGCGCCGGCGCGATTCGTCACCGAGCTCATCAGAGCATCGCCGAGTTCCCGCTTGCCGTCGACGCCCTGCGAGAGCGTGAGGAACGCGGGAATGAACCTGTCCGTCGGCCAGCCGGCGATGGCCAGCGCGAGCTGGAACCGGAACGGGGCAAACGCCTGGAGATGCTCCATGTCGACTGACGTTGCGACAAACGGCTCGACGATCGCTGGATGTTTGCTGACAACTCCGCCAATGCGACAGGCAAACGCCGCGACCTGCGGCTGGTTGTTCTTGAACGCAGCTTCCAGGACCCGCGTGATGTCCTGCGGAGTCAATGAATCAAGCGAGTTGAGCGCCGCAAGCGCGTGAAGCGACGCAACCGGGGTCTCGGAATTCCCAAGCAGCTGCCGGACGGCGTCGACCACCGACTTGTCCTGCCGCTCATACAGCAACCGGCTCGCCGTCTCGCGATGCCACGCATTCTTGTGAGCCAGCAGCGGCACCAGTTCGGCCGACGCCAGCTTTCCAAGGTCAGCAATCTTCGGCTCTTTGAAACCTGGAGGAGCGAGCCGCCACACCCGGCCCCATTCGCTGCCGCTTTCGAGGTCGAGGTGGGACTTGATGTCTTCCGGAATCGAGTACGGGTGTTCGATCGTCTCGCGGTACATGTCGAGGATGTACAGGCAGCCGTCCGGGCCGTTCACGAAGTTGACCGGCCGGAACCAGGTGTCAGTGGACGTAACGAACTCGACCTTCTGGTCGGCCCGGTTCGCGATAAAGCTCGCGCCGTTCGGTTCGAGCGTCTTGCGGTGGATCAGGTTGCCGCCGACATCGCCGATGAAGGCGTTGCCGCGGTATTCGGCCGGGTAGGCGTCGCCGCGATAGATGGTGACGCCGGTCGCGGATGTGAAGAATCCGCCGGTGATGCTGCGTTCCGATTCCGACAGCCTGGCCAGCGTGGCCGGGTCGGAGATGCGGCGCTTGGTCCGCACGATGCGCCAGGGCTCCGAGGGGCTCGTCCGGAAGACCGGGGCGGCCGCGCCGTCGGAGGCGATGCTGCGGATCATCTGGGCGGGGGTGAAACCGGCCGTGCGATTGGCGGCGGCGAGCGGGAAGATCTCCTGGCGGATGTGATCGCTGTTGCTGCAGACGAACCGGTTGCCGTAGTCGTCGAAGCTGTTGCCGTACTGCACGGCTCCGGCGATCCGTTCGAACCACTCGGGGCGGTACGGTTTCTCTTTGGTCGCCTTCTTCGCCTCGGCCGTCGGCTCGCTGAGGATCCCCTTCGGATCGAAAATGAAGTCCTGACCTCGCAGGGTGCCGATCGGAATGCCGTTCCATTCCAGTTCGCCGCCGTTCGGCCCGCCGGCGCCGCAGATGCGGTTGTCGAGCGTCCACTTCAGGTTGTTCGCGGCCGCCTGGACGTTGTACCGGCTGAACCCGGTCAGGACGATTCGCCGCTCATCGGCCTTGCCGTCGCCGTTCGTGTCCTTCAAGTAGTACAGATGCCCCGGGGCGAGGACGAAGACGCCGCCGTCGTAACAGGCGACCGACATCACCCAGCTCAGATCGTCCGCGAAAACGGTGCTCGTCTCGAACACGCCGTCGCCGTCCTTGTCTTCAAGACGGCGAACAAGACAGGCGTTGTGCTTTCCGATTGCGGTCGGCTGCTGCGGGATGCGGATCTCTTCCGAGTACGGGTAGCTCTTGAACTCGGCCACGTACATCCGGCCCGCTTCGTCGAAGGCGGCATCCACCGGATCGGCCACGTTCGGCTCGGTCGCGACGAGCTGCATGTCGAAGCCGCGCTGGACGACGAGAGTCTTTTTTTCCTGGTCGGGGGTCAGCCCCGGAAGACGGTCAATCGTCTCGGGAGAGGCGGCCGGATCGACGGTGACCGGATCGATCCGGGTCTTGTCTGCGACCAGAGTCTCTCCCTTTGCCGGCTTTGACTCGGCAGAAGGAGCAGGCTTCTGTGCCGGCGGGGTGTCTGCGACGGCGAACAGCGAGAGCACCAGCGCCGCGAGGGCACAGATCACAGCCAGGGGACGCATTCTTGTTCTCTCTGAGGGCGTGGGTTCTCGAAGCGCGAGAACATCATACCGGCGGAGCAGATCGGCTCACGTCAGGCGGTGATGGGCGGGAGAGTGTGACGCATATTCAGACATGAATGGAGAGAAAGACTGGCTGGCAGTGGCCGGCGCCAGCGGCGTCGACCTGCTTGCCACCGTGTTCGCCGCGCATTCCGGGCCTAGAATGAACGCATCCCCTGCGGAGAGTGCGATGTCGACGTTTGAGTATTCCCGATTCGACGGCTCGGAAGAGTTCTCTCCCCAATCGGCTGACAAGGTCTTTGATGAGTTCTCGAAGTACCTGATGCAGTTCGGCGACGAGGTGATGGATAACTTCGAACGCTGGGAAGACGAGAACCCGGATGTCGTCGACATGCTGGTGAAGCGCGGCCTGATCGAGAAAGACCGCGAAGGGAAGTACCGCGTCACGCCGAAGGGGATGAAGCGGATCGAGAACAAGGCGCTCGAGAACCTGTTCGACGTCCGGGCGCGCGACGCGATGGGCAAGCACGACACGCAGTTCCGGGGGGCCGGGCAAACGGTCCACGAGGATTCCAAGCCCTACGAGTACGGCGACCCGGTGTCGAACCTGAACCTGCACGAGACCTTGCGGAACGCCGTTCAGCGGCAGGGGGGCGGGACGCCGGTGAAGATCACGGCCGACGATCTGGTCGTCCATGAGATGGAATACCAGACGTCGTGCGCGACCGTCGTCCTGCTCGACATGTCGGGGAGCATGACACGGTACGGCAAGTTCGGAGCGGCCAAGCAGACGGCCCTCGCGATGCAGGCGCTCGTCCGCAGCCGGTTCCAGGGGGACTTCCTGCAGACCGTCGGCTTCTACACGTATGCGTCGCCGCTGGGGGAGCGGGAGTTGCTGAATTGTGCGCCGAAGGAAGTCAGCATCTACGACAGCCGCGTGCGGATGCGGATCAACCTCGACAATCCCCCCTCATTCGTGCCCGAGCATTTCACGAACTTGCACGCGGGTTTGCAGTTCGCCCGGCGGATCCTGACGCGGCAACCGGCGGCGAACCGGCAGATCATCGTCATCACCGACGGCGAGCCGACGGCGCACGTCGAAGGCCGGGACCTGGTGCTGATGTACCCGCCGTCCGAAAAATCAGCCCGCCTGACGCTGGGAGAAGCGAAACACTGCGCCGAACTGGGCATCCACATTTCGAGCTTCGCGCTCGTCGAGGACTACTTCTACCACAGCCTCGTGAACTTCGTGGAGCAGATGGCGCAGGTGACCGGGGGGATTTCGGCCACGTGCAATGCCCAGGATATGGGGAATATGGTCATCAGCAGCTTTATCGGCGGGCGCAAGAAGCGGCGACGGGTGAGTTAATGCGCTGACGGGCTGGAAGCTCTTGCCACTGAGAGTGGCTCAATGGACTTCGTTGCGCTGCCGAAGCTTGCGTTCAGAAGCAGGTGAGTCGGCAGGAACACGAGGACGGGCAGTCCAACGAGCAGACTCGCCAGCCACAGCCGGCCATCCATCCATTCCTGCGGCTTCTGGTCGGAAGGTCCGTAGACGTAGTTCACGTTGACCGGCTGGTCGGGAGTCGTCGCCGGTGGCGCCGGCAGCCAGAGATAGCAGACGAGAAGCAACACGACGGCCAGGATCGTCCACGCCCTGAGACCCCGACGGTCATACCCCAGCTGCCAGACGAGATAGACCAGGAAGAACGGCAGCCAGAAGTGGAAGAACGAGAGAGCGCGGGCGCAGAACGGGATCTTCGGGTCGAACATGTAGGCCGTCATGCCGACGAGCGGGTAGCCGATCAACGTCCCCAGGAAGTCGACAGCCCACAGCGTCTGCGGCAGCAGAATGCCGACGGCCGCGATCGAGGCGTAGATTGGCCGTTCGGTCCAGACGGACGCGAGTGCCAGAAACATGGCGACGTCGCAGAAGTAGAGGAAGTTGGTCGGCCCGTAGGTCGTCCAGTAGACCGGCACGAGGACGGCCATGAACGCGGTAAAAACGAGCTTCACCCAGATTGGAATCCGGCCCGACGTCGACATGGGAGCATCTCGCGTTGCAGAGTTCCGCGGTCAGTCAGCAGACGATGCCAGTCAGCAAACCTCAACCTTCTGGACCATCAAGGCGGAGAAGGTGCGGAAACATCACGCGGGAACGCGACAGCCATCAGCGGGCGGTCGAATTATTCCGTGAACACGCGGACGCGGTGGTTCTCGCTGTCGCCGATGTAGACCTTGCCGGCCGAATCGACGAAGACGCCGTGGGGGCGGGCGAGACGGCATTTGAGAGGATCCCCGTCGGGGCCGTCTCCCACCTTGCCGTCGCCGACGACTGTCTCGATGAACCCGGTCGCCTTGCGGATGACCCGGATCGTGTGGCTCTCGGTATCGGCGAGGTAAACGTCGCCGTTCGGCGCCAGAGCGATCCCCTTCGGCCCCGAGAGTTCGGCCTTGCGGGCATCAGCGCCGTCGCCGCTGAAGCCCTTCTTGCCCGTTCCGGCCAAGTGCGTCAGCTTTTGCGTGTCGAGGTCGATCCGGTAGACCGTGTTCCCCTCGCGAAGCGCCAGGTACAGGCTGTTCTTGCCGTCGAAATCCAGAGTTCGCGGGCCGTTCAGCGGCGTGCCGGCGAGCGGAGCGCCCTCGGGCGTCGGCCTCTTTTCACCGGTTCCGGCGAACGTCGAGATGTTGCCGGTCTTCGCATCGACCTTGCGAATGCGGTGGTTGCCGATGTCGCAGATGTAGATGTTGCCGGCGTTGTCGAGCGCGATCGAGTGCGGCTGCTTGAGCTGGGCCTGTGTTGCGGGACCGCCGTCGCCGGAGAAGCCGGGCTTGCCGGTGCCGGCGACTGTTGAGATCACGCCGGTCTTCGCGTCCACCTTGCGGACGATCTCGTTCTTCATTTCCACGAAGAACATGTTCCCGGCGGCATCGAACCGGATTTCGTAGGGTTCGAACAGCAACGCCTTCGTGGCGAGGCCGCCATCGCCGGCGTAACCCTTCTGGCCGCCCTGACCAGCGACTGTAGTCACAGTGCCGGTCCGGGCGTCGCTCCGCCGGATCACGTGGTTTGTGATCTCGCAGACGTAGAGCGCACCGTCAGGCCCCGTCACGAGGCCGTACGGCTGTTCGATGAGCGCAGCGGCCGCGGGGCCGCCATCGCCGGAGTAGCCTTTCTGGCCGGTGCCGACGAGCGTTTTGACCTCACCCGCCTGGACGGCGGAGGCCATGAAAACACCAAAGGCCAGCCCGAGGACCAGGGCTGGCCGTGCGAGCGGAGCCCGCATTCTACTTGCGGTGGCGGATACGGGCACGATTGCGGCGCTTTTTACGGCCGAGCTTGCGACGTCCTTTGCCAGTCTTCTTAACGCCCATACACCTGCTGCTCCCGTCGTCTTCGTTGTGTTCGATGTCAGGCCGCAGCGGGTGCGGCACGAAAATGGGGCTCCCGGCCGCGAACCGCGGAGGGAGGAATCGGGGAGCGTATCGCAACCGGCGATGCACCTCAAGCGGCGAATTGAACTTCGGGCAACTGACTTCTAAAACGGTTGGATGCGCGTCCTCCTCGCCGACGATCCCGACCTGGCTCCGCGGCTGGACCGGCTGCGCGATGCGCTCGGCGGCGCCTGGGACCTGCTGCTGTGCCCGGCCGATCAGTCGCCGTTCTGGGCGAAATCAGGACTGCTCGGGCCGAAAGGGCGAGTCACGCCGATCGCCCAGATCGATTCAGCCCTGCCTGCTTCCGAGGCGGCGGACGTCGTCGTTGCCGGGACGACTCCCGAACTACTGAAGGTCGCATCCCGACTGGCGTTCCGACGCGGCTCGCAGACGGCCGTTCTCCCCGCGGCCGCGCAAACGGCCGACTGGATCTTCTCCCTGTATCCCCTTTCGGAAGGTGTGCCGCCGCGAGTCCGCGGGGTGCTGGAGCATCGGCAGTCGGGGGTCGTCGAGGCATTTGAGCAGCGTTTGCCGCCAGCCGTCGCCGGGAGGCACCTGATCGCGACCTGCACGCTGCCGGTCCGAACGCTCACGACGGCCGACATCGAAAACCAGCTGGTTCAGAACGTTGACCTGTTTCGTAGGCTGGGCGGGGAGTTCAAGAACCTGATCGCCGTCGGAATCCCGGACGACGCCGACGGATACCGCAGCCTGACCGTGACCTTCGGCGGCGAAGGGGCGGGACACCTGGCCTGGTCGCTGCAGCCGGGCGCGGCGTTCGACTGGCAACTGAAGGGGGCCGACCGCGCGGACATGGACCTCCGCGGGACTCCGGACGGCCGGTTTCAGATGGACGGCGTCGACTCGCGCGTCGCTGGCCCCGCCACGGTGGACTGGGAAAACGTCCTGCGGGCGTTCGATGACCTGGCGGCGCTGCGACGGTCGCTGAAGCGGCGGCGGATGGTCGAACTGCAGACGGAAACAATCTCGGAGCGGGCCCAGTTCAAGAGTCTCATGTCCGCGAGCGGCTGCGGCCTGCTGGTGATGACGCTCATCGGGGCGGTGGTCCTGCTCGCGCTGGGAGCGGCTCTTGATCCGCGGGAGTCGTTGCAGAGGACGAGCGAACGAGCGGGACTGGTTCTGCGGGCGGATGATTTCGTGGCGGATCAGGCGGCTCTCGTGCCCGATGCGTCAGCCGAGTGGCCCGGAATGGTCCGGCGGCTTTCCCATTCGGCTGCGCCGATTCTCGTCGAGCGGGTCAGTGAGCAACTCGATGGCCGGCGCCGCGAGACGCTGGTGCAGGACCTTCAGGAGGCGGGCGTGCCAGGTCCGGCCTCACGGGTCGAGATGTATCGGTTTCGAGGGGATCTGTTCCTCAAGCTGCTGACTGCGGCATGGATCGTGTTGTTTCTGCCGCTGGGAATCTTTCTGGCCGTGCAGGCGTTACTGCTCGTCGCACCGAAAACCGACCATGCCCCAACCTGAGTTCCGCGCTGCAAATTGACGCACCGCGCGCAATCTTCCCTTACAATCAATGTCTCATCTCTCGTCGATTTGAAACGTGAGTCGGGCTGCGGCTCGCGGGTTCGGTCGAAGCGACCAGGAAACTACTGCCGGAACCATGGAAATTCCTCCTTCACTGCAGCAGCGGGTCGCCGCGGCTGGCCAGCAGCATCTGTTTCAGTTCTGGAATGAACTGGATGAACCGCAGCAGCGGGCGCTCTTGAGGGACGTCGAAGGGATCGATTTCGATCGGCTGCAGCGGCTGCTGCATGCGCGGGCCGACCTCCACGCCAGCGGGGCCGCAGCCGGCGATCGCGTCGAACGAGCCGAATCCCCTTCGCAATTGGTGCGGCAGCCCAAGAGCGACGCCGACCGGGAGGCCTGGGCCTCGGCGGCGGCCACCGGACGCGACCTTCTGGCGCAGGGAAAGGTCGGTGCACTTCTCGTCGCCGGGGGACAGGGGACGCGGCTGGGCTTCGATCAGCCGAAAGGGATGTTCCCGGTGGGGCCGATCTCCGGAAAGTCGCTGTATCAGTGGTTCGCTGAACAGCTGCGGTGCCGGGGGGCCGAGGCGCGACGGTCGATTCCCTATTTCATGATGACCAGCGAGGCGACCCACAACGACACGCTCGGCGACTTCAAGGCCAACAACTTCTTCGGCCTGGTGAAGGAAGACGTTTTTATGTTTCAGCAGGGGCTGCTGCCGGCGATTGCGGCCGACAGCGACCGGATCCTGCTCGACGAGAAGTTCCGGGTCAGCCTCAGCCCCGATGGCCACGGCGGCCTGCTGCATGCCCTGAGCATGCATGGCCTCCTCGAAGAAATGACCCGCCGCGGGCTCGAATACCTCTACTACCACCAGGTCGACAACCCGACGGCGATCGTCTGCGACCCGGCGTTCATCGGCTGGCATGTTCAGCAGCAGTCGGAAGTTTCGACGAAGGTGGTCAAGAAGGTCTCCCCGGATGAGCGGATGGGGGTCGTCTGCTCGGTTGATGGGAAAACGGAGATCATCGAGTACAGCGACCTGACACCTGAGCAATGCCGGAAGAAAGACGCCGGCGGAAACGACATTTTCTGGGCCGGCAGCACGGCGATGCACGTTTTCAGCGTGTCGTTCCTGATGCGGCTGGTCGAAGAAGACATCGATCTGCCTTACCACATCGCGAAAAAGGCGGTCCCGTTCGTTGATGAGTCCGGCAACCGCGTCACTCCGACGTCTCCGAACGCGACGAAGTTTGAGCAGTTCGTCTTCGACACGCTGCCGCTGGCGGCCAATGCACTGGTGGTGGAGGCCGATCGTGCGGCCGAGTTCAACCCGGTGAAAAACAAGGAAGGGGCCGATTCGCCAGCCACCACGCGGGCGGCGCTCATCGCGAACCACCGCCGCTGGGCCGAGCGGGCCGGAGCGACCGTGAAGCCGGGGGTGACGGTGGAGATCAGCCCGCTGCTCGCCTGCGACGAGGAGGCGGCGGTCAAGGCGATTGCGCTGGGGACAGTCATCGACCGCGACACGGTTCTGGAGTAGCTGCCGCCAGGCCGAATCCCTGAACGGGCCGGTCCTGAGACTCGGTCTCTCTGCGGCCTTCGTTTCAATTCGCGGGACGAGCCGGAAACAGGCGCGGCGGCGCGTGGCGGCAGGCGGTGATTGCCCTATCATCAGCCGCCTGAATCAACCTTTTCCGTGGCCGCACGCCGGCTGCGATTTCACCCTCTGACGGAGCTCACCATGAAGGGCAGCCAGCGCGTCATCGACGCCCTCAACGCCGGTTTGACGATCGAACTGACGGCCATCAACCAGTATTTCATCCAGTCGAAGATGTGCAAGAACTGGGGGCTGAACCGGCTCGCCGCGCATCATTACGAGGAATCGATCGACGAGATGAAGCATGCGGACATGCTGATCGACCGCATCCTGTTCCTCGAAGGCGTTCCGGAAATCGCCCGGTACGACGTGATCCGCGTCGGCAGCGACGTGAAGGAACAGCTCGAGAACGCCCTGGCGCTCGAGAAGAACGCCAGCAAGGTCTACAACGAAGGTGTCGTGATCGCGGTTGCGGACAAGGATTCCGCCAGCAAGAACATCATGGAGCAGATCATTCGCGAGTCGGAAGACAGCGTCGACTGGCTCGAGGCGCAGCTCGACCTCATCGACAGGCTGGGGATCCAGAATTACCTGGTGACGCAGGTTGGCGAAGACGCCAAGGGCGGGCACTGATCCCCGTCAAACGCGGGACGCCACTCAACCATTCCAGGCCGCGAGAGCTGCGTCTTGAATGAAGGCCGCGCGCGGCCTACGATCCGCGTCGCGATTTCGCCTGAAGCCCGGCCCATTCGCGGCCGGGCTTCTTGACTCTGTCTGTGTCCGAACCGTCATGCCGCTTTCACTTTCCGACGCCACTCCCGTTACCGAAGCTGACCAGGAATACCACTGGACGCTCAATTTCGGACCGCAGCATCCGGCCACGCACACCACGCTGCGGCTGATCCTGACGCTGGACGGCGAGAAGGTGATCAAGGCCGTCCCGCATATCGGGTATCTCCACAGCGGCTTCGAAAAGCTCGGCGAGCACCTCGACTACAACCAGTACGTCACCATCGTCGACCGGATGAACTACATCTCGCCGATGGCGAATGAGCTCAGCTGGCACCATACGGTCGAGAAACTGCTGGGCATCGAGTTGACGCCCCGCTGCATCTACATCCGCACGATCATGGCGGAGATCATGCGGATTCAGGATCATCTCCTGAACGTCGGCACGTCGGCCCTCGACCTCGGAGCATTCACCGCGTTTCTCTACGCGTTCACGCAGCGCGAGAAGATTTACGACATCGTCGAGTACGCCTCGGGCCAGCGGTTCCACACCAGCTACACCCGCGTCGGCGGCGTGCTGTACGACGTCAACCTCGACTGGGTGAACAAGGTCCGCGACTTCGTCAAAGGCTTCCGTGCCGCGCATAGCGAGCTGCACGGGCTGCTGACCCGGAACCGGATCTTCATCGACCGCACCAAAGGCATCGGAGTCCTGACGAAAGAAGACGCCATCAACCGCAGCGCCACCGGCCCGATCGCCCGCGCCAGCGGCGTCGTCCGCGACCTGCGGAAAGACGAGCCGTACCTCGGCTACAAGGACTTCGATTTCAAGGTCGTTTGCTCGCAGGGGGGCGACTGCTATGCCCGGTATCTCGTCCGCATGGAAGAGATGCTGGAGAGCATCAAGATCATCGAACAGGCGCTGGAGAACATTCCGTCCGGCCCGATCAACGTGGCCGTCGATTCGGACGTGGTCCTCCCCGCGAAGCCGGCTGTGTACCGCAGCATCGAAGGGCTGATCCAGCACTTCGAAGTGATCATGCCGAATCGTGGCTATCCGGTTCCGATGGACGAGGTCTACGGCGCGACGGAAACGGCCAACGGCGAACTCGGGTTCTACATCGTCGGCGACGGCAGCACACGGGCCTACCGGGCTCGGACTCGTCCGCCCAGCTACATCCACTTCGCCATGTTCCCGAGCATGTGCGTTGGCCACCAGTTGAGCGACGTCGTCGCGATCCTGGGATCGATCAACATCATCGCGGCGGAGCTGGATCGGTAGTTGGAGTTCCGGCTTCAGCCGGCTGCCCAAGTCGATATCTTCACTTGCCGGAGCGACTGGCCAAGTTCCAATCTTCATTTCGACTGCGTGCCCGGCTCACGCAGTCCGAGCTCCCGTGCGATTTCCTTGAGCGCCTGCATCGCAGGCACCGTTCGCCCGGCCTCCACGTCCGCGATCCCTTCCTTGATCGCCGCGATAGAGGCTTCACGGCCTGTCCGAGACGTATCCACGCGATACTCCTCCACCACCTCCCCGCCGATCAGGTGCTTCTGAATGATAAGTTCCAGCACCTCCGGCGTGCAGGAGTGGTACCAGACGCCATCCGGGTAGACGACGGCGATCGGGCCGCGGAGGCAGATCTGCAGGCAGTTCGCCTTCGAGCGGCAGATCCCCTGCTCCGCGAGCCCCAGTTCTTTGAGCCGGCCCTTGAGGTAGTCCCAGGACTTGAGGCCGAGTTCCTTGTCGCAGCATTTGGGCTTCGTCTGATCAGCGCACAGGAAAATGTGCCTCTTGACGCGGTCGAGCTTGAGGTCAATGACCTTCTGGCGCAGGGCTTCATCAGGCATCGCGGGCATCACTTTCCAATGCAGAACCGACTGAAGATCCGGTCGAGAAGGTCGTCGGTATAGACGACGCCCGCAATCTCGCCGAGCGATTCCAGGCCGCGCCGCAGCTCGAACGCGACGAGTTCCTCGCCGCCGGCGTGGCTTGAGAACTCGCGGGCGCGGGACAGTGCTTCGAGCGAGCGCGACAGGCTCTCACCGCAGCGGGCGATGGTCGATGACAGCAGTTCGCCTTCGCCTCCCGACTCCGCCAGCCATTCGCGCAGCCGGGCTTTCAGGTCCGGAAGTCCGGCTCCCGTGGCCGCGCTGACGTAACAGCTGTGACCGTCGTCGATGAAGCCCTGATCGGCCTTGGTCACGACACGTTGGGGCCCCGTTCCCCGTCGATCCTCGTGGCTCGCGAGGTTCTGACTTCGTAGATCCTGGTCCAGCAACAATTCCTCCGGCGTCGCATCGGCCGCCGTGCACCACAGAACGAGATCCGCGTGCTGCACCCGTTCAGATCTCATCTGCTGGGCGACCTCCGAGATGACGTCACTCCCATGCTCCACGCCGGCCGTATCGACCAGGTCGAAAGCCAGTCCATCCAGTTCCACGGTCGCCGTGAGCCAGTCCCGCGTCGTCCCTGCGACTGGAGAGACCATCGCGGCCTCGCGACCGGCCAGTGCGTTGAACAGGGTGCTCTTCCCGGCATTCGGCAGACCGGCCAGGACGACGGATTGACGTCCTGTCGTTTGTCCACGGTCGTGGGCGTACCGCTGCAGGCGGGTCAGCCATTCGACGGCGTCCTCCAGCCGGGCCGTCATCGCCGCGCGATCCACAAATTCAATGTCCTCCTCGACAAAATCGAGTCCCGCCTCGAGATCGGCGAGGTCGATCAGCAATTGTTCCCGCAGGGCGCGCATCCGGGCGGAGACGCCCCCCGCCAGCTGGTCGAGCGCCTGCTGAAGTTGTTCGGTCGAACCGGCATCGATCACGCAGAGGACTGCCTCCGCCTGCACCAGGTCGATCTTTCCTGCCAGAAACGCCCGCAGAGTGAACTCACCTGGCCGGGCGATCCGGGCTCCCCGGGCGACGAGCGTCTCCAGCAGCGCATTGAGAATCGGCGGCGAGCCGATCGTGTGGATTTCAATCGTCGGCTGTCCGGCGTAGCTGCGATGATCGGGCCAGATGAAGAGGGCGACCGGCAGCGGCGTCGACAGCCCGTCAACAATCAACGACGTTTCCGTTCGCCGCGCCTGGGCGGACGAGAGGTTTGGGGGGACCGCATGAGTCGACGTGAGAATCATCCCGGCGACGACACGCTGGACTCCCGGCCCTGCGACCCGCACGATGCCACGACGCCCCGCGCCCGGAGGCGAGGCAACCGCCGCAATAACATCGTCCAGCGTCCACATTCCTGTTCCCTATTCAACCGCGGCTCGAGTCGGCCCACGCCTCCCCCAGACCTTCGATGATCGCAGAAATCATCACACTCGTCGCCGCGCTCGCAATCGTGGCCGGGATCCTCTCCGCACGGAATTCGGTCCAGCACACGACGCTCGTCGGTCCCCTCGTCTGGGCCGTTGTCGCGGGCCTGGGCTGGGTCGTTGCGGCGGGCGCCGGGCTGCTACTGAATCGGATGCATCCCGTGCATGGCCAGCTCTGGTATACGGCCGCGGTGCTGACGATCTGTCCTCTGATCGCTGTCCTCGGAGCGAGGCGGCCCACGATCCGCGTCTGGAACTGGTTCGTGGTTCTTCCGCTGACAGCCGTACTACTCTGGCCCGTCGCGTTGTGCTGGATGCCGCGGGGGCCCGAGAGACTTGCCCTCGAAGCGCCCCACCTGGCCGGGCTCGGAGTGGTGCTGCTGATGGGAATCGGCAACTACATCGGCACGCGATGGACGGTGCTCGCCGCGGCGACCCTGGTTTCTATCGCACTTGTCTTAAGCTCGGTGTCCAGGGCAAGCATGGATGCAGTCCAGCTACGGGCCTGGGCTGCAGGTGCCCTGTGCCTGGCGCTCTGGGGAGCCAGACGCTTTGCTGCGCGAACAGTGGAGCAGGTCCGCTCGTGGCAGCGAGTCTGGACCGATTTTCGCGAGACGTTCGGAATCGTCTGGGCTCATCGCATTGCCGAGCGGGTCAATGCCGAGGCTTTAAGAGGCAACTGGGCGACACGACTGCAGCCCACAGGATTTGTCGCGGCCCGGCCAGAGGCCGTGCTCGACTTGGAGGCAGATCGTTCCGCGATCGACCACACCCTCAGGTGGCTCTTGCGGCGTTTTGTCGACCAGGATTGGCTGGACTGCCGAGTCCCGCAGTCAGCTAAGCAGAATTACGCGGCGCCGGGGCTGAACGACGGTGGGTCACTGGCCGGGAAGGATTCCATCGAGGCGTGATCGACGGCGTCGTAGTCGTCGTCGACCCTGGGAGTCTCAGTTTTGGGCCAGGATCGGGCCGCGCGATAGGCGAGCCACGCCGCGACCGCGACTGACCCGGCAAGCAGCAGCATGCCGGTCGATCGGACAGCACAGGGGGCAGGTTCTATCCGCTCGCGAGCGGCCGATTTCAATTGCTGAAGCCGGTCGGCAGCATCGCCAAGCACACTGTTTGCGTGTTCGTGCAGCTGGGCAAACATCTCTGGCGCTCCTCGAAAGTCGGGAATGATCAGGCTGTACATAGTCACTGCGAATTCCGCGCCATGGACCAATGCATCCGTCGCATCCGTTCTTTGGCGGACCTCATAAATGCGATGGACGACCGGGCGTCCATGCGCCCGAATCGGGCTGGATCCCGAAGTCTGGGGATCTCGGGGTTGTCCGTGGCGGGCCAGACGAAAAAGTCGATGGCAGCATTGAAAACCTGCGCAGAATTTGCGAACAGCACTTGCAGGGGAAGTGTAAGATCGAGGTCATTGACCTGTTGAAGAATCCGCAGCTGGCCAGCGGGGACCAGATCGTGGCGATCCGCACGCTCGTGCTGAAG
>Ga0247823_10002841_pt1 | contig 14217 bp, 10 predicted proteins | sample 13C_PalmiticAcid_2_FD_192426 | JGI IMG/M metagenome (GOLD analysis project Ga0247823, IMG submission 192426) | Soil microbial communities from agricultural site in Penn Yan, New York, United States - 13C_PalmiticAcid_Day30 | ecosystem: Environmental > Terrestrial > Soil > Agricultural land...
CTCCTCCCCCCATCCGTCACCCCCCAGATCCTCCGCTACTACTACGCCCGCGACGCCAAGATGGCCCTCGCCTCGGCGCTGCTCAAGCACTACGCCGTCTCCAAGCTGACGCCGACCCCCTGGTCCCTGACCGTCGCGACGGGCATGACGCGCGACGAGCGCACCAAGCCCGTGTACGTCGACCCGGCCACGGACACCCAGCCCGTCGTCTTCAACGTGTCGCACCAGGACGGCGTCGTCGCGCTCATCGCCGTCGCCAACTACCCTCCTACTGAAAAGGGCGAGCCGGCCGTCGACGTCGGCGTCGACGTCGTCTGCACGTCGGAGCGCCGTGCCCGCGACCGTGGCATGCTCGCCTCGGACGGCTGGCCCGCCTTCGTCGACATGCACGCCGACGTGCTCGCGCCGGGCGAGGCGCGCTACCTCAAGTACCGCGTGCTGGACGCCGTGCCGGACCTCGTGCCGCAGGACAATCCCACGGACGAGCAAGTGAATGATGGAAGGCTACGGGCGTTCTACGCGCTGTGGGCGCTGCGCGAGGCCTACGTCAAGCTCACGGGCCACGCGCTGCTGGCGGACTGGCTGCGGGAGCTCGAGTTCCGCGACTTCCGGCCGCCGCGGCCGACGGCCGGGTGGGGGGTGCCCGCGCGGGAAGAGGACGGGGAGGTGGTCAAGGACACGGCGATCTGGTTCCAGGGGAAGCGGGTGGAGGACGTCAACATGTGCCTGAGCGCGCTGGGGCCGGATTTCATGATCGCCACGGCTGTTAGGACGGCGGGGAAGAAGGAGGACGGGCTCGGGTGGCAGCTGGGGCCGTACGAGGTGCTGTCGCTGGACGAGGTGCTGGACTTTGCGGAGGGCAGCCGGTTTTAGGGGGACTATTTGCTGGAGGTCGCGGCTTGTTGGCGGCAGGGCGCTGGGAGAAGAGGGGGATGAGCGGGAAATAAGTGATACATGGCAGCAATTCTGGGGAGTAGCTTTGTCTAGCCTAGCAGTATTACAACAGCGGGTTTCAATGTGCAGAGGGGTCCAAAGGGGGCTTGTCGTTTTTGATTTGCATGCAACGAGACTATCGTCTGGACATCAAGAGAGCTTGGGGCAACAACACTGACCCCTTACTTGCCCCAGTCCAGAGTCCAGGACATGTAATACTTCAACTAAGCACGGTATGCGTTGATTGGGCCAGCAAACAGGAAAAAATCAAGTGCAAGACAAACAGGGAAGCAAAATGAAGCAAAAGTATCAACCATCTCCTCCGGGAAGGCTCGAACTTCCAACCTCCTGATTAACAGTCAGACGCGCTAGCCAATTGCGCCACAGAGGATTAACAGTTGATGGACTGCTGCGGAGAAGTGCGGGTTCAAGAGATGAGGAGAAAGGGGTCTCGGTTCGGTTGTTTCGGAGCCGTGGTTGCATCGTTGTGGAGCCCGGATCCGCAGGGCAGGATTCCAGATCGAAACTCCCCGGAAGAGAACCCGAGCCGTGGTGGCTAAGGTAGTCAGTGTTGGGTGCGAATGGAAGTTTGGGGAACGGAAAGAGACTTGGGCAGCTGTATGTTTCACCGACTGTCGAGCCAGGTCAAGTTGTCAGTCGAGCTGATCGGCGCGCCAATGAAGAGATGCCAGCTCGGCTGCAGGACTGAGACATCGATCGATAGAATGAGGCATGCTTGGCACGGATACTCCGTAACGGAGCTGGACAACTCCCTCGTTGCCGTCCAGGAACCCCCTTTTCCAGAAAACAAGTTCCAAACTCGGCAGTCCATGTGCCGAAAGTTGCGTCAAGACTAAAGGGGCCAGCCAAGCCACAAAGTTACGAGAACTTCCCATCATTCAGTCGATGGAAACGGAAGCAATCGAGACGGGATGACGTCTGCAGCACCTTCCACACCTCCTGCAGGGCCGCAGATGTCGGTCCTCTTGGTGATCTGTGCTGTCTTTGTGGGGTACAATAGCCGTGCTACAATTGGCTCCCGGCACTGAGCCAAGTGGTGGGCATGCGTCATCCCAGGGTCTCACGGCAATCGCGAGCCCCACACCAGCTTTGTTCGTCCACGCTCTGCCACTTTCAGCTCGAGTTGTGTGGGCAGGCTCGATCCGAGGTGAGGTCGACCCAACTGATGATGGAGGCGTTGGGCACCCGCAGTGACGACGTAATTATGGCTGGAGAATGGTGGCTGTTCCTTTATTCACCTGACCCTGACCTGGCCTCGACCGCTTCCTCAAAACGGTGACTTCTGCTCTCTCCAACGGGCTGGGACATGTTCTCCCACTCTTCTAAACTTCTAATGCTAATGACCTGCGCCTTCCCGTTTGGTGGCACACCTGACTGCTGTACCATCGCACTTGGTTCTTTGGAACTGGAGAAAGTCACCATCCCACACTGACTTCTCCGGGCACACATCAGCTCGCACGACTCCCCTCCCAGACCAATACCTACTTCCGAGTGAAATCAGGGTGCGACTGTAACTCGGCGCGGAGCGCGACCATTGTAATAAGGCAACAACTTCAAAGCTTGTTCCCGACTCCTCCAATTGTCGCATCGCGCACACAACCAAGTGGTCGGAACGAACAGTTTCTTGACCCAACCACTTCACCACTTGACTAAACAGCAACTCAACATCTCAAGATGGCGCGAAGTACGTCCCACCCCCAACCACGTCTCACCAACTCCCCACGAACTAACACCCCCCACAGCCATTCTCGCCCCCATCGGGCTCATCCTCCTCGCGGGCTCCCTCGTCCTCCTCTGGTTCGTCATCCTCTCCGGCCTCACCCGCACCTCGCCCCTCAGCAAAACCTACTTCCTCCGCGCCGACACCGCCGGCATCGAGGGCGCCCGCCCCATCTCGCAATGGACCTACTTCCAGGTCTGCGGCCTCGATAACACCGACTGCGGCCCCGCGCGCCCGGCCCTCCCCCTGGGCGACGCCTGGGCGAGCAACGCGCGCGGCGCCCCGCCCGAGTTGATCGGCAGCCACGGCGGCGACACGACCAGCACCAACTATTGGTACATGTGGCGCTTCGGCTGGGTCTTTTTCCTCATCGCCCTCTTCTTCGAGGTGCTGGCGTTCTTTGCCGGGTTCCTGGCGCTGTGCAGCCGCCTCGGCTCCATGTTTACGGGCCTGCTCTCGCTAGTGGCTCTCGTGTTCCTGACCGTGGCGGTCTCGCTGATGACGTATGTACTTTCCTCCTACCCCTATTCCCTCTGAGCCACCCTTCCATCCCCCCTTTTTTTGAGATTGTACAGAAGGCTGACAACGGAATCCCGCAGTGCGACCTTTGTCAAGATGCGCAACGTCTTTACCGGCGAGGGCCGCGCCGCGAGTGTCGGGTCCTACGCGTTCGGCTTCAGCTGGGGCTCCTGGGCCGCGCTGCTGATCAGCACCATCCTCTTCTGCCTCGCCCGGCGCAAGCGCAGGGAGGACCGTCCTGTGGTGACTTCGACCCCGCGCCGGGCGTGGCCGTGGGGGAAGCGCACCAACAGCCGGAGGTCGTATGACGGGCGCCGGGTCAAGGAAGAGTACGCCTAATGGTTAAGTGATTGGGGGAGTAATAATGTAGAGGCAACGAGAACGAGACGGGAAACGAATAATGGTGGTGAGGGACCGCGAATCATGTGGCTACGTAATGAAGAGGATATGAGAGATGAGATGGAGAGGACAACCCGCAGAACGGGAAAGATTGCAACAACTCGGCGCAAGCTAGCCCTTTTTATTTAATTATTGACTGATTGACGATACCAAACCAACCCCATTCTCTACTTGGGACTTTTCTGCGGCTCTAATAACTGGATTCAACTTTTTATGGTGTATTCACAATCTCGGGCTTTCTCTATCTCCATTCTTTACTCTGCAAGCAGCATTATCCCATCATTCTCTTTGCAGACCGCCTTCTTCAATCACACAAACAAGCTTAGGTACACCCGCTTTTCCCATGCTCTTCAGCCAGGCCACAAACCAACCACCCCTATCCCCAAAACAATGCAATCCTCCCAGCCAGATGCGCGCAAAAAGCCGAGCCGAATACGATGCCCAGAACGGAAAGCGTTGAGTGAAAGCGAGGAGCGAGAGAAGCAACCCACGTTGTTTTCCCCGCCGGGGCCCAATATCAAGCAAAGAAATCTCAAAGTGTGAGAGAGAGTGTGTGTGTGTGTGTCAGAAACCGAGGATTTGTTTTGCTCTTCTCGACAAGCGCAAGCAATGCAACGCAATGCAATGAATGTAGAAGCGATCATCCACCAGGAACAACCGCCGCCGCCGCCCGCCGCCGCCAGACCAACCCGTCCAGTGCCGCACTTCATGGTCAAAACCCCCCCACCACCACCCATGGAAAAGGGGGAGGAGGAAAGATATGTAAACACAAGCTCAAGAAAACGCAAAAAACCCCCCTTGCCCAACCAACCGTTTAGTAACATACTAATATCTACCATTCCAACCTGCACCCCAACCAACCAACAAAACAAAATGCCCATCCCACACCAAAAAAGGAGATCACCACCCCACCCCACCCCAACAAAGAGAGAAACGAAGAAAAAAGAAGGGAGAAAAGATCAATAAGGCCCCGCCAGCGGACTTGCCACAGGGCTAACCGAATCCAGCGGCGCAGCATGCAGCGCCGGCTTCTTGGCCCCTCCCACGACCCCCTTTTCCCCGCCATTCTTCCTCTCCAGCACGCCCTTGACCCACTCAGCGACGTCGTAATCCCCCTCGCCGACCAGCCCGGACGGGTTGTTGAGGCTCAGCGCGCCCGTGGCGTCGGCGAGGGCGTCGCCCGCGGCGGCCTCCTCGGCCTCGGCGTCCTCGGCGATGGTCTCGGGCTTGCCGAGCGACTTGATCCACGGGTGCGCGAGCAGCATCGGGTACGTGTGGCGCTTGTGCGGGTTCTTGTTGAGGCAGGAGCGGACAAAGTCTTGGGCTTGCGGGGAGTAGCCCTCGGAGGGGAGGTCGGGCGGGTCGCCTTCTACGATGGCCTGGGGAGAGGGATAACATGTTAGTGATCTGGGTGTTGAAAGGTTTGGGAGGGAGAGGGGGGCAACGTACGCTCAGCTGGCTGAAGATGGTGCTCGACACCTCGGGCGGGTACGGATACCGCCCCATGGCGCACTCGATGATGGTCAGCCCCAGACTCCAGATGTCGCTCTGCACGTTGTAGGTGCCGTCGGCGGCGCCCGCGGCGCCCGCGGCCAGCGCGCCGCCGCTGATGCGCTCGGGCGCCATGTAGCTCTGGCAGCCGATGTTGGTCTTGGCGATGCTCGCCACCAGGTTGCCCGACACGCCGAAATCGCAGATCTTGACCTGCCCGTTGGTGTTGACGAGGATGTTGGTGGGTTTGACGTCGCGATGGATGATGTTGTGGTCGTCCTTGAGCGTCTTGAGCCCGACGATGGTCGCGAACGTGATCTTGCGCAGCACGTTCTCGGGAATGCCGCCCCCGTATAGCTTGTCGATGCTGCCGCCGTCCATGTACTCGATGCACATGTAGACGGCGCCCTCTTGGTAGAAGGCTCCGTAAAAGTCGATAATGTAGGGCGAGACGCACTCGTGTAGGATGACGAGCTCCTTGAGGATGGTCGTGAACTTGGCTTCGTCGAGCTCGAGCCGGATCTCCTTCATGGCCATGACCACCCCTGACGTCTTTGCCGCGCCCGCTGTTGTGTCTTCGGGCAGGTCGTCGCTCTCGGAGGAGGACTGCCAGGCGAGGGATGGCTTGAACTTGCTCAGCCCCTGGCCAAACCGTGGTACCTTTGGCCGCGCATGCCTGACCTTGTACACGGTCCCGTAGTTGCCCTTGCCCAACTCGTCGAGGACCTCGATCTCGTCGAGCGAGATGGAGAAGGTCTGGCCGTTGGCAAAGTTTACCCCTGTTCGCGTGATGGTCGCCGCGCCCTCGAACGTGATCCAGCCCTTGTCCGCATCGATATAGTTCTTAAAATCGCTGAGCTTCGAGCCCCGCCCTTCCCCGTTTACCGACGGCTGTTGCGCCGCGTCGTTGCCAAGGTCTTGCAGTTTTGGCGTTCCAGCAGGCGACGGACTCCCGGCCCCAGGCAGGTTTCCCAGCTTCATGGCCCTTCTTTCGCTCAGACTCGGAGGTTTCCTAGCCACTGGTACGGCGGGGGCGGACTTGGCAAACCCCGGAGGCATGGGCCGGGTCATGTGCCCTGGCAGCTTGAGGTTTGGCGGCATTCCGCCCACGAGCCCGCCACCCCCGGGGCCTCCCATGCTCATGTTCATGCTCATGTTCATGCTCGCGGCTGAGCTGGCGGCCTGGGCGGCCATGTTCATGCGCTGTTGTTGGAGGGCTCGTGCCTTTTGCATGATGTCGGACGGCAGGCTGTTCGCACTCGGCGTCGGCCGCCTCGCGGTGTTCAGCAGCCCGGTGACGCTCGAGGTCGGGCTCATGGTGGAACTTTGCGGGTCTGAGGCTGTCCTGAGGGAGGGGATCCGGCGGGGCAGATCGCTCGGGGAGTAGCTGGGCTGTGCATCGGAGCTCGAGCTCGGCGGATCGAGGGGCGTGCTCGCCTCGGACGAGTCGTCGATGGAGCCCGGCGAGCCTGGATCGCTCGGGGGGTACTCATCCGCCGGGGTCACCGGTTCGGAGCTGTCGCCGTAGCCAGGCATTGTGCGAGAGGGTATGGTGAGGGAAGTGAGGCGGGTTGTGTAAGTGGGCGAGGTCGGGCTCTACCTGGCGCCCAACATGTGCCGTGCTCTTGAACAGTGTGTCGCGGTGGGAATCCCTGGCCGGGTTTTTGAGTTTAGGGGTCGGGGTCTGGCGAGAAACCAAGGCACTGGCTCTTGCGTCGAGCCGAGCCGCTTTGGGTGGACACGGCGACGAGTCGGGAACAGCGCAACCGTTCCAAGGCAGGACGGGATGCGGGCCTTGTTGGTGCACGACGGGCTGCACTGGTCCTGGTGGGGCTTCTTTGCTTCGGGGGTCGGTCGTTGACGGACACGACAGACGAAGGGGCGCCGGTTCTGCTGAAGGCGCAAGCTGCCCTTGATAATCGAAAATTCTACCGCCGCCGACAGCCGCTGGTCAAAGGTAGCAGTCCGGGACGGAGATTGGGCCGGAAGCGGGATCGAGATCTCGAAACGGCTCCAGGTCGGCCTGTGCGGGTGACTGAGCTCGGTCCCCAGTGGTATGCACCTGTGAAACGGCGCCTTGATTGGCTGCTGCACTTCGGATGGAGCTCCAGAGAGGGGCGCGGCGGGCTCTCAATCAGTCCACGCAGGCAAAACCGAGAGTCGTCACTGGCCAGCAAAACACTGGTCGGCGAGTCCGTTGACAGCCGAGGCCTGTTCCTGAGGGTTTTTGGGGGGCGTTTTCGGGTCAGGAGGTAGGAGAAAGACAGTTCTGGAAAACCCCAGTACTCAAGAGTTTGCGGGAGCAACGCCTGGCTCTCCATTCCATTTGTAGCGTTGCACCGGCTGGGGGAAAAGCTCCGGTTTTCAAAGGAGCCCCTCCATTTTGAGCTCTGCTGCCAAGGATGTAGCACGTTCACACGCTCTCGCGTGTTACGGCCAGGGGCGACGGGCGCGGCGGCAGTGGGGCGTGGCCACGAACCCCGCCATTGAGAGAGTGTCCTGCGATCCGCTGCTGGACATTGGAGGGGGGGAATATCCCCAAACGAGAAAGTGCACTGATTACGCGGAAAATTGTTACTTATGGGATGCATATCAGTCGTGGGCAGTTGGTGATTTTCGCTCGCTTCGGGTGCTGAACCGGTTTGGCGGTCTCAGAGCAGGGCAAGCCGTCCCAGGCAGCTGCAGCGGGAGGGGATGACGTCGATTTGCGTGCGCTGGCCCCACGCTTGGCTGCAATGGAACCTGACATACCAGAGTGCACACTAATACCACAGGGCGATCTTCGCCGCAACCATGCCCGCCCCAAGGTGCCGCGAGAACGACATGTCTGTGCCGCTGCGATCCTGGTTGGGCGATTGCGGGCTGCGAGGATGCGAAAAATCAGGTTCCCCATGTTTTGGCGGTGTTTCTGAAACGGATTCCAGCATGCGGTGGGCCGATTGACTAGGTTCAGGAAATCAGCGATCTGCGAAATCCCCGTCGCGGCTCGCTGACGATCGCTTGAGGAGGCAGCCGATGCAGCCCGACACCAAACCCAGCAAGGCACTGGCGCGAAATGCCATATCGGCCATCCTGTCGGCCCACGCTCGCCACGGAAGGACGCGTACAGCTTCGCTCCTCAAGAGAGGGGCTCGAGAAGGGTTACGACGCCTTTGAAGATGCCTCTGGGGAGACTGACCAGTCGCTGGTCTCCCCTTGCCAAACCGGCACTCGGGGTGGCAAGACAACCCCACGCGCGGCCCTGATGCCCCATCCCCAGATGCCCCATCGGGTTGCCCAGCCTGGTTGAGTAGTGTGGCTGTGTGTGGCGTTTGGCTCTCTCGCCACAGCCCTCTTTTCCAGTTTTTCTGTCCAGGGCCGATCGATGTCTTCCCTTGGCACCTTGGTCCCCATGGGTCCCTGGTCGGGCAGCTTGGGCGTCCTGGAATGACCAGTTTGTCGATGTCCAGATTGGGTTCGGTTGTGATCAATGATGAACTGTCCTTGGAGATCCGCTCGTTGCCTTGGCGCTCAAGAGGTACAAAGAGCCCTTAAAATGGCGTGTCACCGCTCTCCAATCTGCAATTGGTGCCATCGCCAACCGTGATCCGGACTTGACTCAAATGTCTGCATTGAGCGCGCTGTGTTGTGGACTGTGCATCGAATTGCGTCAAGAGCAGCCAACCAGAGGCCGAGCTAGAAACACGTTCTGAGAGTGTTTCGACGCCTCTCATGTCGAGTTTCGGACATGATTCTGTGCCGGTTGGGGGAAGTGAGCGTGTTTCCAGAACAAAATACACCGCAGTCTTGACAGTGCTTACAGTTTGCACTGCTGAGCTGGGCCGACTTTATATGTGTTGATCAGCCAATTTTGAGCTCGTGCTGCCTGTCAATGTTGCGTTCTGTCCAGGGACGCTGCGGATCTCCCGCCGTCTTGGCGGTAGCTGTGGCAAACGTCATCGGTGCTGCACGTTTCGGGATGCCAGGTCCTGCTAGGCGCTTGGCGGTTATCTTGGCGACCCTTCGCATCCGCCAAGACGAGACAGCCAAGGCTGGGAAACCAGGGTCAACTCTTAAAGCGCAACTTTCTGTTTCTGCATCCTGGTGACGCAGCAGCAAGTACCGCGCTAACGGGCCACGACTCAGCCGCGCCCGGTGTTGGCCGTGGCTGATTCTTATCACCCAGACAAGATGGAGCCAAAGGTGTCATTGAAGGCCGCCAGCGATGGCGTTCTTTCTTATCTTGTCTCATCTCTCCTCATGCAGAGCCTGAGATCGTCCCAACCATCATTGACTGCACATTACCAACTCAACTCACCTGTCCGTGTCCTTTGTTCGTTGGGCGTCTTGCGTGTCAAAGCGGGCAGCTACCACCCCTTCCACCCGTCAGCACAGAGCGCCGACAGAACAGGACTCCACCCATCCTTCCCGTGTCTCAGATCCAAAGCTCAGCCAAGGCCCGACATTACCGCATTGCGCCGCAATTGCAACATCAGGTAGTCCTCGAGCTTCGTCTCTGCCCTTCGCCACTCCTCCCGGCTTCCTCCTCCCTCAACCTCATCCCTAGATCGCAGAGCAGCAACGACCACAGCAACAGGGACGCTTGATGGGTTTCCTCGACATACGCGCGCCAACCTCGTTGCGGCTGGCGATGTCTGCCGCCGGCGAGGCCTGGGATCCAGCATCGATAACGGCGCCCTCGCCCTTTGTCATCTTCAAGAAGCAGCCGCAACCCCACGAGTCGCACCCGTCCATCGACAACCTGGTGCTTCTTGTTTTCGGCGCAGTGTTGGAAGTCGTCTGCGTCAGTCTGCCCGGTTACATCATTGCGCGGCTGGGTCACTTCGATGCCGACAAGCAGAAGTTCTTGGCCAACCTCAATGTTATGCTCTTTACGCCATGCCTGAGTACGTTGCTAGTGTCTGGTGAGGTTGGGTCGTTGGTACTGACAGCTGCCTAGTCTTCACCAAGCTCGCATCGCAGTTGAACGCCGACAAGCTCATTGAACTCGGCATCATCCCCATCATCTTCGTCATACAGACCTTCGTCTCGTACATCGTCTCCCGAATCATCGCACGATGCTTCGGCTTCAACCGGCGCGCCTCCAACTTCGTCACGGCCATGGGCGTGTTTGGCAACTCCAACTCGCTTCCCATCTCCCTGGTCATCTCGCTCTCGCAGACATTGAAAGGGCTGCACTGGGACAGGATACCGGGGGACAATGACGACGAGGTCGCTGCGCGGGGCATTCTGTACCTGCTGGTTTTCCAGCAGCTCGGTCAGCTGGTCAGATGGAGCTGGGGGTACCACGTGCTGCTGGCGCCCAAGTCCAAGTACCCCGAGTACGCGGACGAGACGATCGAAGAGGGCCGCTATCAGGGCGAAGACGCCCAAGACGAGACAGAGACCCAGGGACTCCTCGAGGGCGTCGACATTCTCCAGGATATCGATGAGCCCGAACACCACCGCCCTTCAAGCCCGACACACACTGTCGACTCACGGGTCTACGAGCCCGCTGGCCGGACGCCTGTGGGCGGATCTTCGCGGGCTTCGCCGCACGACTCGGAGGACGAGGAGCATGATGGGGCCTGGAAGGCGACAGCGCCCGGGAAGCCGTACCCCAAAGGCCTCTCCCCCAACGGCAACCTCGACGACCAGGAAGGACTCGACAGGATTCTGTCCTTCCCGCGCATCCGCAGCACCGACGAGTTCGAGGCTCCACCAGGCATCAAAGGCTACCCCATGCGCGTGAGGCGTTTCCTGCGCAAGACGGAGCTTAAGATCTGGAACGGCCTCTGCACCACCGGCCGGCGCGCCTACACCTCGCTCCCGCACCCCGTCCAGACCGCGCTCACCAAGCTCAACCACGTCTGGCAGCGCGTCTACGGCTTCCTCTGGGATTTCATGAACCCGCCCCTCTGGGCGATGCTCATCGCCGTCTTCATCGCCTCGGTCCCGGAACTCCAATCCCTCTTCTTCCGCGAGGGCTCCTTCCTCAAGACCTCCGTCACCTCGGCCATCGGCTCGTCGGCGGGCGTGGCCGTCCCCCTCATCCTCGTCGTCCTCGGCGCCAACCTGGCGCGCAACACGCAGGTCAGCGACGCCGACGCCGACCCGGAGGAGAAGCAGGTCGGCACGCGCCTGCTCGTCGCCTCGCTCGTCAGCCGCATGCTGCTGCCCACGCTCGTCATGGCGCCCATCTTGGCCTTGTTCGCCAAGTACGTGCCCGTCAGCATCCTCGACGACCCGATTTTTGTGATTGTCTGCTTCCTCCTCACGGGCGCGCCCAGCGCGCTGCAGCTGGCGCAGATCTGCCAGATCAATAATGTGTATGAGGGCGTCATGGGGAAGATTCTGTTTCAGAGTTATGTCATTTGGTGAGTTCTCCTACCCCTCCGTCATTCATGAAATGTTTTGGTAAAGCTAACTGGGGACTAGGATCTTGCCGTCGACCTTGATACTGGTGGTGTGCGCGATGGAGGTGGTGGAGTGGGCCCGGTGAAGTACGGAAAGTTTGTTGAACGTTTGAGACGGGGCAGATTGGCGGAGTCTCAATTCCGGTTTCCATCCCGGCTGTAACAAAACTTGGACATTATCATTTGCAACGGCGGCGTTCTTTTCTTTTTTGTGTTTGGAGGGGAGGCACCATTGTATTTGTACGGGTTCAGTCATGGTTAGGGCATGTGCTCCCTCTGGTGGTTCTGGCTTCTGGACACTGCGTCCCCGCGGACGGATAGCAACAACGGGCCGGGGAAATTCGGGTTCTCTAAATTCAATTCCTGGCAATAGGATGGATGGCTTGGTTGGGTTTGGACTGTTCGGTTTGGTTTTTGGTGGGACGCAAGGTGGTACATACTTAGACGGGCGCCCCTGAAAAGGGGGCTGGCAAATTGGGACAAAATGGGTTCTTTCAGCATTGGCTACGAGTGGTAGCCTCAAGGGCATCTTGTTCTGTATTATTATTGTCATCGTATGGTGTAGCGGTGGGTGGAGAGGGGGAAATTGACCCTATTCTGTGTGGTACGTACATGAGCCGAGGGGTGTGTGATATGTGGTATCGAGTGACCGTGTGAGAGCTTCTTGGTGGTACTTGCGTTTGGCGACGGCCAGCTCTTCAAGCCTGTCATGCCGAAGAGGTTCAGTGGAGATTTTATGATCTACCGGAAGCCGCGGTTTGAATGGGTTGTGAGAGATCCAGCAAGTCAGCAGTATGAGGACTGCGGAAGCAATCATTGTGCCACGAGAGGGCCGGTTTTGGCACGTTGCTGGCTGGAGGCTGCCTACATGAGAAGATATGGAATTACGCTGAGAAGCGATCTGCAAAGGGAGGTGGCTCCCAGTTCGTCAATCCTTAATGCAGGAGTTCCAATATTCCCAAAATCATCGACCTCCACAGCCTCAAGGTTTTAGGGCGAGACAACCACCCCAATCTGCGAGGTCCCAACAAAGCTTTTGTCACGTACTCCAGTAAGCCCTACCTCTTGTAAGTTCATAGCCATCCTTTCGGCCGAAAAAGCGGCTCGCTGGTGCGGTTTTGCTCTTTTGGAACATCAATACAGCAGTCTATTCCTCCTCCTGCTCATTAAATCATGATTCTACCCACTTCAACACGGCCATCTCATAGCAGCCCATTCACGACGGCCTCGTTCTCAGCCTCGGCAATAACCCAGTCCCGCACCGCGCCCTTCCGGTCCGCGATCCTCACGTCCTTTATCCCAACGACAATCACCATCGCCTCGTCGCCCGCCGCGAACCTGCTCCCGGCATCCCCCTCGCCCTCGGCACCGCTGTCCGGCCCGGGCCCAAAGAGGGTGGGCTCGCCGGCGCTGTCGAACGTGTTGTTTTCGAGGTGGATGTCGCGGTAGTACTTCTCCTCGTCGGACCCCCGCTGCACCAGGCGGGCGCTGCCGTTGATGGTGGCGCTGATGGAGGAGACGGCTGAGGTGTTGAGGTTGAAGAGCAGGGCGGCGAGGGAGGAGTGGGGTTCGCGGTTGGGAGAGCGGGAGGCGGTCGCGTCGGACGAGAGGCGGCGGGCTTGGGAGGTGGGCGTTGGGCGGTGCGAGACCCCTAGTAAAATTGGTCAGCGGGTGGAAGAGCGAGGGAGCAACGGGGGGGAGCTGTACAGTCGTGGACCAGTAGAGAGACGTTGGGGTTGTTAGCGAGGTTGTTCATCTTCTTGCTGGCCGGGTTGGTGGTCATGATGATGACGGGAGACTGGGAGTAGGGGGAGGACGGGAGGTAGGTGTAGTTCATGAGCGAGACGTGGGGGACGTTGTCGGCGCAGGTGGCCAGGTGGAGGAAGCGGGCATTCTCGAGGCACTGGACGACTTCGGTGGGGAGCGAGGCTGTCACGCGCATGTTGGTGTTGCCCGCCGAGGCTTCATGACTGAGGGGTATTTGCTGCTCCATGATGGTTGTGTTCGCTGTGGCTGATGTAGTTGAACGTCTCTCTGGATTGGGTTGCTGGGACAAGAATTGGGGGCAGATGCTTCGGTCGATCTTATCGTCGGGCTTGTGTTATCTCCTGTGTGTGCAGTTGTTGAGTCGAGATGCAGAGTGGGGAAGTGGTCCCCATTTCCCCAGAACGGATGACTAATGTGGGGTAGCGGCACAACCCCTGCAGCGGTGCACTGGAATGACGTTGTGTCCACCTGAAATCGCGGGTGCGGAAGCCGTTTCCCTCCATCTCACATGCTTGAGCCCGTTGCAGGACGAGCAATACAGCCCTGAATCGAATGGATTTGGCACATTTCACTGCTGCATACACGTACAAATAGCTAGAAGTCAATTCAATAGAACCCAAAGGTCACGGGCTCAATCCACCTGAGCTTTGAGCCGCTCTTGGCTCGGGAAACAAGGGGCCACGGCTACTGTCGGCGTTTCCTTTCCCTCGGGACCTGGGACTCCTCCTCTTGCCAATACCCCCAGCGAGCAACCTCTTTGGAATTCGATCGCCAATTCCTTCTTCTCTCCTCTCTTCTTCACTTTTCACCACATCCACGAGCCATTGGCCCTTTTGCGTGTCTCCCCTACCACCTTTACCACCACCACCACTCGATCCAACCTTCGAGAGCACTGCCAACACACGCGATAATGCGGTCTCTCAAGCGAACCTCGCGCCGTCTGCGCGCTCCCCTCCCCCCTCCCGCCTCCTC
>Ga0247823_10002842_pt1 | contig 14215 bp, 6 predicted proteins | sample 13C_PalmiticAcid_2_FD_192426 | JGI IMG/M metagenome (GOLD analysis project Ga0247823, IMG submission 192426) | Soil microbial communities from agricultural site in Penn Yan, New York, United States - 13C_PalmiticAcid_Day30 | ecosystem: Environmental > Terrestrial > Soil > Agricultural land...
CGGCGCGACCGACGGCTGCACGCCCTATCCGGCGAATTATTTCCGCCGGCCGCAGACTGCCGGCGGCACGCAGGGCATCGCCGTGCTGCGCCTGGACCAGAACACCAGCGCCTGCGGCAGCGGCGCGCGGCGCACGAATGCGGCGAACGCCGGCGCGATCGCCGTGGCCTACGTCGATCCGGAATACATCAACCTCGGCGCGACCGGCGCGTCCTATGCGCTGCTGTCGGAAGACTGGAACGCGATCAAGGCGGCCGTCGGCGACGTCAGCGGCACGACCGGCAGCGCGGTCGCCTCGATCAGCTGGCCGACCAGCCCGACGCCGCGCGCCGGCGATCGTCTGGCCGGCTTCAGCTCGCGCGGCCCGACCACGTTCGGCACGCTCAAGCCCGATCTTTCGGCGCCCGGCGACATCATCCTCGCCGCCATGTCGCCGACCGCGGCTTCCGGCTACAACACGCCGGCGACCGCGGCGACGATCTACGGCACCGAGTCGGGCACCTCGATGGCGACGCCGCACATCACCGGCGCGGCCGCGCTGATCCGACAGGCGCACCGCGACTGGACGCCGATGGAAGTGAAGTCGGCAATGATGACCACCGCCAAGACCGCGATCCCGCTCGGCGACGGCGTCACCGCCGCAACGCCGAACCAGCGCGGCGCGGGCCGCGTCGATCTGACCAAGGCCTACAAGGCCGGCATCGTGCTCAACGAAACCGGCGTGAACTTCCAGGCGGCCAATCCGGCCACCGGCGGCAAGCCCGAGACGCTGAACCTCGCGAGCTACTACCACGCCGACTGCGTCGGCACCTGCGTGTTCCCGCGCACCGTGCGCAGTACCGGCAAGGCGACGACCTGGACCTTGGCGGTCAGCGGCCTTCCGGCCGGCAGCTACTCGCTGAACAAGACCTCGTTCCCGCTCGGCGCGAGCGGCATCACCTCGTTCTCGCTCAGCGTCAACTCGACCCTGCTGACGCAGAACCAGTGGTACTACGGCGAACTGACGGCCACACCGGCCGACGGCTCGATCCCGACCGCGCGCTTCCCGATCGCGATCCGTCCGTCCACGGCCAAACTGACCGCCGACACCGCCGCGATCACCGCGTCGGCGACGGTCGGCCAGAGCCTGACGCGCAACGTCGTCATCACCAACGCGGGCAATCCGTCACTGAACTGGAGCGTGTCGACGACGACGCTCAAGGGCACCGTCGCCAAGCGCAAGGCCACCACGCAGGGCCTCAGCGACCGCACCATCGTGACGTCGACGACGACCGGCGACATCCAGTCGAGCAACGCGAACAACGCCTACGGTGCCGACTGGTTCGAGATCTACGGCAACGGTACGACCTTGGCCGAGCTGGAGATGAGCGGCTTCGGCTATACCTCGAGCACGGGCGACTATCCGGCGCTGTCGGCGTTCGCCACACAGCTGGCCTGGCGGGTCTGGGGCGACGCCAACGGCCTGCCTGCCGGCCGCCCGGGCAACACGGTCGCCGGCGACGTGAGTCCGGTGTTCCAGTTCCCGAGCGCGAGCGGCGGACTACCGTTGAACGCGACCGGCCTGAGCTATCCCAAGGATGCGGTGCGCATCGATCTGGCCGCCGCCGGCGCGCCGGCGACACCGCTGGCTCCGGGCCGCTACTGGCTCAACGTCGCGCCGTCGATCAGCGGCACGACCACGGCGTTCTATCAGTTCCTGACCCAGGAAGCCGGCAAGACGCCGATCGCCCAGTACGCGCTGCCCAACAGCGGTACGCAGGCGAACAAGGCCTGGCGCGCGACGACGACCTCGTCGCTCGGCGGTGCCGGCTATACCGGCTATGCGATGGAGGTCGTGGTCAACGCGGCCTGCAGCGCACCGTGGCTCAGCTACGACAGCACCGCCGGCAGCCTCGGCTCGCTGGCCACCAAGAGCCTCGCGGTGACCTTCGACACGACCGGTCTCGCACCGGGCACCTACAAGGCCTATGTCTGCCTCAGCGGCAACGGCACCTCGCCGCCGTTCATGGGCCAGGGCCAGGACAGCCTGCTGATCCCGGTCACGCTGACGGTCAATGCGGTGTCCGCGCCGCTGACGGCGACGGGTGCGGCGACGCCGGGCGTGGTCTATCAGGGCGGCACGGCACATCTGTCCGTCGACGTGGTGCCGGGTACGAATCCGGCCAGCAGCGGCATCCAGGTGCGCGGCGATCTGTCCAGCCTCGGCGGCAGCGCGACGCAGGCGTTCAGCCTGGTCAGCGGCAACACCTACGCGTTCGATGCGGCCGTTCCGGCGGCTGCACCGCTCGGCGGCCGCGTGATTCCGGTCACCGTCAGCGACGCGCAGAGCCGCAGCACGAACGTGAATCTCGCCCTCGCGGTGTCGGCGCCGTCGGCCGGCAATCCGCTGAGCGCCAGCGGCGTGGCCGAGCCTTCGCTGGCCCATCCGGGCGACTCGCCGCTGCTCGTGGTGTCCATCGTGCCGGGCACCGATCCGGCCAGCACGAACGTCACGGTCGCGGCCGATCTGAGCACGATCGGCGGCAGCGCGACGCAGGCGTTCTACGACGACGCGACGCACGGCGACGCGATCGCCGGCGACGGCCTGTTCTCGTTCCGTCCGACCCTGCCCGGCGACGTGACCACGGGCGCCAAGACCCTGCCGGTCAGCGCCAGTGACGCACAGGCACGCACGGCGACCGCGGCTATCGCGCTGACCGTTGCCGCGGCGGCGACTCAGCCTTCGGCGACCAGCGCGCAGGCGGCGCCGGCCGTCGTCGCGCTCGGCGGTACGACCGAGCTTACCGTCGTGGTCGCGCCGGGCAGCAACCCGCCGAGCACCGGTCTGCAGGTCGTCGCCGACCTGTCCGGCATCGGCGGCAGCGCGACGCAGGCGTTCAGCGCGAACGGCGCCACGTTCACCTACACGGCCACCGTCGCCACCGGCACCACGCCGGGGGTCAAGCTGCTGCCGGTCACGATCAGCGACGCGCAGGGCCGCCAGGCCAGCAGCGTGCTCGGCCTGAACGTGCCGGCCCAGGGCAGTCCGACGGGCGTCGGTCTCGCCGCGCCGGCCACGGTCGCCCAGGGTGCCGCGACCCTGCTGCTGGTGTCGACGACGCCGGGTTCCAATCCGGTCTCGACCGGCCTGACCGTTCGCGCCGACCTCAGCACGATCGGCGGCAGCGCGACGCAGACGTTCTACGACGACGGCAGCCACGGCGACCAGACCTCCGGTGACGGCGTGTTCTCGTATAAGGCCGGCGTGCCCTCGTCGACGGCCACCGGCGCGCGCATGCTGCCGGCGACGATCGCCGACGGCCAGGGCCGCAACGGCGGCGCCGTGATCTCGCTGAACGTCACGACGCCGTCCGACCTGCTGTTCCGCACCGGCTTCGAGTCGCCGTGACGGTTCGCCATCTGCGCGGTTCATGAAAACGAGGGGCGCCGCAAGGCGCCCCTTTTCGTTTCGCGGCCCTTCGCACCGGCCGGATCCGGCGCGTGCGAAGGTCCCGCGTCAAATCCCGCCGATGCAGGCGTACTTCATTTCGGTGTAGTCGAGCATGCCGTGGCGCGAGCCTTCGCGGCCGGTGCCGGATTGTTTGACGCCGCCGAACGGCGCCACTTCGGTGGAGATCAGGCCGGTGTTGATGCCGACGATGCCGCATTCCAGTGCCTCGGCCACGCGCCAGCTGCGCGCGAGGTCGCGGGTATAGAAATAGCCGGCGAGGCCGAACTCGGTGTCGTTGGCCATCGCGATCGCTTCGGCTTCGGTATGGAAGCGGAACAGCGGCGCGACCGGCCCGAAGGTTTCCTCGCGCGCGATGCGCATGCGCGCATCGACGTCCAGCAATACGGTCGGTTCGTAGAACGTGCCGCCGAGCGCGTGGCGCCGGCCGCCGGCCGCGACGCGCGCGCCGTGCGCCTGCGCGTCGGCGACGTGCTCCTCGACTTTCGCCAGCGCGTTCGCATCGATCAGCGGGCCCTGGTCGGTCGCGCCCTGCAGGCCGTCGCCGACCGTCAGCGCGCGCACGGCGTCGACGAGTTTCGCGGCGAACGCGTCGTAGACGCCGTCCTGCACGAACAGACGGTTGGCGCAGACGCAGGTCTGTCCGGTATTGCGGTATTTGCTCGCGATCGCGCCGGCGACGGCTGCGTCGAGGTCCGCGTCGTCGAACACGATGAACGGCGCGTTGCCGCCGAGCTCCAGCGAGACGCGCTTCATGCCGTCGGCGCATTGCGCCATCAGCCGCTTGCCCACGGCGGTGGAGCCCGTGAAGCTGAGCTTGCGCACCTTGGGATTGCCGGTCATCTCGGCGCCGATCGCCGCCGCGTCGCGTCCGGTGACGATGTTCAGCACGCCCGGCGGCAGACCTGCGCGTTCGGCCAGCACGCCGAGCGCGAGCGCCGAATACGGCGTCTGCAGCGCCGGCTTGCAGACCACGGTGCAGCCGGCCGCGAGCGCCGGCCCGATCTTGCGGCCGAGCATGGCCGACGGGAAATTCCACGGCGTGATCGCGGCGACCACGCCCAGCGGCTGGCGCAGCACGAGGATGCGCTTGTCGGCGGCATGGCCGGGAACCACGTCGCCATAGAGACGCTTGGCTTCCTCGCCGAACCATTCGAGGAAGCTGGCCGAATACGCCACTTCGCCGCGCGCTTCGGCGAGCGGCTTGCCCTGTTCGGCGGTCATCAGGCGGGCGAGGTCTTCCTGGTGCTGCAGCAGCAGATCGTGCAGGCGGCGCAGGATCTGCGCGCGCTCCTTCGCGGTATTCTTCGCCCAGGCCGGAAACGCCGCGTGCGCCGCGTCGATCGCGCGGCGGGTTTCGGCCGCACCCATGTCGGGCACGTCGCCGAGCCGCTCGCCGCTGGCGGGGTTGCGCACGTTGCAGCGCGCGCCGGAATCGGCGTCGCGCCATTCGCCGGCGATCAGGCATTGATGGCGCAGCAGTCCGGGATCGGAAAGAACGAGGGTCATGAGAACGCGGTTTCCTTGCGGTCGAGACGATGGGCGCCGGCCAGCGCGGCCACGGCCGAGCACGCGAGCAGCGCGATGGCGGCCGTGATGAGGGCGCGGTCGCCGCCCGTGCGCAGCACCCAGCCCGCGAGCAGCGGTCCCGAGGCCAGTCCCATCTTCGAAACGAAGCCGGCCACCGTCGCGAGGCGGCCGCTGCGGTCGAGCTGCGACACCATGCCGAACAGGCAGGGCACCACGAACGACCAGGTGATCGCCGTGCCGACGTTGGCGATGAAGAACACGGACCCGTTGCCGCTGCCGAAGAAAGCCGCAGTGCCGGCCAGGGTCAGCAGCATCGCGGCGAGCAGCGGACGCAGACGGTTCTTCGGCGTGCCCATCGTGATCACGAGCACCGCGCCCGCGGCGCCTATCCAGGTCGCCCAGCCCAAGGTGTGACTGACGAAGCCGCGCTCCAGTCCGAAGCGTTCGCCGAGACCGATGATGAAAGCCGACAAGGCCATGTTGCCGGCCTGGAACAGGAACATCGCGAGCAGCGCGAGCGCGGCGCTGCGGCGTGCGGCCGGCGCCAGCGTGGGCCGCGGTTCGCCCGGCGCTGCGGCGGCATCGTCGAAATGCGGAATCGCCGGCAGTGCGAGCAGCGCCATCGCGGAAAAGCCGGCCAGCGCGAGGAACAGGATGCGCGCGCCGTACTCGGGCACCAGCGGCGGCAGCAGCATGAGGCCCAGGCCGGCGAGGCCGAACTGCACGAGCAGCAGCATGCCGAACGCGCGGTCCGACGACGCGGTGCGCGCCATCACCGAATAGGAGATACCGACCGCCATGCCGCCGAGGACGCCGTGTGCGGCGCGCACGACGATCAGCCCGGCCGGCTCGCGCACGAGGATGGATACGAGATCCACCAGCAGCAGCGCGCCCAACAGCAGTGCCAAGGTCGGCCGCCAGCGCAGCCGCCGCACCGTCAGCGCGGCGATCAATGCGCCGGCGCTGGCGCCGTAGATGTTGGCCGCGGCCACGCTGCCGGCCTGCGCGTTGCTGAAATGCCAGTCGGTGACCAGGCCGTCGACGATCGCGGCCATGATGTTGATGTAGAAAAAACCGGCGGTCGCGACGAAGGCCAGCAGCGCATAGGCCCAGAGCTGCGTGCCGCTGCCGGGAGCGCGATCCACCGAAGACATCGCGTTCATGCCGACAGCTCCGCAGAGGCGTCGAGCCTGTCGGTATCCGCGTCGACGTCGACGTCGACGCCGGCCTCGCGCAGCCGCGCGGCGAGCGGCGCGAGTTCCTGCCGGTACCTGCGCCAGAGCCCGACCGAGGAACGGTAGATCGGCTGCCGTACCTGCGCCGCGCTCGCGGTCAGCGACGCCTGCGTGTTGCGCTCGAAATGCAGGCACGCATCGTCCCAGGGCAGATCCGCGTGCGCGAGCAGGCGCCGGCTGACCGCTTCCTGGTTCGTCACGAGGTCTTCGTAGTCCACCTCGAGCAGGCGTCCGGGCGGCAGCATCGCGCGCCAATGCGCCATCAATGCCGCATAGCCCGACCAGTAGCGGGCCAGGTCGTCGAGGTCGTAGGAAAACGGGTAGGCCATGCGGAACAGCGTCTTGTACATCGCGTAGCACGCATCCATCGGGTTGCGGCGCAGATGGACGATGCGCGCCTGCGGCAGTGCCGCGGCGATCAGTCCGAGATAGAGGAAGTTGACCGGCGTCTTGTCGATCTGGCGCTGTGCCGCGGTGGCCGGCAGATGGCTGCAGTAGCGCGCGCCGAGTGCCGCGAAATCCAGGGTCGCGGAGCGCTGTACGAGCTCGGCCTTGCCGGCCGCGGGCCCGGCGCAGTGCATCAGCGCCATCGCCAGATCGCTGGTCTCGCCGCGGCTCGCGACGTCGGGATGCGAGCTCAGGATGCGATCGACCAGGGTGGTGCCGCTGCGCGGCAGGCCTACGATGAACAGCGGCCGCGCATCGTCGTGGCCGGTCTGCGTACGTGCGAAGAAACCGGCGTCGAAGGTCTGTGCGATCAGGCGCATCGTCGCCAGATCGTCCTCGACGCGGTAGCGCAGTCCGCGCCGGCGCGCATCGGCGCCGTGGCGCAAGGCGGCGAACGCGTCGGCGTGTTCGCCGAGGTCTTCCAGTTCCTTCGACAGCGCGTAGCGCAGCGGCACCTGCGCCGGCGACGCGGCCGGTGTCGCGGCGCACTGCGCGCGCAGCGCCGCGACGTGGTTTCGCTGCGCGGTCTGCCGGCGCAGGGTGGCGCGGTTGTACCAGGCGTCGCCGTCGCCGGGCGCGAGCTCGACGACGCGGTCCAGGGCGGCCTCGGCCTCGTCGAGCCGGCCCAATGCGATCAGTGCGGTGGCGTGGTTGTACAGATGTTCCGGATCGTCCGGGCGCAGCGCCACGGCGCGCGCGCTGCAGCGTTCCGCATCCGCGTGTCGGCCCAGCGCGGTGTAGTGGCGCGCGATGTCCTGCAGCAGCTGCGGATGTGCCGGCGTGTGCGCGGCCAGCGCATCCAGCACGGCGATGCCTTCGGCAAGGTCGCCGCGCTGCAGCAGCAGCTCGGCCTGCAGCAGGCGCGGTGCCGGAGCGTCGGGTGCCAGCAGGATCGCCGCGGCGACGGCATCGAGCGCCGCGTCGGCCGCGCCGCGCCGGCGCCGCGCATGGGCCAGCAGGAACGCGGCCTGCCAGTCCTGCGGCTGCGCCCGTACGAGCGCAGCCGCGAGCGTTTCGGCTTCGGCCGCCTGGCCCGCCTGCAGCAGTGCCTGGATCCGCTGCCGCGTGGCAGCCGCGTCAGCGGACGGAATGCCCATGGCTCAGAAACGGTAGCTCAAGGTCACGCCGACGGTGCGCGCGAGCGCAGTCAGCGCCTTCGAGCCGTTGCCGTAGTAGTTCTGCTCCGGCGAGGTGCCCATGTAGGCCTCGGTGTAGACGCCGCTCACGCCTTCCTCGTTGGTGACGTTCTTGAGCCACAGGGTCGCATCCCAGGCGTCCAGGCTGTAGGTCGCCGAAAGATTCAGGATAGCGAAGCTGTCCAGGGTGCGGCGGAACTTCGGATTCAGGCTCAGCGCGTTCTCGGTCTCGGACTGGTAGTAGGCGTCGCCGCGCAGGGTCAGCAGACCGCGGCTCAGCGGAATGCCGTAGCTGCCCGCCGCGTTGAAGCGGTGCTTCGCCGCGCCCGGCAGGGTCTGGCCCTTGCGGCCGTAGGTATACGTGCCGTCGGTCGACACCGCATCCTTGTCCAGCTGCGCATCGGTATAGGCATAGCCGAGCGTGTAGCTGAAACCGTTGTCGAGCGTGCCGGCCAGTTCCAGTTCGACGCCGCGCGTGCTGGCCTTCTGTGCGTTCTGCACCGCGAAGAAGCCCCACAGCGGCGTGGAGCTGTTGATCTGCGGATTCTTCCAGTCGACGTAGAACGCATCGACGTTGTAGGTCATGCGGCCGACGACGCCTTTGGTGCCGATCTCGTAGTTGCGCACCGTGTCCGCGCCGTAGGTGGTCCAGGCCGGATCTTCCTTGAACGGGCCGGTGGTCGGCGTGCCGTTGGTGCCGCCGCGCCGATAGCCTTCGGACACGGTCGCATAGAGCTGGCTGTCTTCGGCGAAGCGCCACGACACGGTGCCCTTGAACAGGCTGCTCGAGTCCGAGTCCTCGCCGCGCGAGGTCGAGCTGTCGATGATCGACGAATACAGGCCGGTGGTCTGGAACACGTCGGTGACCGACTTGTCGCGGAACACGCGCGCGCCGCCGGTGATGTCCACCGCCGCGCCGGCGTGCCAGGTCAGCTCGCCGTACAGCGCGCTTTCCTTGAAGTGTTCCTTCTGCCGGTAGAGGAAATCCTGGTCGCTGACGACGGCTGCCGTCGAGGTCGGGAATTTCGCGTCCCACCAGCGCTTGAAGCCGCGCAGGTAGCTGTCCTGCGAACTGCGCCGGTGCTCGTTCTGGTAGTACGCGCCGAGCACGTAGTCGAGTTGCTCGCTCTCTTTGGAGACCAGGCGCAGCTCCTGCACGAAGGCCTTGTCGCCGTAGCCGCGCACCGCCGAAGCCATCGGCCGCGGATAGTTGTAGTAGAACGCCGCGAGCCAGCCGTTCATCGCGTAGAAGCCGGTGTTCTCGCTCGTGATGTCGCCCTGATGGGCATAGTCCGACGTGCTGGAGGTCAGGGTCGCGAAGCCCAGATCGACGTTCGCTTCGAGACTGGTCAGGCTGACGTGGCGCGCGGACGGTTCGAGCTGGACGGCGCCGATCTCGTGATCGTCGTAGGGCCTGCCCCAGCCGTCGCTGCCGAGGCTCGTGCCGCGGCGGCCGCCGAAGCGGTCGGCCTGCGCCGTATGGCTCAGCATGAGGTCGATGCCGTCGCTCGGTTTCCACAGCAGCGCGGCGCGGCCGTAGGTCTGTTCGACCGTGTCGGCGTCCTTGACCGCCCGGTAGCGCGCGGCCGGCGCGAGCACGCCGTCGGACGCGTCGGGCAGGCCGCTGGCGTCCAGCACGTAGACGTTGCGGTAGTCGGTGGCGCCGGGATCGTCGTTGCGCGTGCCGTTGACGCGCAGCGCGAGCGTGTCCGACAGCGGCAGATTGAACGTGAACGAGCCGGCCTTGCCGATGCCGCCGGAGCCGTCCGTGCTGGACAGGCTGATGCTGGCGCGCCCTTCCGTCGCGTCGGTGTCCGGCCGGCGCAGCAGATAGCGCACCGCGCCGCCGAGCGCGCCGGAACCGTACAAGGTGCCCTGCGGGCCGCGCAGCACTTCCACGCGGTCGATGTCCGACAGCAGGAAATTCGCGAACAGCGGTGTGTTGTCCACGTAGGTCGCCACCGTGGCCGAGGCCGACACGGCGTAGTCGCCGAGTGCGGAGCTGTCGACGTTGAGGCCGCGGATACGCACGCCGCTGACCACGCTGGAATTGCGCGCGCCGCGATCGACCACGCCGACACCGGCCACGCCGCGCATGAGTTCGGCGGCGTCGAGCACGTTACCTTGCTCGATCGCGTCGCCGGAAACCGCGCTGATGTTGTACGGCACGTCGAGGATGTCCTGCTCGCGGCCCTGCGCGGTCACCGTGATGGTGCCGAGCTGCGCTTCCTCGCGCGCCTTCGCGTCCGTGGCGGCGTCCTGCGCGCCGGCGCCGTGCGCATACAGGCCGGCGAGGACGGCCACGGTCAGCAGCGACATCGGCAGGCGGCGTGGAGCGAGGGAAGGGCGATGCATGGTCATTTCTGTCCCCTGGTGTATGGCGCGGTCAAATTGTGGATGGCGATGACGGTCAGTCGCGGTGCGGGCGTTCGAGCGGGCCCAGTCGCGACAAGGTTTCGGAGTCGGCGCGTGCTGCGCCGTAGGCCGGATACGTCACCGGGTTGTCGCGGAAACTCTTCAGCGGCTGGCCCAGGCCCTGCCAGCCGCGTTCGCGGCAGCGCTGCAGATAGGCGAAGTCCACCTCGAACGCGATGACTTCGCGCCCGCTGCCGGCCTGGTGGATGACTTCGCCGCCGGGACCGCAGATCACCGAGCCGCCGACGCCGAGATCGCCGGCGACGTTCACGTCGACGAAGTAGCACTGGTTGGTCGCGGCGCTGGCGCGGGCGATCGCGATCTCGATGTCGCGGTCGACGGTGTTGGTCATGGTCGGATGCAGGATCACCTCGGCGCCGAGGCTGATCAGCGAGCGCGTGGTTTCGGGAAACCACATGTCGTAGCAGATCGAGATGCCGAAGCGGCCGGCGCCGGGCACGTCGAACACGACGAACTCGCTGCCCGGCGCGATGCCGCGCTCGTACGGCGCGAACGGGAAGACCTTGCGATAGCGCGCGATCACCTTGCCCTGCGGATCGATCACCGGCGTGGTGTTGAAGATCGTTTCGCCGTGGCGCTCGTACAGCGAGCCCGGCACGAACCAGATGTCGTGGCGGCGCGCGACCTCGCAGAGGAAGTCCTCGGCCTCGCCGGGCATGCGGCAGGCGAACTCCGGCGACGCGCCGAAGCCGCACAGCTCGCCGGTCATGACCAGGCGTACCCACGGGAAACGCCGGGTCACCGCGGCGACTTCCGCGGCGATCCGTTCGAGGTTGTCGCCCGGCGTATAGGCCAGCTGCAGTCCGGCGATGCCGAAAGATCGGTTGCGGTCAGAACGTTCCAAGTAATCGATCCCGTCGGTCTGCGATGTCCGGACGGTAGTCGCAGCCACGCGTACCGATTAGAGCCAGCCTGAAGCAACGGATGGTGCCAGTTCGGCCGCGGCTCGCGGACTGGCTGCGGCCACTGGCTCCATCGAATACGCCGGGCTGGCGCTATTCCGCGCCCGGTCCGTGATGCACGGTGCGCGGGCTCCGTCCACCACGAACGCGAGGTATGAAGGCATGAGACGTCTCGTCGTTTTTCTGCGCCCGGTCGCCGCGGCGCTCGCGCTGTTCCTGCCGGCCATGGCCGGCGCGGCCAGCATCTTCTCCACCGATTTCAGCGGCGGCATCGCCGGCTGGAACACGAGCGGCAGCGTGGATGCCTATGCCGCGAGTCTGCGTCTGCGCGGCACGGCCACGGCGAGCCGCGCACTGTCGACGGCCGGCTACAGCGCCGTGTCGGCCGAGTTCACGCTGTCGGCCGGCTCGCTGGAAACCGGTGATTTCTGTTATGCGGAAGTGTCGGTCGACGGCGGCACGAGCTGGACCACCGTGCTGACCCTGACCAACGGCCAGGACGGCGGCACGCACTACACGGCCAGCGCCGCGCCGGCCGGCATCGACAACAATCCGCAGGTGCAGCTGCGACTGCGCGGCACCGGCGCGACGACGGGCGACTACTGCTACGGCCACGCGGTGCTCGTCAGCGGCACCGGCGGTGCGCCGACCCTGCCGGACATCACCGCGACGGCGAGCCTGGCCTTCGGCAGCCTTGCCGTCGGCGGCAACAACACCCTGGTCGCGACCATCGGCAACGGCGGCAGTGCCGGCCTCGTGATTTCCGGCGTGAGCACGCCGGCCGCGCCCTTCAGCGTCGTCGGCAACACCTGCGGCACGGTGGCGCCGGGCGCTCAGTGCCAGCTCAGCGTGCGCTTCGCACCGGTCAGCGCCGGCAGCTATTCGGCGTCCGTCACCGTCGATTCCAACGATCCGGACCAGCCGCAGAGAACCATCGCGCTGAGCGGCAGCGCGAGCAGCGGCGGCAGCACCGGCAACTTCGATCCGCTGAGCGGCAGCGGCAACGTCAACCGCACCGCGCTGACCTACGCCACCTTGACCGGCGGCACCGACCCGGGCGCGCTGGTGGACTATTCGAACTACGCGCTGCCGGCCGCGGCAGCCATGCCGAGCAACCACTTCGAAGGCAATCTGGTGCTGTCCGGCGAAGCGACCGGCGGCGGCTTCACCGAGCAGGTCGACACCTTCCGCTACACCGGCAGCGCGGACAGCCCGCACAAGCATCTGCCGGAGTTCGACTTCGAACTCGTGCAGACCGGCAGCCACATCTTCCCGGTGCGGCGCGACTCCATCGCCACTGCGCATGCCTACTGGGAATTCGTGCTGCTGCCCGGCCGCGTCTGGGACGAAGCCGGCGACAACGGCTACAGCCGCGTCGCGCTGCCGTTCGCGCTGCAGCAGAAGAACGCCAACTGCATGCACAACGGCGTGATGACCTTCCTGTTCAAGAACGACGGCTCGGTATCCAAGGTGGCCTACCAGATCGCCGGCGAAACCTGCCTGTACTTCAAGGTCGATCTGTGGGGGCTGCTCGCCGCGACCTATGCGCCGCATGCGGTCAACAACGCCGCCGGACTGACGGCCGACTACCAGGCGGAAATCGGCGGCCGCATGCCGGTCAAGCCGCTCGCCGCGCTGGCGACCGACTATCCGGGCACCGATCCGGCCAAGTTCGCCGCGCCGGGCGGCAAGGATCCGCAGCACATCTCGCTGGCGGGCTTCGTCATCGACGGCAAGCACTATGTCGGCGGCTGCGCCACGCGCCGCGGCACCTACCCGTATTGCGAGTCGCTGGTGGTGCCGTCGTATTCGTCGGCCAAGAGCGTGTTCGCCGGACTGGCCCTGATGCGCCTGGAGAAGAAATACCCGGGCATCTTCAACCGCAAGATCGCCGACTACGTGCCCGACTGCGCCGCGAACGGCAACTGGGGCGACGTGACCTTCGCCAACGCGCTGGACATGGCCACCGGCAACTACGCGCTCGCCGGCTACATGAGCGACGAGGACGCGACGCATACGAACAATCTGTTCCTGCCCGAGGACCATGCGTCGAAGATCAACTACGCCTGCACCTACTACAGCCGCAAGGCCGCGCCCGGCACCAAGTGGATCTATCACACCTCCGACACCTACGTGCTCGGCACGGCGATGAACGCCTATCTCAAGGGCCAGCAGGGCAGCGGCGCCGACAATTTCGTCGACACCCTGCTCGGCGACGTGCTGATGCCGCTCGGCGTGGGCCGTACCGCGGAATTCACGCGCCGTACCTACGACGCGGTGCAGCAGCCGTTCACCGGCTGGGGCCTGATGTGGCTGCGCGACGACGTCGCGAAGTTCGGCAATTTCCTCGCCGCGAACAGCCAGTCGCAGTCGGTGCTCGACCAGACCCAGCTCGACGCGGCGCTGCAGCGCAATCCGGCCGATCGCGGCCTGACGCCGCTGACCGGCTATCGCTATAACAACGGTTTCTGGGCGCACGAGGTCAGTGCGAACATGGCCGGCTGCAGCGGCGAGCTGTGGATTCCGTTCATGTCCGGCTACGGCGGCATCACCGTGCTGATCCTGCCCAACCGCAGCGTCTACTACTACTTCTCCGACGACGACCAGTACGTGTGGATGGACGCCGCGGTCGCATCGCACGCGATCCGCAGTCTGTGCCCGTGAGTTGAACGAGGCGAGGGCGGCCGCCGGGCCGCCCTCGTCCCTCGTCCGGGTCGTCAGCGGCAAGCCGTTCGATCGCACCGCCGGCAGGCGGCGCGGCGGATCAGGCGCGGCGCGGTTTCATTCCCGGCGGCGCGCCGTCGTGCGGCGCGTCATCACCGCGGTGTCGGCCAGGAAACCGTCTTCGCCGTAGAGGCGGATCTGGTCGCCGTCGACGATGACCGCATAGCCGGACGCTTCGCCGTAGGCCCACTGGCGCCATTGCCGGTACCAGCGATCGCCTTCCAGCCACCAGTGGCCGCGATCGCAGTCTTCGCCGGCATAGCCGGCGGTGCCGACGAGATTGCCGTCGGCGTGGATCTCGAGCGTGCATGGCACGCCGTAGACGGTGCTGTAGAGCAGGGTCGCGCCGGCTATGCC
>Ga0247823_10002843_pt1 | contig 14211 bp, 10 predicted proteins | sample 13C_PalmiticAcid_2_FD_192426 | JGI IMG/M metagenome (GOLD analysis project Ga0247823, IMG submission 192426) | Soil microbial communities from agricultural site in Penn Yan, New York, United States - 13C_PalmiticAcid_Day30 | ecosystem: Environmental > Terrestrial > Soil > Agricultural land...
GAAGAGAAAGAGGTATAGAAAAGGGATAAAGGGGAGAATAAACAATAGTAAAAGAAGAAGAAGAGGAAAAAAGAAAGGAGAAAGGAATAGAGAAAAAGAAAACTCAGAGAGGAAGGGAGAAAAGGAAGAAAATAGATCTTGATATATCTCGCTTTTATTGATCAAAAATCTCGACACCCTCTAAGTAAACGAGGAGGGTACCTTGGTTGTATTAGTTACTTTGTTAAACTGAAAGCAGAAGTATCTACATGCGAAGCAATAGAGTATATCCCAACTCCAAGACAAGTCCACGGTGCTCGGCGTAGGGGCGAGACAGGATATGGAACGGGTAGAAGACCCGGTCAGTTGGACCCCATGGCGCCTGAGCCGTACAGCAGTACTCAAACTCTTCCTGTGTGAGCCCATAGCTGCTGGCGATCTCGAGAAGGTGCTGGTAGACGGTCGTCCACGAGATATGCGAAGGAGACCTGAGTTGAAACCCGATCCAAGACCAGCAGTTGCTCCGCCTTTCGATCTGGGTGTGCACATACTGCACGAACGCCTCGCGGATTGTCGGGCTGTACCGCGGGTCCCCCGATCTCCAGTACTTCTGGACTGCCTCTCGTTTGGCCGCATCCCATGTCGCCCACGTCTCGGCTTGGATTTTGTGACCTTCGCTAAGCTGGAACACCCTAGCGGAGGTGGCGATGTTCTCCATGGCGATGTACGCCCAGGACATGGTGGCTTTCATCGCTTCGAAATTTGGTTCGTGGTGTGCGTTCAGGAGCACGGCGAGCAAGGGGAGAACGGTAATCGGGAGCTTGCCTTTCGCCCAGTTCAGGACCGCCATGGGCATCCCAATGTTTGACCGGCCATGGTACTGGCATTGGCCATTGGCGAAGGCGAAAGGGTAGAGGGCCTCGGTGGTTCGGCGCGTGAACCCAGGTGCCCAAGACATGTTCTTGCCTGTGAAGTCGCAGACGATCTGGGTATAGCCGTCCACACAGGGGATGAAGTACCTTTCCTCAATGTCCGATTTGATATCTCGGTTCCGTTGCTCGAGCTCTCGAGGGTCGGTACCTGGAAGTACTGGGTCCACCCTGCAAATAGACCGCGAGATTCCGTAGAAGATGCCGACCTTGAGGTGTTTGAAGGGGCCTGTCCGAATGAAGGGGTATGCCTTTAAAGGCTGTGGGCCGACCCGGAGAAGCCCGTTCCTATCAGCGCTACCTTCCTCCGTGGATGGGGTCTGGCCATCCTCTATAGAGGGAGTCTGGTCGTCTTCGCTATCTCCCTCCAAGGAAGGAGCCCAGTCTTCGTCGCTATGACCCTCGAAGAAAGGACCCCCGTCATCTTCGCTGTCTTCCTCTGAGGGGCTCCAGTTGCTACTGGTACCTTCCTCGATTGGTTGGGAGGGTGGTATATCAAGCTGGCGGAGTTTTGCTACAGATATAGAGGAGATGACAAACAGCTTGGGTTCTAGAAAATGCTGAGACAACGTTAGAGACTAGTCCACGTATAGATAGACGTGAAAGGATATCACCTAAGGCCCTCTTTCTTCCATAGTTTAGTCGGCTAGCGGCATCAGTAGTCCTCCAGAACTAGATGATCTTTGCTTGGGAGCCTGTCTTAGGATTTAAGGGCAGGGGCTTGTCCTTATCTTTAGAAACCATCTCAGCTCCCTTGGTGCCTATAGAACCTCTTCTTGTTAGCTGAGGAAGAGGAAGAGGAAGGGGAAGAGGAAGAGGAAGAGGAAGAGGAAGAGGAAGAGGAAGAGGAAGAGGAAGAGGAAGAGGAAGAGGAAGAGGAAGAGGAAGAGGAAGAGGAAGAGGAAGAGGAAGAGGAAGAGGAAGAGGAAGAGGACTCGAAATGCCTGGGCAACGACTGTTAAAGCTAGCAACTTTATAATCTCGAGGAATATGGAAATTGCCTGTGGGGCGCAACTTGCTCAGCATGCCATTGCAATTGGCTGTGGGACAACTTGCTACCACAACACTAACCCTAGGACCATTCATCAGGGGCCAATGGCGGTGTCTATAGTATGCTTAGACGCCCCACAAGCAATTTCCATATTTCTCGAGACTTTACGCAGAACACTTCGCTGTCGCATCGCATTCTTGCTTCCGTCACAACAATTCCACCATCACCATATCTCAGCCAACCAACGCCAACACGATGGAGGCTCAGCCCGTGTCGCAGCCCGTGGCGCAACCCGCCGCCAAAAAAAAGTCCGCCTCGTACACCATCGACTGCGTCGTTCTTGGTGGGCCAGACGGTCCCATCATTGCTGCCGGCCCGGCCTTTGGCCCCGATGTGTCGGTGAACCGGGCTCGGTTCATTTTGTCGGCAGCTGCCTCTGAAGACCCGTGGATGGGGTTTGGGATCCGGTTCCCGCTCGGATCTGGACAAGAGCGGAACGAGGAAGCTGGCTTTGGCGCACGTTACAAGGGTAAGTCTTCCACTCTTCTTCTCTTTTTTCATTTTGGTTTCCCACTTTCGCTATAGGTATTTTGACTATTCTCTGGGACTTTTTCTCCGTTCTTGTTTTGCCCTCTTTTTCTTCTTCTTATACCATCTCACTGGTTTTGTATTTTGACTCTTCTCTGGTACTCTTCTCCGTGCTTGTTTTGCTCTCCTTTTCTTCTTATTTTACCCTCTCACTAGTTTCGTTCATCACCGCTGACTCTAAGAAACAAATCTAGTCGACAGAGCCCAGAACGACGCGTTGACCCAGTTTGACTGGCACAACGTCACCTTGAAGCTTCCTCGCGACGGTTTTATCTGCTGCGTCCAGCGCCCCTGCTCAGCGCTGGCTGCTCGCTTTGGGGGTGTGAAGAGACTTTCCCTGGTCTCTGTTCGATTGCGGGACGGAGCGCGGGTGACAGTCGAAGGATTCGGAATGCCCTTCGCCAACTATGAGCAACCAGAGGTAGCGGCATGGGTCAACGACAATGAGCCCATCGTTGACGGCATCACTTTCCTGGACCTTCTGCGACAGGACGAGTTCTATCTCCTGGTCCCTGAGGCGCCAGCCGTTGTAGAAAAGCGCTGGAATAAGGACGTCCTCCCCCCGAGGTTCTCCTACCCATACGGCACCGAGCACGACTGGAAGCTCGAGCGGTACGAAGACCTCCTCCAGAAGGCCAAGGCCAAGGAGCAGTTCCGGCCGGCGTACATGTATGCATCATCTATCACCACTTATATAACATCACACCGTCTCGCTAACTGCCAGCCACAGCTATCATGACGACAATTCCCTTGTCACTGTGTTGACCCAAACCGTCGTCCAGGAAGTTTTCTGGCTCCATCAAGCTGTTGAGGAGATGAAGGTGTTGTGGTTTCCGGCATACTTCGTGGCTCGTGGGAGCGATGAGTCCCTGTACTTCATCGTCATTCCAGTGACCAAGGAGTTCCGCGAGCGGTTTGACTCCGCGTGGCGCCGGCTGGCAAAGGATAGAGAGCTTGTCCTGCTTCTGCGGTCGGGCAAGATTGAGGTCGACGAGGAGAAATCTGTCGAGTGGTACGGACTTCTTCTGCAGTGTTGGGAACTCCAGCTTTAGAGTACTAACTCCCTAGTAGGAACTGCGACATCATCGACCAGCCCAAGGCATTTTTTGAGCTTCAACAACATCCTACTGAAGAGCATGAGTTGGTCCTATCCGCACGCCGCCCCAGCGATGGTCAAAAAGGGGGTGACTTCAAGGTCAAGACCTTTAGTGGCCGCGCGGAGGCCAACCAGGCAATGGAGGAAGAGGCCACTCGCTAGAACCGGGCCGCCCTTTTATTCGACGCCGAGCTCCCCGAGGCCAAGCGCAAAGTCGAGGCTGCCTGCCAGTTCCTGCCCTCCGCGAAGCCAACCCTCCAGAGCGGCAAGGCGGGGTCTGTCAGCATCAAGGACAGAATGGATCTTCACAGATATCTGATGCGCGGAACCGGCTTTTACGACTGGATGATACGTACCGGGCCGGGTGCCAACCTTGAGCAAGCCATGGCCAACCTCGAGCCCGACAAGCCAGCTCCCGCTCTCCGCCCCCTACCCACTGTCAACCTCTTGGACGGCACAGATGACCAGTATGTCGATGCTCTAATCGAGGAGGCTCTGCCTCATGACCGGGCCCCCTTCCGCCGGTACATGGCCGACAGGCCTCTGGGTCTGGGCATCATCACTGCTGTAAGTTCTATCTGCCCCCTCGTCACTCGTTTTTTTCCTCCCTCCTTTATTGCGCGTCAACTGACATTGTCTCAGGGCCCCGGTTCTAGCAGGACGACCCTGCTGTCGGTAGCTGGCCTTGCCATGCAGCACTCTATCGGCAAAATTTTCTGCTCTGGCCCCTCGGGCACCGCCGTCAACAAGCTCGCCTACCGGCTCAATGATGTCACGGCATCCGTCTGCGGCCGATACAACAACGGTAAGGAGAAGGGAGATCCGAGTCGCGCCCGCCGCAAGCTAGTCGTCCGCGGGTTCAACATCGCCCATGAGACCCAGGCTGTCTGGAAGATGCTACAGCATCCCGATCGGGACCCTGCCCTCTCCAACAGGGCTGCTTGGATCCTGCCCCTTTCCGTGGCCTACTGGTTCCTGGCGGTTCTGTGGTCCAAGGCAAAGGGCATCAAGGAGCTGGACGAGGACGACAGCGAGGCCTTGCACCAGATGCGCCAAGATCTTGAGAAGCGGGCCGACTCTAAGAAGCTGCGCGCCCTGGCCACCGGAGAAATGACTTGGGCGGAGTGGGCAGCTCTCAAAGATGGAGTCAAGATCGTGCCCATTCTCGACAAGATCGTCTGCAGTGCCGACCTGCTTTGCACTACCCCGGCCATGTCAGCACAAGATAAGAGCCCATACCTCTGGTACAAGTACGAGATTGCTATGGGCGTCCTCATCAACGAGGCCGCCAACATGAACCGTGCGGATTATGCCTGCGTGGCGGGGAACTGCTTGTTGCCCTGCATCATGGGTGGCGACCCCAAGCAGCAGCGGCCTGTGGTTATGACGGGAATGGCGAAGGACGGACTCGGCCATTTCCACCATCGCCTTGCCAAGGATGGCGCCATATCGCCGTTGCTCTTCTTTCAGACCAGTGGAATCCCCGTCTACCGCCTGGGCTGACGATGATGTGGGGTTAAGTATGTATTTTAAACTGAGACAGTCCGACTCCCATACTCCTGTATTCCATACCCGTACAGTGCATGAATGCCAAGGGTACCGAGAAAGTCTTGAGTCCAGTGAGAATTGAGTTTTGTCATCACAAAACTCCAGAGAATGGAAAGTGCACGATTTGTTTCTCTCTATTAAGTGGCCGTTACAACTGGTGGAAGGAACCTGATCCAGTCGAATCGGATTCCCCACCTCGGGGGCACCCGCATCTTCCAGCACGAAGGTTTGGTTGTCAAGGCCAGGGAAGTGAACAGTCCAGTGCCAGGAACAGTCTGGGCATCGTCCAACTTGAAACCACGCTCAACGCCCCAGCGGAGGCGAGCAGCAATATGGTGATCCAGCCAGCCAACGGCTAGTGGTTCAGGTAACTAACTGGAGGGCGGAGAGCTGAATCGTCCTGGCTGGAAGGTGCGCGAAGAGTCCTTCCGCGAGAGGTGGAGTTGCTATCAGCTGGGATCGCCCCAACTGGGCCTCGAATAACCCAGATTGGAGTTTTGGCTGCGAACTTTGTCTTCAATTCCTGGATGAGTGGGACCACGGGCCACGGCTGAGTGGGTAGGCTTCCTCTCAGTGAACTGGACAGATCCAATGATCGGAGCTAAGCGCCGAAACTACTCGCGGAGGTGAGTGTCAAGGACAGTCTGCTTGTTGTACTGAGGTCGGTGAACAACAAACTGCTTCAAAGAGGGTTGGGCTGCACGGTGCCAACTTGAGCACGAGTTCCTCCATCAAGGGATCGGGGGTACGATCCTGCTCCTTGCTGCAAGGGGGAGGACAGAGGATGGCCCCAATGAACTCGAGGAACTCCTCAATAATAAACGCCGTACAGCAAATTGATAAACGCAATCTTGACAACCCCATCTCTTACCCAATATAAACCCAAAGTCTTGATGAAATATATTTGTGTCATTCTCTTCTTCCTTTCTTCTTTCATTATTTTCTTTTCCTTTTCGGCGTCCTTTTCGTCTTCCTTTTTCGTCTTCCTTTTTCGTCTTCCTTTCCCTTCTCCTTTCCCTTGTCCTTTTTCTTTTCAAAAAGCAATGGCGTCCCAATCAATGGTTTGGATGTACGGCTTTTTTTGGCCAGAGGGAGAGGAGGTAGTAGTGAAACGTTAGTTCATACAGTTGATGGGATGCCTCGTAAAGGTGGGCGCAGCGCAGCCACTCAGTGAGGGTGGGTTATAGCTCGCCGAGGGTGCGTAATTTAAAAAGAAGGCGAAAATGGGTTGTCAGGAGTGTCTCTTTTGGCCGGGGGAACCGACTCAGGTGAGGCCGTGAGGGCAAATGAGAGAGAGATTGGTTCATGTAGCTAGGTACTCTGAAGAAAGAGCCTTTTGGTTCGGCGGTGATCAGATATCGAGACATCCGACTTTGTCGTACGTCCAACTGGCAACTGTTGAGCTGCGGAGGGAGAAGCACCCTTCTCTTTTTTCTGCGCCCGAGTCTTCTTGCTGTGTAATTACACGCTCAGCTCTGCGGTCTTTTATACATCGATTAAACTTGGCCCGAGGGGCCTATTCTAGGAATATGCCAGCCGCTAATGCATGTCATCTCTCAACAAAGAGAAATTGCTGACGGAGAACAACAACCTGGAATCAGGGCAGAGTGGGAATACCGTTGATCTCTGGGAAACGGTGGGTTAAGGAATACTTTGTGGGGCGTGCCTCACTTGTCCACCGACGCTGATGATCTGCCATCGGTGCTTTGGCCCCACTTCGGCAACCTTGAAGCCAGCCACCATTCCCGACCATGGATGAGTCAGCTGATGGGCAATGGGCCTGCACGGCCACCACCGCCACATGTGTGGATCTTGCCCTAGAGGAAGGTGCGCCCTGCGACTCACAAAACTTTCTCCGCCCCGCAAAACTTTCCCTCACAACCCACGGCACAACCATCGTCAACCACCCGCACAACAGTCAAGATGAGCGGCGGCAAACCGAGAGGACTTAACGCGGCGCGCAAGCTGCGCAACAACCGCCGCGAACAGCGCTGGGCGGATAACCATTACAAGAAGCGCGCTCTCGGCACCGCTTTCAAGTCGAGGTGGGCAATAATTTACGAAACATGCGGATCGAGAGCTGTGCGACTGACATGGAGATAGCCCCTTCGGTGGTTCGTCGCACGCCAAGGGCATTGTCCTTGAGAAGGTCGGCGTCGAAGCCAAGCAGCCCAACTCCGTACGTCAATTGCGCGATGACGCCGCCCGACCCCGAGATGCCGACCGACCAGGATACTGACACGTGGTGGTGCAGGCTATTCGCAAGTGCGTGAGGGTCCAGCTCATCAAGAACGGCAAGAAGGTCACTGCTTTCGGTACGATTCCCCGATGCCCGATGCGCGAAACGAGAACGAGGCTGTCGACGCCGCGGCTTGTGGTCATGTGGTGCAGGCGCTGATACTTGTGCAGTCCCCAACGATGGTTGCCTGAACTTTGTCGACGAGAACGACGAGGTCCTCCTCGCCGGTTTCGGTCGCAAGGGCAAGGCGAAGGGTGATATCCCCGGTGTGCGCTTCAAGGGTCAGTCTCCCCGAGTCCGAGCATGTTGCGGCGTGGTACTGACTCGCACCAGTCGTCAAGGTTTCCGGCGTCGGTCTCCTCGCTCTCTGGAAGGAGAAGAAGGAGAAGCCGAGATCTTAGATGCGGGGCGCACGGAAAACGGCAACGGTTCGGCACGAGGAGTCTGCGCGGCTTTTTTACATTGGCATTCCATCTCCAGGTCGGGGGATCTGGGCACTTACGGTAGACATGGTCTGAGAATACGAGATCATCAAGCCGAAACAGCAGTTTGTGCATGGTTGGGACTGGCGTTATGTAATGATGGTTGCTCAGCGCCGAGCCTTTGTGCTCGGTCTACACAGGTTGATGGTACATGGGATCTATCCTACAAACCCACAAAAGGCCCAAATACATCACGCCGACTCCTCGTCATCCCTCTCGACATACCTCACCAGGTAGTCGGCGCCCAACCCCAAGGTGATGACGCCGCCCGTGATCCAGCACCCGTTGACAAACCACCACCAACAGTCCTTGACGCTCTTCAGGTTGACCCTCTTGATCATGACCCCCAGCGTGACCAGCGCACCGCCACAGCTTCCGATGAAGAAGGCCGGCCCGGCGCCCGTAGCAATCCCCGCCCCAGCGAGCAGCGCGACCTGCGTCAGCGCCAGCCCCGTCAGGACCTGCTTCGTCTCCTTGTCATGCTTGAGCGCGATGCTCTTGATGCCCGCCTTGGCGTCGTCCTTGATGTCCATGTGCGCATAGATCATGTCGTACAGGACGGTCCACGCGACGTTGGACGTGTACAGCAGCGCCGCGCCCGCCTGCGCCGCGCCGTTGCTCAGCAGGTCGACGCCCAGCGCGGGGAACCCCATGATGGCGCCCCAGGAAAAGGTCAGGCCCAAAACGAACTGCGGGTAGTAGGTCACGCGCTTGGCGAGCGGGTACGCCGCGACCAGCAGCAGGCTCGGCGTCGCGTAGAAGAAGCACGACGTCGGGAACTGCAGCAGGATGGCCAGCCCCGCGAGGAGCTGGGCACCCGTGAAGACGACGCCCTGGAACGGGGTGACCGCGCCGCGCGCGATGGGGCGGAGCCGCGTGCGCGCCACGTGCGGGTCCAGGTTGCGGTCCCAGAGGTCGTTGATGGTGCAGCCCGCGCCGCGCATGACGACGGCGCCCGCGAGGAAGAGCAGGGAGGTGCCGAGCACGGTGAGCGGGGGCGTCATGGGCAGGGCGAGCGGCGCCGCGAGGAGGGTAGAGAAGATGCAGGGGAAGTAGAGGTAGTAGGAGCCCGTCGGCTTGTCGAGGCGGATGAGCTCGGCGTAGGGCACCCATGAGCGCGGGAGCACGGAGAGGAGGCCGGTCTGGGGCGGGGCGTAGGGGGGCGGAGTGGCGGTCGTCGGCTCGAGTGCTGCTGTTGAGAGAAGCTTGGCAGTGGTGTGGTAGGCGATGAGGGAACGTGGGGAGGACTTGGTGTAAGTCTCAAGGGCAAGTCGTCGAGGTGCCGAAAGGCCCCGAGATGTCCGAGATGGCAGCCATGGTTTGTGAGAGCCGGTCGTCTGGGAGATAGGGCGCCGAAGAGGCAGCCTTGGGAGTATTCGGCAGCCAGACATTGTGGCTCTAGCTTTGTCTCGTCCAGGTACTACCCGGTTCCTAGAAGTTCGTTGGCTTAGTTCTCATGACTCCAAGCCGACTTGAATCCATCAAAAAGTTGGACCTTCTCCATGAGGACCTGCAACTCACCTCGATCTCACGTTTGGCCTACTGGTTTGCCTTGATGTTTGAGAGACCTAGAAAAGTTCATATCCCTTGACACCAACCATACACAGCTAGAAAAATCACCGGCTCATTTCGTTCTGTTCAGCGCCGAAGACTTCATCTTGAGCATTTTCACATGCATGCATGGACTGTGTCTTCAGCCTCATCAACAAAATTTGGGCGCCACAACAGAAGCTCGCCCAGAGCTCGCAGCCACACCGCCTTTTATTGGCCAAATCCGCCCCGCCGTCTTTTCAACCGCCATTTCCTACCGCCAATTCGTCCAGTCAGTCGCGCTTTCGAGACCAAGACCAGAAGCATCGCGTTTTCCGCGACTCCGCCGCTGAGCGTCGCCGCCTCGGGCATCGCAGCATCTCCGACGCCCACACCACAAGTACGATGTAGCTCCCACGTTCCGTCCAACAACCAGCATCCGGAAGCTTCGCCTTGCGTTTCAAACTCGTGGGCGCTTTCGAGCGTCTTCGTTGTCGCAATGGCGCCTACACAGCACCCGCAAGCAAAGTTCGATCCGATCCCGCCAGACCTCGACCTCCATAGCCTCGTCGAGAGAACCGCGAATTTTCACTGGGTTTTGCGAATCTCGGCAGCGCAAATACGGAACATCGGCCCTCAAGAGTTCGAGAAATTGGTCTTCCTCCACGTTATTCACAACGGAAAGCCGCTGGTGATTGAGAAATGGAACGACCGGTTGCCCAAGTCGCTGTTTGGCGCCGAGTGGCTGGAGAAGACGCACGGCACGAAACGTGAGCCCATGTTTCTTGTATCTGCCTTGCTGTACTAGGCTGATGACCTGCAGAGGAGAATGTCCGCGACATCGTGGGGCAGACCGAGATGCCCATGACGATGGGCCACTACCTGCGATCGATGAAGACGTTGACAAACCAGTGGACCCCGAGGAATTTCCGCGATGAACGCCGCCAGCGCCTCTACCTCAAGGACATTGACTGCCCGCCAGAGTGGCAGGAGTACCTGCAGCGAGTGATCCCCCCGAATTTATACTACATGAACGGAAATGTGGACGAGCGGTTGGGAAAGCGGCGGGACGACGATATGGACATGTTTCAGGAGGGCAGGTCGGCCGCTCCGGCAGGCGACCTGATGAGCAGCCTGCCCGAAGAGATGCGCGCTCAGAATCTCATGTGCTACATCGGCCACGAAGGCACCTACACCCCGGCACATCGAGAAATGTGCGCCAGCTTGGGCCAAAACATCATGGTGGACGCGTCTGGCGACGAGAATGGGGAGAAGCCGGGGAGCTCCATCTGGTTCATGACCGAGACCAAGGACCGCGAAGTGGTGAGGGAGTATTTCCTGTCCATGTTAGGCCATGATATCGAAATCGAGAAACACTTTGCCCAGGTTAACGCGTGGAAGAAGGCGACTTTTCCCGTCTACGTGGTAGAGCAGAAGGTTGGGGACTTCATTCTCGTTCCTCCGCTGGCCCCTCATCAGGTCTGGAATCGCGGCACCAGGACGGTCAAGGTCGCGTGGAACAGGACCACCGTCGAGACCCTGCAGTTGGCGCTCCACGAAGCGCTGCCCAAGGCCCGTCTCGTGTGCCGTGACGAGCAGTACAAGAACAAGGCCATCATCTTCTTCACGCTGGAAAAGTACTACAAGGAGATGGTGGACATGGAGAAGACGGCCGACATCGGTCTGCTTGGGTTTGGTCAGGATCTGATCAAGAACTCGACGAGGATGAAGCAGATGGCGGCCGACTTCAAGGCGCTCTTTCGCCTGTACACCGAAATCTTGGTCGACGAGATGTTCGCGACCAGAGAGAAAGAACTCGACTATATCGAGTTCGATTCCAACATCACCTGCTCCTACTGCCGAGCAAACATCTTCAACCGCTTCTTGACGTGCAAGCACTGCGTGCGCCAGCTGGTCAACGGAGACGAGGACACGTACGACATTTGCATGGAGTGTTACAACATGGGCCGCTCGTGCTTCTGCGTATCCAACCTGAGCTGGTGCGAGCAGTGGCACTGGTCCGACTTGGTCGATCGCTACGAGGCGTGGCGTGCGCTAATCATCAAAAACGACGGCTTCATCAGCTTCGACAGCTCGCCTCTCCCGCTGGAGCTGGCGAGAAAGAAGTTTGGCAAGAAGTCTGTTGCCCAGATTTGCCAGGAGCAGCTCCGAATGCGGCCGTGGAAGGACATCACCCAGGTGAAGGAGCCATCCGAGCCCGAGGAGTCGGACATCGAGGTTGATGACAATGGCCGGCCGGTGAAGAAGAAGAGGAAGAAGAGGCGGGCGAAGAAGGGCGACATCCATCGCTGCCACGTCTGCCAGCACAAAGACTACAACTACAAGCTTGCTTTTTGCACCAACGAGGGGTGCAATGACGCGTACTGCTACGGCGTGCTCTACCGGGCTTTCGACATGATGCCCCAGGACATTATGCAAAACGAGAGGTGGCAGTGTCCCAAATGCCTCAAGATCTGCAACTGCGCGTCGTGCCGCCGCGCCGGGAACGGTGTTCCTTATATTCCCAAGACAACCTTACTCGGGCACGACACGCGCCGGATCGCAGACGACCGCAGCGTCGAGACCCTGGTCGACTTTCGAGTCCACAATTTGGCATGGCTCAAGAGCGTTGGCGACGAGAGTCGAAGCTTGTCGAGCAAACGGATGCAGAGGCTGCAACAAGCAGCAGAAGCGGAAAAGGCGAAACAGGCCGAGATGGCCAACCAGGTCCCCGCCTTACCGGATGGCGCGTTGGCGGAAAGGATGGATGCGGCCATGCAACAACAGCAGCAACAACCTGTTACCAACGGATATGGCGACCAGAATGGAGCGCATGGCCCTGGACCCGCACCCATGGGAGATTATGTCGAGCATCAGTCTGCCAACGGGCCGCCGCAGGTTGGCGGCCATGCGGGGCCCGTCGAGGTGGTGGATATGTCAATGGCTGCGGCACCAGACCAGTCGTCCTATCCAGACCCGTCGGCGCTTGGCCGCGAGCGGATGCTCGGCATGGGCTACTACGAGCAAGACGACAGCCCTGACAGGATTCTCTTTGACCCGTACCAGATGCCCTCGGTCGAGAGCTTGGTAGTGGACGACGAACCCGAGATGTCGGAGTACCTGAAAAAGCAGCTTCGGATCGCGAAGCGGCGGGCCAAACAGGAAGACGACGGCGACCCCGATTTCCAAGTTGGGCGCTCTCACCACAGGAAGAAGCCCAAGCTCGGCCACGAACCACAACGCGATGGCCAGGAGGTCGCCTTGAGCAACATGGACCCGGCCTTGTTTGGGGGGGATCAGTCAATGGTTGATGCCCCTGGGGAAGAGGAGCCCCCAACACAACCCGAGGCGCCGACAGAGACCGCCCAAGCCGCCGAGCCAGAGGAAGATGAGGATGCGGGTGAGCCGAATCAAGGTCGTGGCTACTCGCCTAATGTTCCCGCGCTCCGGCATGCACGACCTAAGATTTCGTACATTGACGATGAGAACGGCGAGGAAGAGTTTGACGAGATTGTACTTCCTCGGGCGCAGAGGCCCCCTGAGAGGATTACACATTACAACCCGGAGGACGCCAACAAAGACCCGCTCGATCTTGCGTCGGCAGCCATCTTTGGGATGACAGGCAGTTCCGCCACCCCAGCTGCGCAAGCCCCCGGCACACAAGCGGCACCTCCCAAGAAGCGGGGCCGGCCACGGAAGTCGGAGGCGGCTGTGACGCAGAGCGCAACTCCCAACCCTGAACCCGCGAAGACGGAGAAGCGACGTGGACGGCCTCCGCGGGCGCGGCCCGACGGTGAGGACAGCGCTTCCGCGGCTGATCTGGATGCTCAGCTCGCGGAACAGCTTGACGGCTTCGACGAGGAAGGGGAGATCATCGACACGGAGGCTGCTGCACCCGCGGGCCCAAGGAAACGCGGTCGTCCACCCCGCAACACTCAGCCTGAGGCTCCGCCGAAGAAGGTAGCAGTTTCGGTGGAAGTTCCATCGCAACCTCTGTTGTCGATGGCCGAGAGGATGAAGCTCAAGGGCAAGAAATTTAAGATCGGGCAGCGTAAGAGCTCTGGGTCCTCGAAACCTGCCACGGCAGCAGCGGAGGAAAATGCCGGGGAAAGCAGCCCTGCCAGCCCCGTGTCGAGGGAGGTGACCCCTGCCGAGAGACCGACTACCAGAGGGAGAGGGAGAGGCAGAGGGGGCCGCGGCCGCGGCAGGGGCAGGGGCGGATATAGAAGGAGCACCACCCGCGACGAAACGGAGAGCGAAGACGAGGACTTTGATCCAAACGCCGAAGAGGAGCCCGTCTCGGACGAAGCGCGCAGCCCGTCACCGCCTCCAGCGCCAGCGCCACCTGTCTGGGAGGAGCCCGAGCCCATGCCCCATCTCGAGTCAGAGGCCGAACCAGAGGCCGAGCCAGAACCAACCCCCGCCGCGCCGAGCATCTCGACCACACCGCCGCCAGCTTCAGCCGCCACTTTGCAGGAACCGGCGCCTGCTCCCTCCCCATCCCCTGAGCCTTTCCCTGAAGTTGAACCATCCCCACCTCCCGAACCAACACCGTCTCCTTCCCCTCCACCGGCCGAGCCATCACCCTCCTCGTCTCCCTCCCCCGAACCATCACCGTCGCCACCGCGCGTCCCCGCCGGCCCGACGATCGTCAGACTCGGCGACTCAGACCCGGAGGAGGACTACGTCGGCGGGTATGACAGCCCCAGTGACAGTGCGTCGCAGTCTGCGATGTCCGGGTATGAGTCTGCGAATGGTGGTGGTGGCGGTGGTGGAGTGAGGGGCCCGAGTGATTCGGACTCGGACTCGGATGATGACGAGGATATACC
>Ga0247823_10002844_pt1 | contig 14206 bp, 13 predicted proteins | sample 13C_PalmiticAcid_2_FD_192426 | JGI IMG/M metagenome (GOLD analysis project Ga0247823, IMG submission 192426) | Soil microbial communities from agricultural site in Penn Yan, New York, United States - 13C_PalmiticAcid_Day30 | ecosystem: Environmental > Terrestrial > Soil > Agricultural land...
ACCCGGCATCGGCTCGATCATCGCCCCGCCGGTCTCGGTCTGCCACCAGGTGTCGATGATCGGGCAACGGCGCTCGCCCACCACCTCATGATACCAGCGCCACGCTTCCGGGTTGATCGGCTCGCCGACCGTACCGAGCAGCTTCAGCGACGTGCGGCTGGTGCGGGTGACGAAGTCGTCGCCATCCTTCATCAGCGCACGCAGCGCCGTCGGCGCGGTGAAGATCGTGTGGACCTGATGCCGGTCGACCACCTGCCAGATGCGGCTGGCGTCGGGCCAGTTGGGCAGGCCTTCGTACATCAAGGTCGTCGCACCATTGGCGAGCGGACCATAGAGGATGTAGCTGTGCCCGGTGACCCAGCCGATGTCGGCGGCACACCACCACACATCGCCGGGCTTGTAGTCGAAGCACAGCTCGTGCGTCAGGCTCGCCCACAGCAGATAGCCTGCGCTGGTGTGGAGCACGCCCTTGGGCTGGCCGGTCGAACCCGAGGTGTAGAGGATGAACAGCGGATCCTCCGCGTTCATCGTCTCCGCCGGGCAGTCGGTGGAGACCCCTGCCGCCGCCTCGTGATACCAGATGTCGCGGCCTTCGCTCATCGACACATGGCCGCCGGTCGCCTTGACCACGATCACCTTCTCGAGCGCGGGCGCACGCTCGGCGGCGGCATCGACATTGGCCTTCAACGGCACACGCTTGCCGCCGCGGCGGCCCTCGTCGGCGGTGATCACCACCGAGCTGTCGCAATCGGTGATGCGCCCGGCCAGCGCCTCGGGCGAGAAGCCGCCGAACACCACCGAGTGGATCGCCCCGATCCGCGCACAGGCGAGGATCGCGAACGCCGCCTCAGGGATCATCGGCATGTAGATGGTGACGCGGTCGCCCTTGCGGACGCCCTGCCCCTTCAGCACATTGGCGAAGCGGCAGACCTCGGCATGAAGCTCGCGATAGGTGAAGCGGCGCGGTTCCTCCTTGGGATCGTCCGGCTCCCAGACGATCGCGACCGCATCTCCGCGCGTCGCCAGATGCCGGTCGAGGCAGTTCGCCGCCACGTTGAGCTTGCCGTCCGCGAACCACTCGATCCGGAAATCGCCCTCGTCGAACGACCAGTCCCCCGCCAGCTCAGGACGCTTCACCCAGTCCAACCGCCTGGCCTGATCCAGCCAGAAACTGCCAGGATCGGCGAGCGAGCGCCCGTACAGCCGCTCATAGCCCGCAGCATCGTAACGCGCCCCCTGTGCCCACTCCGCGGGAACTGGATAAATCTCACCGGTCATCGCCTCTCCTCTCGGGCCGGAGCTGTAGTTTCCGGGCCGGAAAAGGGCAACGCTATCGCCACTTTCGCGAGCTTAAGCTGCTGTGATAGCGATCTCAGGCAAATGTCCGTGCCGATCAGGCCTTCGAATTGGCATATTCCTGCGTGCCCCGGGTGATCACGCGGTCGCCCTCCACAATCTCGGCGATCGCGATATCGGGCTGGGCCAGGATCTCGGCATAGAGGGGTGCGAAGTCGGTCTCGACCGTCGCCTGCAACAGCGTATCGAAGTTCGGGATCACGAAATAATTCTGCTGGAAATCGTCGATCCGGTACTCGGTGCGCATCACCCGCCTGAGATCGAAACCGATGCGATTGGGGCTGTCGCTGTCGAGCGCGAAGCGGCTCTCGCCAGAGCTCGACACGATACCCGATCCGTAGATGCGCAGATCGCCGGCCTCCTCGATCAGGCCGAATTCGACGGTGTACCAGTAAAGGCGCGAGAGCTGCTTCAACGCCCCCAGCTCCATCGCGCGGCCACCGCCGCGGCCATAGGCCTCCATATAATCGGCAAAGACCGGGTCCGCGAGCATCGGCACATGGCCGAACACGTCGTGGAACACGTCCGGTTCCTGCACATAGTCGAGCTGATCGCGCCGCCGGATGAAATTGCCCGCGACGAAGCGGCGATTGGCCATGTGGTCGAAGAACACGTCGTCGGGGACGAGGCCCGGCACCGCGACGACCTGCCACCCGGTCAGCTTCATCAGCCGTTCGGACAGATCCTCGAAGTTCGGGATACCGCCATCGGACAGCTTGAGCAGGTCGAGGCCGTGCAGATACGCCCTGGACGCGCGGCCCGGAAGCAGCTTGATCTGGCGTTCGAACAGCGTGTCCCACACGGCATGCTCTTCCGCGGTGAAGGCATTCCAGTTCTGCGGAATCGTCCAGTCGGCCGCCGCACCCTCCGGCGGGCGGTCGAGTACATGGGTTTCGTTCATCATTTCTCACCTATAGCATGCGCGACGCAACGACGGAAAGAAGTAACAAGGGAAACTAGATAGCAGCCCGCCATGCTGGAAATATGGGCGCGGGAACCTATCTCGGCCGAGAGTGACTGGATGACGCTGAATACCGATGCGAAAGCCCCGCCGATGGCGGTGATGCTCGCCGAATGGCCCCGTGCGGCGTGGAGCCTGTCCACCCTGCCCTTTGCCTGGTCCGACCTCATGCAGGCGCCGCGCGGCGACGGACGGCCGGTGCTGACGCTGCCTGGCCTCGTCAATGGCGATATGTCTAACTTCGTCATGCGCCATTATCTCGATGCGCTGGGCTACCGCGCGCTGCCATGGGAACTGGGCCGCAATTTCGGACCGCGCGCGATCGGCACGGAGGGCGAGCGCCTGTTCGAACGGATCGCGGCGATCCATGAAGAGACCGGCGAGAAGGTGACGCTGATCGGAGTCAGCCTGGGCGGGATCATGGCGCGCGTCGCGGCGCACCGGCATCCCGAACTGGTACGCGAGGTGATCACGGTAAGCTCGCCCTTCGCCGGCCTGCCCAAGGCGACCAATGTCTGGCGCGTGTTCGAACTGGCTTCAGGTCAGCGCGCCGACGATCCGACGGTGCGCGCGTTCCTGGAGGAAGCCGCGACCCCGCTGCCCGTCCCAGCCACCGCGATCTGGAGCCGTAGCGACGGGCTGGTCAACGGCATGTGCTGTCACGAGACCGAGGCGGACGACGCACGCTCGATCGAGGTCGTCAGCTCGCATTTATGGGTACAGATGAAACCCGAAGTGCTGCGCGCCATCGCCGATACGCTGGGGCGCGGCGAGCAACGATCCTAGTCGCGCCCGGGTTCGGGGTCGCCGGCCCGGTATCCCTGATACGGCCCGCAATTGTCGGGATCCTTGCGGCAGGCCTCTTCATGCTTCTTGCGCTCGCGCCCTTCGCGGGCCTCCTGCTTGCGCAGCTTGCGGCCGGCATTGCGGTCGGCCTCGTCCTGGCTGGTGGTCGCCCAGTCGGCGGTCTTGCCCACCACCTTGACCGGCGCGGTGACGACATCGACCGCGGTCTTGGCGATACAGCCGCCCGCCAGCAGCGGCAGCGCGACAACGACGAACATCAGACCCTTGCGCATGAAGCAGACTCCCGGTCGATCAGCGAACATGCCGATCGCGCGCCTCGACCCCCTGATAGGGGAAATCGGTGAAGAAGCCATCCACCCCGGCGGCGAGATGGCGCGAAATCTCTTCGCCCAGACGCCCATGGCCAGCGGGATTGATCCCGCTGCGCAGGCCTGAGGGCAGGAAGAAATTCTCGGCACGGAAGGTCCAGGGATGGATCTTGAGCCCCACGGCGTGCGCGTCGGCGACCAGCGGCGTGACCGCGCCATCGCCCTTGACCACCATCGCCCTGGCCGGGCCGATACCCGCGGCATAGGCGGCAACCGCCTTCAGCCCGTCGGGCGTGGCCATCGCCGCATAGCTGGGCTGCGCGCCATCGGCGGGGCCGCCATCGGCGTCGAGCAGCTGGATCAGCGGTACGCGGGTAAGCTGCTTCAATGCCTTGAGGTTGTTCACCTCGAACGACTGGATGAACACCGGCGCGTCGGCGCGATCCCAGCCCGCCGCCTTGAGCTCCGCGACCAGCGCCGCCTCCAGCGGCAGGCCGATGCTCGCAAAATAAGTCGGGTGCTTGGTCTCGGGATAGATGCCGATGGTACGGCCGGTCCTGGCCGATGCGGACTTGGCGAGCGCGATCACCTCACGCAGCGTCGGCACCTCGAACTGGCCGTCATATGTCGTGTTGCCCCGGCGGAGTAGCGGAAGGCGCTCCTTCGCGCGCAGCGTCTTGAGTTCGGCAAGGGTGAAATCTTCGGTGAACCAGCCGTTGTGCCTGGTGCCGTCGATCGTCTTGCTGGTCTTGCGATCCTTGAACTCCGGATGCGACGCCACATCGGTGGTGTCGGTGATGTCGTTCTCGTGCCGCGCGACCAGCTGGCCGTCCTTCGTCATCACCAGATCGGGTTCGATGAAGTCGGCGCCCTGCTCGATCGCCAGCTCATAGGAGGCGAGCGTATGCTCGGGCCGCTCGCCGCTGGCGCCGCGATGCGCGATGACGATAGGCTTCTGGGCAGGCATGATCGCATCCTTCGCGGCGGCGGGAGCCGCGACCATAATCAGTGCAAGCGCCGCTCGCCACATGCCCGGCATCGCCCTATCTCCGTCGGAAAGCACGACCGGCTATTCGATTCGGATGACAGTCTAAAGGCAATGGCGGACAACGACAGCGTGATTGCGGCGGCGCGAGCCTGGGCGGGGCAGCCGATGGCGCTGGCGACGGTCGTCTCGACCTGGGGCTCGGCACCGCGCCCGCGCGGATCGCATCTGCTGGTGCATGGCGACGGACGGTTCGAGGGATCGGTGTCGGGCGGATGCGTCGAGGCGGACATCCTGACCGTCGCGGCGCAGGTGATCGGCGGTGCGGGATTCCAGCAACGGCGCTACGGCGTGGCCGACGCGGCGGCATGGGAGGTCGGCCTGCCCTGTGGCGGCGAGATCGAGGTGATGGTGCAGCCGGTAGCGCGGGACGGGTTCGATCCGGCGCTGTTCGAGGACATCGCCGCCGCACGTGCGGACGGCCGGGCGCTGGAAATCTTCACCGATCTGGAGAGCGGACGCAGCGGCACCGAGCCGGTGACGGACATTGCCTTCGCCAATCGCTACGAACCGCCCCGCCGGCTGCTGATCGTCGGCGCGGTGCAGATCGCGCAGGTGCTGGCGGGGCTCGCGCGCGAACTGGGGATCGCGACGGTGGTGATCGACCCGCGCGGACGGTTCCTGACGCCCGAGCGGTTTCCCGGCGTTGCGCTCGACGACCGCTGGCCCGACCAGGCGGTCGCAGCGGCGAGGCCCGACGGCGCCACGGCGGTGGTGACGCTGAGCCACGATCCCAAGATCGACGATCCGGCGCTGATCGCGGCGCTGAACGCGGGCGCGGGCTATGTCGCGGCATTGGGATCGCGCCGAAGCCATGAGGCGCGGCGGGAACGATTGGCCGCGGCGGGGCTGTCCGGCGAGCGGATCGACCGGATCGACGGTCCGGCCGGTATCGACATCGGCGCGGTCGGCCCGGCGGAGATCGCGCTGTCGATCGCGGCCGGCATGGTGAGGAGCCTGCATGATCGAGGCTGAGAAGGTCGCACTCGTGCTGCTGGCCGGTGGCCGTTCCCAGCGTTTCGGGACGGACAAGCTGACCCAGCTCTATCTCGGACGTCCGCTCGGCCTGCATGTCGTCGTCGCGCTGGAGGCGATGCCGTTTCGCGAACGGGTCGCCGTGGTCTCGCAGACCGGGCTCGATCTTGCTGCGTGCGGCTATCGCGTAGTGCACAACGACGATCCCGCCGCGGGCATGGGCCGTTCGCTACGGCTGGGGGTGGAGGCAGCGTGCGCGAGCGGGGCGGAGGCGGTGCTCATCGCGCTTGCCGACATGCCGCGCGTCACCGCCACGCATATCTACCGGCTGCTCGACCGCGCCGAGGGGCCGGACGCGATCGTCGCATCGAGCGACGGGGTGATTCCGCGCCCGCCGGTGCTGTTCGGCTCGGCCCATTTCGATGAGCTGCTGCACAGCGCGGGCGATATGGGCGCACGCGACCTGGTGAAGCGCGGGCATCATGTCGTGACCTCCCCCGCTGAGCTCATCGACATCGATACCCCGCAAGACCTGGCGAAGCTGATCCATGGATGATCGGGCGCTGGCCATTGCGCTGGGGCTGTTCTCGGCGCTGACGCTGGCGCTCGCCAATACCGCGGTGAAGAAGGGGCAGGACATTCTGGTCGGCCGCGCGGTGCTGTCGTCGATCGCGGCGCTGCTGGTCGCACCCTTCGCGCTGCTGGTGCCGTTGCCCCATGCGGCGACCTGGCACGCGCTGGCCTGGGCGATTCCGGCACACTTCTTCTACCAGATCTGTCTGATCCGGGCGATGCAGCGCGGCGAATTGAGCCTCGTCTTCCCGATCATGCGCGGCGCGGCGCCGCTGCTGACCGCCGGATTTGCGATGATCGTGCTGCGCGAGCAACTGCCCGCCATCGGCTGGCTCGGTCTGGTGATCGCGACCGGGGCGGTGGTGGCGTTCGCATTGCCCGGGCGCGGGGTCTCGCTACGGGCGCACCCGGACAAGGCCGCGATGGGCTGGGCGCTGGCGACCGCGCTGGGCGTCGCGCTCTACAACATGACCGATGCGCGCGGGGTGCGCGTCGCGCCCGAGCCCTTCACCTATATCGTCTGGCTGTTCATGCTCGACGCGATCTGCGTGACGACGACCGCATTGATCCTGCGCCGGCACGAGCTGCGGCGCGCAATCGCCGAGACCTGGCGGACGGGCGCCATTGCGGGCGCGCTGTCGATCGCCTCGTTCGGTGCGGCGCTCTACGCCTATTCGCTGATCGAGGTGGCCAAGGTTTCGGCGCTGCGCGAGACCGCGGTGGTGTGGGCCGCACTGATCGGAACGCGGTTTCTGGGCGAGGGACTGGGGCGGCGGCGCATCCTCGCCGCCATTGCGCTGGCGGGAGGTTTGATGCTGCTCCAGTTCGGGTAGCTTTGCTGACTGAATGGCCGCACCGGCCCGCTCCCTCACCCGGCCACCCAGCGGTAGCATGATATGGGGTCCGGATGGGGGAGCGGGCCCGTGCCGTAAGCTATTCGTGGCGGAGCGCGTCGATTGGATTGAGGCTCGCCGCACGCCGTGCCGGGAAGAAACCGAACACCACACCGATCACCGCCGAGATCATGAAGGCGATGACGTTGATCTGGAGATCGAACATCCATGGTACCTGCATCAGCGGCGTGATGATCACGATCACCAGCTGGGCGAGCGCCAGACCGATCACCCCGCCCAGCATCGACAGCACGATCGCCTCGACCAGGAATTGCAGCAGCACCTCGCTCGCGATCGCGCCGATGGCGAGGCGGATGCCGATCTCGCGCGTCCGCTCGGTGACCGAGACGAGCATGATGTTCATGATCCCGATGCCGCCGACGATCAGGCTGATCCCCGCCACCGCCGCGACGATCTGAGTCAGCAGAGTGGTGGTTCCGGTCAGCGTCGCGCTGATCTGCGCCGTGTCGAAGATGTTGAAATTGTCCTCCGCGCCCGGCTCGATCCGGCGCCGTTCGCGCAACAGGTCGGTGAGCGAGGACTGGACCTGTGCGCTGCTATAGGCGCTGTCCACGCCGACCAGCATCAGGCGGATGTCGCGATTGCCGGTGAAACGGCGCTGCACCATCTTGATCGGCATGATGATGACATCGTCCTGATCGCCGCCGAAGCCCGCCTGACCGCGCGTCGAAAGCGTGCCGATCACGTCGCACGAGATGTTGTTGACGCGCATCCGCTGGCCCACCGCGCTTCCGCCACGGAACAGGTTCTGGCGTACCGTATTGCCGATGATGCAGACCGACTTGCCCGAAGCCTCTTCGGCCGGGGAAAAGGTCCGTCCGCCGGTGAGCGGCCAGGGCTGGACCTTGAAGAAATCGTTGGTGGTGCCGTTGACCGTGGTCGACCAGTTCGCACCCTCGTGGATCGCGGTGCCGCTGGTCTGCGCCTGAGGCGCGACCGCGGTGACGCCGGCGATCTGCTCCTTCACCGCTTCGACATCGGCTTCCTCGAAATCGGGCGGTCGCGGCCCGCCGCCGCCGCGGCCGAAGCCCTGTCCGGGACGCACCTGGAGGATGTTGGTGCCGAGGCTGGCGATCTGCTGCTGCACGGCAGCGGTGGTCGCCTTGCCCAGGGTCACCATCGCCACCACCGCGGCCACGCCGATGATGATGCCGAGCGTGGTCAGGAACGACCGCAGCTTGTGCCGCAGGATCGACCGGATCGCGAGCGTGAAGGTGGTGCCGAGCATCAGGCGGGGACTCCGGCGTTCCGGGCCAGGCCGTTGCCCGCCTCGGTCCGCTCGACCAGCCCGTCCTTGAAGTGAACGATGGTGTGCGCGAACGCGGCCATATCGGGTTCGTGCGTGACCATCAGCACGGTGATGCCGCTGTCCTTGTTGAGGCTGGTGAGCAATTCCATGATCTCGACCGAGCGGGCCGAATCGAGATTGCCGGTCGGCTCGTCGGCGAGCAGCACCGCCGGGCTGGTGACGATCGCGCGGGCGATCGCGACGCGCTGTTGCTGACCGCCCGACAGCTCGGCGGGGGTATGGTCCCACCAGTCGGCAAGGCCGACCTTGTCGAGCGCGGCCATGCCCAGCTCGTGCCGGACCTTCTTGTCCTCACCGCGATAGAGCAACGGCAGCTCGACATTCTCGAGCGCGTTGGTGCGCGAGAGCAGGTTGAACCCCTGAAACACGAAGCCGAGATATTTGCGCCGCACCAGTGCACGCTGATCGCGGTCCAGCGTCTCGATATGCACGCCCTTGAACAGGAACTCGCCTTCGGTCGGCACGTCAAGGCAGCCGAGGATGTTCATCGTCGTCGACTTGCCCGACCCCGACGGCCCCATCACCGCGACGAAATCGCGCTCGGCGATATCGAGATCGACGCCCTTGAGCGCCTGGAACGCGGTCGCCCCTTCGCCGAACACCTTGGTGATGCCGCGCAGGCGGATGATCGGATCGGCGTCAGCCACCCGTGCCGCCCCCGCCCTGCCGCCGCTGGCCGCCGCTGCCCGAGCCACCCGATTTGCGCTGGCCGGAGCCGGAGGACTGGCCCGCATACTGGCCGGTAATGACCTCCATCCCTTCCTTGAGGTCGCCCGACAGGATCTCGGTCACCTGTCCGTTGGTGTCGCCGGTCGTCACCTGCATCGCCTGAGGCTGACCGTCGGCGCCCTTCACGTAGACGGTCTGGGTCGCGCCGCGGCCGATGGTCGCGGACTTGGTCGCCCCGCCCTGACCGCGCCGGCCGCCGCGGGGAACCAGCGCGCCGGCCATGCCACCACCTGCCTGCGGTGCACTCGCATCGGTCGGCGTGAAGCGTAGCGCGGCATTGGGAACGAGCAGGACGTTGTTCTTCTGCAGCGTGACGATCTCCGCCGTCGCGGTCATGCCGGGCCGCAGTTTCTGCTCGGCATTGGCGACGCTGAGCGTCGCGCCGTAGGACACGACCTGCGCGCTGGTCGTCGAACTCGAGGTCGAGGACGTGCTGCTCTGTGCCGACAGGTTCGATCCGACATCGACGCGCCGGATCGCCGCGGGGAAGGTCTGGCCCGGGAACGCATCGACGGTGAAGTTCGCCTTCTGCCCGTCCTTGACCTGGCCCACGTCCGCCTCGTCGATCGCGACCTCCAGCTCCATCGCGCTCAGATCCTCGGCGATCACGAACAGAGTCGGGGTGTTGAACGATGCGGCGACGGTCTGGCCCGGATCGACCTGCCGCGCGAGCACGACGCCGTTGACGGGCGAGCGGATGATCGCCTTGTCACGCTGCGTCTGGTTCGAACGGAGCGCCGCCTGTTGCGAAACCACCTGCGCCTGCGACGCGCGCAGCGTCGCCACTGCACGTGCGAGCGCTGCACGGGCATTGTCCATCTCGGTCTTTGCGGGAACGCGCCCGCCCGACAGGCGGCTGACCTCCTCGAACCGGGTGAGTTGCGAACGCGCTTCGGTGACCGTCGCCTGATTCTGCGCAACGGTCGCCTGCGCGGCAGCCACGGCCGCCTTGCTCTGCTCGATCGTATCGTCGAGGCGCGACGGATCGATCAGCGCAAGCGGCTGGCCGGCGGTGACGCGATCGTTCACGTCGACCTCGACCTTGGTGATCAGGCCCGAAAGCTCGGAGCCGACCTGTACCTGATTGGTCGGTGCGAGCTTGCCGGTGGCGGAGACGGTCACGGTCAGCGCGCCGCGCGCCACTTTCTGCGTGGCATAGCCAGCCTGTTCGCTGCTTCCGAAATAGCGCCACAACCCGAACAGGACCGCAAGCACGACCAGTACCAGTACGATCCATTTGGCGTAGCGCCGCCACACCGGCGTCACCTTGCCGCCGAGGAATTCGTCGAGCTTGGGATTGGTGTTCGCGTCGGCCATCAGTCTTGTCCTGGCGTAGAGGGCGCGGGAACCCGCTCCGGCGTTGGGGTGGTGCCCGCGTCCCAGCCGCCGCCGAGCGCGAGATAGAGCTGGATCAGCGCCGTCGCCTGATCCGACCGCGCCTGAAGCAAGCCGTTGCGCGCCGAGATCAGCGCGGATTCGCTCTGGTTCAGCGTCACGAAGTCGGACAGGCCGACGCGATAGGAGCTGCGCGACAGGATCGCGCTGTTGTTCGCGGCATCGAGCGCCACGGTGAACTCACGCTCGCGCCGCTGCGCCGCCTGCAGCGCGACGATCGCATTCTCGACATCCTCGAGCGCGCTCAGCACGGTCTGCTTGTAATTGTAGAAGGCGCCGTCCGCGGCGGCCTGTGCCGAGCGGATCTGCGAGCGGGTGCGGCCGGCGTCGAAGATGGTCTGCGCGATGTTGGCAAAGACGCGGCCGGTGATGATGTCGAAGATATTGCCGATATTCGACGCGCCGGCATCGATGCTCCCGCCCAGCGACAGCGAGGGATAGAGCTGCGCCTCCGCCACGCCGATCCGCGCGACCGCTGCGGCAAGGGCGCGCTCGGCGGAGCGCACGTCGGGACGCTGGCGTAGCGTATCGGCGGGGATGCCGACAGCGATTGCCGACGGTCCCTGCGGCACCGGACGGACGGCTTCCATCTCGCCCTTGAGCGCGCCGGGCGCCTGTCCGGTCAGCACACCCAGCCGCGAGACCGCGCTGTTGTAGCTCGCCTCGATATTCGGGATCGACGCTGCGGTCTGCGCCCGGCTGGCGCGCGCCTGTTCCTGATCGAGCGAGGAGACGAGGCCCGCCTGCACACGGAAACCGGCGATCTCCAGATTGTCGTCCTGGATGACCAGACTCTCGCGCGCATATGCGAGCTGCGCCTGCGCCGCCCGTGCGAGGATATAGTTGCGCGCGATCTCGCCCTGCGTGGAGATCAGCACGGTCGCATAGTCATAGCCGCTGGCGTCGAGTTGCGCCCGGCTGGCCTCGACCCCGCGGCGCACCCCGCCGAACAGGTCGGCCTGATAATTGACGTCGGCGCCGAGCGAGAAGCTGGAGGTGCCGCCCGATTGGCCCACAACCCCCTCGGTCCGCGACGCGCCGGCACCGGCGCTGACATCGGGGAGCAGCGAAGCGCGCGACTGTACCAGCGCCTCGCGCGCCTGCCGCAGGCGGGCCACCGCCTGCGCGACGTTCAGATTCCGGGTCGCCGCCTGTTCGACCAATTGGCTGAGCAGCGGATCGTCGAACGCGGTCCACCATTGGTGCAGATCGGCCTGTGCCTCCGGCCGCGCTTCCACCGAATATGCGGAGGGTACGCCCAACTCGGACGCGCCCTTCGGTCGGTAGTCCGGCCCGGCAGCGCAGCCCGCAAGCGGCAGCGCGATGAGCGTCATCAGGATCGTCGGACGGTTCATCATGCCTCCGAAACTGGTCAGGTCGGGCGGTCGCGTCCACCAGAATATTGTCGCAAATTGTATACGAGACAGCTGAACGCACCCGAAACGATCCGGTTGCGCGACACTACCAGCTGCCGAAACCCGGCGCGAGGCCAAGCCCGTCGGGCCCCGGACGCCTGACCCGATCCAGGCCGTACCGGGTGCGCTTGCGCAGCCGCAATGCCGGCCAGTCGCCCGTCGGAGTCCTGCCCGCGAGGCGCAGTCCGTGGCGGCGATAGGCGTAGGCGACGCGCTCGGCCTGGGTCTCCAGCAGCCCGGCCAGAACGAGCGTTCCGCCCTCGGCCAGCGCGGCGCTGATGCTGGGAGCCAGCTCGATCAGCGGCCCGGCGAGAACGTTGGCGATGATGAGGTCATAAGGCGCGCGATTGAGCAGCAGCGGATGCTCGAGCCCCGGCGCCGCGGCGAGCGCGAGCTGCCCCATGCCGACGCCGAGCGGCACGCCGTTGACGACGGCATTCTCCGCCGTCACCTCGACCGCGACCGGATCGATGTCCGACGCGGTGGCATAGGCGCGCGGCCACAAATGCATCGCCGCGAAAGCGAGCAGGCCGGTGCCGGTGCCGACGTCGAGCAGGTTGCGCACCACCTCGCCCCGAGCGCGCATCGCGTCGAGCGTGCGCAGACAGCCGCTGGTGGTCTCATGCGTGCCGGTGCCGAAGGCGCGTCCGGCCTCGATCTGGAAGGTGACGGCATCTTCCGGCACATCGCCGCGATTGGTGCTGGTGTGGACATAGAAGCGCCCGGCATGGACCGGCTCGATCCCCGCCTGGCTCAGCGTCACCCAGTCCTCGTCGGGCAGTTTCTCGATCACCGGCCTGGCGTCGCCCGCGCTCGGCACCAGCATGCGCAGCGCCGCGATCTCGGCCTTGCCGGGCATGTTCTCGAAATAGGCTTCGATCTGCCAGGCGAGCGGATCGTCGGGGATCGTCTCGCTGGTCAGCAGCACCGGCGCGGGATCGATGCCGAGCAGCTCGGCGCCCTCGAAGTCGATCGCCTCCGCCTCGTCGCGGGTGCAGGGCAGCGTTACTTTCCAGCTGCTCATCGAACGTAGCTCGCGCCGTTCACGTCGAGCACCGCCCCGGTCATCGACGCCGGCGCCTCGAGTGCGCAGAACCGGGCCATCGTCGCGACCTCCTCGGGCATCGCTACGCGGCCCAGCGGGATGTCGGCGAGCAATTTATCCCCGCCGCGGCTCGCCATATACTCGTCGGCCATGCCGGTCATGGTGAAGCCGGGGCAGATGGCGAAGGCGAGGATGCCTTCCTTGGCGAAGCCGCGCGCAATGCTCTTGGTCATCCCGACCATCCCCGCCTTGGACGCCGCATAATGCCAGTGCGCCGGACTGTCGCCGCGATAGGCAGCGCGGCTGGCGATGTTGACGATGCGTCCGCCGCGCTTGCGCGCGTGCCAGTGCCGGACGGCAAGGCGCGAAAGCTGCGCGGCGGCGGTCAGGTTGACCTGCATCGTCCGTTCCCAGGCGGCAAGCCACGCCTCATCGTCGAGATCGACCGGAGCGGCCTCGAAGATGCCGGCGTTATTGACCAGCACGTCGATCCGCCCGTCGAGCTGCTCGAGCGCGCTCTCCCACAATGCACGCGGGGCGGCAGGATCGGTGAAGTCGGCGGGGATTCCGCTATGCGTCCCCTGCCCGACCGCTTTCACGGTGGGCAGGTCCAGCGCCTTCAGGGTCGCAGCACCGATGCCCCGGCTGGCACCGGTAACGAGAATGTTGATAGTCATACGGCCGGACTAGCCGCGAACCCCCTCGGCGTCACCCCCGCGAACGGCTACGCTGCGACGGAAGCCGAAAAGCTGCCCGCCGCATCCTTGAGCTGCACGAGCCGCTCATCGATCTCGCCGAATTCCTGCTGGAGCGTGTCGATTTCGTCGGCGACGCCCTTGGTATCCTCACGGATCGCGCCGATGGTGACGGACATCGAGTCAGCGGCCAGCGCCGTCTCGTCGACCGCCGCGGTGATCGCTGTGACGGTCTGCGCCTGTACTTCCATGGCGGTACGGATGCGGTCCGCCGATGTCTGAACTTCCATCACCGTAGCGCGGATCGACGCATTGGTATCCACCGTGCCCCTGGTCGCCGACTGGATCGCGGCGATCTTGGCGGCGATATCGTCGGTCGCACGCGCAGTCTGGTTGGCGAGGCTCTTCACCTCCTGCGCCACCACCGCGAAACCGCGGCCAGCATCGCCGGCACGCGCCGCCTCGATCGTCGCGTTGAGCGCGAGCAGATTGGTCTGTCCGGCAATGTCGCGGATCAGGCCGAGGATCGACTCGATCGACTTGGCGTGGTCGCTCAGCATCTCGCTCATCGCCACCGCCTCGCCCGCCTGCGCCGACGCGCGCGTCGCGATTCCGGCAGCGGCTTCCACTTCGGTCCGTGCATCCTCGATCGCGCGATCAGGCGCGCGGTGCAGCGGAT
>Ga0247823_10002845_pt1 | contig 14204 bp, 14 predicted proteins | sample 13C_PalmiticAcid_2_FD_192426 | JGI IMG/M metagenome (GOLD analysis project Ga0247823, IMG submission 192426) | Soil microbial communities from agricultural site in Penn Yan, New York, United States - 13C_PalmiticAcid_Day30 | ecosystem: Environmental > Terrestrial > Soil > Agricultural land...
GATAGCCGCTGAGCGGCTCGCCGGGATCAACGACGGTCGTTGGTGTCTGGGCGAGCGCAGGCGCGGCGAGAAGACCTGCGAAGGCGGCGAGTGCGAGCGCTTTCAATTGCATGTCCGATCTCCCTTTTCAGGCACCATAGCGATCCGGCGACCTGTGAGAAGAGCAGCGGACATGCCCGGCCGAGTTGATGCCGAACACGCGCCTGCGTAGTGTCGCGCGAACGTCGGGGCCACCGCATGAATCTGATCGACAATTTTCGCAGGCGCGGCGTGCCGCATGCGCTCGGGCTGGCGCTGATCGCGTTTGCCGTCGTGCTGGTGCTGGATCAGGCGAGCAAATGGTGGATCGTCGAAGGGCTGAACCTCAAGGAGCGCGGCGTGATCCCCGTGCTGTCGCCTTTACTGACCTTCCAGATGGCATGGAATGATGGCGTCAATTTCGGCCTGCTCGGCGGCAACCCGCAGGCGATGCGCTTGCCGCTGATCGTGCTGTCGCTCTGTTTCACCGTCGCGATCATTTTCTTCGCACGCGGAGCATCGAACCGCATTCAGGCGATCGCGCTGGGCGTCGCCGCCGGAGGCGCGCTCGGCAACGCCATCGACCGGATGACATGGGGCGCAGTCGCGGACTTCCTCAACATGTCGTGCTGCACGTTGAACAACCCATGGTCGTTCAACGTGGCGGACATTGCGATCTTCGCAGGGTTGGGTGTGGCGGTGTTATCTGGCGGGAAGAGGTCACAGGCAGCATGAAGCCTCGAGACCGGAACCGGATTCAAACGTGGGCATTGGTGGCCGCAGTGATGATTGTCGGCGCGCTGTTCATATACAGGTACTGGTTAGCGCCCGCCGCCTCATAAGAGACGGTGCATTTCCGCTTTGCTTCAATGCACCCTACGGCGTGAGCGGCTAATCAGCCTTGGCGAAGTGCGCGATCTGGTCGGCGCGGGCCTTGATGAAGGCGGGGCGTGCGAGGATGCGGTCGACATAGGCGCGCAGGGCCGGGTGTTTTTCCGTGGCAGCCAGCACCTTCGGCACGCGGAGGGCGTCAGCCATCATGATGTCGGCGACGGTGAAGCGGTCGGCGGCGAGATAGTCGCGCGTTGCCAGCACGTCGTGGAGGCGATCGAGCCGCGACTGCATCCATTGTTCGAGCGGGTTCTTGTCGGCGCCTGACAATCCAATGAACCACCACGGCACGGAGACCATCTCGATCGAGTTGAGTGCGGAGATGGTCCATTCGAGCGTTTCAGCTTCGCCCTTTGGATCGCGCGGCATCAGCGCCTCGCTCTTCTTGGCGAGATGCAGCAGGCAGGCGCCGCTTTCGAAGATCGAGATGTCGCCGTCCTGCAGGTAGGGCACCTGGCCGAAGGGTTGGTGGGCGAAATGGTCCGGTCCGCGATCCTTGAAGGGGACGGACTGGACGTCGTAGGCGAGGCCCGCCTCCTCGCACGCCCAGCGCAGGCGGATGTCGCGAACATAACCACGCGGACCATGTTTGCCGCTGGGCACCCAGTCGTAGGTGTAGATGGTGAGCGCGCTGGTCATGCTGCCTCCGTGTCGGTGGCTCCGCGCCGCATTTCCGCTTCGCTACAATCCACCCTACGTTTCAGGTCGTCTCGGCGAACAGCTCGCGACCGATGAGCCAGCGGCGTATCTCCGACGTCCCTGCCCCGATCTCGTAGAGCTTGGCGTCTCTCAGCAGACGACCCGTCGGGTAGTCGTTGATGTAGCCGTTGCCGCCGAGGATCTGGATGGCGTCGAGGGCCAACTGCGTGGCGGTTTCGGCGGCGAAGAGGATGGCGCCGGCGGCGTCCTTGCGGGCGGTGCGGCCGGCGTCGCAGGCCTTGGCGACGGCGTACACGTAGGCCTTGGACGCGTTCATCTTGACGTACATGTCGGCGACCTTGCCCTGGATGAGCTGGAACTCGCCGATGGATTTTCCGAACTGCTTGCGGTCGTGGATGTAGGGCAGCACGACATCCATGCAGGCCTGCATGATGCCCGTGGAGCCGGCGGCGAGGACAGTGCGCTCATAGTCGAGGCCGGACATCAGGATTTCGACGCCGCTGTTGAGCGGGCCCATGAGGTTTTCTTCGGGGACTTCACAATCCTCGAACACCAGCTCGCCGGTCTCGGAGCCGCGCATGCCGAGCTTGTCGAGCTTTTGCGCGACGGAGAAACCCTTGAAGCCCTTCTCGATGATGAAGGCGGAGATGCCGCGCGAGTTCTTCTCGGGCGCGGTCTTGGCGTAGACGATCAGCGTGTCGGCGCTGGGGCCGTTGGTGATCCACATCTTGGAGCCGTTGAGGATGTAGCGGTCGCCTTTCTTCGTGGCGGTGAGCTTCATCGAGACGACGTCGGAGCCGGCGCCGGGTTCGGACATAGCGAGGGAGCCGAGGTGTTCGCCAGTCATCAGCTTGGTGAGATAGCGGCGTTTCTGTTCGTCCGTGCCCCAGCGGCGCATCTGGTTCACGCAGAGGTTGGAGTGGGCGCCGTAGCTGAGGCCCACGGAGGCGGAGGCGCGGCTGATCTCTTCCATCGCGACGGCGTGTTCGAGATAGCCGAGGCCGGAGCCGCCCCACTCTTCCTCCACGGTGATGCCGAGAAGGCCGAGCTCGCCCATGCGGGGCCAGAGATCGCGCGGGAACTCGTCCGTGCGGTCGATCTCCGCCGCGCGGGGCGCGATTTCGGATTGGGCAAAACTTGAGACGGTGTCGCGGATCATGTCCGCGGTTTCGCCAAGGTCGAAGTCGAGGGAGCGTGTGTTCGGGATCATGGCGACAATCTACCCGGCGCGGGGCGGATTGCCAGGCTGCCGTTTGGGCAGCCCTGAGTTCCCGGCTCAGTCTTCTTCGGGGCGGTTCCAAAAGAGGAAATATACGCTCATCAGCAGCATCACGCCGAAAACGGCGAGGATGGTGGCGGCGGCGCGCGGCAGGCTGTCGTTGAGGTCGGTGGAGTGCTGGAAGGCATCCACAGCGCCGATGAAGAGGCCCAGCAGCGACAGGAGCAGCAGGATGATCCAGGGCGTCTGCATGGCGACGCGGCCAGAGATCGGACCGATCCGCTTGGCGGCGCCGTTGACGGCCTTAGCCTTGCGCTCGGCTTCGGCGAACAGCGTGGCCGGGTCGGCGGACGGGACAACGATTTCGGTGTCGTCGATGATCGGACGGGCGCGGCGCTCGGCCGGCTTGTCGAAATCGGGAAGGCCTTCGCGGACTTCCTGGTGATGCGGGCGGACCAGCTCCTGCGGCGGGGCGGACGCTTCGGTGCGCTGGAGGATGCGGGCGACGCGCTCGGCCATGACGCGGCTGGCGTCGGCGGACTGCTGTTCGGTTTGCGGTTCGACCGGCTGCGGGGTCGGCGGGGGCTCGGGCGGCGAGACGGTGGCGCCCAGCGGCAGCGGGATTTCCGGCGTCGGGTTGATGGACTCGCGGGTGCGCTCGGCGAGGCGGCGCACGGCTTCGGCGATGTCGCCGGAGGGCGATGGACCGTCTTCATCGTCAGCGAGGCGCTGGCGCGGCGGGGCGTCGATCTGCGGGACGATGACAGGGCTCGGGGCCGGGATCCGACCGCTCGGGTGATCGAGGAACATGGATTTCTCCGCAGCGCGGCGGCGGACCAGCGCGTCGACGATCATGACGCGCCCGTTCAGGCGCGCCTTGCGCCAGAGGTCGAAGCCATTGGCGGCGGCGAGATAGTTGCCGGCGTTGATGTTGGCCAGGATCTCGCTGTCGCGGAACTGGCCGGTAGAAATGTTGAAGGCGAGCGAGACCAGCGCGTCGAACTGGTTCTGCATCAGCGGGGCGTAGGTCCACGCGGCGATCGCGTCTTCGACCGGCGTGAGGTCGTAGATCAGGAGCTCGGTCGCGTCTTTCTGGCTGATGGTCAGACCTTCGCGGGCGGTGCGGACATGGCCATAGCCGATCGTCCAGCGGCCATCAGGCAGCCGGGCGGCGGTTTCACGGAAGCCTTCGAAGCTCTTGATGAGCTCCAGCCCCGTTTGAGAAGTACGCATACGGCCTGTCATCGTCCTGACCTGACACATCCCCCACGGATTTCGCCTGTGCCGTGCAACGGACACGCCGGTCTCGTGAAAATGGTCAGACGAGCATCAGGCTGGCGAGCCCGAGGAAGACGAAAAAGCCCATCAGATCAATGCTTGTGAGCACAAATACCGATGAGGCGACGGCCGGGTCGAAGCCCAGCCGGCGAATGGTTAGCGGCGCCAGAATCCCGATCAGGCCCGCCCAGGTGAAAGTGGCGGACATCGCGATAAGGATAACGAAGCTGAGGCGCGGGTCGTGGAACCAGGCGAGCACGACCACCGAGGCCATGGTAGCGATCATCAGGCCGTTGATGATGGCGGTCAGCGCTTCGCGGCGGATGGCGCGGCGGATCAGCGGCCCCTCGAGGTCGCGTTCTGCAATGGCGCGCACGGACACCGCCAGCGCCTGCGAGCCGGCATTGCCGCCGAGGCCGGCGACCACGGGCATCAGGAAGGCGAGCGCTACGAACTCGTCGATGATCGGGGCGAAGAGCGACACCACGGTCGAGGCCAGGAAGGCGGTGATCAGGTTAACCGCCAGCCAGGGGATGCGCGCGCGCACAGCGGAGAAGACCGACTGGTTGACGCCCGCCTCGCTCACGCCCGACAGCGCGAGGATGTCTTCCTGGGCTTCTTCCTGGATGACGTCGACGACGTCATCGATGGTGATCATGCCGGTGAGACGACCGGCGTCGTCGACCACGGGGGTGGAGGCAAGGTTGTACTGGCGAAAGATGTAGGCGACCTCTTCCTGGTCCATCTCCGGGCGGACCGTGGCCTTCACCTCCTTCATGATGTCCTTCAGCGGCTTGTCGCGCGTGGAGCGCAGCAGCAGGGACACGGGCACGCTGCCTTGAAGGCGGAAGGCGGGGTCGACGATATAGATCTCGAAGAAGTTCTCCGGCAGGTCATCTTCCGAGACCGACCGCATGTGGTCGATGGCTTGACCGACATTCCAGAACACGGGCGCAGCGACAAACGCGCGCTGCATCAGACGGCCGGCCGATTCCTCGTCGAAAGCCAGTGCGCTTTCGATGGCGGCGCGATCGGTGGCCGAAACCTTGGTCAGAATGCGGGCGCGGCGGTCTTCTTCCAGATCGCTGAGCAGGAAGGACGCGTCATCGGAATCGAGATGCCCGATCATCGCCGAGACGGCGTTGTCGGTCAGTTCGTGCAGAGCTTCGAGACGGGCAGTATCCGACAGTTCGGCCACGGCCTCGGCCGGCAGCTCCTTGCCGAGCAGGTGGATCGCCTTGCGGAAGGCGTCGGGCGGCAGGTGTTCGAGCAAGTCGGCGGTGTCGGCCGGGTGAAGCTCTTTGACCGTGCGCCAGAGGTAAGGCTTGTCGCTATCCCCCACCGCGCCGATGAACTGGGCGATGAAGGCGGGCGAGATCACGCCCGTGCTTTCAACAGATTCGATATGGTTTTCGGGCGCGCCGGGGTCGCGGGTGTCATTCATGGCGACCTCCCTACTCCCGAACGGCGTTCTCTCTGCTGATGTTGCTGGTGCGGTCGAGAAGACTCGAACTTCCACGCCTTGCGGCGCTACCACCTCAAGGTAGTGCGTCTACCAATTCCGCCACGACCGCACGCCGAAGCAAGGTGCGCCGTATAAGCTGGGTTTTGCAGAATGTGAAGCGGGAAAGTCGATGATCGTGAGAAGATCAAAAAGCCCCGTAAAACCGGGCTATTGCTCGGTGGCGAAGTAATCCTCGACCTGGGCCGGCCTTGTGATGTTCACGGAGATTCTGTCGTTCTCGATGATCAGCTCGCCCCGGGCGATGGGGTGATTGTTGGCCAGAATCCAGACTTCGTCGTTCTCGTTGGTATCAAGCTGGATCACAGCGCCCCGGCCCATGCGCAGCAATTGCTGCATGGGCATCAGCGACCGGCCCAGAAGGACGGTGATCTCGACGCCAACATGATCCAGTTGAGACTGCACAGGACTGCTCCGATATAGAGGGGCAGAGTCAGGGTATCGGATTTCGGACAGGTTAATGACCACTGGATGGGCCATTTCTGAAGGGCTTGTGGGGTATCCCGAAGCTGTCGCGGCCATGGAATCGCGTGCGGCAGCGATCGCGGAGGGGCGCGCCGACGAGTTGGTCTGGCTGGTGGAACACCCTGCCCTCTACACCCGCGGCGCAAGCGCGCAGGAGGGCGACCTGCTCGACCCGACCCGCTTCCCCGTGTTCGACACCCAGCGCGGCGGGCAGTTCACCTATCACGGCCCCGGCCAGCGGGTGGCCTATGTGATGCTCGATCTGACCAAGCGCGGGCGGGATGTGAAGCAGTTCGTATGTTCGCTGGAAGCATGGATCATCGGCACGCTGGCGACCTTCAATGTGAAGGGCGAGCGGCGGACGGGCCGGGTTGGCGTTTGGGTCGACCGGACGCGATCAGGTGGTTCGGTGCGCGAGGACAAGATTGCGGCCATCGGCGTGCGGCTGAAGCGATGGGTCAGCTATCACGGCATCAGTTTGAACGTTGAACCGGACCTGTCGCATTTCGGCGGGATCACGCCGTGCGGTGTGAGCGATCCAGGGCTGGGCGTGACGAGCCTCGCGGATCTTGGGCAGCTGATCCCGATGCACGAGGTCGACGTGGCGCTGAAGGCCGCATTCGAGGATACGTTCGGGCCAGTCGAGCGGGTTGCGCCGCCGGTTTAAGCAAGCACGCGCTCGTCCTTCGACGGACGGCCCTGCGGGCCTGCTCAGGATGAGCGCTAACGGAAGAGCGATGCCGACCGCGTAGGGTGCATCTTGATGCACCGTGTCGCCGTCAAACGCTGGCGGTGCATTTCCGCTCCGCTCCAATGCACCCTACAGGACTGGTGGTTTAAGCGCTCATCCTGAGCAGCGCATCGAAGATGCGCGTACGTCGAAGGACGAGCGCGTCAGCCGCCGCTCAGGGGCGGCAACAGCGCAACCTCATCCGTATGCATGATCCACGTGCCGGCTTCATCCGCAACCAGTTCCTGGTTCACCGCGATACGCACCGCCTTGGAGCGCAGCGTTTCAGCCAGATCGGGATTGGCGCTGATCAGCAGCGCGCGGAGTTCGGCCGCTGTGCCGGCGCCCTCTGGCATCTCGATCGAGCTTGCGCCGAACGCGTCTTTCAGCCGACCGAAAAGGAGAACCGTGCCAGCCATCAGCCGCCCGTTAGCGACATGGTGCGGGGGGACGCAGGCGATGCGAGGCGTTCGGCGTTGAAATCGTGGCCTTTCGGCTTGCGCTCGATTGCGCCAAGAATGGCCTCGCGCAGCAGCGCGCCGGTGGTGTCCGTGCGCAAAGCCTCGCGCAGGTCTGCGCCGTCTTCGCGGCCGAGGCAGGTGTAAAGACGGCCCGTGCACGTAACGCGCACGCGGTTGCAGCTTTCGCAGAAATTGTGGGTGAGCGGCGTGATGAAGCCGAGCTTGCCGCCGGTTTCCTCGACCTTCACGTAGCGGGCCGGACCGCCAGTGGTGTAGTTGAGATCGCTGAGCGTGAATTGCTGCTGCAGGTCGGCGCGGACCTTCTCGAGCGACAGGAAGTCCTCGACGCGATCTGTCTCAGCCTCGCCCATGGGCATGGTCTCGATCAGCGTCATGTCGGCGCCGCGCTGGTGCGCGAAGCGGATCAGATCTGGGATTTCCTGCTCGTTGACGTTGGCGAGCGCGACCGTGTTGATCTTCACCTTGATGCCGGCGCGGATGGCGGCGTCGATGCCGGCCAGAACTTCATCCAGCATATCGCGGCGCGCGATCTTCTCGAACAGGTCGCGCTTCAGTGTGTCGAGCGAGACGTTGATGCGGCGAACGCCGATTGCGGAGAGGTCGCCGGCATATTTCGACAGCAGCGTGCCGTTGGTGGTGAGCGTCAGCTCGTTGAGGCCGTTCCCGAGATGGCGCGAGAAGCGGGCCATCAGGTCCATGATGTCCTTGCGAACCAGCGGCTCCCCGCCCGTGATGCGCAGCTTGTCGACGCCAAACGAGGCAAACGCCGTGACCAGCTCATCCAGCTCTTCGAAGCTCAGCACGTCCTTGCGCGGCAGGAAGGTCATCCGCTCCGGCATACAGTAGGTGCAGCGCAGGTCGCAGCGGTCCGTCACCGACAGGCGGAGATAGGTCACACGCCGCTTGAACGAATCGACCAGCCCGCCCTGCCCCGCCGCCAAAGCGGTGGGCGAGGCGGCAGAAGCGGGCTTGCCCGCCGGTCGCGCATTGATGAGCGTGTAGGCCATTTGCCCGTCAGAATACCGTTATAGTCCGCCAAGTCGAGCGGTATGGATCACCCCATGGGATAGCGGATTTCCTTGGAAACCGCGTCGATCTTCTTCAACATCTCGGCATCGAGGGTGACGTCTGCGGCGGCGAAGATGTCTGGCAGCTGATCTTCGTGGGTGACGCCGACGATGGTCGAGGCGACGAAGTCGTGCTGTTTCGACCAGGCGGTGGCGAAGGTCGTCACCGACATGCCGGCTTCGTTGGCGAGGCCGATCCAGCGCTCGGTGGCGGCCAGCGTCTTCTCGTTGACGAAGCGGCGGGCCATCGGGGCCTGGCGGGCGGACATGTCCTTGTATTTGGTAAAGCGCGCGCCTTCCGGCCAGGCGCCGCCCTGGTATTTGCCGGTCAGCACGCCGCCTGCGAGCGGCGAATACGGGATGCAGCTGACGCCTTCCTGACGGCAGACCTGCGCCAGCTCGTCCTCGAAGCGGCGATTGTTCAAGCTGAAATTGTTCTGGATCGACTCGTGGCGCGCGGAACCGAACTTTTCTGACGTCGCGATGGATTTCATCAGGCCCCAGCTCGTCTCGTTCGAGCAGCCAATGACGCGGACCTTGCCGGCCGTCACCAGATCATCGAGCGCGGCCATGTGCTCGTCATAGGCGACGCCATGGTCTGGCCAGTGGGTCTGGTAGAGATCGACATAGTCGGTCTGCAGGCGCTTCAGGCTGGCCTCGATGGCGCGGACGATGTTGTGGCGATCGAGCGCCGTCATGCCCTCGCGCTGGGCCGACTTGATCCAGCCATGCGACGGACCCGAGACCTTGGTGGCCATGAGGATCGCGTCACGCGGCTTGGTCTTCATCCACCGGCCGACGATCTCTTCCGTGCGGCCGGCGTATTTGGCGTCGGGCGGAACGGGATAGTTCTCGGCGGTGTCGTAGAAGGTGATCCCGGCCTCGAACGACTTGTCGAGGATGCGATGCGACATGGCCTCGTCGGCCTGATTGCCGAACGTCATCGTGCCCATGCAGATTTCGGACACATGGATCGGGCTACGCCCAAGGCGACGGGTTTTCATGATGTTTCTCTCCCCTTATGCCGCCCATAGATAGTCATGTGAGCGGACGCTCACAAGCCCCTAGCTCTCCATCAGTCGCGGCATCAGCTCGACCATGTTGCAGGGCATGTGGCGGCTATCGAGTTGCCAGCGGATGAGTTTGTCCCAGCCGTCCTTCACGGCGCCGTTGGAGCCTGGCAGGCAGAACATGAAGGTGCCGTTGGCGACGCCGGCGCAGGCGCGCGATTGCAGGGTGGAGGTGCCGACGCTCTGGAACGAGACGAGGTGCCAGATGACGTTGAAGCCCTCGATCTCCTTGTCGAACAGCGGGCGGACGGCTTCGGGCGTCACATCGCGGCCGGTGAGGCCCGTGCCGCCTGTGGTGACGACGGCGTCGATGTTCGGATCGGCGATCCATTTGCGCATGGTGGCGCGGATGGCGTTGACCTCGTCGGGCACGATGGCCTTGTCGGCGAGTTCGTGGCCGGCTTCCTTCACCCGGTCCGCCAGGATGTGGCCGGACGTATCCGTCTCATCCGTGCGCGTGTCGGAGATCGTAAGCACGCAGACGCGGAGCGGCTTGAACGCCATGGTGTCGACCATCTTGCCGCCCGGGGCGGTCAGCGGGGGATAGGCGGGTCCGGGCATATCTTACTCCTTGGTCTTCGTGTCGGCGATCGCCTGTTCGGCGGCCCAGCGCGCATGCGCTTCGCGATCATCTGCGCGGGGTTCTATCCATTCGGAGCCCTCCGCGCGAACTTCTTTCTTCCAGAACGGCGCTTCGGTCTTGAGGCGGTCCATCAGATAGTCGACGGCCTGCAGGGCCTCGCGGCGGTGTTTCGACAGCGCCACGACCAGCACGATCGCCTCGCCCGGCGCCATGCGGCCATAGCGGTGGATGACGAGCGTATCCAGAACGTCGAAGCGGGCGCGGGCGTCGGCATCAATCTTTGCGATCTGCTTTTCGGTGAAACCGGGATAGCCTTCCAGCTCAAGCGCTGAAACAGCCCCGCCCATTCCTTCTCCGGCATGGGCGCTGTCGCGTACGGTGCCGATGAAGCTGGCGAGCGCGCCGGCCTCTCCCCGACCCTTGGCGAAGGCGGCGGTTTCGGCATGCGGGTCAAAGGCTTCGGTCTGGACGCGGATCATGCCTGCACCCTAGCCGCCTGTCGCACGGATGTGAACGTGCGCGGGATCACGAGTTTCGCTACGCCTCCGGGCAAAGGAGTTCACCCATGCCGTACGTGTTCCTGGCCATCGCAATTGTCGCGGAAGTGATCGGCACCTCCGCCCTGAAAGCCTCCGAAAGCTTCAGCAAGCTGATGCCGTCCGTGCTGACAGTGGTTGCCTATGGCGTCGCCTTCTATTGCCTGTCGATGACGCTCAAGACCATTCCGGTCGGTGTCGCGTACGCGATCTGGTCGGGTGTGGGGATCGCGCTGATCACGCTCGTTGGCTGGGTCATGTTCGGCCAGAAGCTCGACGCCGCCGCGATCATCGGCATGGGCCTGATCGTGGCGGGCGTCGTGGTGATGCAGGTGTTCTCGAAGTCCGCCGTCCACTAGGCCAGTTTGAGGATCGCCGCCGAGAATGGCGGGATCATCAGGGACGAGCCGCTGAACACCGGGTCGGATGTCCAAAGCACTTTCGGCTTGGTCTCGTAATCGCGCGAAGTATCCGACGCGCCGAAATTGAACACGCACTGGATACGCTCGCCATCCAGCACGCGATCGAACACCAGCAGATCGCCGGATGCCTCGACCACTTCGAATGCGCCAGCCGTCAGCGCCGCATGCGCCTTGCGCAACGCGATCAGCGCGCGCGTGGTGTGCAGCATCGACTCCGTCAGCTTCTCCTGCTTGTCGACAGCAAGCGTCCGCTGGCGCGCATCGATGGGCAGCCATGTGTCCTTGGCCTTGGAGAAGCCGGCAAGAACCTCGTCCTTCCATGGCATGGGCGTGCGGCAGCCATCCCTGCCCTTGGTGGCGGGCCAGCCATTGATGCCCCACGGGTCCTGCAACTTGTCGAACGGAACGTCGGCTTCCGGCAGGCCGAGTTCTTCGCCCTGATAGAGGAAGATCGTTCCGCGCAGCGCCAGCAACAGCGCCATGAACAGCGGCGCCGCGCGCGGTGGCGGACAGCCCAGCGCCTCGCCCCAGCGCGTCGCAACGCGCTTCACGTCGTGGTTGGAGAAGGCCCAGCTCGGCCAGCCATCGTCCGGCCCGTCGCGCCACTGGTCGAGGATCTCCGCCATCTTCGCGGCGCCCGGCCACGCGCTCAGGAAGTCGAAGGCATAGGCGGTATGAAGGCGGTTCTGGCCCTTCGTATAATCGCGCATCAGCGCATAAGAACCTGGCGCAAGTTCGCCGACCGTCATGGTGTCCCCGAAACCATCCATGCGCTCGCGCACTTTGGCGAGAAAGTCGAGCGTCTCGGGCTGGTTGGAATTGTACTGGTGGATCTGCATGTCGCGCGGCAACGCCGGCGCCTCGGCGCCTGACGGCGGATTATCGCGCAGCGCCCCGTCATGGACGTAATAGTTTGCGACATCGAGGCGGAAGCCATCGACGCCAAGCTGCAGCCAGAAGCGGGCGACGTCGACGATGGCCGCCCTCACCGCGTCATTGCGGAAATTGAGGTCGGGCTGGGTCGGCAGGAAGTTGTGCAGGAAGTATTGCCGGCGGCGCGGCTCCCACGTCCACGCCGGTCCGCCGAACCAGGCCTGCCAGTTGTTAGGCGGCGAGCCATCCGGCTTCGGATCGGCCCAGACATACCAGTCGGCCTTCTCGTTCGTCGCATCCTGCCGTGATTGCTGGAACCATTCATGGTCGGACGATGTGTGCGACCAGACCTGATCGATGATGACTTTCAGCCCTCGCTCGTGCGCCGCCTTCAGCAGCGCCTCGAAGTCCTGCATCGAACCGAACATCGGATCGACGGCGCGATAGTCGGCAACATCATAGCCGAAGTCGCGCATGGGCGACTTGAAGAAGGGCGATAGCCAGATGCCATCCACGCCCAGCGACTTCACATGATCGAGCTTTGACGTGATGCCCTTGAGATCGCCGATTCCGTCGCCATTCGAGTCCATGAAGGAGCGCGGATAGATCTGGTACAGGACGGCTCCGCGCCACCAGTTCGTCGCCGTCATACCGAAAACTCCTCACGACCGGCCGAATAGCGGGTGTTCCAGAAACAGGACCACGACCGAGGTTTCCAAATCGCAATCAAAATACGCCGTTTGTCGCACTTTATGCCCGACCCGGGACCGTATTCACCGGCACATGACGCGTTTCGGCAGCATTCGGCCCTTGGCAGCAAGCAGGCGGAAAATCTCCTGCAAAAGCAAGCCGTGTGTTGGCGCCCATCAACAGCGACAAGGAACCTTTGGATAATCTAGAATCAAGTCGCGATTCACAGCGATGATGGGCCTAGAGAGGGACATGCCTAAGGACCACGAGCCAACACCGCAGCTTCCGCCCCCGCACAACCTGCAGGCCGAAATGGCCGTGCTGGGCGCGATCCTGTTCGACAACAACGCGCACCAGCGCGTGACGGACATCCTGAAGCCGCGCGATTTCTATGCGCCGGCCAACTCGGCCATTTTTGAAGTGCTGGATCGCCTGATCGCCAGCGGCCGCGTGGCCGACGGCGTGACCCTGCGCGAGCATTTCGACCGTGACGGCAAGCTCGTGGACATTGGCGGCGCCCGCTATCTGGCCGACCTGCTGGACTCCGCCGCCTTCGGCCCCGAGATTCTTGATTACGCTAAACTCATCCACGACCTGTCGCTGCGCCGTGAGCTGATCGATATCGGCTCGGAGATGGTTCAGAAGGCCACCCGCGCGGATATCGACGAGCCGGGCGAGTTCCAGATCCAGGACGCCGAGAAGAAGCTGTTCTCGCTCGCCGAACGCGGCGCGGGCGCACAGGGCTTCCAGACATTCAACTCGGCGCTGGCCACTTCAATCGAAACCGCCACCCTCGCCTTCAAGCGCGACGGCAAGATCGCGGGCGTGCCGACTGGCCTCAGCGAACTCGACCGGATGCTCGGCGGCCTGCACCCGTCCGACCTTGTCATCCTCGCGGCGCGTCCCTCGATGGGCAAGACCGCGCTCGCCACCAACATCGCCTATTACGCGGCTAAGAACTGCAAGCGTTCGCCGGGCCCGAACGGCATCATGAGAACGGATGAAGGCGGCGTTGTCGGCTTCTTCTCGCTCGAGATGTCATCCGACCAGCTCGCCGCGCGTGTCCTGGCAGACGTATCGGCCGTGCCGTCCGACAAGATGCGCAAAGGCGACCTGTCCCCGCGCGACTACGAGATGATCCGCGAAGCTGCGCAGTCGATGGAGGGCCTGCCGCTCTACATCGACGACATGGGCGGCATCTCGATCTCGCAGCTCTCCGCGCGCGCCCGCCGCCTGCAGCGCACGTCCGGCCTCGACCTGCTCATCATCGACTACCTCCAGCTCGTGACACCCTCGGGCAGCAGCAAGAACCAGGGCCGCGTGCAGGAAGTCACCGAGATCACCAAGTCCCTGAAGGCGCTGGCGAAGGAACTCGCCATCCCGATCATCGCGCTGTCCCAGCTCTCCCGTGCGGTTGAATCGCGCGAAGACAAACGTCCCCAGCTGTCCGACCTTCGGGAATCGGGCTCGATCGAGCAGGACGCCGACGTCGTCATGTTCATCTATCGCGAGGCCTATTACCTCGAACGTCTGGAGCCGGGCGAAGGCGATCCGCGCCACCAGGAGTGGAAGGACCAGATGGCGCTGAAGTTCAACGTCGCCGAGGTCATCATCGCCAAGCAGCGTCACGGCCCGATCGGCCGCGTCGAAGTCGGCTTCAACCCGGCCCGCGTGAAGTTCTCGAGGTTCGAGAACTTC
>Ga0247823_10002846_pt1 | contig 14201 bp, 5 predicted proteins | sample 13C_PalmiticAcid_2_FD_192426 | JGI IMG/M metagenome (GOLD analysis project Ga0247823, IMG submission 192426) | Soil microbial communities from agricultural site in Penn Yan, New York, United States - 13C_PalmiticAcid_Day30 | ecosystem: Environmental > Terrestrial > Soil > Agricultural land...
CTGTGGTGCAGCGTCTCGAAGCGGGCGTCCAGCCATTTCTCCAGCTTGCCCTTGCCGCCGGCGCTGTGCGGCTTGAGGATCTTGGCGCACATCATCGGGCTGAGGGTCAGGGCGATCACGCCCGACAGCAGCACCGAACCGGCCAGGGTGAACGCGAACTCGGTGAACAGCACGCCGGTCAGGCCGCCCTGGAAACCGATCGGCAGGTAGACCGCGACCAGGGTGGTGGTCATCGCCACCACCGGCCAGGCCAGTTCGCGCGCGCCCTTGATCGAGGCGTCGTAGGGCGACATGCCCTCCTCGATGTGGCGGTGGATGTTCTCCAGCACGATGATGGCGTCGTCCACCACGATGCCGATCGCCAGCACCATCGCCAGCAGGGTCAGCAGGTTGATGGTGAAGCCCATCAGCAGCATCAGGAACAGCGCGCCGACCAGCGACAGCGGCACCGTCACCGCCGGAATCAGCACGCTGCGCAGCGAGCCCAGGAACAGGAAGATCACCACGATCACGATGATCACCGCCTCGACGATCGTGCTGACCACCTCATCGATGGCGTCCTGGATGGATTCGGTGCTGTCGTAGGGAATCGTCGCCTTGATGCCTTCCGGCAGCTGCGGCACGATTTCGCTGTCCCACAGCTTGCGCACTTCCTTGATCACGTCCAGCGAGTTGGCGTCCGGGGCGACGAAGATGCCCATGAAGGTCGCCGCTTCGCCGTTGATGCGCACCGAGGTGCCATAGTTTTCCGAACCCAGGACCACGTCGGCGACATCGCCCAGACGGACGATCGCGCCGTTCTCCTCGCGCACGATCAGGCGACGGAACTCGTCCGCGTTGCGCAGGTCGGTACGCGCGGTCATGTCGATCGCGACCATCTCGCCCTTGGTCGAACCCACCGCCGACAGCACGTTGTTGTTCTGCAGCGCGTTGGCGACGTCGCTGGCGGTGACCCGCAGCGCGGTCATGCGGTCGGGCTTGAGCCAGACGCGCATGGCGAAGGTGCCGGCGCCGAGGATGTCGGCGCGCTGCACGCCCGAGACGGTGACCAGCTTGGGCTGGACGACGCGGGTCAGATAGTCGGTGATCTGATTGTTGTCCAGGGTCTCGGAGGCGAACGATACGTACATCGCGGCGATCTGCTGACCCTGCTGCAGGTCGATCACCGGGTCCTCGGACTCCGGCGGCAACTGGCCGCGCATCTTGTTGACCTTGGCGGCGATCTGGGTCAGCGCTTCATTCGGATCCTGGTCCAGACGGATGTAGGCCTGGATCAGGCTCACGCCGGCCGAACTGGTCGAGCTGAGGTACTCGATGCCCTCGGCGCTGGCGACCTCGCGTTCTAGCGGCGTGGTGATGAAGCCCTGGATCAGGTCGGCGTCGGCACCGTAGTAGGTGGTGCTGATGTTGATGACCGCGTTGCGGAGTTCGGGGTACTGGCGCACGTTCAATTCGGTGAACGAACGCAGCCCGAACAGCAGGATGAACAGGCTGACGACGACCGCCAGCACCGGTTTGTTGATGAAGATGTCGGTGAATTTCATCGCCGGGCTCCGTCAACGGTTTTCCGGAGCCGGCGCGGCGTTCGCGCTCGGCTGGACCTTGTTGTTGACCACCACCTCGGCGTCGTTGCGCAGTTTCAGCAGACCCGTGGTCGCGACCCGTTCGCCGGCCTTGAGGCCCTCGGTGATCGCGATGAGGTCGCCACGGGTGGCGCCGGTCTTGACGAAGCGCTGCTTGACGATGAGCTTCTTGCCGGTCAGCGGTTTGCCCTGCATGTCGGTCTCGCCCTTGGCGCGTGCGACTTCCTGGATCACGTAGACCGCGTTGCCGTAGGGGTTGAAGCTGACCGCGGTCTGCGGCACGACCACCACGTTCTGGGCGCTGCCGGTATCGAAGCCGACATGCGCGAAGGTGCCCGGGCGCAGCGCGCTATCGGGATTGGCCAGGGTGGCCTGGACCTTGAAGTTGCGGGTGGCCGCGTCGACCAGCGGCTCCACCGCGGTGACCTCGCCCTCGAACACCTGGCCGGGCAGGGCGTCCACGGTGGCGCGAATCCGGCTGCCACGGGCCACCTGGCCGACACGCTGCTCGGGCAGGGTGAAGTCGAGGTAGATCGGATCCAGCGTCTGCAGGGTGACGATCGCGTCGCCCGGGCTCAGGTACTGGCCGAGGCTGACCTTGCGTATGCCCAGCACGCCGCTGAAGGGCGCGGTGATGGTCTTCTGGGCGATCAGGGCGCGCTGCGCCTCGACCTGGGCCTGCGCGGTGGCGGCCTGGGTACTGCGCTCCTCGGCGTCGGCCTGCGAGACCAGCTTGTCGCGGGCCAGCGCCTGCCAGCGGTCGCGCTGGACCGCGGCCAGCTTGGCCGAGGCTTCCAGCGAGCGCAGCACGGCCAGTTCATTGGCCGTATTCAGCCGCGCCAGCACCGCGCCGGCCTTGACCGGCTGGCCGACGTCGATGGACAGCTCGCGCACCACGCCACCGGCCTCGGTGGTCACGTCGGTGCCCTGGATGGCGACGAACGTGCCGACCGCCTGCTGGGCGTCGATCCAGCGTTCCTGCTTGGCGGTCCAGTCGGTCACGGTGGAGGCCGGCTGCGGCATGTTGTCGAAGAAGTCGTTCATCCCTTTGCCGAATATCGCCTTGGCTAGGAACACGCCGCCGAAGATCAGCGCGACGGCGATCAACATCAGCACCATGCGAAGAAGGGTGGAAGGGGGTTTCCGTGCAGTGGCATTCCGTGTCATGGCGGGCATCGGTGGTGGGGGGATTCAGGAAGACGACGAACGGGCGGGGCCCGGATCGACATCTTGGATCGCGCGATTATCACGGGATGAGACGCGGGGCCGGAAGGGAAGGAAGTCACTTCCCGCGCTTTGAATAATGGTCATTACAAAATTCGTCACGCCGCGCACGCGTTGAATGGCGCCCCCGGAAACAGGACACCCCGGCCAGGCCGGGGTGTCCATGTGTTCCGATGGGTTTTGCTCGCCTGTGGCGTCAGCGCGAGGTGGGGGCGTTGTGCGCCTCCAGGTATTCGCGTGAGGGCTCGTCCATCTTGTCACCGAGCACGCGCCGCACCGCGACGAAGAACACCGGGATCAGCAGCAGGCCCAGGAACGTCGCTGCCAGCATGCCACCGATCACACCGGTGCCGATGGCGTGACGGGCGTTGGCGCCGGCGCCGGACGAGATCGCCATCGGCAGCACGCCCATGATGAACGCGAACGAGGTCATCAGGATCGGGCGGAAGCGCAGGTGGGCGGCGGTGATCACCGCATCCCGCAGGGTCTTGCCCTGCTTGCGCTCCATGACCGCGAATTCGACGATCAGGATGGCGTTCTTCGCGGCCAGGCCGATGATGGTGATCAGGCCAATCTTGAAGAAGATGTCGTTGGACAGGCCACGCATCATGGTGAACGCCAGCGCGCCCAGGGCGCCCAGCGGCACGACCAGCAGCACCGCCACCGGAATCGACCAGCTTTCGTACAACGCCGCGAGGCACAGGAACACCACCACGATCGACAGGACCATCAGCAGGGTGGCGCTGTTGCCGGCCAGGATTTCCTGGTACGACATGCCGCTCCAGTCATAACCGAAACCCTGCGGCAGATCGTTGGTCACGATGTTTTCCATCGTGGTCATCGCCTGGCCGGAGGAACTGCCCGGCGCGGCGGCGCCGTTGATGTTCACCGCCGAATAGCCGTTGTAGCGCGACAGCGAAGGCGGCACCGATCCCATTTCCGAGTGGACCACCGTCGACAGCGGAATCATCGCGCGGCCGCCGCTGGCGTCGGTCTGCAGGCTGCTGGGCGTGTAGATGCGGCCTAGCGACTCGGCACCGGTGCGGTACGGAGCATCGGCACGCATGTTCACCCGCTTGATGCGGCCCTGGTAGAAGAAGTCGTTGACATACACCGGCGCCAGCATCAGCTGGATCGAGGTGTAGATGTCGCCGACCGACAGGCCCATGGCCTGGGCCTGCACGCGATCCACGTTGAGCTGCAGCTGCGGAGCGTTTTCCAGGGTGTTCGGGCGGACGCCGACCAGGGTCTTGTCCTGTCCCGCCTTGCCGAGCAGGGTGTTGCGGGCGGCCAGCAGCGCGGCCTCGCCGGCGCCGCTGCGATCCTGCAGCCACATGTCGAAGCCGCCGAACTGGCCCAGGCCCTGCACGGTCGGCAGGTTGACCACGAAGATCTGCGCGCCCTTGATGCCGTACAGCATGCCGTTGGCCTGCTGGATGAAGTCGGTGACCACGACTTCGCGCTCGTCCCATGGCTTGAGCTTGATGAACGCCATGCCGACGTTCTCGCCCTGGCCCAGGAAGCTGAAGCCGGCCACCTGCATCATTCCCTCGAAGCCTTCCATCTTGCTGAGGGTGCCGCGGATCTGGGTGAAGACCTCGTTGGTCTTGCTCATGGTGTTGCCCGGGGGCAACTGCACGATCGCCAGCGCGTAGCCCTGATCTTCCTCCGGCAGGAAGCTGCTCGGGATGCGGGTGAACAGGAAGCCGCACAGCACCGTCAGCAGCGCGAACACCACCATCCAGCGCGGGGTATGGCGGATCGCGGCGCCGATGTGGCCGACGTAGGTCTTCTCGACCTTGGCGTAGTACTTCTCGAACAGGCGGAAGATGATGTTCTTCTTCTCGTGGCTGTCGTGTTCGTGCTGCTTGAGGAAGCTGGCGCACAGCGCGGGGGTGAAACCCAGCGCGAGGAACGCCGAGAACGCCATCGAGATCGCGATGGTCAGCGCGAACTGCTTGTAGATCTCGCCCGAGGCGCCGCCCTGCAGCGCTGACGGGATGAACACCGCCGCCAGCACCACCGTGATCGCGATGACCGCGCCGGTGATCTGGTCCATCGCCTTGATGGTGGCCTCGCGCGGCGGCAGCTTCTCTTCCGCCATGATGCGCTCGACGTTCTCGATCACCACGATGGCGTCGTCGACCACGATGCCGATCGCCAGCACCAGCGCGAACATGGTCAGCTGGTTGATGGTGAAGCCGATGACGCTCAGGCCCCAGAAGGTACCCAGCAGGGCGACCGGAATGACCAGGGTCGGGATGATGGTGGCGCGGAAGTTCTGCAGGAAGATCAGCATCACCAGGAACACCAGCAGGATCGCCTCGAACAGGGTCTTGACGACTTCCTCGATCGAGATGGTCACGAAGGTGGTGGTGTCATACGGCGAGAACCAGGACACGCCCTGCGGGAAGCTGGGCTGCAGCTCGTCCATCTTGGTGCGCACGGCCTCGGCCACGTTCAGTGCGTTGGCGCCCGGCAGCAGCTGGATGGCGAAGGCGCCGACCGGCTTGCCGTTGTACTGGGTGTCGAATCCGTAGTTCTGGGCGCCGAACTCGACCCGCGCCACATCCTTCAGGCGCACGGTGGAACCGTCGCTGTTGGCGCGCAGGATGATGTTCTCGAACTGCTCGGGCGAAGTGAACCGGCCCTCGGCCGACACGGTCGCGGTGAACGCCTGGCCCTCCGGCGCCGGATCGGAACCGACCGAACCGGCGGCGAACTGCACGTTCTGGCCCTTGACCGCGGCCAGCACCTCGCTGGAGGACAGGTTGTAGCCCTGCAGCTTGCCCGGATCCAGCCACAGGTTCATGGCGTACTCGGAACCGAAGTGCTGGGTGCTGCCGACGCCGGGGATGCGCGAGACCTGGTCGAGCACGCGCGAGGCCAGGATGTCGTTGAGATGATTGCGATCGACCGCCGGGTTGTCCGACTGCAGGCCGACCACCATCAGGAAGCCGGCGTTGGCCTTGGCCACCACGACGCCCTGCGCGGTCACCTCGGAGGGCAGGCGCGGGGTCGCCAGCGCGACCTTGTTCTGCACCTGGACCTGGGCGATGTCGGCGTCGGTGCCGGTCTGGAAGGTCAGGGTGACCGAGGCGCGGCCCGAGGAGCTCGACGTGGAGCTGAAATACAGCAGGTTGTCGATGCCGGTGAGCTGCTGTTCGATGACCTGGGTGACCGATCGCTCGGTGGTCTCGGCGCTGGCGCCCGGATAGGACGCGCTGACCGTCACCTGCGGCGGGGCGATGGAGGGATAGGACTCGACACCCAGGTTGAGGATCGAGATCACGCCGGCGAGCGAGATCAGGATCGACACGACCCAGGCGAAGACCGGATGGTTGATGAAAAACTTGGGCATGGGGGCGGATCCTTATTCGGCCTTGCCTTCCGGCTTGGCGCCTTCGGCCGCGGGCTTCTGGCCCGCTGCGGCACCCGGCTGGGCCGGTTTGGCGCCGGCCGGCACGGGCTTGGCGGGAGCGCCTTCGCGAACCTTCTGCAGTCCGTCCACGACGACCTGGTCGCCAGCGGCCAGCCCGCTGGTGATCAGCCAGTTGGCACCGACGGCCTGGCCGGCATCGACCAGCTTGCGCACGACCTTGCCGTCCTGGCCGACGACCATGGCATAGGCGCCCTGGGTGTCGCGCTGGATCGCGCCCTGCGGGATCAGGAAGGCGTTGTTCTGCTGGCCGAGGGTGGCGCGCAGGGTGACGAACGCACCCGGAAGCAGCTTGCGATCCGGGTTGGGCAGGGTGGCGCGCAGCGAAACGCTGCCGGTGGCGGGATCGACCACCACGCCGGAGAAGTCCAGCGTGCCCGGCTGGTCGTACAGGCTGCCATCGGACAGCTTGACCTGGACCTTGGCGGTGCCGGTGTCGGACAACTGCACGTTGCCGCCACTCTGGGCCGAGCGCAGGGCTTCCAGCTCGGCGGCGCTGATCGAGAAGTTGACGTAGAGCGGATCGAGCTGGTCGACGGTGGTCAGCAGGGTGGCTTCACCCTGGCCGACCAGCGCGCCCTCGGTCACCTGCTGCTTGCCGGCGCGGCCGGAAATCGGCGCGGTGACGCTGGCATAACCCAGATTGATGCGGGCGGTCTCGACGTTGGCGCGCATCTGCTGGACCGCGGCGGCGGCGCTGCGTTCGGCGGCCTCGGCGTTGTCCAGGTCGGACCGGGACACGAACTTCTGCGGCGCCAGCTGGCGCGCGCGATCGGCGGCGGTCTTGGCGTTGGCGTAGGTGGCCTGGGCCGAGGCCAGGTTGGCCTGGGCGCCACTCAGCGAAGCGCGCAGCGGGGCCGGATCGATCTGGAAGAGCACCTGGCCTTCCTTCACGTCGGTGCCTTCCTGGTACACGCGCTTGAGCAGCACGCCGGACACACGGGCGCGCACATCGGAACTGCGGACCGGCGACAGGCGACCCACCAGGTCACGCTCCAGCGGCACGGTCTGCGGGTTGGCCTTGACCACACCGACTTCGGGTGGCGGCATCTGCGGCTGTTCCTGGTTCTTGCTGCAGGCAGCCAGTGCCAATGCGATGGCACAGCACAGGGCGACGGAACGGACGGGGGCGATCATCGGTGGAGCTCCGTGTCAGATTTGGAATTCTTGGGGGTTTTGGAACGGGGTATCCGCAGCCGCCATGCCGACGGCGGGCGGGAAGGCGCGGAGAAACCCGTCTACCGCGAACTCGGCCCAGCGGCGGCGGGCCGCGAGGCTGCGTCGATGCGGTACGGCGAAACGCTGCCGTTCGAAATCAAGGCCGGTAATCATGCTCAGCAACAGCTCGGCCGCCAGGTGCGGGTCGTCCTGCTTCAGCAGGCCGCGTTCCATGGCCGAGGCGAGCCAGCGGGCAAGCCGTTCCGTCAGCCGCTCGCAACCGTCCCGGTACAGCGCTTTCGCTTCTTCGGGAAACTGGTGGGCCTCCGCGGTGAGCAACTGGCTGGTTGCGACGACCGAAGGATCGCACAGGTGGGCCAGATGCTCCATGGCGAAGGCGAGCAGGGTTCCGCGGGCGTCGTTGCCGGTGCCGGGATCGGCTTCCAGGCGCACCGTGGTCAGGTCCAGGTGCTCGTCGATCATGCTGCGCAGCAGCGCCTGCTTGCTGCCGAACTGCGCATACAGGGTCTGCTTGGAGCAGCCCGCCCTGGCCGCGACCGCGTCCATGCTGATGCGGAATCCCTGTTCCGCAAGCAACTCGCGGACAGCCGCATGCACGCGCTGTCGACGCTGGACCGCGGCGAAGGAGGGGAGAACGGACGACATAAGGCGCTGGACTATACCGTCCAGTTCAGAATTTGAACAGCCTTTCGGATCCATGGGGAACGTGGGCAACGGGGAGCGTTCATGCTGGGGGGCGCAATGGATCGCCTATGGCCCTGCCCATTGGCCGACGCATGGGTGGCGCGGGTGCGGATCGCGGACCGTGTGAAACCCGCGGAAAGGATCGCGATGAGGTGAATCGCCTAGTCGTTCGTCCCTTACTTTGCAAGCCCGTCTTATGACGCCGCGCAACAAGTTTTGTCATGGCGACGGGGGATACAATAACCATTCGACTACCAATCGTAGAGTCTCCATCTGCATGAACGCTGTGCGCAGCTCCAAAAAAGCCCCGAAGAAACAGAAGCCCAAACCGGCCGCGGCCAAGTCCGCCAAGGCGGTGACGCCGAAGAAGACTCCGACCAAGAAGGTGGCTGCCCGACCGGAGACCGGCGCGGCCAAGGCCGCGGGGGCAGCGGGCAAGGCCGCGGCCAGCAGCAGTACCAGGACCAGCAAGATCAGCAAGACCACACCGGCGGTGTTCTCGCTCGAACCGATCTACGCCGCGATCCGCAAGCGCGTGCCGGCGGCTCGCCAGGCCGAGGCACAGGCCTTCGCCGAAGCGTTCTACAAGCGCATGGCCGATGACGAGTATCCGCATCACGGCCCGGACACCTGGGCGGCCATCGCCGCCGACATGCTGGATTTCGCGCGCGCGCGCAAGCCCGGCACCGCCAACGTGCGCGTATTCAACGCGACCACCAAGGCGAATGGCTGGGAAGCGCCGCACACGATGCTTCAGATCGTCAACGACGATATGCCCTTCCTGGTCGACTCGGTCAGCATGGCGCTGGCGGAGATGGGCGTGGGCGTGCATGTCCTCGGACATCCGCTGGTGCGCTTCACCCGCGACAAGGCCGGCAAGGCGACCGCGGTGGGCGAGGGCAAGCCGGAATCGCTGATGGTGCTGGAAATCGATCGCCAGCAGGCCGGCGACATGCCGCGCATCGAGCAGCACATCCGCCACGTGCTGGAAGAAGTGCGCGCCATCGTCCGCGACTGGGGCGTGATGCGCGAGAAGATGCTTTCGCTGGCCGACGATCTGGCCACCCGCCGCCTGCCGATCAGCGATGCCGGCCGGCACGAGGCGCAGGAATTCCTGCGCTGGGCGGCCAATGATCATTTCACCTTCTTCGGCTATCGCGAATACCGGGTGGAGAAGGGCGACGGCGACGGCACCCTGCGCGCGGTGGAAGACAGCGGGCTGGGCCTGCTGCGCGGCGACGACGCCTCGACCCCGCGCAACGTCAAGACCCTGGCCGCGCATTACATGCCGCAGTCCGGCTCGGTCGACGCGCTGATCCTGACCAAGACCAATCGCCGCTCGAACGTGCACCGCCCGGGCAACATGGACTACATCGGCGTGCTGGAGTTCGATGCCAAGGGCACGCCGATCGCCGAACAGCGCTTCATCGGCCTGTACACCTCCAGCGCCTACAACCGCCGCCCGTGGGAAATCCCGCTGGTGCGCGAGCGCCACGACTTCGTGATGCGCAACTCCGGCCTGTCGCCGAGCAGCCACAGCGGCAAGGCCCTGCGCCACATCCTGGAGACCCTGCCGCGCGAGGAACTGTTCCAGTCCAGCGAGGAGGAGCTCAATCGCACCGCGATGGGCATCCTGGGCCTGCAGGAACGCGTGCGCAGCAAGCTGTTCCTGCGTCGCGACCGTTATGGCCGTTTCTTCTCGGCGCTGGTGTACATCCCGCGCGATCGCTTCAACACCGACGTGCGCCTGCGCATCGAAGCGCTGCTGAAGCAGGCGCTGCATGGCGAGTACGTCGATACCAACGTCCAACTGGGCGAATCGCCGCTGGCGCAGCTGCACCTCACTATCCGTCCCAAGGCCGGCGAGCACATCGATGTCGACACCGCCGCGCTGGAAGCCGACATCGCCCACCTGCTGCGCAACTGGCAGGATGACCTGCGCGAGAAGCTGATCGCGCGCCACGGCGAAGCCGAAGGCCTGAAGCTGATGAGCCGCTTCGGTCGTTCGCTGCCGGCGGGCTACATCGAAGTGGTGTCGCCGGAGTTCGCCGCCAGCGACGTCGAGAACCTGGCCGCGCTCGACGGTCCGGACGCCTTGCGCCTCAGCCTGCACCGCTCGCGCCGCGCGCGCGCCGGCGAAGGCCAGCTGCGCCTGAACCTGTATCGCCAGCAGACCGACATCCCGCTCTCCGACGCGCTGCCGCTGATGGAGAACATGGGCCTGCGGGTCATCTCCGAACACCCGTTCCGCCTGGAGGCCGCCGAACCGGTCTACATCCAGGAGTTCGAAGTGGAAGCCGTGGGCGGCGCGATCGATACCGATCGCCTGCACACCCAGTTCGAGGAAGCCTTCGCCCGGGTCTGGCACGGCGACGCCGAGAACGACGGCTTCAACCGGCTGGTGCTGGGCGCGAGCCTGGCCTGGCGCCAGATCGCGATGCTGCGCGGCTACTGCAAGTACCTGCTGCAGACCGGCGTGCCGTTCTCGCAGAGTTATGTCGAAGAGACGCTCAACCGCTATCCGCTGCTGGCGCGCCTGCTGGTCGAGCTGTTCGAGGCGCGCTTCGATCCGGCGGTGGGCCGCGAGAGCAAGGCCGACATCAAGGCCGGCCAGGATCGCTTCGCCGCCCAACTGGGAGCGCTGGCGCAGGGTGACGAGGCCACGCTGTCGGCGTTGCAGCCGGTGCTCGCCGCCCGCGGCGGCAAGCGCGAGGAGCAGGTCGAGGCGACCCACAAGGCGCTGCTGAAACTGATGGATCGCGTGTCCAGCCTGGACGAGGATCGCATCCTGCGCGGCTTCATCGGCGCCATCGAGGCGACTCTCCGCACCAGCTACTACCAGGTGGGCGCGGATGGCCAGCCGGCGCACACGATCGCCTTCAAGTTCGATTCGGCCAAGGTGCCGGATCTGCCCAAGCCGCGTCCGTATCGGGAAATCTTCGTGTATGGCCCGCGCGTGGAAGGCGTGCACCTGCGTTTCGGCCCGGTCGCCCGTGGCGGCCTGCGCTGGTCGGATCGCCGCGAGGACTTCCGTACCGAGGTGCTGGGCCTGGTCAAGGCGCAGATGGTGAAGAACACCGTCATCGTGCCGGTCGGCGCCAAGGGCGGTTTCTTCGTCAAGCGCCCGCCGGTGGGTGGCGATCGCGACGCGGTGCTGGCCGAAGGCATCGCCTGCTACAAGATGTTCATCCAAGGCCTGCTGGACATCACCGACAACATCGTCGGTGGCAAGATCGTCCCGCCGGTGAACGTGGTCCGCCACGATCTGGATGATCCGTACCTGGTGGTCGCCGCCGACAAGGGCACGGCAACCTTCTCCGACATCGCCAACGGCCTGGCCATCGCCCACAACTTCTGGCTGGGCGATGCCTTCGCCTCCGGCGGTTCGGTCGGTTACGACCACAAGGGCATGGGCATCACCGCGCGCGGCGCCTGGGAATCGGTCAAGCGCCATTTCCGCGCGCTGGGCCGCGATTCGCAGACCCAGGACTTCACCTGCGTGGGCATCGGCGACATGTCCGGCGACGTGTTCGGCAACGGCATGCTGCTGTCACCGCACATCCGCCTGGTGGCGGCGTTCGACCACCGCCACATCTTCCTGGATCCGTCGCCGGAAGCGGCGCGCAGCTTCCAGGAGCGCCAGCGTCTGTTCAAACTGCCGCGTTCCAGTTGGGCCGACTACGACACCAAGCTGATCTCCAAGGGCGGCGGCGTGCACCCGCGTTCCGCCAAGTCGATCGAGATCACCCCGCAGGTGCGCGAGGTGCTGGGTCTGGCCGATGGCGTGAAGTCGCTGTCGCCGAACGAGCTGATGAGCGCGATCCTGAAGTCGCCGGTCGATCTGCTGTGGAACGGCGGCATCGGCACCTACGTCAAGGCCAGCAGCGAGACCAACGCCGACGTCGGTGACCGCGCCAACAACGGCCTGCGCGTGGACGGACGCGATCTGCGCTGCAAGGTGGTGGGCGAGGGCGGCAACCTGGGCCTGACCCAGCTGGGCCGCATCGAGGCCGCCCAGCACGGCACGCTGCTCAACACCGACTTCATCGACAACTCCGCCGGCGTGGACACCTCCGACCACGAGGTGAACATCAAGATCCTGCTCAACGGCGTGGTGCAGGAGAAGAAGTTGCGCATGGACGCCCGCAACAAGCTGCTGGCGGACATGACCGACGAGGTCGCGCAGCTGGTGCTGTGGGACAACTACCGGCAGAACCAGGCGCTCAGCCTGATGGAGCGGATGAGCGCCGCGCGCCTGGGTTCCAAGCAGCACTTCATCCAGACCCTGGAGTCTCAGGGGCTGCTGGACCGCCAGATCGAATACCTCCCGTCGGATGCGGAACTGTCCGAGCGCAAGGCGCGCGGGCAGGGCATGACCCGGCCGGAGCTGGCGGTGCTGCTGTCGTACTCCAAGCTGGTGGCGTTCCAGCAGTTGCTGGATTCCGACATCCCGGAAGATCCGTACCTGTCCAAGGAACTGCAGCGCTATTTCCCCAAGCCGCTGCAGAAGAAGTACGCCGCGGACATGGAGAAGCACCGCCTGAAGCGCGAAATCATCGCCACCGCGGTGACCAACACCACCATCAACCGGATGGGTGCGACCTTCCTGCTGCGCATGCAGGAAGACACCGGCCGCAGTCCGGCGGAGGTCGCCAAGGCCTTCACCATCACCCGCGAGACCCTGGACGCCCGCGAGCTGTGGAACCAGATCGACGCGCTCGACGGCAAGGTGCCGGAGTCGGTGCAGATCGATGCGCTGCAGGTGATCTGGTCGGTGCAGCGCACCTTCACCCGCTGGCTGTTGACCCGGCAGGGACCGATCCCGGCGATTGCGACCGCGGTGGAGCGCTACTACGACGGCTTCAACGAAATCCGGGCCGCCGACGGCGTGCTGCCGGACTCGCTGCGCCCGGCGTACAACGCCAGCCTGCAGACCTGGAAGGACAAGGGCCTGCCGGTCGCGTTGGCCGGCCAGCTGGCGGCGCTGCCCTATCTGGAGCCGTCCTGCGACATCATCGAACTGGCGCGCGCCCGCAAGCTCAAGCCGGTCGAAGTGTCGAAGGTCCACTACCGCCTGGGTGAAGCGCTGCATCTGCCCTGGCTGGTGGACCAGGTCGACGCCCTGAAGGTGGATGGCCGCTGGCATGCGGTGGCCCGTGGCGTGCTGCGTGACGAGCTGACCAACCACCAGCGCACCCTGACCGCGCAGGTGCTGTCGATGCCGGGTGGCAACGCCGACGCCAAGGTCCAGGCCTGGCTGCAGCGCGGCGATGCGGGCCTGCGGTTCACCCTGACCATGCTCAACGAGCTGGCCGCGCAGAAGACGCTGGACTACCCGACCGCCTCGGTCGCGGTGCAGCGACTGGGCCAATTGGCCGCGCAGGGCTGACCGACATCGCAGCTGAGGACAACGACAGGCCGGGGAAACCCGGCCTGTCGTTTTTTATCGGGAAGATACGGGTGGCCTGGCCTCGGCATGCCACGCGCGCGTGGCGGCTTCCTCGCTCCGGAGCGGTGACGTGCCGGCATCGGTCATCCCATCCGGGCGTTCTGCCGTTATCCTCTCAGGCAAGTCACCAGGAACCCGGGATGAGCCAGACACCCCGCATCGCCTTTCTCGCCAGTCCGGCTGCCGAAGCGCAGCAGGCGCTGGTCGAACTGACCGCCCTGCATGGCAGCCACGATCCCCACGAAGCCGACGTGCTGTGCGCGCTGGGGGGCGACGGTTTCATGCTGCAGACCCTGCATCGGCACGGCAGCCTGGGCAAACCGGTGTTCGGCATGAAGCTGGGAACGGTCGGGTTTCTGATGAACCAGTATCGCAGCGAGGATCTGCTCGACCGGATCGCCCAGGCCGAGCCGGCCAAGCTGCGTCCGCTGGAAATGCTGGCGCTGACCGAATCCGGCGCCAGCACCGGTTCCCTGGCCTACAACGAGGTCTCGCTGCTGCGCCAGACCCGCCAGGCCGCGCATATCCGCATCGACCTGAACGGGCAGACCCGGCTGGACGAGCTGATCTGCGACGGCGTGCTGACGGCCACGCCGGCCGGCAGCACCGCCTACAACTTCTCCGCGCACGGCCCGATCCTGCC
>Ga0247823_10002847_pt1 | contig 14198 bp, 9 predicted proteins | sample 13C_PalmiticAcid_2_FD_192426 | JGI IMG/M metagenome (GOLD analysis project Ga0247823, IMG submission 192426) | Soil microbial communities from agricultural site in Penn Yan, New York, United States - 13C_PalmiticAcid_Day30 | ecosystem: Environmental > Terrestrial > Soil > Agricultural land...
TCGGCTTCAGCGCCACGGGCGCGAGCGGAACCGGCGTACGCGTCGATGCAAGCGGCGCGGCCGACGCGGTCGATCTGGCGATCGGCGATGCGAGCGGCGGCGATTATGGCGTGCTGGTCACCAATTTCGGGACGAGCACCACCACGGTCGAAACCACCGGTACGGTCTCGGGAATCGTTGAAGGCGGCATCGCGATCGAGAATGGCGGCGCCACCACCGGCATCGAGCTCCGCGCCGCGCAGGTGAGCGGCGCGGCCTATGGCATTGCGGTCCAGAACAGCGGCACCGGCAACACTGCCGTCGTCGTCACCGGGCTGGTCACGGGGGCCGGCGATGGAATGATCGTCCGCAACGACGCGGCGGCGAGCGACCTGCTGGTCGATGCCGCAGCGGTACAGGGCGGTTCGACGGGAATTCTCGCCGTCAACCAGGGCAGCGGAACCACATGGGTCCGCGCTGCCGGTGCCGTCACCGGTGGAAACCTCGCCGGGATCGACGTTCGCGCCGGCGTGTCGGCGCTCGACGTCACCGTCGATACCGCGGAGGTCGCCGGCGGCAACGGCATCATCGTCCAGAATTTCGGCCAGGGATCAGCGAGCGTCAGTGCGAGCGGAACCGTTACCGGCACAAATGCCACCGGCACCGGCATCGGTGTGGTCGGCGGCACCGGTTCGACCGACCTCCGCGTCGCGGCGGTCGATGTCGCCGGCGGTACGCGCGGCGTCAGCACCGTCAATGACGGGTCGGGCGAAACACTCATCGCCACGACCGGTCTCGTCTCCGGCGCGGAAGTGGGCATCCGTGCCGAGAACGGACCGGGTGCGACTGACCTGACGATCCTCGCCGCGAGCGTGACGGGCGGTGCCAGCGGCGTACGCACCGACAATGGCGGCATCGGCGCGACGTCGATCCGGACGAGCGGCCTGGTTACTGGAGGCGATTTCGGCATCGACGCTGAAAACGGCATCGCGACCACCGACCTGACGATCCGGGCGACCGGCGTGCAGGCTGTCGGCAACGCGATACTCGCCGAAGCGCTCGGCACCGGCGATACGACAGTCGTCACGTCCGGGACCGTGGTTTCGCAGGCCAAGGAGGGCATTCTCGTCTTCGGCGGCACGACTGCGGGCGACATTACCGTGGAGGCAGGCAATGTGACCGGCGGCCTCAGCGGCATCTCGACGATCAATTTCGGCCTCGGCGATACCCGCATCACCGTGAACGGCGTGGTGCAGGGCAGCACGCGGGGAGTAGAGGCCTCGTCCGACGGCAATCAGGGCGTGGTCGTCATCAACAATGGCACGATCCGCAATGCATCGGGGCTGGGATCGGGCCGGGCGATCAGCGCGAGCGGCGGAGCCGTCGGCATCGGCAATGCCGCGACTTTGCTCGGGACGGTCGAGATCGCCGGCGACAACAGCTTGTTGCTCAATTCGGGCAACTGGCAGAGCATCGGCGGGACGAGCAACTTCGCGACGATCGACGATCAGCTGTTCAACACGGCGACCGGCACGATTATCGGCGGGATGCTGGCCGCAACCGCGGAGACTACCGCGTGGCAGGGGCTCGAGCGCTTCCAGAACAATGGCGTGCTGCGGCTTCAGGACGGCGGCGTCGGTGACCTGGTCCAGACTTCGGCAGCCACGATTTTCGCCAGTGGATCGGGGCTCAGCGTCGACATTGCCGGAGTGAACGGCACGGACAGTTTCCGCACCGCCGGGACCGTCGCGATCGAGGCGGGCAGCAGGCTGCAGGCGGCGACCACCCAGCCGCTGGTGCTGCACGGCAAATATGTCGTGGTCCAGGCCGATGGCGGGCTGACCGGTCAGTTCCTCTTCGAGGACCAGCTGCTGACTGCCTTTGCCGGATTGCGCGACGGCTATACCCCGACCTCGGCCTTTCTCGAATTCGCCCAGATGAAGGCGCTGGACAGTGCCGGGCTCACGCCCAACCAGAAGGCGGCGGCCGGCGGTGCCGACAGCCTGCCCGATGGCAATGCGGTCAAGGATGCGCTGCTGCTGCTGCCCGATAACGCCGCGGCGCAGGCCGCCTTCGACCAGCTTTCGGGCGAGATCCACCCCTCGGCGCGCAACGCGATGGTGGAAGACAGCCGGCTGGTCCGCAATGCCGTGCTTGATCGTCTGGCCGATGGCGAGGGATCGGGCCTGTGGGGCCGGTTGTTCGCCACCTCGGGGACCAGCGACGGCGACTACAACGCCGCCGCGCTCGACCGCGATACGAAGGGGGGCGTGATCGGGCTGGATCGCAGCATGGGTTCGGTGACCGTCGGTGTGGCGGGGGGCTGGTCCGACACCCGGCTCCGCGTCGCGCGCCGCGACAGCAACGGTTCGATCGAGAGCATGCACGGCATGGTCTATGCCGGGGCGCGCTTCGGCGCGTTCGGGTTGCGTGGCGGAACCGGCTATGCCCGCACCTCCACCGAGACGACGCGCCGGATCGCGTTTGCGGGGTTCAATGCGGCACCGGCCGCCGACTATCACGGCTCGGTGCTGCAGGGCTTTGTCGAGGCGGGCTATCGGGTGCCATTGGGGGGCGGACATGTCGAGCCCTTCGCCAGCCTGACCGCGATCCGCGCGAAGACCGACGCCTTCACCGAGGCCAGCGGCCCGGCGGCGCTGTCGGGAACCGCGATCAGCGAAAAGACGACGAGCGCGATGCTCGGCGCACGCTTCGAGACAAGCCCTGTCGGTGCCTTCTCGCTGCGGGGTACCGCGGGGTGGCGCCATGCCCGGGGCGACCTCGACCCGGTCGGCCGCCACGCCTTTGCCGGCGGCACCCCCTTCACCGTCCTCGGTACGGCGGGATCGAAGAACGCAGGGGTGTTCGACGCAGAGGCGCGCTACCGGATCTCGAACGTCACCCTGAGCGTCGGCTATAACGGCGTCCTCGGCGCCCGAAACGCCGACCACGCAATCACCGGGGCCTTCAAGATCGTCTTCTGACGATCGGCACCGGCGGGCAGGTCCGTTCCTGAACCTGTCCGGCTCTCCGGGTGGCGGCCGCCACCCGGAGAGATTGGTTTTTCGAAGCGGCCATCGTCATTGTCCGCACGCGTCCGGAGTTCGCCTCAGCGGGGTGATACGCCCCTCCCGGCTCAATGCCGTGGGAGTTGCGACGATGACAGATCTTGCGTTTCACGCCCGCCAATCGTTCCGGCGCCGCGTCATCAATATCCTGGGTCCCTCGCTGGGGACGGCGCTGGAATGGTACGACTTCTTTCTCTACGGAGCAGTCGCAAGCGTCATTGCGTCGCATTTTTTCAGTGCCGCCGATCCCGATGTCGCCTTCATCTATTCGCTTGCGACCTTCGCCACCGGCTTTGCAGTCCGCCCGATCGGCGCTGCCATCTTCGGCAGCATCGGCGATCGCTGGGGGCGCAAGCGTACCTTCCTGCTGACCATGACGTTGATGGGCGTGGCGACGGTCGCCATCGGACTGATTCCGGGTCAGGACGTGATCGGCGCGGCAGCACCGCTGCTGCTGATCGCGACGCGGCTTGTTCAAGGGCTCGCAATGGGCGGCGAATATGGCGGAGCGATCGTCTATGTTGCCGAACAGGCGCCGCCGCGCTCGCGCGGCCTGCATACCAGCTTCGTCCAGATTACCGCCACCGCGGGGCTGGTGCTGGCATTGCTCGCGGTCTTCGGGGTGCGCAGCCTGGTTGGCGAGGAAGCGTTCCACAATTGGGGCTGGCGCATCCCGTTTCTGCTCTCGGCAGTGCTGTTCCTCGTGTCGATCTGGGTGCGGATGCACATCCACGAGAGCGCGGCGTTCGCTGCGCTGGCCGAGCGCGGTGCGATCTCGAAGGCCCCGCTGCGTGAAGCGCTCGGCGAGCCAGGCAATCTCGGACGCATGGCGCTCGCATTGTTCGGTCTGCTCGCGGGGATGACCTGCGTTTGGTACACCAGCCAATTCTACGCGCTTTTCTATCTCGAGCGCGTGGTTGGACTGGACGGCGCGACGACAAGCCTGCTCGTCGCCACCGCCCTGGTCATCGCCTGTCCCGGATTCGTCTTTTTCGGCTGGCTGTCCGACCGCATCGGCCGAAAGCCGGTGATCCTGACCGGGTGTGTGCTCGCGGCGCTCACCTATCCGGCATTGTTCGGGATGCTCGCCGATGCTGCCAACCCGCAGCGCGCGGCAGCGATCGCGCGCGCACCGGTCGTCGTGACGGCGGACGCAAGGGCATGCACCTCGCAATTCGACCTGCTCGGCACCGGGCGGGTATCGGCGGCATGTGACGTCGCCCGCAGTGCGCTGGCCAAGGCCGGCATTCCCTATGTTCTGCGCGACACGGCACAGGACAGGGTGCGGGTGACGATCGGGGCGGTCTCCGTCGTCGTGAACGACGGGCGCGGCCTCGACGCCGCCGGACTTGCCGCGGCGAAGAGTGCCTTTGCCGGCACGCTCGGCACTGCGCTCAAGAGCCAGGGATACCCCGGAAAGGCCAGCGCCGGATCGATCGATCGCGCCCGCGTCGTCCTGATCCTGGTGGTGATGATGATCTACGCGACGATGTGCTACGGTCCAATCGCGGCTGCGTTGTGCGAATTGTTCCCGACCCGGCTTCGTTATACCTCCGTTTCGCTGCCCTATAATCTCGCCACCGGCGTGATCGGCGGGTTTCTTCCCGCATCCGCCTTTGCGATTGTCGCCGCCACCGGCGATCCGCAATCAGGTCTATGGTATCCGATAAGTTTCATCGCCATTACTGTGTTGATCGGGGGATTGTTCTGGAAGGACCGGCATGGACACTTGCTGGCATCGCAGGACTGAGGGGGCAGGGCGATGGCCAAATCCGGCAAGGACACGGCGTCCGAATTGGGCGTACGTCACATGTGGTCGATCCTCGATACGCTGATGCGCAAGGTCGAACCCGAGCAGGTCGATATCGGCCAGCGCGGGTGGCTCAAAGACAAGCTGACCACCTTGCTCGAGAGCCTGAAATCGCTTGCCGAAACCGATCCTTTCTGCGGCGAGATTCTCGACGAGATGGTCGCCGTCATCGTCAATTACGGATCGATCTCGGATCCGGGGCGCCTCGGCGGGCGCCATACGGTGGTGTTGCTCAACCTCGACAAATTCAAGCGCGGCAAACTCAAGACCGCCGAGGTGGCGCACATCGGAGGCGGCGCGGAGGAGCAGAATCGCGTGCTCACATTCCAGGGCGGCACCAACCGGTCCAGGCCAGGTGCAGCGACCCGAAGGAGTTTGGGCAGCCGGGTCAAACCACTGGCGCCGAGAGTCGCCGAACGCGGATGGCTCAACAATTGGGCGAACTATCTGCGCATCGAGGAGAAAGAGGGGGTCTACACCCTCAACAACATGCTGCTCGGGCAGGCGGCAGAGCCCCAGCCTACGCTGATCGCCTTTTTCGATGCCATCGATCGTGCGCGCGACGAGGAAATATCGACGTTTATGCCTGCCAGCCTGTCGCTCGCGTCGGGAGAGGATCTGGGCAATGGCCCCGACATTTCGCGGTTCACGGAGCGTTTCCGGGGAATGTTCGGGCCTGCCGAGAATGGGCGGTTCCGCGGGCGGAGCGGCCAGAACTGGCAAATCGACGAAACGGCGGTCACGGCGATGGTGTCGCGGCTACACAAGCATTTTGGCGGCATCGGCGGCAAGGTCTTCGCCAGCTTTCCGACCAGCTACCGGATCGGCCGCGACGGCAGCGAGGATCTTGGCGTTTCCGACATGCGCGCAGTCGTGTCGGTGGTATCGAGCCGGGAATGGGACCGGGCCTTTTATGAACGGGCCTGGTTGCTGTTCGGGGGCATTGCCAGCCGGATTCTCTACCGCCTGCTCGCCAGCGAGTTCGAGAGCATCGCGCGGCGGCGCTGGCAGCGAGAGCAGGCCGATGCCGTCTATCTGGTCGGGCATTCGCTCAAGCACCGCGTGGTACCGATCAACGATGGCATCGCACAGCTCGACAATGCCCTCGCCGATCTCGACGCAGCGCCGCGCGAGCCGATTGCGCCGACGATCCGCGACGCGTTGGCGACGGCATCCGTCAAGCTGCGATCGAACGTCGCGATCATGCGCGGCATCGTCAATCTGATCAGTGTCCTCAAGGATGCCAACCATCAGACCGAGAGCCGCATCGCCAAGCATCTGGAGGAGCACAGCCCCACAGTCACCGTCGATCTGATCGCGCAGCTTCACGAAGCGGCGCGGTGGACCTTCGACGCTTCCGGCGCACGGACCGTTCGGCTGGCCGGTGCACTCGGCCGGTCGTGCCGCGTCGCGTCGCGATTTCAGATCCCCGAACTGGCGCATCACGGCGGGGAAGAGAAATTCCTCTATGCGACGCTGTTTTCCGAGCTGCTTCAGAACGCCGCCACCTATGGGAAGCGCAAGAAATTCGACGCTCCGATTCCGGTATTGGTCGAATTGAACCACAAGCAGATAACTCTATCGAACGAGATCGATCTCGAGTCGGTCGAGACCGCGCAGTTGTTTGCTGAGCGCCACGATAATCGCCATCAGAAAAGACAGTCCTCGGGCATCTACTTTGCCGAGACGATCGGTTCGAGTTTCTATCTCATGGACATCGAATTCGCCGTGTTCCGCAACGAAGGCCAGCTGAGCTTCTTCGACAAGAACGCCTGGATCTGGCGCACCACCATGCTGATCAAGGGAGAGACGACATGAACGACAAGCTTCGCCTGCTCGTACTCGACGACAAGACCACATTCCCCAGCGTGAGGATCAAGGGACTGATCTCGTTCGAGAACGAACCCCGCGAGCATCAGGCGTTGTACGAGCGCAATTTCGAGCTTTCGTGGCAATTCGACATCAAGCAGACGCTCGAATTGCACAACCGGATCGTGGTCGCGCTCGAGACGCGGCCGAGTGAATTGCTCACGGTGACTCGGTATCCCAACATTTTGTGGATGGACTACAAGTTCGACAAATCCGCGCTGACCGCGTCCGATCTGCGCGATAATCCGGCTGCAGCCGCTCTCTATGCCCGGAATCTCGACCCGCTGCGCGGCGACTGGGGGCGCGACTATCGGGACCTGGGGCTGAGCGACGCGCATTGGGAAGCCTTTTCGAGCATCGCCTCGTCCGATCTTCCGGAATATCCCGGCGTCGAAGCCGGCCTCAGAATCTTCGACCGGCTGCGCGACTATGCCTGCTTCCCGATCGCGCAGACCGGCCATATCGATCCGCCCCAGACGCGGCTGCAGGAGCGTTTCGCCATGATCGATGTGGGCGAGAGCATCCGCCAGAAATATGGCGTGCTGGGCAGCTGGTACGAATTCCTGTCCAAGGCGCTGCCGCTGTTTCGAGACCGGCTGGTTCTCACTGCGCGGCGGGGGACCATGGCCCCGCGACTCGTCGATCTGGCCGGTGCCGCCGGCGCCCGGGAGGGCCTCGATCCGGACCATGTGATCCACTGGCAGTCGGCGCTGGGCACCGAAGCGTTCCGGCTCGAGGCGTTGTTCTTCGACCAGTTCTACGAATATGACCGGCTGACCAACCGCCTCACCAGGCGTGCGCCGCATGCAGTACGCGCCGCATTCGACGCATGGGCGACACGCGTCATCGCCGCCGCGGCGGGACCGCGCGCGACCGGCGCGATTTCGCTGGCGCTGCAACTGGCGGATCGGTTTCGCGCCGCCCATGCCTCGACCGAGCATCTCACCCGCCGCGCACTGTCGCGTCAGCTGGGCGACGTCATCGTACAGGAAGATCGCCGCATCATGGCGGTGCGCGCGGCGCATAAGGACGAAGCGGAGGGGCTGGGGCTGAAAACGCCGACTCTGGTCAGGAAAATCCTGGATGGAACGATCGAGCAGGCTGGCCTGTCCGAGGTTTTTGTCGAGGGACTGCGCGCGGCGCGCGCCCTCACTGTCGGCGAAGCGGAATTGGCAGCCGATCAAAATGCCGCGTTGCTCGACGACTATGGTTTCACGCCGCAGGCAATCGCGCAGGCATTGATCGATCGCTCGATTTACGATCTGACGCTCGCACCCCAGCTGCGAGCCAGCCACGGCGTGTTGGGCCAGCTCACCGCCGAAGCAAATGGCGATCCGCTCGTGACGCGTTACGCCGCACTGACGCTGATGGTCTATGCCGAACTCGCCTGGATCGCACGCCAGGTCGGCGATACTGCGGCGCTACGCGACGTGCTTGCCAATCTCGATGATCCGGAGGTCTGCCGTCTGCGCGAACCGCTTGGCGAAGTCGAGCGGCTCGCGGCGCCGATTCTCGGCGAGCGGGCGGCGCGCGAACTGCGCCGCTCGGTGGACCGCGACGGCAAGATTCCGCTGGAAATCTTCAACCGCTTCTTGCTGTCCGAGATGCTCGGCGAGCGTTCCGATCTCGACCGCAGCGCTTGCGACATCGTCGCCGAGAGCGAGAAAATGCTCGAACGTGCCAAGCCCGGCGGCGGCAAACCAGGCGCTGCGGCCAACGTCATCACCGAAGCAGACCAGAAGTTCGCGCTGGTGATGGACTTGCTCAGTCCGACGCCGAAGCAGCTTCTATTGTGGCGCGACCGCGGTCGCGATGCCGATCAGACGATCTATCGCCCGCTCGAGCGTCAGAAGCAGAGTCCGCTGGATATTAGAGCTATCTTGGAGGGAAGCCTGAATGGAATTGGTGGTTTGGAAATCGGAGAAGGCCGGATAGTCTCCGTCATTGCTGCACATCTCCAGTTCGACCGGCTCTATTGGCCGGTGTGGATGCGCATGGCCGAAAAGGGGGGAGGCGGATGACGCGGAGCGAGGCGACGGAGCGCTATAAGGCGCTCGAGAGGGAAATCACGCGCACAACCTTGCTCGAAGGCTCACGTCTTGGCCGGATTTCGGCGATGGGAGGGAAGGAGACCATTCATCTGTTCGCGGAGCGGCGCGGCCTCGTGTCGTGCTTCACGTTCATGTGCGAGCAGTTCGGCCCGACAATGGATACGCCCGAGGCGCGCGCGATCATCTTCGAGATCTACCGCGAGGAGTTGATCACGCACAATCATCGTGTCGATTATTATGAGGAGCTCGAGACACTCTCGATCGACAGGGACAAGGCGCGCAAATGGCGCTTCAGTCCGACGACGCGTCAGGTTTGGGCGAAGATGATGCGCTCGATCTACCGGTATCTCGCGCAAGGGGAGCTCGAGCGGCTGTTGCTGCTGCGGTATATCGGCGAATATGTGCCGGGCATCGAATTCACCGAAATCTACAACCGCCTCCATTCGTGCGGCTATCTCGACAAGGATACCTCGGTCTTCCTCTACCCGCACATCCTGTTCGACACGACCTTCCACAAAGGCAAGGCCTCGCATGCCGACCGGTATCTCGAGCTGTTGGTCGACCGGCTTCAGAGCGAGGGCGCGTGGCGCCGCGCCGAGGGGGTGTTGACGCGCGCCGCGCAGACCCGCGCGCACTTCTATTCGCAATTTTGATGGATGGCGAAGGGGCGAGATGGTGCGGCCCTTCCAAAGGATCGCCCGCAACTCCCATGCGAGCGGCGGGCGATCAGGTCACGGTGCGCGGTGGCTGGCCGCCATGTGCCGGGCACATCGCCGCGCCTAGGCGAGGACGACCGGCGACAGCGGGACGACGACCAGCAGCGCAGTGCTGAGCAGCGCGGCGACCAGGGCCGCGGCGCGGTACGGCTTGAGATACAGGAACATGATACCTACTCCTCAATTTTGTATGCGCCCCGCTTCCGGGGACCGGATCGCCGGAGCGACTTGCAGCGGCTTTCTCGGCGACCCCTGGATACCGTGAACCCGATTCGACTGCGGACACGTGCGGACGGGGCAGGCGGGCGGCACCCGCCTCAGCTGGCGAAGTCAGTTGGCGTCGAAGGAAACATGCCATTCAGGGGCGATACCGCGTACCGACCCGCAACCGGTTTCGGGCATTGCAGGCACCTCCGAGGCGAGGGTGATCGGAAGGCGCAAGGGCTCACCCGATCATCGTCTTCGAGGGTGGCCGGGCGGCGCACCGGGGCGCGGCGTTGACCTCATTCCGGTTGCGATGCAATAGAAACGCCGTGATGCCGTCATCCGGGCCCGGTTGGGCGTCGATGCGATCAATACGGGATCGGGTGTCCATCCATTGTCGCTGCCGAAAGCCGAATGTGGGCATGAAATGTTGAATGGCAGCGGTCTCATTCCCCTGTTCACAGAGTTGCGCCCCGCGCTGGCGCGCTTTCTCCAGAGCCGCGGCGCCTCGGCCGACGAGGCGGAGGACATCCTGCAGGATGTGAACATCAAGCTGCTCGCCGACCGGTCCGGACCGGTCGCGCAGCCGCGCGCCTATCTTTACAAAATGACCAACAACCATTTCCTGCTGCATCGGCGCACCGCCGGCCGGCGTGAGCGTCGCGAGGAGGATTGGGTGAGCGCCCACGGCGGCGACGGGGAGGCGGATGATCAACCGTCGATCGAGACCGAGATGATCGCTCGGGAGCAGCTCGCGATCCTGCAGCGGCTTCTGGACGGATTGCCGGAACGGACGCGGACCATCTTTCAGCGGTTTCGGATAGACGGAGAGCCGCAGCGCGTGATCGCCGGCGAACTAGGCATCAGCGTCAGTGCAGTCGAGAAGCATCTCGCACGCGCCTATGAAGCCATCGCGGCCGCGAAGCTTCGATTGAATGAGGATCATCCGGGTCGGCGGAGTCTCATGGAGGAAAGAGGCCGCCATGCCATCTGAGACGCCGGACAGCATCGAGACGCGCGCTATCGAGTGGCACATCAGGCTGCGCGATGGCGACGACGCAATTTGGGAGGAGTTCGCCGAATGGCTCGCGGAAGATCCGCGCCATGCGGCCGCCTATGATGTGGTCGAGCAAGCCGATCTCGCGATCGAGCCGTTGCTTCCGCACGTGACTATCCGCGCGGCGGCGAACGATACCGGGGAGCAGACGGAGCGGCTGGCCCGCAACGGATGGCGCTGGGGCGTTGCGGGAGGCGGGCTCGCGGCCTCGGTCGCCGCCGCGTTCCTGTTGCTGCCGCGGGCCGAGTCCAGCCGATACGAGATCGCCACCCGACCGGGCCAACGGCAGGTGGTTCAGCTCGATCCGGCCACCCGCATCACGCTGAACGGTGCGACGCGCATGACCTTCGACCGCAAGGACCTCCGCTTCGCTTCGCTCGCCGGGGGGGAGGCGCTCTTCGAGGTCCGGCACGACAGCGCCAGACCCTTCCGCCTCGAAGTGGGCGACGACGTGGTCGAGGATGCGGGGACGGTGTTCAACGTCGTCCACGAGACCGGTGAGGTCCGGGTCGCGGTCGCCGAAGGCAAGATCGTCTACAATCCCGGGCGAAACGCAGTGTCGCTCGATGCGGGGCAGGCATTGGTGGACCGCGATGCCTCGGATGTCGTCGACGTCACGCGCATTCCCGCCGAGCGGGTCGGCTCGTGGAAGAGCGGATCGCTCATCTATTCGGGGGCTCGCCTGGCGCAAGTCGGGGCCGATCTGAGTCGTTCGCTGGATGTGCGCATCACCGTTGCGCCGGGCTTGGCCGATCGTCCGTTCTCCGGAACGATCGCTCTCGACGGCAGCGGTCCCGAGCAGCTTCGACGGCTGCAGCTCGCTCTGGATGTGCGCCTCGAGAAAAAGTCCGACGGGTGGATCATGAAACCGGTCGGCAGTGCGGGGAAATAGACGGGCGGCGGCGGCCGTCGTCGCGATCGCGTTCGGCCTCGGCGCGGCCGATGCCGCCCGGGCAGAGACTTTCAACATCGCGCCGGGCCCGCTGGGCGAGGTCGTGGCCACAATTGGCGCGCAGGCCGGGATCACCGTCGCCGTCACCGATCCCGAGCTTGCGCGGCGCCTGTCTCCCGGCGTGCGCGGCAAATTTTCCGTGCGCGCCGCGCTGGAGCGCGCGTTGCAGGGAACGGGCGCCGAGGCCGTGTTCTACGACAAGGTCACCGTCAAGATCGTGAGAGCGCGGGCAAAATCTCGCGCGGCCAGGCAGAAGCCGGTGATCGTGCCAACGCCCGATCCGCCCGTCGAGCCGGACGAGATCGTCGTCACCGCCAGCAAGCAGAACATCCTGCTCGACAACTATCCGGGCTCGGCCAGGATAATCGATTTCGAGCCGGCCTGGCTTGCGCGCAACGGATCGCGAGGAACGGCTGCACTCATCGAGACGTTGCCGACGCTCGGCTCGACGAACCTCGGTCCGGGGCGCAACAAGCTCTATGTGCGCGGTATCGCGGACAGCAGCTTCAACGGACCGACACAGGCGACGGTGGGGCAATATCTCGGCGACGCGCGGCTCAACTACAATGCGCCGGATCCCGACCTCAACCTCTATGATATGAAGCGGGTCGAGATACTCGCCGGCCCCCAGGGCACGCTGTATGGTGCCGGCTCGCTGGGAGGCGTCGTGCGGCTGATCCCCAACGAACCCGATAGCGATCAGACCTATGCGACCGCTTCCACCGGCGTCAGCGCGACGCGTTTCGGCGGGGTAGGGGGCGATGCCGCGGCGATGCTCAATCTGCCGCTCGCCAAAGGCCGGATGGCGCTTCGCCTGATTGCCTATGGGACGCGCGAGCCCGGCTATATCGACGACCCCTCGCGAAATCTGCGCGACATCAACGACAGCCTGAGCTTCGGTCATCGTCTGATGTTCCGCGTGGAAGATCTGGCGGGATGGACGATCGATGCCGGGGTCGTCGTCCAGAACATCAAGACCGACGATGGCCAATATATTCTGCGCGGCGATCCGCGGCTCGAGCGCAGCAATGCCCTGGCGCAGCCGTTCCGCAACGATTACCGGCTGGCCTATGTCACCGCGCGGCGTCCGGTGTTCGGAAGCAACGAACTCGTCTCGACGACATCTTTGGTCTGGCACGATCTGAAGACGGTATTCGACGCAACCGGCGCCGACGGCACGACTTCGCCCCGGCGCTTCGAAGAGAAGAACAATATCGCGCTCCTTTCCAACGAAACGCGACTTTCAGGCGGCGATCGACGGACGCCGTGGGTGGCGGGCATGTCGGGTATCTACAGCGTAAGCCGGCTTTCGCGCTTCCTGGGATCCCCCGATGATCCGGGCCAGATCGCCGGCGTGCGCAACCGGCAAGTCGAACTCTCTCTCTTCGGACAGGCCTCGTATCCGATCACTTCGTCGCTGGTGGCGACCGGCGGCGGACGGTTGACCGTTTCCGACGGCGCAGGAAATCTGCTCGACGACGTGCGTGGCGGAGAGGAGGAATCGGGGCGCGCGCGGGTGCGCTTTGCGGGGAGCGCGGCGCTCGATTGGCATTTGTCACCCTCGCTGTCGACCTTCCTTCATTATCAGCAAGGTTTTCGGCCGGGCGGCTTCGCCGTGGCGTCCGGGTCGGTCACCGAGAGCCAGCAATTCGAGGCCGACGATCTCAGCCAGATCGAGCTCGGCATTCGCTGGAGGGACAAGGCACGGGACCGGCTGTCGATCCGCGCGGCGATCTTCGCCGTCGACTGGAACCACGTTCAGGCCGATCTCGTCGACAGTTCGGGTCTCCCCACCACCGCCAATATCGGCAGCGGCAGGATCTATGGGCTGGACGGTGAAATAAGTTGGCGCGCCTCGTCCGCCTGGACGCTCACGGCTGCTGCCTTCCTCAATGACAGCCAGGTGGTCGGAACCGATCCGGCGGTGACGAACCCCGACCAGATCACGCTGCCGAACATCCCGAGGGACGGCGTGCGGATCGTCAGCGCGTGGCGGTTCGAACTGGCGCGCAACGTCACGCTGACCGCCGAGACAACGGGGCAGTATATCTGACGATCCCATCTGGGCGCGACTCCCCCCATGGACGTGACGCAGGGACAGTATCTCGTCGGCGGGCTCGGTGCCCGGCTCGACTTCGCACGCTTCGGCATCTCGCTGGACATCGCCAATATTGCCGACGCGCGCGCAAACACCTTCGCATTCGGCAATCCCTTCGGACTTAGCCGCCAGAACCAGGTCACGCCGCTGCGGCCGCGGACGATCCGGCTGGGATTCGACGCCCGCTTCTAAGCGCGCGCGCTCCGCAACGCGGACCGAATTCTTCACTTTTTGCACCGGCAGGCAAGCAGACCCACTTTTTTGGTGAGGGTCCTCCGATCCGTCGGTGTCTCAGGGCTGTAAGGAGAAAGCCCCGATGTCCGAAGAACTGACGCCGCTCGAAAGGGCGGTGGTCGCCTTGTCGTGCAAGGATCCCGTGTCGAGCCTGCGGCTC
>Ga0247823_10002848_pt1 | contig 14197 bp, 13 predicted proteins | sample 13C_PalmiticAcid_2_FD_192426 | JGI IMG/M metagenome (GOLD analysis project Ga0247823, IMG submission 192426) | Soil microbial communities from agricultural site in Penn Yan, New York, United States - 13C_PalmiticAcid_Day30 | ecosystem: Environmental > Terrestrial > Soil > Agricultural land...
TCGATGCGCAGCAGATCCTGGGCCGGACGGAACGCGGCCTCGCCGCTGCGCCGCCAGGCCAGCGACACGGTCGCCGTGCGATTGGCGTCGCCGCTGATCGTCGCGACCGCGCCGGCGGTTTCGAGATTGCCGTAGCCGTCGACGGCGACGAGCCCGGCGCTGTTCTGTGCCGTCGCTGCGGCAGGCGCGAGCAGGGCCGACACGACCCAGGGCAGGGCGGCGCGACGCATGGCTCAGTCGCTGTCCGTGTCGAAACGCTGCTCGACCTGCTGCAGGCGCTGCTGCAACGCGTCGACGAGGCTCTCCAGTTGTTCGATGCGCGCTTCCAGGGCCTGCGCGCTGCCGCCGCTCGCCTCGCCGGTCGTTGCGGCCGTGGCCGCCGCGTAGCTCGCGACGTCGATCTCGCCGCAGAGCAGGTGCATGTAGCGATCCTCGCGCTGGCCGCCGCTGCGCGGAATGCGCACGACCAGTGCCGGTTCGCGCTGGCTCAGGCGTTCCAGGGTCGCGCGCACCTCGTCCAGTCCCGGGAAATCCGCGAGCCGGTCGCTGCGCGTCAGCAGTTCCGGCGCGGTCTGTGCGCCGCGCAGCATCAGCAGGGCCAGCAGCGCGCGCTGGCGCGGCGTGATCGACAGGGTCTGGTCCATGCGATGTTCGTAGCGCGAGGCGCGCGCCACATCGAGCCCGCGACGAGCCGCTTGCCTTCGAGCTGGCGCAGCGCATGGCCGACCGCGCCGGGTTCGAGGTCGAGCAGCGGATCGCGATTGGATTTCTGGTTGCAGGCGGCGACGACGGCGTTCAGGGTCAGCGGATAGACCTCGGGCGTGGTCGCGGCCTTTTCGACGAGGCAGCCGAGCACGCGGGCTTCTATCGGTTCCAGCAGCAGGCGGGGAAGTTCGCGGGTGTCGTCGGTCATGCGGTCGCTCCGGCAAAAGGAAGGGCGAGGATAACGGTGCGGCGAGGCAGATGACCGCATCCTGCCCGCGGCGCGTGACGGCCGGTGCGCAGCGGCCCGCCAGGGCAATGATGACGAAAGCTTAACGCCGCCGAGTGCCGACTAGTCCGGAATTCAGACGCGAGGTCGCTGCGATGAAACGACTGCTGCTGTTGCTGCTGCTGGCCGTAACCAGCGAGCGCGCCGAAGCCATCGCGTTCGACTGTCTGTTCCTGGACAGCTTCCAGGGCGACGCCACCACGGCGCCGGCGAATTGGAAGCCGCTGCTGCTCATCCACAACTGCGTGCGCCGCTCGGTGGCGCCGGCCGCCGCGCCGAATCTGGGGCTGCTGCGCTGGGACGCGACGATCGCGACGTTCGCGCAGAACTACGCCAACAACTGCCAGTACGCGCACAACACCAGCGCGCCCTACGGCGAGAATCTCTACGCCGGCGCGGTGTCGTCGGGTTTTCCGACCAACGTCGAAGCCTCTGCCGCGACCGATTGGGCCAACGAGGCGGCGAACTACAACTATGCCGCGAACACGTGCGGCAGCGGTGTCTGCGGCCACTACACGCAGATGGTCTGGCGCACGACGACGGCGGTCGGCTGCGGCCTGCGCCAATGCACGGCGAATACGCCGTTCCCGCCGCCGTTCACGAACTGGACCCTGGTCGTCTGCAATTACAGCCCGGCCGGCAACATCACGGGACAGCGGCCCTATTGACCGGCGCGCCCGAGCGGCGCGGCATTGCCAGCGGGCGCCGCGCTGCATAGGGTTGCGGCGACGCCGTCCGGGGAGATCGCGATGTCGAAGATGCTCTGCGCGTTGGCCGCGCTGTTGGCTGCGGGCGCGGCCGGCGCCGACGAACTGCGTCCGCTCTGCGCGGATCGGCCGGGCCTGGGCACGCCGGCCTGCACCGTCGATGCCGGCCATGCGGTGTTCGAGCTCGGCATCGCCGACTTCAGCCGTGAACGCGAGGGCAGCTACCGCAGCGATACCTTGCTCGTCGGCGACGCGCTGCTGCGGTTCGGGCTCAACGACACGCTCGAAGCGCAGATCGGCTGGACCGCTTACGGCCGTCAGCGTGAGCGCAGCGGCGGCGTGTCGACGCAGGCTTCGCGTTTCGGCGATCTGCAGGTCGTGCTGCGGCAGAACCTGCGCAATCCCGACGGCAGCGGCGTATCGGTCGCGCTGATGCCGTATGCGCAGTTCGCGACCGGCCGCGAGCCGATCGGCGCAGCTGACTGGAGCGCCGGACTGATCGTGCCGGTCGGCATCGATCTCGGCGCCGGCAGTCTGGCCTTCACGCCGAGCGTCGATGCGGTCGTCGACAGCGACGGCCACGGCCGCCATCTCGGCTACGGTTCCGTGGTCGGCTGGGGCTTCGATTGCAGCGATACGCTGTCGGCGAGCATCGAGCTCTCGCTGTATCGCGACCGCGATCCGGCCGGTGCGAGCACGCAGCGCGTTGCCGGCCTGTCGCTGGCCTGGCAGCCGGAACATCCGGACGGTATGGCCAGCCAATGGGATTTCGGCAGCAATGTCGGACTGGACAAAGCCAGTCCCGACATCGAACTGTACGTCGGCTACGTGCGGCGCTTCTGAACGCAGCGGTCAGGCCGCTTGCGCCGCTGCACGGCGCCGGCGCATCCAGGCATAGACCGGCAGCCCGGCCGCGAGCAGCACGGTGCCCCAGGCCAGCGCCTGCGTGCCGGTGCCGACCAGCGCGTAGGCTGCGAACAGTGCGGCCAGACTCGCGATCACTGCCGGGCGCGGCTGGTCGCGTTGCAGTTTCAGCAAGGCCAGCGCGCAGACCAGGAACGGCAGCAGCGAGGCCGCCGTCGACAGCAGGATGGCCCAGGTGAACAGGCCGACGAGGCTCGCGTTGAAATTCGCGACGATGAGCAGGCTGGACAGCGCGCCGCCGATCAGCAGGCCGGCGGTCGGCGTGCCGTCGGCGTCGGTGCGCGCGAACACGGCCGGAAACAGGCCGTCGCGTGCGATGGCCAGCGGCAGCTGGCCCGACATCAGTACCCAGCCGTTCAGCGCGCCGAGACAGGTCAGCGCGGCGACGACGGCGACGACCTCGCCGGCGCCTTCGCCGAGCAGGCGCCGCACCGCATCGACGAACGGCGCACCGGAACTGGCCAGCGATTCGGGCGGTACGAGGCGCAGCACCGCGCTGCACGCGGCGATCGTGATCGCGATCGCCACGGCGGTGCCCAGCAAGGTCGCGCGCGGCACCGTGCGCTGCGGATCGCGCACGGCGGCCGCAGGCACGGTCGCGCTTTCGAGACCGAGGAACGCCCACAGGGTCAGCGCCGAGGTCGCGAGCGCGACCTGCAGCAGGCTCTGTCCGCTGGGATTGAACGGCGCGGCAGCCGCGCTGCCCGCCGGTGCGACGAGCACGAGGCCGGCGAACGCGAACGCGGCCAGCGCGATCACCTTGAGCGCGGTCGTGATCAGCTGCACGCCGCCGGCCGTGCGCAGTCCGCGCAGGTTGAAGGCGATGCACAGCCAGAGGAACACGATCGCGCTGAGCGCCGCGCGCAGCGGTGTGGCGGTCAGCGACGGCACGACCGCGCCCGCATAGCCGGTCAGTGCGATCGCGATGGCCGGCACCGCGCTCCAGATCGAGATCCAGTAGCACCAGGCCACGACGAAGCCGGTCGCATCGCCGAACGCCGCGCGCGCGAACGCATACGGTCCGCCCGAGGCCGCCGGCACGCACTGGCCCAGGCGTGCAAAGGTGGCCGCGAGCAGCAGCGCGCCGATCGTGCTGATGGTCCAGCCCAATGCGCTGGCGCCGCCGTAGGGCGCGAGCGAACTGGGCAGCAGGAACAGACCCGAGCCGATCATGTTGCCGACGACGAGCGCGGTCGCGGTCCACAGACCGATGCTGCGCGGTGCAGACGCCACGGAAGAAGAGGTCGCCGAAGAAGAATCAGAGTGCATCGCGCCAGGCCCGCCGCAGCAGTTCGTGGAAATGGTGTACGCCGCTTTCGCGTGCCGGGCAGAGCCGGCCGGCGAGATACGAGCCCGAACCCAGCCGCTTCTGCACGGCCAGGCAGATGTCGACGTCCTCTTTTTGCACGGCGTCGCTGAAGTCCTGGTCCTGGCGGCGGCGCTGCGCTTCGGCGGCGTCGGCCGCGGCCGGATAGTAGTAGTCGAAGTCGACGCGGCAGCGGTCGACCGCGAGCGGCACCACGCGATTGGTCTGCAGCCGGCCCGGCAGGATGTTCAACATCGTGTTCGGCCAGACGAAGTAGTACAGCGCGTCGCCCTGGCCGTAGAAATTGCCGGCGTTCTCCAGCGGGCTCCATTGCAGCGAATGCCAGTCGGCGACTTCGGTGCGGTAGCTGCGGTAGTCGAGCAGGCGGTTCAGTTCCGGATGGATGTGCGGAACGTGATAGCCCTCGAGATAGTTGTCGACGTAGACCTTCCAGTTGCAGGCGATCTCGTAGCTGTCGCGATGGCTGTAGACCAGCGCCGGCAGATCGTGACCGCCCAGGCGTCCGGCTATGCCGGCCAGCAGTGCGTCCAGCGGAATTTCCGGCTGCAGCGCGGCGAACACCAGGCCCTGCCATTCGGAAACCGCGACGGTTGGCAGCCGTATTGCCTCGCGCGCGAAGTCTTCGGCCGAATCCATTTCGGCCGCGGCGCGCAGGTGTCCCTGCAGGGTATAGGTCCAGCCGTGATAGCGGCAGCGCAGCGCGCGTGCACCCTTGCCGTTGCACAGTGCGAGCGGGCCGGCGCGATGGCGGCAGACGTTGTGGAAGCCGCGCAGCTGCCCGTCCTCGCCGCGGACCAGCACGATGGGCACGCCGCCGATCTCGTCGACGACGTGGTCGCCGGGCTCGGCGAGCTGCGCCGCCTGCGCGATCAACTGCCAGCTGCGCGCGAACACGCGCGCCGTTTCGCCGGCGGCGGCCGATGCATCGGTGTAGAACGGCGCGGGCAGGGCGCTCGCGTGGGCCAGCGGCTGTGTTGCGAGCCAGTCGGGTTCGGGTCGGAAGCTCATGGACGAGTCTGCAGTCGGATGCGCGCGACTCTAGCAGCTCGCCGGAAAGCAGGTCTTTCGACCGGCGCCAGTGAAGCGTGCACCCGTCCTGCGACGAATGAGCGCGAGCGCATCAATGAAACGCAAGGCTCGCCGACGTCGCTCGAACGAGATCCTGGACGAGGTGCCGGTAATTGCTCACGAGCAGCCTGGAACCAGCGAGATCCGATCCACTGCTGGTGTCGGATGGCATAATCGAGGCCGCTCGATGACAGGAATGCATAAATGTCAGCGGAGAGCTATGACCAGCTCGCGCTCTTCTCGGTCGTCGCCCGCGAGCGCAGCTTCACCCGTGCCGCCGCAAAGCTCGGCATGTCGCAGCCGGCCCTGAGCCGGTCCATGCGCCAGCTGGAAGAGCGATTGGGGGTGCGGCTGCTGGCCCGCACGACCCGCAGTGTCCTGGCCACCGAAGCGGGAGAACACCTGCTCAAGGTCATCGCTCCGCGGTTCGAGGAGATTGACGCCGAACTGGCGCTGCTGAGCGAATTTCGCGACAAACCCGCGGGCAGGCTGCGCATCACCGCCGGGGAGCACGCGGCGATCACGGTCCTGCAACCCGTGCTGGGAAGGCTGCTGCCCGGCCACCCCGACCTCCATATCGAGATCATCGTCGACTACGGCCTGACCGACATCGTCGCCGAGAACTTCGACGCCGGCGTCCGGCTGGGCGAGCAGATCGCCAAGGACATGATCGCGGTGCGCGTCGGCCCCGACATGCGCATGGCCGTCGTCGGCTCTCCGGATTACTTCACCCGATACCCCCGGCCGAGGAACCCGCGAGACCTGACCGGACACAACTGCATCACGATCCGCCTGCCGACGTACGGAGGGATCTACGCCTGGGAATTCGAGAAGAAGGGACAGGAGCTGAAAGTCCGCGTGGAGGGGCAGCTGGTGTTCAACAACATCGCCATGCGTCTGGATGCCGCGCTCAAAGGTCTCGGGCTGGCCTACATGCCGGAGGATCTGGTGCACGCGCACGTCGCGGAAGGACGGCTGATCCGCGTGCTGTCGGACTGGTGCGAACCATTCTCCGGCTACCACCTTTACTATCCGAGCCGTCGCCAGGCCTCGCCCGCTTTCACGTTGCTCCGCGACGCGCTCCGATACTCCGGCTGAATGCCTGGACGTTCGCCGTTCACGCGTCCGGAATCCGGCGTCCGTAGTTCTCCAGCGTGATGCTTTCCGGCTCGGGTCCGCCGCGCACGCCGGTATCGAGCGCGTCGATCTCGGCGATCTGCCCGTCAGTGAGTTCGAAGTCGAACACGCTCAGGTTCTCGGCAATGCGCCCGGGCCGGATCGATTTCGGGATCACCGCGCGTCCTTCCTGCAGATGCCAGCGCAGCATCACCTGCGCGGGCGACTTCCCATGCTCGCGGGCAATGCGCTGCAGAGCCGGATCGTCGAACGTGCTCTTCTCTCCACCCCGATAGGATGTGATGCCGCCGATGGGCGACCAGGCCTGAGTCCGGATGCCGTGCTCGGCGTGGACGCGTTGCAGTTCCTTTTGCTGGAAGTAGGGATGGACCTCGATCTGGTTCACCGCAGGCACCACCGAGGTCTCCGCTAGCAGGCGCCGCAGCGCGTCCGGCATGAAGTTGCTGACGCCGATGGCGCGCACGCGGCCGTCGGCCAGAAGTTTTTCGAGGGCTTTGTACGCGTCAAGCGTGAGATCGAATCGGCTGGTCAATGGTTGGTGCAGGAGCAGCAGGTCGATTCGTTCGATCCCCAGCTTGCCGGCGCTCTTGCCGAACGCATGCAGCGTGGCATCGAAGCCGTAGTCGCTGATCCACACCTTCGTCTCGATGAAGAGGTCGTCGCGCGCGAGGCCGGAACGCCGGATGCCTTCGCCCACTTCGCGCTCGTTGCCGTAGGAAGCCGCCGTATCGATGAGCCGGTAGCCCAGCCGCAACGCTTCCTGTACGGCGGCCGCCGTGGCGTCGGGCGGAGCCTGAAACACCCCCAGCCCCAGCATCGGCATGGCGATGCCGTTGTTCAACATGGTCGTTTGCATCAGGTGCTCCCGATAGCGGCTGCCGTGTTCACGGCCTGGGCTTTTGCAGCAGGTGCTGATCCAGGGCCTCGCGGGTTCGTCGGGCCGCGTCGGCGTCGCTCCCGTCGGCCAGCAGCTCGATCACCTGGCGCAGTTGCGAAACGGTCAGACCCACCCGCAGGCTGGCCGCGACGTGCGAGCGTAGCTGCGGTTCCACGCCGGGCGTGGCGGCCGGCGCGCCGACCGTGGCCAGCTCGCGGCTCTGCCAGTCGAGGTTGTCGCGCTCGAAGATGTCGCCGAACAGATGCGCCTGCAGGTACTGGTTGATGACGGGTGCGAAGTCGAACACCGGGCCTTTGACGGGCCCGCCGGAGATCCTGGTCTGGTTGGCCGTGCCGACCGCGATCAGCGCATCGCCGGTGGGGATCGCCCGACCGGGTTCGCGCCCCGGCGCGTCCTGAATGCCGCGCGCCTTGCGCGCCTCGATCACCTTCATCAGTTCGCCCAGGGCGTTGAGGCTGCGCGGAAACCCGGTGTAGGCGTAGAGCTGCACCAGGATTTCCCTGGCTTCGCTGACGGTCAGGCCCGCGTCGAGCCCCCGGTTCAAGGCTGCATCGAGCCGCGGCATGTCGCTCGTCGCCATCGCGGCCGCAATGAGCGGGATGGCTTGCTGCCTGGCGGACAACGTTTCCGACGCAGGCGAGGTGGAGGTCATGGTTTTCGACTCCTCGGTCGGCGGCGGCGCCGGGGACGCTGCGGTCATCGGCGCGGCGTTCAATGCGCAGGCGGCGGCCAGCGCGCCTATCCATCGCCTAGCGGGCGTTGTACTGGTCATCGCTGACCTTCTCCATCCACTCCACGCTCTTGCCATCCACCGTGCCGGTCACGGCCAGGTGCGTCATCGCCGTCGCCGCCGCCGCACCGTGCCAGTGCTTGACGCCCGGTGGGCAGACGATCACGTCGCCGGGGCGGATTTCCTGCACGGGCTTGCCCCATTCCTGCACGAGGCCCACGCCTGACGTCACCACCAGTCGCTGTCCTGCCGGATGGGTATGCCAGGCTGAACGCGCACCGGGCTCGAAGGTGACATAGGCCCCCGAAACCGGAATGTTCCCGTCGGCCGGAAACAGGGGATCGACGCGCACCCGGCCGGTGAAATTCTCGGCTTGGCCGGTCGCCGAGGCCTGGCTGCCTGCCCGGGCGATCTGCTGCGGGGCCGCCTCGCCGGCCTGAGCGAACGGAGCGGCGGCGCACACCGCGATACCCAACAAGGTCTTGCTCATGACGGAGCCTCCGTGGTTCATCGTGCCTGGCGTTCGTGCGGCTTCGTGGCGGACCACGTCAGAGCGTCCTGCCGTAGAACTCGGTCAACTTGGCCACGGCGGCGTTCACGTACCGGGGCACCCAGTAGGTCTCGATATGGGTGGCGCCATCGAGCTTGAACAATTCCTTGTCCTTGGTGCCGGTGGCCTTGGCGAAGGCGTCCTCGCTCATGTACAGGCTGTCGGCCTTGCTGCCGGCGATCAGCAGCAGCGGCCTGTCGATCAGCTCGATCTGATCGGTGGCGTCCCAGCGCATCAGGTCCAGCAGGCTGCTCGTGGTGTATTTGAAGGTCGAGCCCGGATGCGCATGGGTCTTCCAGTAATACTCGTAGCCTTGCCGATACAGATCGAACGGCAGCGCTGCGATCTGCTCGTCGGTGAGATTGGCATCTCCCGAATACGGCACATCGCCGCCGGCGGTTTCCCGGGCGCGCGCCTCGGAAGCCTGCCGCAGGCGTTGCTGGATGGTGTCCCGTTGCGAGTCCGCATAGCCGTTGCGGCGGACCCGGCCGGAGTTGAACATGCTGATGGTTGCGATTGCCTTGAATCGCTTGTCTGTCTGCGCCGCGGCCAGCGAATATCCGCCGCCGCCGCAGATGCCGAGCAGGCCCAGCCGCGTCGTGTCCACGCCCGGATAGCGGCTGATGAAGTCTGCCGCGCCATGGATGTCCTCGATGCGATAGGCCGGTTTGTCCACGTTGCGTGGCCGGCCACCGCTTGCGCCCTGGTACGCGGCGTCCATCGCAATCGTGATGTAGCCCTTCTCCGCAAGGCGCTGGGCATACAGGCCGGCGACCTGTTCCTTGACGCCGCCGTTCGGATGCGCCACGACGACGGCCGGATATTTCCTGCCCGGATCGTAGTTCGCCGGTGTATAGACGTTGGCGGCGATCTCCAGACCGTTGAGCGGGTAAGACACCGGATGGATGTTGACCTCGCCCGACTCGTTCCTGGTGAGTGCACCTTCGTACGTCAGCGTGAAGGGGTTGAGCCTGTAGTCCGCCGCGTTCGCATGGCCGATGGAGAGTCCGATCGTGGCCGCCAGCAGGGCGGCCCGGATGGCTTTGCGCTTCATGGGAATGCTCCTGTGGAATCAGTCCAGTTTCTTGTCGGCGAGGAAGCTCGACACCAGGTCGGCGATCCGGACGTTGTTCAGATCCGACATGAGGAAGTGCGTGTTGCCCTTGATGCCGATCTCCGGCAGATGAACAAGTTGCACGTCGCCGCCGTGGCGGTTCACCGCGTCGCGCCACAGGCGCGCCATTTCCAGGCGGGCGCGCCAGCTGTCCTGCGCCGGCAGGCGAACCGGCTGTGCCGGGATGTTGTCGCCGTAGAGGACGATGATGGGAATGCGGGCGAGCGCTTCGAACTGCGCCTTCGGCACGACGCGCGGCTTGAGCGTGTCGAACGCGCTGGGAATCGGTTCGGGCGCCTCGCCCTCGGGAAACACGAAATCGCTGCCGGGCTCGAACGCGACGACGGCGCGCACCTGGCGGCTCTTGATCGCAGTCAACCAACCCGGGCCACCGCCCTGGGAATGGGTGAACAGGATGGCCGGGCCGGTCTTTTCCAGCAGGGCCGTCACGCCGTCGGAGACGACCTCGATGTCGTAAGGCCCGGTGTTCGGCGTCATCGCGCGGAAGAACTGTTCCAGCGCTGCCTGCCCGCGCGGAAACTGGCTGCCCTCGAACGCGTCGGGCCACAGGCCGATGCGGAACTGGTTGAACCAGAGCTGCTCGTCGGCCACGGGCTTGACCGCGGTTTCGACCATGCTGCGCCCGGCATCGCCGCGCCGGGGCTGGTCGATCAGGTAGGTGGAAAAGCGGCGTCGCAGGAAGATGTTCTGAAACCCCTCGCGTCCGTCGGCCGTGGTCTCCCAGGTCTTTGCGGACTGACCTGCGCCATGCCACATGACGATGGGCAGCGGTCGAGCGTTCACCGGGATCTGATAGAACGCATACACATGATCGCCGTGGTAGGTCTGGCCATCGGGTTTCATGGGGCTGTAAGGGTCGAACGTGCCCGGCTGTGTCGTCACGGTGCCGCCGGCGAGCAGGCTGCCCTGATCCTTGATGGACAGCGGGCGGCGATCCGCGGCTGTCGCGGTCATGCCGGCACACAGGGCCGCCAGACCGAACGCGGCAGTGCGGAAATGGGAGATCCGGAAAATGCTGGGCTGCATGGTGGCTTCTCGCCTGAATCGGCCCGCGCAAGTTACGGCAAAGCATTCGTGCAATAAACGTCATCAGTCGCATAGGACTAATTCGTTCATCGCATAAGTTGAATCCGCCTTGCGGCGATCGCTGCGGATCGGCAGATGCCCCGTCGTGTCGACAAAGGCCGGTCGATCCGCGGGACTGATCAGCACGGACGGGTGATTGGTCACTTCGTCGGTGCGCAGGTGGGGCGAAACGATGCATTCGTGAATGAATGGTCACTTAAATGGTATTTATTGACTATTATATTTATTAACTACGCGTTCCCGTCGGAATCGCCGGTTGCTTCGTCGCTTTCCTGCGTCATCGGACGCCGCCACGTCTTCAGGGGCACCCTGGTATCGACAGGCCGGCGCCCGGTGCGGTCAGGCTTTCGGTGCGACCATCCACGTCGGGCCGCGCCATGGCCGGTATGTGGCGGCCGCTGTTTCGGCCGGGGCCAACGCTCATGGCCCGCGCAGAGCTCGCCGTCCCGGCGTGGCGGTTCCGGACTGGGCCGCGCATGGCCCGCTGATGGTTTCCCGTGCGCGAGTCCGGCGGGTATCGGGCAGCGTCGCGACTCGTCGGTCCGAATCACCGCCGTTGCTGCGGCATGTGCCGAGTCCGGCGGGCCGCGCCGTGATCTGCCGGCCGCAGCAACGCAGGCGGCGTTGCGCGGTGTTGTACGTGATCGCGCCGGGACCGCTGCTTCCCGATGGAGCGCCGCGCTTTTCCTGCCCGCGGGGCCGGTGCGCTGCTTGCGGCGGCGTTCCTTTCCTTCCTTCGCGACACGCGGCACACTCGGACAGGATCGACAGGCGAGGCTCCCCGCTGTGTCATGTCAGGAGCCTCTCGACGCAAGCAGTGCGGCGAGGAGGGTGATGGTGCGTCCCACCGATATCCGTGTTCCCGATTACTTCCATAAAGTCGTCGATTGTCAGTGGGCTTGTCCGGCGCATACGCCGGTTCCCGAATACATACGATTGATCGCCGCCGGCCGGTACGCCGACGCGTATCTGGTCAACTGGAAATCCAATGTCTTTCCCGGCGTGCTCGGCCGCACCTGCGACCGGCCCTGCGAGCCCGCCTGCCGGCGCGGCCGCGTCGAGGAGAACAACGGCGACAAACCCGAGCCCGTGGCCATCTGCCGGCTCAAACGTGTCGCCGCCGACAACAAGGGCGACGTACGCGCCCGCCTGCCGCGCGCGGGCAAACCCAACGGCCGGCGCATCGCCTGTGTCGGCGCCGGGCCGGCCTCGTTGACCGTCGCGCGCGATCTCGCGCCGCTGGGCTACGCGGTCACCGTCTTCGACGCCGAAGCCAAGGCCGGCGGCTTCATCCGCTCGCAGATCCCGCGCTTCCGCCTACCCGAATCCGTCGTCGACGAAGAGACCGGCTACATCCTCGATCTCGGCGTGGAGTTCCGCGGCGGCGAACGCATAGCTTCTCTGAAGCAACTGCTCGGGCAGGGCTTCGATGCGATCTTCGTCGGCTGCGGCGCGCCGCGCGGCCGCGATCTCGATCTGCCGGGCCGGCAGGAATGCGCCGCGAACGTGCACATCGGCATCGACTGGCTGGCCTCGGTCTCGTTCGGCCACGTCGAATCGATAGGCCGCCGCGTCATCGTGCTCGGCGGCGGCAATACCGCGATGGACTGCTGCCGCTCGGCGCGTCGCCTCGGCGGCAGCGACGTCAAGGTGCTCGTGCGTTCGGGCTTCGACGAAATGAAAGCGTCGCCCTGGGAGAAAGAGGACGCCCAGCACGAAGGCATTCCGATTCTCGACTATCACGTGCCCAAGGAATTCCTGCACGAGAACGGCCGCCTCAATGCGATGCGCTTCGAGCGCGTGCGCGCCGAGCGCGACGCGAACGGCCGGCGCCGGCTCGTGGCCACGGGCGAACCCGATGTGGTCGTGCCCTGCGACGACGTGCTGATCGCGGTCGGCCAGGAAAACGCGTTCCCGTGGATCGAGCGCGACATCGGCCTCGCGTTCGACGCCGACGGCATGCCCGTCGTCGACGCGGTCACGTTCCAGTCGACCCTGCCGAACGTGCTGTTCGGCGGCGACGCGGCGTTCGGACCGAAGAACATCATCTGGGCCGTGGCCCACGGCCACGACGCGGCGGTCTCGATCGACAAGCTGCTCAACGGCGAGGATCCGCGCGAACGGCCCGCGCCGAGCGTGACCCTGCTGTCGCAGAAGATGGGCATCCACGAGTGGAGCTACGACAACGAGATCTCGCCGGATGACCGCTACAAGGTGCCCTGGGCGCCGGCCGAGCAGACCCTCGGCAGTATCGCCGTCGAAGTGGAGCTCGGTTTCGATCGCGCCACCGCGCTCAAGGAAACCCAGCGCTGCCTGAACTGCGACGTGCAGACCGTGTTCACCGACAAGGTCTGCATCGAGTGCGACGCCTGCGTCGACATCTGTCCGATGGACTGCATCAGCTTCACCGCCAACGACGAGGAAGCCGCGCTGCGCGAAACGCTCACGGCGCCGGCGCTCAACGTCGAACAGTCGCTGTACGTCTCGGGCGAGCTCAAGACCGGCCGCGTCATGGTCAAGGACGAAGACGTCTGTCTGCATTGCGGCCTTTGCGCCGAACGCTGTCCGACCGGCGCCTGGGACATGCACAAATATCTGATCGAGATGACCAACGCCGGGCCGGGCTGCCGCAGCAAGCGCGCCTGCCAGGAGGCCGCGTGATGGCGACCGTGCAGGACGAGACCCCCGCGGCTCCCGCGCCGCTGTCGGCGGTCAACGACTTCGTCATCAAGTTCGCCAACGTCAACGGCTCGGGCTCGGCCTCGGCCAACGAGCTGTTCGCGAAATCGATACTGCGCATGGGTGTGCCGGTCAGCCCGCGCAACATCTTTCCGTCCAACATCCAGGGCCTGCCGACCTGGTACGAAGTGCGCGTCAACGAGCGCGGCTGGCTGGGCCGGCGCGGCGGCGTGGATCTCATGATCGCGATGAATCCGCAGACATGGGATGCGGATCTGGCCGAGATCGAACCCGGCGGCTATCTGTTCTACGACTCGACCAAGCCCCTGCCGCGCAGCAAGTTCCGCAGCGACGTCCACGTCATCGGCGTGCCGCTGACGCAGCTGTGCAGCGAGCACTACACGGTCGCGCGCGAGCGCCAGCTGTTCAAGAACATCATGTACATCGGCGCCCTGTCGGCGCTGCTGGAAGTCGATCCCGACGCCATCGAGAAACTGCTGGCCGAACAGTATCGCGGCAAGGAAAAGCTGCTCGACGCGAACAAGCAGGCGTTCCATCTCGGCCGACGCTACGTGCTCGACAACCTGCCGCATCCGATCGGTCTGCGCGTACGCCCTGCGGACAGCGTCGGCGAGCGCATTTTCGTCGACGGCAACACGGCTGCGGCGCTGGGCTGCGTCTACGGCGGCGCGACGGTCTGCGCCTGGTATCCGATCACGCCGTCCTCGTCCCTGGCCGAGGCGTTCCAGAAATACTGCATGAAGTACCGCGTCGATCCGGTCAGCGGCGCGAACCGGTTCGCGATCGTGCAGGCCGAGGACGAGATCGCCTCGATCGGCATGGTCGTCGGCGCCGGCTGGAACGGCGCGCGCGCGTTCACGACGACCTCGGGCCCGGGCATCTCGCTGATGAACGAGTTCATCGGCCTGGCCTATTTCGCCGAGATTCCGGTCACCATCATCGAC
>Ga0247823_10002849_pt1 | contig 14194 bp, 13 predicted proteins | sample 13C_PalmiticAcid_2_FD_192426 | JGI IMG/M metagenome (GOLD analysis project Ga0247823, IMG submission 192426) | Soil microbial communities from agricultural site in Penn Yan, New York, United States - 13C_PalmiticAcid_Day30 | ecosystem: Environmental > Terrestrial > Soil > Agricultural land...
GCTAAAAAGAAGGGGCGGGCTTGAAAGGAAGGAAGGTTTTTGAAGTTCAACCGGAGCCGCCGATGACCGCCAGCGACACTGCCGTACCGCAGGGAGAGCTCTACAACGCCGACCTCGCACCGACGACGACGGCGCAGCGGACCTGGACCTGGTATCACTTCGCCGCGCTGTGGGTCGGCATGGTCATGTGCATACCGTCCTATACGCTGGCGGCCGGGCTCATCGACCAGGGCATGTCGCCGTGGCAGGCCGTGAGTACGGTGCTGCTCGGCAACGCGATCGTGCTCGTGCCGATGCTGCTGATCGGGCACGCGGGCGCGAAATACGGCATCCCGTACGCGGTGCTCGTGCGTTCCTCGTTCGGCACTCAGGGGGCGAAGCTGCCGGCACTGCTGCGCGCGGTCGTCGCCTGCGGCTGGTACGGCATCCAGACCTGGTTCGGCGGCCTGGCCATGTACACCTTGCTGAACATCATCAGCGGCAACGCCTTGCATGCCGATCCGCTGCCGGTGCTCGGCATCAACCTCGGCCAGCTCGTCTGCTTCCTCGCGTTCTGGGCGCTGCAGCTCTACTTCGTCGTGCACGGCACCGAGTCGATACGCTGGCTCGAAACCGTCTCGGCGCCGATCAAGATCGTCATGTGCCTGTTCCTCGTCGGCTGGGCGCTGAGCCACGCCGGCGGCTTCGGCAGCATGATGGCCATGCCGTCGAAATTCGTGCCCGGCGGCGAGAAGGCCGGGCAGTTCTGGGCCGTGTTCTGGCCGTCGCTGACGGCGATGGTCGGCTTCTGGGCGACCCTGGCGCTGAACATCCCCGACTTCACGCGCTTCGCGCGCTCGCAGCGCGACCAGTTCATCGGCCAGACCATCGGTCTGCCCATACCGATGGGCCTGCTCGCGCTGATGTCGGTCATCGTGACTTCGGCGACGGTCGTGATCTACGGCAAGGCGATCTGGGACCCGGTCGACCTGTCCAGCCGCTTCACCGGCATCGGCGTCGGCCTGGCCCTGCTCGTGCTGACCCTGGACACGATGTGCTGCAACCTCGCCGCGAACCTCGTCGGCCCGGCCTACGACTTTGCGAGCCTGTCGCCGCGACGCATTTCCTACCGTACGGGCGGGCTGATCACCGCGGCCATCGCGCTGCTCGCGATGCCGTGGAAAATTCTCGAAAGTACCGAAGGCTATATTTTTACCTGGCTCGTCGGCTACTCGGCGCTGCTCGGTCCGGTCGCCGGCATCATGCTCGTCGACTACTACCTGCTGCGCGGCACGCGGCTGGACCTGAAGCAGCTGTTCGACGAACGTGGCGCCTATGCCTACCGCAACGGCTGGAACCTCGCCGCGATCGCCGCGCTGCTGGCCGGCGTGCTGCCGAACCTGCCGGGCTTCCTGCACGCCGCGTTTCCGCAGTCCTTCGCCGGCGTACCGGAATTCTTCAAGACCTTGTACACCTACGCCTGGTTCGCCGGGCTCGGCATTTCCGCCGCCGTCTACGCGATCCTGATGCGCGGAAAGGCGGTTCACATGACGACGGCGCAGGCGCGTGGTTGAGTGGGGTGTGATCGGATGAATTCCGTCTACGCGAAAACCCATCCCCACCCATGCCCTCCCCTTGAAGGGGAGGGTTTTGAGCGCTCGCCCTCGTCAGCTTTGCCTTTCAAGGGGAGGGTTTTGAGCGCTCGCCTCGTCAGCTCTACCTTTCAAGGGGGAGGGTTGCAAGGCTCGCCTTGATAGCCTGGTTTTCAAGGATGAGTTTCAAGGGCTCGCCTTGATAAACCCTCCCCTTCAAGGGGAGGGCATGGGAGGGGATGGGTTCCGCCTCTGCCTTCATTTTCGCTTTTCAACTTCCACCTGACGTCGCCGTAACGCACACGTAGTCGCTGGAGACCACCATGACCCTTCTGATCCGCGGCGGCACCGTCGTCGATTCCACCCACAGCTACCGCGCCGACGTGCTCTGCGCCGACGGGCGCATCCAGCAGATCGGGCAGGACCTGGCCGTGCCGGCCGGTGCCGTCGTCGTCGATGCGGGCGGACAGCTCGTGATGCCCGGCGGCATCGATCCGCACACGCACATGGAACTGCCGTTCATGGGAACGGTGGCCAGCGACGATTTCTATTCCGGCACCGCCGCCGGGCTGGCCGGCGGCACGACGAGCATCATCGACTTCGTGATTCCGAATCCGAAGCAGTCGCTGCTCGACGCCTTCCATACCTGGCGCGGCTGGGCCGAAAAGGCCGCGTCCGACTATGCCTTCCACGTCGCCGTGACCTGGTGGGACGACTCGGTGCATCGCGAGATGGGCGTGCTCGCGCAGGAACACGGCGTGGCCAGCTTCAAGCATTTCATGGCGTACAAAGGCGCCATCATGGCCGACGACGAAATCCTCGTGAACAGCTTCCGCCGTGCACTGGAGCTCGGCGCGCTGCCGACCGTGCATGCGGAAAACGGCGAGCTCGTGTTCCAGCTGCAGAAGCAGCTGCTGGCCGAAGGCAAGACCGGACCGTCGTCGCATCCGCTGTCGCGCCCCAGCGCCGTCGAAGGCGAGGCGGCCAACCGCGCGATCCGCATCGCCGAAGTCATCGGCGTGCCGCTGTACATCGTGCACGTATCGGCGCGCGAAGCCGTGCAGGAAATTGCGCGCGCGCGCGGCGAAGGCCAGCGCGTGTTCGGCGAGGTGCTCGGCGGTCATCTGCTCATCGACGATTCGGTCTATCAGGATCCGGACTTCACGCGCGCCGCGGCCCACGTCATGAGCCCGCCGTTCCGGCCGAAGGAACACCAGGAGGCCTTGTGGCAGGCGCTGCAGGCCGGTCATCTGCAGACCACGGCGACCGACCACTGCACGTTCTGCGCGCCGCAGAAAGCCGCCGGCAAGGACGACTTCACGCGCATTCCGAACGGCTGCGGCGGCGTCGAAGACCGCATGGGCGTGCTCTGGCACTACGGCGTGAACAGCGGGCGGCTGACGCCGAACGAGTTCGTCGCGGTGACCTCGACCAACGCCGCGCGCATCTTCAACCTGTATCCGCGCAAGGGCGCCGTCGAAGTCGGCGCCGATGCCGACCTCGTGGTCTGGGACCCGCAGGCCACGCGCACGATCTCGGCGAAGACGCATCACCAGAACGTCGACTTCAACATCTTCGAAGGCCGCACCGTGCAGGGTCTGGCGCGGCATACGATCGCCGCCGGCAAGCTGGTCTGGACCGACGGCGACCTGCGTGCCCAACGCGGCGCCGGCCGCTATCTGCCGCGGCCGCTGCAGGCCAGTTACTTCGAGGCGAATGCGAAGCGCCGCGCGCGGTCGTGAAGTGTCGAGACTTCGCGCGAAATCCGCGCGCGAAGCTTGTCTCGCCGTTTCCGCATTTGCCCGGCATCGTGACGTTTGACATGTATGAATCCGATGGTCACGTCGACGTCGGATAGTTGACGTTCTGGCAGGCACGGCACGCAGCGGATTGACGGTTCACCGCTGTTCCGGATTTTCCCGGTTGAGCGGGCCGATCGTTTGCACCGTCCTGCGCCGCGTTGCAGGAGTTGCGCGCGGCCTGCGCCCGCGGCCGGTTCCGGCGTTGCAGTTCTGCCGCTCGTCATGGATGCAGTGTGCGTTTCTTGTCGCTACGCGGCGGTTGCGCAGCAAAGCGCCGCGTCTTCGCATCAGATGACCTCGAGCCGGCGCGGTCCGCGCGTCGGCAAGCGATCGCAGGATCGCGCGGCGTCGGCCCGCAGTCCGACTTGTCCGAGTGGAGGTCATCATGAAAGCTCGCTACTTCGCGCTTGCCCTGGCCCTGTGCGGCTCACCGGCAATGGCAAATCACACCATCGATCTCAATGTGCTGGCACAACAGTCCGGCCTCAACACGCGCCAGGTCGCCATGCTGTTCGGCGCCTCGGCGGCGTATCCGGAATTCAAGGCGTCGTACGTGCAGGTCAAGCGACAGTTCACCGAGACGATCGGGGAACAGCGCTACGAAGCCCTGCTCGCGGTCTACAAGGCGCAGCAGGAAGGGCGTCCGGTCGCCGCGGCGCTGCTGCGTCAGGCCGAGTCCGGCTCATGAATTTCCCGGGCTGAGGTGCCCGTTCACGCCGTAACCGATGCGCGCGCCGCTGCTGCCCGGTGCGCGCCGTTTTCCCGCGGTGCTGTCTGCTGCGGCTTCGATGCAACGCCGCGCGGCTTGCGTCGATGCATCGCCGATCGTGCTGCGGCTGCCCGCAGCGTTTCGCCGTCACGCTGCGCATGACGCGCTGACGCGTGACCTTCCGGCGTGCGCCGTTTCGCCGTCGCTCGTTACGTAACGCAAGGACGCATGACCGATCTGCCGCGGCGCGTCGCATTGCCCTCGCGCCGGGCAACGTGCGCACTCGTACGTCGTCGATTCCGCAATGCGCCGTGTATTGCGCATCCCCACCGTCGTTTCGCGCCCGCTCTGCACGTCGTGCTTTCACCGATATGCCGCCGGCTCCGCTTCAGGCCGGTACCCGCTGCCGCCGCCGCGGCTTCCGCGATGACGGCGGCTTGAGGCATGCTCCGGCCATCGTTGCCGGAGCTGCCTCGTGGCCAGAACCCTGCGTCGGATCGGCTGGTTCCTGGCCGTCGTCTTCGCGCTCTACCTGCTCGCCGCGAACGTGTTCCTGAATGCGGGATTCGCGCCGGGCCTGATCAATCGCAAGCCCGAGCGTTTCAGCATGCACTGGGAGCGGGGTATGAGCCTGTATCCGGGCCATGTCGTGCTCTGGCGTGCGAAATTCCGCGGCCATGCGCGGCGTATCGCCTGGGAAGCATCGGCCGATCGCGTCGCCGGGCGTATCGCGCTGCTGCCGCTGCTGCGGCGCGAGCTGCTCATCGACGCGGTCCGTGCCGACGAGGTCAGCGGCGGCTTCGCCGCAGCGCCGGAACTCGAACCGGCGCCGCCGCGGCCGGGCGGCTGGATACTGCATTTCCCGCACATCGAGACCGACAGCCTGCGCGCCGTGCATTGGGGCGATTACGCGCTGAAGACGCACGCCCGTGCTGTGTCCGGTTTCTGGAAGCAGTTGCGCGGCGGCGCGCTGGAGATTTTTCCGTCGCAGGCCTCGCTAACGACCGTGACGCTGCGGCATGGCGACGTGGACTGGCTGCGCGACGCGACCGTGTCGGCCTCGTTCGCGTTGCCGCGGCACACGCGCGAACAGGCATCGGGCTGGCGCCGGCTCGCGCTCGCTCACGCACAGCTGCGCGTCGACGGCCAGGTGCCCGCGTTCGCGGTGCACATGGATGAGGAACCGCGCTGGCGCGGCGCCGTGCAGCAGGGCGAGGGCGGCAAGGTGCATGCGGCGCTGTCGCTGGTGCGCGGTCAGCTGCAGCACGGCGACACCCTGGCGCTCGATCTGCCGCTGCACGCCAGCGATGCGGCCGGCCGGCACTGGACCCAGCGCGCGCAGCTGCAGGCACAGGTCGACGACGCGATCGCGTTGAAGCTCGACCTGCCGCCGCCGCCGTCGGGTACCGGCCGCGCGGCGGCCGAGCTGCGCATCGCCGGCCGCACCGTGTTCGGCGACGACGGTGCGCCGCCGCTGCTGCCGCGCGTGTCGGGTACGGTCGATCTGCAATGGCGCTTCGATTCGCTGGACTGGTTCGGGCCGTTGCTGGCCAAGGCAACCTGGCTGCAGCTGGACGGAGCCGGCGAGGTCATCGCCAATCTGCGGCTCGAGAACGGCCGCATCGCCGCGGGCAGCCGCCTGCAGATTCCCGATGCGGCCTGGCATGCGGACGTGCAGGGTCAGCGCTTCACCGGCCGCGCGCGCGCCGAAGGCAGCGTCGATGCGGAGGCCGGCGAGCTGCGGCCTCGCGTCGACCTCACGGTCGCGCAGTTCGACGTCGCCGCGGCAGATACGCCGCAGCAATCCATGGTCCGTGGCAAGGGCTTGCGCCTGGAACTGCGCTCCACCGGCCGCGTCATCGAGTTCCGCGATTCGCTGCGTGCGCGCCTCGTGTTCGATCGCGCCGACGTGCCCGACCTGCGCGCACTGAACCGCTATCTGCCGGGCCAGGCGCTGCGCTTTCTCGGCGGCCGCGGCCAGCTCAGCGGCGACATTTCTCTGGACACGGTCGGCAAGGTCGGCAAGGGGCGCCTGCTGGTGCAGGCGCGCCGTGCGCAGCTCGCCGCGAACGATCTCGAATTCAGCGGCGACGTCGACGTCGACGCGCAGCTTGCGCGTGCCGATCTCGGCACCGAGGAATTCGTCCTCGACGGCACGCGGCTGGGCCTGCGCAACGTCAAGGTCAGAGATCCGGAGCGCGCTTCGCCGGGTGACTGGTGGGCCGATCTGCGCTTCGACCGCGGCCGCCTGCAATGGGGCATGCCGCTGCGCATCGATGCGACGGCCAGCGTGCGTCTGCGCGACGTGAGCCTGCTGCTCGCGCTGTTCACGCGGCACAAGGACTATCCGCGCTGGGTGCTGCGCCTGTTCGACGCGGGCGAGGTCGTCGCCTCCACGCGTGCCGTCGTGCGCGACGCGGCCATCCTGCTCGAGGACCTCGCCGTCAGCAACGACCGCTTCGACATCAAGGCGCGCCTGCGCCTCGCGCAGAAGCGCGCGCAGGGCGATCTGTTCCTGCGCTGGGCGCGGCTGGGTCTGGGGCTTGAACTCAAGGACGGCGAACGCAAGTTCCATCTGCTCAAGGCCGCCGAATGGTTCGCCGCGCAGCCGCGGCTGCTGCCGCCGGCGCGCTGACCACGGACCGCGCGCTGCGGCAGAATACGCGCCGGTCGATTCAGGACGGCAACGACGTACGCATGCGCAAACGAAAGAGTCAGCAACGCCAGCGCGAAATGGCCTCCCGCACACGCAGCCGCGAAGGCGGCTCGCGGCGCCGACGCGAACGCCGCGGCGATACGACGCCGGGCGCCTGGGTGCTGCTGCCGATGGCCGCCGCGGCCGAAGCGGACAAGGCACGATGAACACTGCGCCGGACAATCCGATCTGGCAGGCGCTGCGCAGCGATCACGCGGCGCTCGGCGACGGCGACGATCTCGCCGCGGTCTATCGCGCCGAGATCGCGCCATTCGTCGGCGTCGCCGCGGCCGATGCGCGCTGCGGCGCGGCGCTGGCGAAGCGTCTCGGCGACCGCGAGACCTGCTATCTCGTCGGCGTGATTCCGCCGCAGGTACCCGGCTGGCAGTTGCACGACCATGGCGTCATCGATCAGATGGTCTGCGCTGCGTCGCCCGAAGTGCCCGAGGGACTGCCGGTCACCGAGCTCGGTGCCGAACACCTCAGCGACATGCTCGCGCTGACCGCACTGGTCTATCCGGGTTACTTCCGCCGCGAGACGCTGCGCATGGGCCGCTATCTCGGCATCTATGTCGATGGCCGCCTCGCCGCGATGGCCGGCGAACGCATGGCGCTGCCGGGCTGGCGCGAGATCAGCGGCGTCTGCACCCATCCCGACCACCTCGGCCGCGGCTACGCCCAGCGCCTGGTCGCACTGGCCACGCGCCGCATCGTCGCCGACGGCCGCCGGCCGTTCCTCCATGTGAGCGCGGCGAACGTGCGCGCCAAGCGCATCTACGAACATCTCGGTTATGCCGATCGGGTGGCGCTGGCGCATTACGTGTTGCGGCGTTGAGCTGCCCTGCGCCGCGTCGCATCGTGGGCGCGAGTGCATAGCGCGACGCAGGAATTCTGCGCGTCGCCGTTGTCGACCCGGCACTGAGGCATGATGATTGGTCGCGGAAATTTCCGATGGCGCGCAAGGAAAGGACATGAGCTCCAGCTACACCGCGGAGTCGGTGCACCGTCTGCTGCGGCACTTGGTTGCGCCGGTTTTCATCGACCGGGCCAGAGCGAACAAGCTGCTGTTCTCGATCCTGTCGGCGTCGGGCGATCAGGAAAATCCCCGGCTTGCCGCGCTGTTCGATGAGGCGACGGAGCTGTTCGGCGACACATTGCCCGGGGTTCTCGAAGCGCTGGTGATCTTCTGGCTGAACGCGGGCGCCGCCGCGCATCGGGCGCGCATGAAGGACTTCGCCATTGGCGCCGGATGGCAGCCGTTGCCGGAGCCGGCCGTCTTTGCGCTGAAGGATCGTGCGCGCCTCGCTCCTGCGAGTCTGATCGGCATGGGCATCGGCGAATACCTCGTAAGTCAGGCAAAGCGTCTGCGATTCCTGTTGCCGACGATAGAGCGTGGACTGCAAAACCCGGAGCCGGCCATCGCTGATCATTGCTGGGAAATACTCGTCGCCAACGCCGCGGACGCGGCGCCGGTGCTTCCGGCCATGTGCGCGCTGGCGTTCGCGCGCGGACCGTATTTCGCGCCGGGCTGGCCGATGCGAGGGCTGGCGGCAGTGATCGATGCGAATCCCACGCAGGTTTCCCAGCTCGCGGATGCGCTGGCCATCGACGCAGCGGACGAACGTGTTGCTGTCGTTGCCGAGGTAGCCCGGTATCTGCAGACAGTTCCGTCGATACTGGCCGAAGCCATGTATTCGGCGTTTATGCGTATCGGCACCGGCGTGCAGCGTTATCTGCTGTTCCGCGGTCTCGCACGGATGGCGCGAAGGGGTTCGCCGGCGCTTCGTGAGCGGCTGCTCGCGCAGGCGCTGGAGATGATCGGCAGCGAAGACGTGGAGCTGCGTTCCGCATCGCCCTGGGGCCTTGCCTTGCTCGGCGATCTGGCTCAACAGGAGCCAATGCTATTGGCGTTGCTCGGCGATCCGGAATCGCTGGTGCGCCTGGATGCCTGTGCCGCGCTGGGCGAATGCAGCGAACCAACGCCGGCGCTCGTCAATGCGGTTGCCGCGCGGCTCGGTGACTATGAGGGCAATGAACAGCCGCATCCGCAAGCCTGGGCTGCCTTGATTGCCTGGAAGGAGCGCGCCGTGCCGGCGCTTGCGGCGATAGCCGACTGGCTGCAGCGCGTGGACCCGTCGATGGACGAGGTGTATGCGGAATCGGTGTTGGAGCTGTTGTCGGCGCTGGGTCCGGCGGCGCAGCGATTATGGCCGCAGATCGAGCGTTATCTCGCGATCATGTATGCGGGCAGCGAAGCATCAACGGGGGAGGATTCGCAACCGGCGGAAGAATTCGTGCCGTCATCGCCGCTCGAGCGGCAATCGGTGCCGAGTGCGAGCGATCGATTCGCTGTGAGCCTGGGCTTCGACATTCACGAGCACATCCCGGGTTCTCCGGACTGGGACGCGCTGGCGAACGAACCCGATGGCGAAGCGCGCCTGCGCAGCTGGCTGCGCGAGGCGCGAGGGAATTGACCAGCGTGCAGCGCGCGGCGCTTCCGCCGCGCGCCGTATCCGCTCAGACCACCGTCAGCGTCACATCGATGTTGCCGCGCGTCGCGTTGGAGTACGGGCAGACCTGGTGGGCCTTGTCGACCAGGGCCTGAGCCTGGTCGCGCGGCAGGCCGGGCAGGGAGATACGCAGTTCGACTTCGATGCCGAAGCCCTGCGGGATCTGGCCGATGCCGACGAGGCCTTCGATGCTGGTGTCGGCCGGCAGTGCGATCTTCTGCTGGCCGGCGACGAACTTCAGCGCGCCGATGAAGCAGGCCGAGTAGCCGGCCGCAAACAGCTGTTCCGGATTCGTGCCGCTGCCGCCGGCGCCGCCGAGTTCGCGCGGCGTGGACAGTTTGACCGTCAGTGCGCCGTCATTGGAACTGGCCTGGCCGTCGCGGCCGCCGGTAGCCTTGGCCTGGGCGCGGTAGAGAACGTTGGCAATGGACATGGTGGACTCCTTCGTCGGTAGTGAGGGTGGTGCGATGACGGATCCGGCCTGTCTTTACCGTGGTCTGATCCGATATTGAATCGCTGGCTATTGAATAGCTTGCTACTTAAAAATCATTCGAAACCATGAAACTGGCCGCTTGCCGGCGATCGTTCAGCTCTGCCGCGCGAGGCTGTCGCGCAGCTTTTCGAGTTCGGCTTTGATCGTGCGGGCCTCGCCTGCCGTGCATTCGGCGGCGCAGAACACCGCTTGCGGAACCGATTGCGCCCGCTGGCGCAGCTGCCGTCCTGCGGACGTCAGCGTGATGATGACCTGACGCTCGTCTTCGGCGGCGCGCGTGCGCGTCAGCAGGCCGGCGGCCTCGAGGCGCTTGAGCAGCGGCGTCAACGTGGCTGAGTCGAGGAACAGCCGTTCGCCGATGGCCGACACGGTCTGTGCGTCCTGTTCCCAGAGCACGAGCAGCACGAGGTATTGCGGATAGGTCAGGCCCAGCTCGTTCAGCAGCGGGCGATAGACCTTGTGCATTGCGAGATTGGCCGAGTACAGCGCGAAGCAGAGCTGCTGGTCCAGCAGCAGGGCCGAAGCGGCGTTCGGTTTGGCGGTGCGGGTCTTCATGGGGCGGCATACTAAATAGCACGCTATTTAATTGCAAGCGACTTTAGTCGGTCCTCCACGGAACCGGCCCGGCGTCGGCCCGCGATGCTGCCGGTTGCCGGGTTCGCCGCAATCACGGACCGACGAGCACGGCACTGCCGGAGCTGCGGCGGCCAAGACCGCATCGGGTGCCGGAAGCCCCGCCGGGTCGGCGCCGCCGAGGCCGCAATCGCCGTTGCGATCCGCGTCGAGACCGAAGCCGCGGCGCGGGATCACTGCGCCGGCCGGAATTTGTCCACAACTTCTCACGCGCCGCTGCCCCTCGTCCGGGCCCGTTCACGCCGACTGCGCGTCGGCGGCGTCAGCATCGCGAATGACAGCCGCGCATCGGGAGGTAGCCGTGAAGTCCAAGTCACTGCGCTTCGGCAAAGGGTTCCGCGTCGCGTTCGATCATCGGCGCGTACAGGCGGCCGAGATGGTCATCGCGCCGGGCGGCCGCGAAGGCGGCCCCGACAATCGCCATCGCGGCGCGGACCAATGGTTGTACGTGGTCGCCGGCAGCGGCCTCGCCGTCGTCGACGGCAGGCGGCGCTTGCTGAAAGCCGGCAGCCTGCTGCTGATCGAACGCGGTGAGCGCCACGAGATCCGCAACACCGGCCGCACTCTGCTCAAGACGCTGAACTTCTATGCGCCGCCGGCCTATGACGCGGACGGCGAACCGTTGGCGGCGGGCAAGCCGGCATCCTGAGGTATCCGACGATCCTCTCAGGCGGCTGCACATGCGGCGATCGCGCGGTGCGACCTGTCGCGAGCTGCCGGCCCGGCACCGCCACCATTGTCGTTCGCGCGTGGATCAGCGATCGCAGAGCGTGATCAGCAAGCGGTTGGGTTCGTCCAGGTTTCCCTAGCTGCGATGCGCGGGCGAATTGCCGTTCCGTCGGCGGATCAACGATCGCAGAGCGCAATCATCAAGCGGTCGAGTTCGTCCAGGTTCCCGTCGACGCGGCGCGCGAGCGAAGGGCCGATGCGCGTGTAGTGCTCCAGCTGATCGCGCATCCACTGCGCGAGCGCCGGGTTCAGCGCTTCGCGGTCGGCTTCGGAGGCGAACTGCTTGCGATGCTGCAGTTCGGCGATCGCCGCGCGCTCGTCCGCATCGACCCAGTCGGCGGCGACGAGGTCGGCGAAGGTCGTCGGCGGCTGCGTGCGCGCCTGTTCTATCCAGCGACAGGCGAGAATCGGACGCAGGAAATAGAACACCTTTTTAAGGCGCACGATTTCGCTGCTCAGGTGTTCGTGAAACGTCGTGCGCGCCGTACCGAGATAGTGATGCAGTGCCGCGGCCGGCTGGAAATGGCGTGCGATCAGTGCGCGCGCCGGCGCGGCGAACGCCGGGTCTTCGCGATAGACGATGGGCGAGCCCAGCCATTCGTACAGCGCGATGTTGCTGCGCGCGAACAGGCGCAGGGCCTTGCGCAGATCCCAGCCGCTGACGTCGAGGTCGTCGGGCAGCATCTGCTCGATGACGTCGCGCGGCTCGCCGAGGCGCAGATACCAGTCGCGCGCATGCACGTAGACGAAGCGCACGTCGTAGTCGCTGTCGGGCGAAGCGAAGCCCCAGGCACGGCTGCCGGATTCGGCCGCGAACAGCACGCGCACGGCGTGCTCGCGCTCGATGGCGGCGAGCGCGGCGAGTATCTGTGGCGTCATCGGCAGCGAGCCTCCCAGGCTTCGGTCAGTCGGAACAGCAGCGCGTTGGCGGCAGCGGCATCGGTTTCTTCGGGCAGGTCGCTGCATGCCTTCAAGTGCTCGCAGTCGGCGACGATGCCGTCGGCGATCGCGAGGATCTCCGCGTAGCGATAGCGGCCCGTGCGAATGTCGCGCAGCAGCTGCAGCGCTTCTCCGCTCACGCGGACCAGCGGTTCGCCGCGCTCGAGTATGGACTTGCCCGACAGCAGCAGCCGTATCGTGTGCATGAGGTTCTTGGCATCGAAATCGAGCTCGCCGGCTTCCTGCTGCCGCCAGCGCGCCTCGTTGCGCTCGCGGCGCCAGGTCCAGTAGTTCTGATGGTCCGCCACGGCCTGCTTCCAGCCCTGCTCGTTGAACAGCAGCAGGCCGGCGAAGCGCGTGCTTTCCTCGGCGGCGGCGATGGCTTCCACGGCCAGCGCATCGCCGCGGAATACGCCGCGCGCCGCGTCGCCGTAGTCGTAGAGCCGATACAGGTCGCGCGCGTGTTCCAGCCGCGCGGCGTGATGGCGCGTCAGATCCAGACCGCTCGCGGCCAGACCCTGCGGCCGGCACGGCGCCGCGCCGCCGACGAGACGCTCGCGCGGGATGACGTGGCAATAGTCTTCCTTGCGCGGCGCCGTGCCGGACTTGGGCTGGTTGATCCATTTGTTCTGGCCGCGGGCCTTCCTGATCTGGCTGAAGGCATAGCCGACATGCGCATCGGCGCAGCGGCGGCTGATGAACAGCGTGCGCTGCTGCAGCAGCTGTTCCATCTCCGGCGAACTGCGGCGCACGCAGTCGGCGGGCATGTACAGCAGTTCGAGCAGGCTGGGATTGGCGGCGCCGAGCAGGTCGATCGTGCGGCGCAGGCTGTAGTAGACGACGTTGTTGCGCGCGTCGGCGATCTGGTTCGGCGGCGGAACGAGATCGAGATAGGCCGCCGCCGGCAGCACGAAGATGCCGCGAATGTCCTCGTCGCTGTCCGCCTGCGCCGTGCCGTAGGCGCGGCTGCCCGCGACGCAGTCGAACAGGATCTGCGCGGCGGCGGGGTGATCTTCGGTGTAGACGCTGTCCATGTCGGTTCTGCGCGCAATGCCCGGCACGAGCCGGCCGGCCATTATGAAGCGGCAATCGCGTCGGGACGATTCCGGAAATTTGCAACACCTTAGGCCCGCACGATCGGAGCGGTCGCGCCGATCGGTTTGCGTGATGCGGTGCCGCCGCAAACTGCCAAATGGTCGCCTTCCGCCTGCGATAGGGCTGCCTATCATGCGCGGGCCGGGGGGCGTTTGATCGGAGGGAGATTCATGCAACGAGCGAAACGGACCCGCGGCACGGCCGCATCGATCCTGGTCGCTGCGCTATTGGCGCTGGCTGCCGTTCCCGTGCTTGCCGACGCCGGCGGTGCCCGCGTCGCCGCGCGCAAGGACAGTGCCGCGACCCCGGCACGTCGCGCACCGACCGTGGCCATCGTCATCAGCGGCGACAGCGTGATCGCCGGACCTGCGCGCGATGCGCTCGGCGCGTTCGCGCGCGATCAGGGCTTTCGCGTGATCCAGGCCAACGGCCGCTCGCGCGAGTCGGAACCGCGAGCCTATGCACGCAAAGCCGACGCCGTGTTCTATCTGGATGCGAATCCGATAGGCGCGACGGAAGTCGGCTATTACGGCAATGCATCCACGCTCTACAGCGCCGAGGTCAGCCTCAGCGCCTACCGCGTCAGCGACGGCGAACTGCTGTTCGAGGCCCGGCCGCAATCCGTGGACTTCACGGCGCTCAATGCACGCGAAAAGGCCGAGGAAGCCGTGGAACCGCTGCTGGCCGACGTCGAACAGGAGTTGCGGCGGATTCGTTGAGCGGACGCGCTGGGCGGCTTTGCGCGGATGCGCTTACGGGCTTCGCTGCAGGCTGCTTTGAATTTGCTGCGAACAGTTCAACGGTGCGGACGGCATCTCGCGCGCTGCACGCGCAAGGCAACCCCATCCCCACCCATACCCTCCCCTTGAAGGGGAGGGCTTGTTACGGCGAGTGAAGTGGTCCAATAGCCCAGGACACCTCAAAAAGAGGATTCTTCCTCCAAACGAGGTGATTCATGGGTCGAAAGTATTTCTCCGAAGGGTTCAAGGCCGATGCGGTCCAGCGGGTGATAACCGGT
>Ga0247823_10002850_pt1 | contig 14190 bp, 11 predicted proteins | sample 13C_PalmiticAcid_2_FD_192426 | JGI IMG/M metagenome (GOLD analysis project Ga0247823, IMG submission 192426) | Soil microbial communities from agricultural site in Penn Yan, New York, United States - 13C_PalmiticAcid_Day30 | ecosystem: Environmental > Terrestrial > Soil > Agricultural land...
GACCAGATGACGCAGCAGAACGCGGCGCTGGTGGAAGAGAGCGCGGCGGCCGCCGAGAGCCTCAAGGACCAGGCCCGCCGCCTGGCCGGGGTCGTGCAGGTGTTCCGGCTCAGCCCAGCGCGAGCGTGAGGGCCACGAGCGCGGCGGTTTCGGCGCGCAGCACGCGCGGACCCAGCGTCACCGGTTGAAAGCCGGCGGCGCGAGCCAGTGCGTCCTCGCTGGCGCTGAGGCCGCCCTCGGGACCACTGAGGAAGCAGACGGGCGCCTGGGCCGGCACGCCACCCAACGCATCGGCCAGTGGCTGCGTGCCCTCGGCCAGCGAGAGCAGGCAGCGCAGACCGGCATCGGCGGGCGGCAGCGTTTTCAGCCAGGCCGCGAAGTCGCTCACGGGGTACACCGTGGGCATGCGGTTGCCGCCGCACTGTTCGCAGGCTGCCACCGCCACCGATTGCCAGTGCGCCTGCTTCTTCGTGGCCCGCTCACCCGCCAGGCGCAGCACGCTGTGCGCCGTGTGCAGGGGTTGCAGGCTGGCCGCGCCCAGCTCGGCGGCTTTCTCCACCAGCCAGTCCATGCGCTCGTTGGCGGGCATGCCCATCGCCAGGTGCACCGCGCGGGCCGGCTCGCGCTCGGTGGCGCGGTGCGCGCCGAGCACCACCTCCACATCGCTGCGGCCCATGCGGGTGATGGTGGCGTCCCACTCGCCGCCCTGGCCATTGAACAGCGTGATGCCCTGTCCCGGCTGCAGGCGCAGCACCTGCACATGGCGCGCCGCAGCGGCCGGCAGCGACAGGGGCTGGCCTTCGAGCAGTGGCGCCGGGCAGTGGAAACGCGGCATGCTCAGACGCGCCCGAAGGCGTAGCCGGACGCGGCCTGCAGGCCTTCGATCTCGTCCAGCATCTTCAGGAACGGGCCGAGCGCGCGGTAGCGGTGCGCGGTGTGGCGGATGTAGCCGATGAAGCGCGGCGCATCGGCGAGGTACTTGGGCTTGCCGTCGCGCAGGGTCAGGCGCGCGAAGATGCCGGCCACCTTCAGGTGGCGCTGCAGGCCCATCCACTCCACGCCCCGGTAGAAGGCGCCGAAGTCGCTGTGCCAGTCCTCGAAGTCCATCAGGCCGGCCGCGCGCGCCTTTTCCCAGTAGCGCACGGTGACGTCGATCACGAAGTCCTCGTCCCAGCTGAGGAAGGCGTCGCGCATCAGGCTGGCGACGTCGTAGGTGATGGGGCCGTGCACGGCGTCCTGGAAGTCGAGCACGCCCAGTTGCTGCGCAGGTGTTTCACCGGGTTGCAGCGGCAACATGAGGTTGCGCGGCATGTAGTCCCGGTGCACGTACACCTGCGGCGCGGCCAGGTTGTGGGCGACGATGGTGTCGAAGGTCTTCTGCAGCGTCTGGGCCTGCGCGGCGTCGAGCGTGAGGCCCTTGTGCTGCCCCAGGTACCAGTCGGGAAAGAGCTGCAGCTCGCGGCGCAGCAAGGCGTCGTTGTAGGGCGGGAGCACCCCGGGTTTCGAGGCCAGCTGCCAGGCCAGCAGCGCGTCCAGCGCCTGCATGTAGCGCGCGTGGTTGGCCTGCGGGTTCGCAGCGTCGATGCCGTCGAGCATGGTCTGGCGGCCGAGGTCGCTCAGCAGCATGAAACCCTGCGGTTCGTCCCAGGCCAGGACCTCGGGCACCAGCAGGCCGGCCTCGCGCAGCAACCCGGCCACGTGCACGAAGGGCTGGCAGTTCTCGTGCGCGGGGGGCGCGTCCATCACGATCAGGCTGGCGCCGACCTGCGCATCGACGCGCAGGTAGCGGCGAAAGCTCGCGTCGGCCGAGGCCGGGCGCAGGGTGGCCGGCAGGAGGCCCAGGCGGGCGGCCTGGGCTTGCATCCAGGTGTGAAAGGCGGCTTCCCGAACCGGGTCGGCCCAGGTGACGGCAGGGTGGGTCGGGCTCATGGGGCTGGGTGGTGGGACGTGGGTGGCCGTGCGGCCTGTCCGGGCGTCGGGCAGTGGATAATGGCCCTTGATTCTACAAACCCCCTGCATCGCGGCGACCGGCCTCCGGGCCCGTTCTGGCAGCCGGACCATCGAACTCCACCCCTTGAACCGCCGCACCGATCCGTCGCCCTCCGAGCGCCCGCGCGGAGTCCTTGCCAACCCGCTTTTCGTGGCGGCGCCCGTGGCGCGCGCCGTGCACGTGCTGCTCGCCGCGATCGCCTGGAGCGCGCTGTTCGCGCCCGCTGCCGCGCGCGCGCAGGCGGGCGACGGCGACGAATCCCTCGTCCGCCTGAAGTCCAGCCGCCAGCTGCAGGAGAACCTGCCCGAAGACGTGCGCCAGCAGGCGCCCACTTTCGTGCGGGGTGACCGCATCGAGGGCCAGACCGACGGCGTCACCGCCGTGGACGGCAACGCCGAACTGCGCCGGCACGACACCGTGATCCGCGCCGATCACCTGGAACTCGACCAGCGCACCAGCGAAGCCAAGGCCAAGGGCAACGTGCTGATCAACCGCAACGGCGACCGCTTCGAAGGCCCCGAGCTGCAGCTCAATGTGGACACCTTCGAGGGACAGTTCCAGCAGCCCGAATTCACCCTGCTGCAGAACGAAGGCCGGGGCGACGCCAGCCGCGTGGACTTCCTGGGCGAGGATCACGCGACGGCGCACCAGGCCCGCTACTCCACCTGCCCGCGCACCCCGGGCGCCGACTGGATGCCCGCCTGGCTGATCCGCGCCACGCGCATCGATTTCGACAACGTGGAAGAGATGGGCACGGCCACCGGTGGCGTGCTGGAGTTCAAAGGCGTCCCCATCCTGGGCTGGCCCCGCTTCAGTTTCCCGCTGACCGACAAGCGCAAGTCGGGCCTGCTGCCGCCCACGATCAACCTGGACAACGTCAATGGGCTCGAGCTGACGCTGCCCTACTACCTCAACATCGCGCCCAACCTCGACGCCACGATCTACCCCACGCTGATGAGCAAGCGCGGCGTGGAACTCGGCGCCGAGGTGCGTTACCTGCAGCCCAGCTATGCGGGCCAGGTGCGTGGCTCCTTCCTGCCGTCCGATCCCTTGCGCGACGCCGACCGCTGGGGCTATTCGGTGCAGCACAGCCAGAACCTGAGCGGCACCAGCCTGGGCCTGGGCGGCTCGGCCGGCCTGACGCTGGACCTCAACCGCGTGAGCGACGACAACTACTGGCGCGATTTCCCGCGCGCTTTCGGCTCACTGACCAACCGCCTGCTCGCGGGCAATGCGGTCTACAACTGGAGCCGTGGCCCCTGGGCGGTCAGTGCGGGCATCTACTCCTGGCAGACCCTGCAGGACATCGAGGCGCCCATCACGCCGCCGTACGACCGGCTGCCCTCGGTCGCGGTGCGCTACAGCCGCAACGATGGCCGCATCGCGGGCCTGAACGACTGGAACTACTCGGTGCTCAGCGAGTACACCCGCTTCGAGTCCAACCCGCTGCTGACCGGCCAGACCAACGGCTCGCGTTCGATGGCCATCGCCGAACTCAGCCGCCGCTGGGAGACGCCGGGCTGGTTCTTCAAGCCGCGCACGCAGCTGCACGCCACGCAATACCACTTCGACAACCCGCTGGCCGACGGCTCTCGCACCGCCTCGCGCGTGCTGCCCACGGTCAGCCTGGACGGCGGCCTCATCTTCGAGCGCGACGCGAGTTACTTCGGCCGGGCCTTCGTCCAGACGCTGGAGCCGCGCGCCTTCTTCACCTGGACGCCGTACCGCGACCAGAGCCTGCTGCCCAATTACGACTCGGCCGCGAACGACTTCAATTTCGCGACCATCTTCTCGGAGAACGTGTTCGGCGGCAACGACCGCATCTCCGACACGCGCGCCCTCACGGTGGGCGCCAGCTCGCGCCTGCTCGACCCGGATTCGGGCGCCGAGATCGTGCGGGTCGGGCTGGCCCAGCGCTACCTGATCCGCGACCAGAATGTCTTCCTGCCCAACGCCACGGGTCAGTCGGGTGGCGCGCCGGTGAATGAGCGTCTGAGCGACATCCTGCTGGCCACGCGCGTGCAGTGGACCCCGCGATGGACCTTCGACACCAACTTCCAGTACAGCCCCGGCGCGGGTGAGTCGGTGCGCACCACGCTGGGCGTGCGCTACATGCCCAGCCGCTACCGCGTGTTCAGCGCGGCCTACCGCCTGCAGCGCGGCAGCAGCGAGCAATACGACTTCGGCTGGCAGTGGCCGCTCAACGACCTGTGGGAAACCCCCGCGAAGACCGGCGTGCCGGGCCGTGGCCTGGGCGCGGGCCAGTGGTACAGCGTGGGTCGCATCAACTACAGCGTGCCCGACCGCAAGGTGGTCGATCTGGTGGCGGGCTTTGAGTACGATGCCGGCTGCTGGATCGGACGCGTCGTGCTCGAGCGGCTGCAGCGCAGCAGCTCCTCCGCCAACCAGCGTATCCTGTTCCAGCTGGAGTTCTCCGGCTTCTCGCGCCTCGGTTCGAACCCGTTGAAGACGCTCAAGGACAACGTGCCGCGCTACCAGTACCTGCGCGAAGACATCAACCCGCCCAGCCGGTTCCAACAATATGACTGATCGCCACATCGCCTCCTCACGCCTGTCCACCTGGTTGTTGTGTGTGCCCCTGGTGTGGGCGTGCGCCGCCCAGGCGCAGGGCCTGCGGTCCACGGGCCAGCTCAACCTGCCGCGCGCCACCGCGCCCGCCACCTCGACGACGCAGAGCACGGCCGACTTCATCGTCGCGCTGGTCAACTCCGAGCCCGTCACCAACAACGAGGTGCGCCAGCGACTGTTGCGCGCCGAGCAGCAGATGGCCCAGGACGGCAGGGCCATGCCGGCGCGCGAGGTGCTCGTGCGCGAGGTGATGGAACAGCTCATCAACGAGCGGGCCCAGATGCAGCAGGCGACCGAACTCGGGATCACGGTGGACGAGTCCGCGATCACGCAGGCCGAGCAGGCCATCGCGGCGCAGAACCAGCTCACCCCCGAAGGCTTGCGGCGCAGTCTGGCGGCCGAGGGCATGGACATCAACCGCTTCCGCAACGACCTGCGCAACCAGATCCTGCTGCAGCGGGTGCAGGAACGCCAGGTCGATTCGCGCGTGCGCGTGACCGATGCGGACATCGACGACTTCATCCGCGAACAGCGGGGCAGCAACGAGCTGGCGAACCTGGAACTCAACCTGGCCCATGTGCTGGTCGCGGTGCCCGAGGGGGCCACGCCCGAGCGCCTGCAGGAGCTGCAGGCCCGCGCACAGGGCGTGGCCGACAAGGCGCGCGCCGGCGCCGACTTCGCCTTGCTGGCGCGCGAGTTCTCCGACGCGCCCGAGCGCACCAACGGCGGCGTGTTCGGCATGCGCTCGGTCAACCGCCTGCCGACCCTGTTTGTGGACGCCACGCGCGCGCTCAACGTGGGCGGTGTGGCCGGACCGCTGCGCAGCCCGGCCGGCTTTCACGTGCTCAAGGTGATCGAGAAGAAGCAGGCGGGCATGCCCGGCAGCGTCGTCACGCAGACCCGCGCGCGCCACATCCTGTTGCGCCCGGGGCCGCAGCTCAGCCAGCCGGATGCGGTCGCGCGCCTCGCCGACTTCCGCCAGAAGATCGCCGGTGGGCAGGCCAGCTTCGAAGCGCTCGCGCGCGAGCACAGCCAGGACGGCTCGGCCGACCAGGGCGGTGACCTCGGCTGGGCCGGGCCAGGCATGTTCGTGCCCGAGTTCGAGCAGGCCATGAACGCCCTGCGCCCGGGCGAGATGTCCGCGCCACTGGTCTCGCGCTTTGGCGTGCACCTGATCCGGGTCGACGAGCGCCGCCAGGCCACGCTCACACAGCGCGAGCAGCGAGACTCCGTGCGCGGGCTGGTGCGCGAGAAGAAGATCGAGGACGCCTTGCGGGTCTGGTCCCAGGACACCCGCGGCCGGGCCTACGTCGAGTACCGCGATCCGCCCCAGCCGTGAGGGCCCTGCCGCGCGGCGCGACGCCGGTCATCGCATGAAACACATCGCCCGCAAACGCTTCGGCCAGCACTTCCTGACCGACAGCGCCATCATCGACGCCATCGTGGCCGCCATCGCGCCCGCGCCGGGTGACGCCATGGTCGAGATCGGCCCGGGCCTGGCCGCGCTCACGCAGCCCCTGGTGGAGCGGCTGGGCCGCCTGACGGTGATCGAGCTCGACCGCGACCTGGCCGTGCGCCTGCGCGAGCATGGGCAACTGGACGTGATCGAGTCGGACGTGCTCAAGGTGGACTTCTCGGCGCTGGCCCATCGACTGGACAACGGGCGGCTGCGGGTGGTGGGCAACCTGCCCTACAACATCTCCACGCCCATCCTGTTCCACCTGCTCGACCACGTCGAGGTGGTGAAGGACCAGCACTTCATGCTCCAGAAGGAGGTGATCGATCGCATGGTCGCCCAGCCGGCCACGGCGGACTATGGCCGCCTGTCGGTGATGCTGCAGTGGCGCTACGCGATGGACAACGTGCTGTTCGTGCCGCCGGAGAGCTTCGACCCGCCCCCCCGGGTGGACAGCGCCATCGTGCGCATGGTGCCGCTGGCCACGCCGCCCGCGCTGGACGTGGCGCGCTATGGCGCGATGGTGCAGGTGGCCTTCAGCCAGCGCCGCAAGATCCTGCGCAATACCCTGGGCCGCTGGCTCGACGAACAGGGTTTTTCGGGCGAGTTCGACCTGCAGCGGCGGGCCGAGGAAGTGCCGGTGAGCGAGTACGTCGCGCTGGCGCAAGCCATCCAGGCATGAAAAAAGCCGCTGCAGGACAGCGGCTTTTTTGTGGGGTGGCGACCGATCAGGCGGCGGCCAGCCAGTAACCCGCGTTGAACGGGCTGCTCATGCGCAGCGCCATCGGGCTCACGTCCAGGATCTTGTCGGTGGGCATGGGTTCGTCGGTCTGCACTTCGATCGGCTCTTCGCCCTTGGGCGCGCGCGCCACGGAGAACGAGTAGAAGCAGCGGAACGGGATCTTGCGGTCCGACCAGTAGTCGGCGGCGTCGCGGAAGATGTCGAGCAACTGCTCGCGCGCTTCCTTGTCGAACTTGGCGTGCGCCGGGATGTGCTCCAGCACCACGATGAAGCCGGTCTGCGGGCCCGACTTGTGGACCATGTCGGTCATGCAGTCGTAGAGCGCGTCGAAGTTCTTGCCGAAGTGCGACGGCAGGGTGTATTGGGCCGCGATCAACTCCAGCACGTCCTGCTTGCTTTGCGCCTTGGCCAGGTTGGCGTACAGGAAGTGATGCCCCAGGTGCTCGGCCGCAGCCTGCAGGTCTTTCACGCCGTGAGCGCGAATCGACTGAACGATGTTGGGGCGTACGTTACGAAGTGGCGTGTCCATCTCCGCGTCTCTTTCTAAGGTCAAAGTTAAAAATCCGTTCACACCACCGGAGGTTCACTGCACGATCAGCCGAAAGCTGTTGTAGTGGTCTTCGGTGTAATAACACGCTTCAGGGGCTCGGGGCTTCAACCCGCCACACACGATCCGCCGGGCTCCCCGGTGGTTCAGACCCGGCGTGGGCACCGTGTATTCCCGGTAGTACCCGCGCTTCTCGCCGGGCAGCAGGCGCTCGCGATTGCCGAACACCGAGCCGTCCTTGTCGTATCGGAAAGGTCCGCCTTGCCGGATCTGGTTCATCACGTCCTGGCCTTGTGGCGGCAGTCCCGTGACCGCCACCGACGCGGTGCCCGGATCGGTGAACGACGCATTCGGGGCGCGGGCCTGCACCGCGATGGTGCCCAACACCGCCGCCAGAACGGCGGCGAGGGCTGCTCCCCTGGCCTTCCCAAAACGAGCCCGGATCTGTTTCAGACCCATGAAATTCCCAGCTCCTGAAGACATCAACCCGCCGCCAGCACCTTCCTAAAGCAATGCCAAAGCATTATTTTTCGTCGCACTGGAGGGCGGGTTAACCCTGAAATCCAAGCGCGCTAGTGTGCCTGAGCCGGGGGGAAAAAGCAAGCGCCTGCTGAAATATTCAGCAAATCTCCGCGCGGAGATTGTGTGTAAAAGTTAGCGCTTGCTTGTTGGGAAAGCGTCAACGTGCGACGTTGGCATCCGCCACCGTGAGGGCTGTCATATTGACGATTCGACGCACGGTGGCGCTGGGGGTGAGGATGTGCACCGGCTTGTCGGCGCCCAGCAGCACCGGTCCGACCGCGATGTTGCCGCCCGCCGCCGTCTTCAGCAGGTTGTAGGCGATGTTGGCGGCGTCGATGTTGGGCAGCACCAGCAGGTTGGCCGCGCCCTTCAGGGTGGAGTTGGGCATGATGCTGTGGCGCGCGTTGGCGTCCAGTGCCACATCTCCGTGCATTTCGCCGTCGGCTTCCAGCCAGGGCGCCTGCTCCCGCAGCAGCGCCAGCGTGCGGCGCATCTTGATGGCGCTGGGTTCGTCGCTGGAGCCGAAGTTGGAGTGCGACAGCAGGGCGGCCTTGGGTTGCAGGCCGAAGCGCAGCATCTCCTCCGCCGCCATCACCGTGATCTCGCACAGTTCTTCCGGCGTGGGGTCGTAGTTGACGTGGGTGTCGACCAGGAACACCTGGCGGCCCGGCAGCATCAGGCCGTTCATGCAGGCGTAGATGCGCACGTCCTGGGCGGTGCTGGGGCTGCCGCCTTCGCGCTTGCCGATCACCTGGTCGATGTACTTCAGGTGGTGCTGGGTCGAGCCCCAGGTGCCACAGATCAGGCCGTCGACTTCGCCCTTGTGCAGCAGCATGGCGCCGATCAGCGTGAGGCGGCGGCGCATCTCGATCTTGGCGAGCTGCTGGGTCACGCCCTTGCGCTCGGTCATGCGGTGGTAGGTCTGCCAGAAGTCGCGGTAGCGGTCGTCCTGTTCGACGTTGACGACGTCGTAGTCGAGCTCCTCGCGCAGGCGCAGGCCGAACTTCTCGATGCGCTGGGCGATGACGGCCGGGCGACCGATCAGGGTCGGACGGGCCAGGCCTTCGTCCACCACGATCTGGCAGGCGCGCAGCACGCGCTCTTCCTCGCCTTCGGCGTAGGCCACGCGCTTGCGGGCTGCCGCCTTCGCGGCCGAGAAGATCGGCTTCATGATGGTGCCCGAGGCGAACACGAAGCTCTGCAGCTTCTCGCGGTAGGCGGCCATGTCCGGCACCGGGCGCTGGGCCACACCGCTGTCGACCGCGGCCTGTGCCACAGCCGGCGCGATCTTCATCATCAGGCGCGGGTCGAACGGTTTGGGAATGAGGTACTCGGGGCCGAAGGCCAGCTTCTCGCCGGCGTACGCCGCCGCCACCACCTCGCTCTGCTCGGCCTGGGCCAGCTCGGCGATCGCGTGCACCGCGGCGATCTCCATCTCATCGGTGATGGTGGAGGCGCCGGCGTCGAGCGCGCCGCGGAAGATGTACGGGAAGCACAGGACGTTGTTGACCTGATTCGGGTAGTCGGTGCGGCCCGTGGCCATGATGATGTCGTTGCGCACCGCGTGCGCGTCTTCGGGCGCGATCTCGGGGTTCGGGTTGGCCAGGGCAAAAATCACCGGCTTGGCCGCCATCGACGCCACCATCTCGGGCTTGAGCACGCCGCCGGCCGAGAGGCCGAGGAACACGTCGGCGCCGACGATCACTTCGGCCAGCTTGCGCTTGTCGGTCTTCTGCATGTACTGGCGCTTGTCGTCGTCCATGAGTTCCTCGCGGCCCTCGTAGACGACGCCGGCCAGGTCGGTTACGAACACGTTCTCGCGCTTGAGCCCGACCTTGAGCAATAGGTTCAGGCACGCCAGGGCTGCCGCACCCGCGCCCGAGGTGACCAGCTTGACCTGGCCGATGTCCTTGCCCGCGACCTTCAGACCGTTGAGCATGGCCGCCGCCACCGTGATCGCGGTGCCGTGCTGGTCATCGTGGAACACCGGAATCTTCAGGCGCTTGCGCAGCTCGCGCTCGACGTAGAAACAGTCGGGCGCCTTGATGTCTTCCAGGTTGATGGCGCCAAAGGTCGGCTCCAGGGCCGCGATCACCTCGACCAGCTTCGCCGGGTCTTTCTCGTTGATCTCGATGTCGAACACGTCGACGCCGGCGAACTTCTTGAAGAGCACACCCTTGCCTTCCATCACCGGCTTGGAGGCCAGCGGGCCGATGTCGCCCAGGCCGAGCACGGCGGTGCCGTTGGTGATGACCGCGACCAGGTTGCCACGGGCGGTGTACTTGTAGGCGTTGGCCGGGTCGGCCACGATCTCTTCGCAGGGAGCCGCCACACCGGGCGAGTAGGCCAGGGCGAGATCGCGCTGGTTGGTGAGCTGCTTGGTGGCAGCGATGGACACCTTGCCGGGGGTGGGGAACTCGTGGTATTCGAGGGCGGCTCGGCGCAGCTCGGCGCGCTTGTTCTCAGGGCTGTTTTCCATGCTCATGCTCGTGTCTCCAGCGGGTCGTTATCTTGCGATGCGGAAAGGAATTGCGCATTCTAAAGCGGCGGGCGGGAAAACCCTAGTGCGTGGAACCGCGTAAAGCGTTCGGGCGCCTGTGACTTTTCAGGACGGAATGGGCATCGCAACGCCAACAGCCGCAGTATGCGGCAGCGATTTCGCCCGGCGCGGGCCGGGCAGGGAAAGTCAGGAGGGGGAAAGCCCTGCGCCGCTCAGGCCGCAGCGGCTTGGGCGGGCAAGGTGGCGGGGTGCAGCTGCAGGTGCACCACCGACTGGTGCGGCGTGCATTCCGACCACAGGGTGCGCGCGCAGGACTCGCACTGGCCGCACTGGGTGGCCACGCCCAGTTCGAGCTGGATGTCGTCGAATGCCATGCCCGACCGCGCACAACGTGCGATGGTCTGGTCACTGACTCGGTGGCAAACGCAAACGATCATGAGGCTGGAAAGGGCGGAAAAGACGGGGTTCGAAAGTGAACGTGTGCGCAAATGATAATTGATCGTATTCAAAAGACCAAAAAAAGCCCCGCACAACGGCGGGGCTCTGTGGCAAGAAGGGGACGGCCCGGGGGAGGGAGCGATCAGCTCGCCGAGCCCATCTGGCTCTGCAGGTAGTTCTGGATGCCGACCTTGCCCAGCAGGTCGATCTGCGTTTCCAGGAAGTCGATGTGCTCTTCCGTGTCGTCCAGGATCGCCTGCAGCAGGTCGCGCGAGACGTAGTCGCGCACCGATTCGCAGTGGGCAATGCCCTCCTTGATGGTGCCCTGGGCGCCGGTTTCCAGGCCCAGGTCGCTCTTGAGGATCTCGGGCACGTCTTCGCCGATGTGCAGCTTGCCCAGGTCCTGCAGGTTGGGCAGGCCGTCGAGCGTGAAGATGCGGTCCATGAGCTTGTCGGCGTGCTTCATTTCGCCGATCGACTCCTCGTATTCCTTGGCGGCCAGCTTGTCCAGGCCCCAGTGCTTGAGCATGCGGTAGTGGACGAAATACTGGTTGATCGCGGTCAGCTCGTTCTTGAGCTGCGCTTGCAGATGTGTGATGACTTTGGCGTCGCCTTTCATGGGACCACTCCTTTCGATTTTTGTTGACAGGCGCGCATTGTGCGCGGAGTGCGCTATCAATTCAGTGCTGAGAATCGGTACGCCTTGCAAATGAGAATCGTTCGCATATAATCGTTTTTCTCCAGCCAGCCCGCACCCGGCAGCCCGCCTGAGGTCGTGACGCCAGCCTTGTCCTCCACCCTTTGGATTCAGGTGTCGTCTTGACCTCCTCGCGCTTTTCCGTCCCCACTTCCCTTTCCGCTCTCCGGCTCAGTCCTTTGTGCCTGGCCTGTCTGGCACTGTTCGCCGGCCCCGCTCTGGCCCAGACACCTCCCGAGGCCACACAAATGGCCCAGGCGTCTCCTTTGCGAGAGGTCGTGGTGAGCGGCTCGCGCAGCGAACGCGCGATCGAGGACGTGCCCGCCAGCATCGACGTGATCACGGGCGAGGATCTCGACCCGGCGCGTGTGCAGGACATCCGCGACCTCGTGCGCGAGGTGCCCAACATGAGCGTGCGCCGCGCGCCGCAGCGCTTCGGCGGCGTCACCGGTTCGACGGGGCGCGATGGCAACGCCGGCTTCAACCTGCGCGGTCTCGAAGGCAACCGGGTGCTGCTCACGGTCGACGGCATCCGCGTGCCGCGCGAACTCTCCAGCGGCGTGTTCGGCTCGGCCTCGTTCGGCCGTGACTACTACGACCTCGGCCTGATCTCGCGCGTGGAAATCGTGCGGGGGGCGAACTCCGCGCTCTATGGCTCCGACGGGCTGGCCGGCATGGTGGCGATGTTCACCACCGAGCCCAAGGACCTGCTCAAGCCGGGCCAGACCTTCGGCGGGCGTGTGGGCCTCAAGGCCGACAGCGAAGACCACAGCCGCGGCGTCGGCGTCACGCTGGTCGGCGCGCCGAACGAGACGCTGCAGTGGCTGGGCAGCGTGCAGCTCGGCCGCAGCGGCGAGCTGGACAACCAGGGCACCAACGAATCGCTCAACAGCACGCGCACCGCGCCCAACCCGCAGAAGGACAAGAACGTCTCGCTGCTCGGCAAGGTGGTGCTCACCCCGGGGGGTGGCCAGCGCCACACCCTCACGCTGGAGCACGTGGACAAGTCGGGCGAGGTGGAGGCCTACACGGCCCGCGCCACCAGCATGGGCGTGACCACGCAGGACGTGGACGGCACGAGCGACATGGAGCGCACGCGCCTGAGCTGGGACGGCCGCTTCAAGGTCGACTCGGCCTGGGCCGACGAGCTGCGTGCCACCGTGGGCTACCAGCAGGCCGAATCGCAGGAGGTGTCGACCGAGCGGCGCAGCGCCGCACCCACCTACCGCGTGCGCGACGTGACCTACACCGAGAAGCTCTGGCAGGGCGTGCTGCAGGCCGAGAAGGCCCGCTCGCTGGGCGCCGACTGGGGCCAGAAGCTGGTGTACGGCGTGGACGTGTCGGTCGCGAAGATGGACAACATCGTCACCGGCGTGGGCGCGCCGTCCTACGAGAGCTACCCGCTCAAGCGCTTCCCGCCGACCAGCGAGACCAACACCGCGCTGTTCGTGCAGAGCGAATTCGCCACCGAGCGCTGGAGCATCATCCCGGCACTGCGCTACGACCGCTTCGACCTCAAGGCCAAGGGCGGCCCGCTCTACCCGCTGCAGCCGGCCAGCCTGTCGGACTCCGCGCTCTCGCCCAAGCTCGGCGCGATCTTCCGCCCGGGCGCGGAGCTGAACGTGTTCGCCAACCTCGCGGCCGGGTTCAAGGCGCCGAGTGCGCTGCAGCTCAACAACTACTTCCAGAACACGCTGGCGAGCTACCGCACGATTCCCAACCCCAACCTCAAACCCGAGAGCAGCCGCACGCTGGAACTGGGCGTGCGCGACAAGGTGGGCCCGGTGCAGTGGGAGGCCGCGGCCTTCACCGGCCGCTACAAGGACTTCATCGAGGAACTGGTGGTCGTCGGCGGCGTGGCGGGCAACCCGCTCAACCCGCTGACCTACCAGGCCGTCAACCGGGGCCAGGTGCGCCTGAGCGGCTTCGAACTCAAGGGCAAGTTCGCGCTCGGCCCGGCCACCGACCTGCGCATGGCCTATGGCCAGACCAAGGGCAAGGACACCCGACTGGGCTCGCCGCTGAACACCGTCAACCCGGCGCGCCTGCTGCTGGGCGTGGACCAGCGCGTGGGCGACTGGAAGCTGGGCGCCGTGGTCGCGCACACGATGAAGAAGTCCACCAGCGACATCAACTACGCCAACCTCGCCAACCAGTTCGCACCGCCCGCGTACACCACGCTGGACCTGCGCGCGAGCTGGCAGGTCAGCAAGGCCACCAAGCTCAGTGCCGCGATCCACAACGTGACCGACCGCAAGTACTGGGAGTGGACCAACGTCGTCGGCGTGGCCGCCAACTCACCCGTTCTGGACGCCTACACCGCACCGGGCCGCAGCCTGTCGGTGGCGCTCGTCACCGACTTCTAGGAGCCCCCATGCCCGCAGCCGACCACCGCACCGACACCGCTGACGAGGAATACACCCTGCCCGGTGTGGAGGCTCTGCTCGCGGGCACCCTGGCGCTCATGACGGGCTATGCGCAAAGCGCACGCGAATGCCCGCACCGCCCGCTGATGGCGCGCAAGCTGGTCTCCAACCTGCTGTACCTCTCGGCGCACCCGCAGCTCTCCGTCCCCATGCAGACCATGCTGGCCAACCTGCGCACGCGCTGGCAGCTGGAGCTGGAGAACGCGGCCGACGCCCTGGTCGCCGAGACCGCGCCCACCCCCTTGTGGCACCCCGCGCCCGCCCGCGTGCCACTGGTTGAAGA
>Ga0247823_10002853_pt1 | contig 14186 bp, 10 predicted proteins | sample 13C_PalmiticAcid_2_FD_192426 | JGI IMG/M metagenome (GOLD analysis project Ga0247823, IMG submission 192426) | Soil microbial communities from agricultural site in Penn Yan, New York, United States - 13C_PalmiticAcid_Day30 | ecosystem: Environmental > Terrestrial > Soil > Agricultural land...
TGCCGGGGGTCCAGTCGGCCACGACGATGCCGATCAGGCCCTCGGCGGCGCCGATGCCACTGCCGAGGCCGAGCACGTCGAGCACCCTGGTCTTGCCGGGGTGGGTGAGCGCGGCGGCGTGGCCGGAGCGTTCGAGGGTGCGCCGGGCGGCCGCGACGGCCTGGGCGTCACCCGGGTCGCCGACGAGCAGCGTGAGCGCGACGTCGCGGCGCAGCTGGCCGTCCTGGGCGCGCCACAGGTGGGCGTTGGTCCGCTGGTCGACGCCGAACTGGGCGGTCAGCCGGTAGCGGCCGTCGCCGACGACGCCGCCGGGCACCAGGAAGCCGGTGCCGGGCATCGCGCCCGCCGCCGCTTCCGCACCCGTCAGATACTCGGTTCGCCTCGTGGTCACCCTGATCTCCGCACGCTGGTCGCCGCCGAGACTACGGGAAAGAGGCGAACTAACGGTGGCGGCGAACTCACCGTCGGCGCACGAGTCGGGCGATCCGGGTGGTCGCGGGCTTGAGCTCGGGCACCTTCAGCAGCACCAGCACGCCGACCGTGACAGACCCCGCGACCAGGCCTTGGACGACCAGGACGAGCCACGCGCGGCCCATCGACGCGACCGGCGCGGGCAGCAGCAGGCGGGTCAGCAGCCAGGCGGCGAGAATTCCCGCCACACCGGCCGCGACGCTCTTGGCGATGACCATGACGACCTTCTTGCTGTGCAGGTTGCCCAGCCGCACCCACAGCCACATCTGGCCGAGAACCGCGCCGACGACGAAGGTCAGCGAGTTGACGAGCATCACGCCGATGACCACCTGTGATGGTGACACGACGGCGCCGCACATGTAGAGCAGCGGGACCTTCACCGCGGTCATCACGATCATGATGAGCGTCGGGGTGCGCGCGTCCTTCATCGCGTAGAACACCCGGAGCTGGATCATCACCAGCGCGTAGGGCAGCAGGCCGAACGCCGAGAAGGCCAGTGCCGTGCCCAGCCGCTGCGCGTCTTCCAGGCTGGTCTCGCCTGCGAAGAAGAGGCCGACACCGATCGCCACGCCGCAGACGGTGAGCACGGCGCTGATCGGGATCAGCATGACCGCGGAGAGCCTGCTGCCGGTGGAGAGATCGTCGACCAATTTCGGGATGTCGTTGTCGGCAGCGGCCCGGCTCATCCTGGGCAGGATGGCGGTGAGCAGCGAGACGCCGATGACGCCGTAGGGCAGCTGGAACAGCAGCCAGGCGTTGCTGTAGATGCTGACGCCGCCCTCGTCGCCCTTGGTGAGGACGCGCTGGGTGATCACCATGCCGATCTGGCTGACCAGCACGTACCCGAGGATCCAGAGCGCGAGGCCGCCGAACTCGCGCAGCCGCTCGTCGAAGCCCCATGTCCACTTGAAGCGGAAGCCGATGCGCTTGAGCGCGGGGAACAGGATGACCGCCTGCACCACGATGCCCAGGGTGACGCCGATACCGAGGACCAGCAGCTTCGCGTCGCCCATGGACACCGGGTCGAGCGAGATCTTGCCGGGGACGATCGCGTAGACGACCAGGGTCGCCATCACGACCAGGTTGTTGACCACCGGCGCCCACGCGGTCGGCCCGAACACGTGGCGGGCCTGCAGGATCGCCGAGAGCAGGGCGAACAGGCCGTAGAACAGGATCTCCGGCAGCAGCAGGTAGGCGAAGGCGGTGGCCAGCTCCGGGTTGGCCTTGCCGGTCGAGTCGTCGATGTAGATCGAGGTGAACACCGGCGCGAGCGCTACCGCGACGACCGTGGCGATGGCGAGCCCGACCATCCCGACGGTGAGCAGGCGGTTGGTGTAGGTCTGGCCGCCGTCCGGGTCGTCGTGCGAGCGCACCAGCAGTGGCACCACGATGCTGGCCAGCACGCCGCCGAGCAGCAGCTCGAAGATGATGTTGGGCAGGGTGTTGGCGATGGTGAAGGAGTCCTGCACCACGTTGATGCCGACGATCCAGCCGAGCATCAGCTTCCAGCCGAAGCCGGTGATCCGGCTGACCATCGTGGCGATCGCCATCGACCCGGTCGCCTTGGCCAGCGACGGCACCGCCCGCTTCTGTGCGCCTTGCTCCACCGTCGCCGCCCTCGTTCCGTTCACGCCCTAGAGTTCGTCAGCCGCCGCCGCGGCCCGCCGCGAGCGGATCCGCCGGACCAGGCGCAAGCCGACCATCAGCACCAGCAGGCCCGCCGCTACGCCGGTGACGACGAGGGTGATGCTGCCGTAAGAGGTGGAGTTGAGCTTCACCCGGGAGGTCGCGCCCAGAACGGTGCCGTTCTCCGTGGTCAGCCAGACGTCGACGGTGAACCGGCCTGCCCGGCTGACCTCGACGGGCACGTAGTGGCTGCTCGGGTGCCTGGCCGGGATCCGCACGTAGATCGTCTGCTGCGGGCGCAGGCCGGGGGTGTCGCCCACGTTGATCTTGGCGCGGACGGTGACCGGCAGGCCGTTGGTGACGAACACCGGGATGGGGCTCTCCGAGGACGCCAGGGCCAGCGGGATGCCGGGGTCGCTGATGGTGACCCGGTCGAGCAGGTTCGTGAGCTGGTCGTTCACCGCGCCGACCGCGGCGGAGGCGCGGGCCGGGGTGGCGCGCCACGCCGTCGACGTCGCGCGGATCAGGCCGTTGGTGATCGGGGTGAGCAGCGCGGCCGGGTCGAGTCCGACGGTGTCGTCCTCGCTGAACACGTTCCCGATCAGCTCGCGCTGCACGCCGTTGATCCTGGCGACCTCGCTGGTGACCGACACCGGGATCTCCTCGGCGCTGTCCTGCGGCGAGTAGTCCAGGCCGCCCGCGACGCCGAGGGTGGGGCCGCCGACCAGGCTGTCCAGCGCCAGCGGCTTGGCGTAGCCGGTCTCGTAGAGCGTGTGCAGTGTCAGCAGGAAGATCCGCAGGTCGGCGACGGAGACCGACCAGCGCCGCGGTGGGGCGATGAGCACGGTCTGGCCGGGGGTCGACTGGAACGCGCCGCGGAAGACCAGCGTGGCCAGACCGTTCTGCACGGTCGCCGTGCGCACGCCGGACTCGACGGTCGCGCGCGGGGCGAGGGACGACTCGACCAGCGGGTCGTAGCCGACAGCACGCAGCGCGTCGGAGCCCAGGCTGTATGGGGAGACGCCGTCGGCCCGCTGCAGCCTGCCCGCGTCGGCCAGCACCGTGGTGCGGCGCGCGTTGGCCAGGTCGGCGAGGGTGCGCTGGTCGAGGGTGCCGCGCTCGGGCCACACGACACCGGGCAGCGGCTTGACGCCGAGGAGTCCCTCGAGGGTGTCCGCGGCCGACATCGCCACGGTCTGCAGTTCGACGGTGCCGGAACGGGACAGGGCGACCAGGTCGGCGTCGGCGTATGGCACCGCGATGACGCACTTGCCCTTGACCAGGTCCTTCAGGCGCGACAGCCACAGCCTGGCCGCCTCCTGGCCGGTGCCGGTGCCGGTGCCGCCGTCCGCGCCGCGCACCTGGTAGCCGTCGGCCATCGCCTTGGCCGTGGCGATCAGGTCGGGGTCGATGGCGAAGCAGAGCGACTTCAGCACGTTCATGTCGGCGTTCACCGCGGTCTCCGCCTCGCCGAGCAGGCCGAGCAGTCTGCCCCTGGACAGCGACTCGGCCAGCCCGTCCTCGGCGAAGACCGGTTGCCCGCCGTCGATCGGGATGTCGATGTGCCGGGGGTGGTCGTCGACCAGCGGCCACAGCAGGCCGATCTGGGACGGGTTCGCGGGCGGGGTGCCCGGGGCGCCGCCGGGAATCGAGATCACCGGCAGCAGCGCGCTGAGCACGCCGATGCGTTCCTCCTTGCCGTAGTCGGGCGTGCCTTGGAAGTTGACCGCCACCGGGTAGATGCCCGGCCGGTCGATCTTGAGCACACCCAGCGCCACGGTCAGGGAGAAGCTCGCGGTCTCACCGGAGCGCAGGTCGGCGGCCACATCCTGGAAGCCGGTCTTGATGGCCGACGGCTTGATCGCGGTGGTCTGCTGCGGCTGGTCGAGCGCGCCGCGCAGGGCGGGCTCGGTGGTCAGCAGTTCGCCGCGCTGCAGCTGCACGATGATCCGGTCGATCCGGCGGTCACCCGTGTTGGTGATCTTTCCGCTGACGGTGATCGTCTGTGTGGTCGTGTCGACCAGTCTGGGGGCGAGCTGGTCGAGGTCGATCCGGATGCGCTCGGAGGCCTGGGCGGACGCGGTGCCCAGCGGCGCACCGAGCACGACCAGCGCCGCGGCGAGCGTCGCCAGTACCGCGCGACGCGGACGAGTGATCAAGACAAGCTCTCCAGCCATCGGGTCAGCCTCGGCCGACTTCGTCTCGTTCGACCGGACCGGGTGAGAGTGGATACTCGGAGAGTAGTTGTCGTGCCTTTCGGACCAGACGGCGCTCGTCGGCATATGCGAGCCGCGTCTCCAACTCGTCGATGCCCACCCACGCCACCTCGGTGACCTCGACGTCCTCATCGGACAGTTCATAGGTGTGGGCGACCAGCAGGAAGTGGTGCACCGTCTTGTGGATCCGCTTGGCGCCGTCGGCGATGAACCAGTAGTCGATCGTGCCGAGCGGGCGCACGACCTCGCCGGCGATCCCGGTCTCCTCGGCGATCTCGCGCACCGCGGTCTGCTCCGGGGTCTCGCCCGGCTCGATGTGGCCCTTGGGCAGCGACCACAGCAGCCTGCCGCGCCGGTCGAGGCGGCCGATCAGGGCGACCCGGTCGGTGTCGGTGTCGATCACCAGCCCGCCTGCCGACGTCTCGTCGACGGTGGTCAGCTTCGGTCCGCGACGCCGGAACCGGCGCCCGGACCGGGCTCCTCGGGACCTGCCGGACGACGGGGGCATGCTCGCGATGGTAATGCGATTCGCGAATCGGGGGCGGGCCTCGGCTCAGGCCTGTGGATAAACCAGATACGCTCGTCCATCGTGTCCAAAACGTCGGCCGCCCAGAATGTGGTGGTGGAACTCCTGCGGGTGTCCCCCATCGCGGATGACCTCGCCGCCCGCTTCACCCGGGCGGGCCACCAGCTCTACCTCGTCGGCGGCCCGGTCCGCGACGCGATGCTGGGCAGGCTGGGCAACGACCTCGACTTCACCACCGACGCCCGGCCAGAGCAGATCATGAAGCTGGTCAGCGGGTGGGCGGACGCGATCTGGGACACCGGGATCGCCTTCGGCACCGTCGGCGCGGCCAAGTCCGGCACCCAGTGCGAGATCACCACGTTCCGGTCCGACGCCTACGACGGTGTCACCCGCAATCCCGAGGTGCGCTTCGGCGACTCGATCGAGGCCGACCTGGTGCGGCGCGACTTCACCGTCAACGCGATGGCCATCGACCTGGCGAACAAGCGGTTCATCGACCCGCACGACGGTATGAGCGCGCTGACCGCGCGCGTCCTGGACACCCCGGCCACCCCGGAGGAGTCCTTCTCCGACGACCCGCTGCGGATGATGCGGGCGGCCCGGTTCGTCAGCCAGCTCGGCTTCACCTGCGCGCCGCGGGTGCACGAGGCCCTGCGCTCGATGAGCGGCGATATCGCCAGGATCACCCCGGAGCGGGTGCAGGCGGAGCTGTCCAAGCTGCTGTGCGGCGCGTTCCCGCGCGAAGGCGTGAAGCTGCTCGTCGACAGTGGGCTGGCCGACCACATGCTGCCCGAGCTGCCCGCGATGAAGCTGGAGATCGACGAGCACCACCAGCACAAGGACGTCTACGAGCACTCGCTGGTCGTCCTCGACCAGGCGATCGAGCTTGAGGAGCAGGGCACCCCGCCTGATCTCGTGCTTCGCCTGGCCGCGCTGTTGCACGACATCGGCAAGCCCGACACCCGCAGGCACATCGACGGCGGCGGCGTGAGCTTCCACCACCACGAGGTGGTCGGCGCCAAGATGGTTCGCAAGCGTTTGCGCGCGCTGCGGTACTCCAAGGAGATCACCGAGGACGTCGCCAAGCTGGTGTTCCTGCACCTGCGGTTCCACGGCTACGGCACCGGCGAGTGGACCGACTCGGCCGTCCGCCGCTACGTCACCGACGCCGATGACCTGCTCCCCCGGCTGCACAAGCTCGTGCGCGCCGACTGCACCACCCGCAACCGGCGCAAGGCGAGCGCCCTGCAGCGCACCTACGACGGCCTCGAGGAGCGCATCGCCCGCATCGCCGCCGACGAGGACCTGGCCAGGGTCCGGCCCGACCTCGACGGCAACGAGATCATGCGGCTGCTCGGCCTGCCGCCGGGCCCGCTCGTGGGCAAGGCGTGGAAGTTCCTCAAGGAGCTGCGCCTCGACCGTGGACCGCTGGAGCACGACGACGCGGTCGCCGCGCTGCGCGAGTGGGCGGCCGAGCAGGGACTACCCGCGCCGGGTCAGCGCGATGAAGCCGACCAGGCCGACCAGGTAGCTGACCCCGGCGGCGACGACCAGGCCGGGTGAGGCCCCGTCCGGCGCGACCACCAGCGCCGCGAGGCTGATCGAGATGACCTGGGTCAGGTTGAACAAGGTGTCGTAGAGGGCGAACACCCGGCCGCGCACCTCGTCGCCGATGTCACGCTGCACCGCCGCGTCGACGCACAGCTTGACCAGTTGGCCCGCGAACGACGTCAGCAGCACCGCGGCCAGCGTGGTGATCAGCGTCATCGGCAGGCCGAGCCCGATCATCGACACGCAGCCCAGCCCCAGCGCGCACACCACCGACCGGCGCCTGCCGAAGCGCGCCACGATGCGCGGCGTGGTCAGCCCGGCGATGAGGATGCCGAGGCCGCCCATGCCCGCGACCTCGCCTAGCCCGCCCATCCCCGCGTCGAGTTTGAACCGGATGAGCAGCACGGTGAGCAGCAGCGCGATGCCGAACGCGGCCCGGTGCGCCAGCAGGCCGACGAACCCGGCGACCACGCTCGGCGTGCGCAGCGCGGCCCGGCCGCCGTCGAACAGGCCGCGCGCGATGGCGACCATGGTTTGCGGGGGCTCGTCGACCTCGTCAGGCCCGAGCGCACCCTTGGCGAAGCGCGCGGCGAACAGCGCGGCCACGGCCGAGCCGATGACGGCCGCCGCGGTGGTCAGGCCCGAGCCGAGGTCGTCGTCGCCGAAGAGCGCGCGCAGCCCGACCGCGCAGCCCGCGCCGAGCACCGCGATGACCGCGCCCAGCGTCGTGGCCAGCGCGTTCGCCTCGACCAGGTTGCGTGTCGGCACCACGTGCGGCAGCGACGCCGACAGCCCGGAGCCGACGAACCGGCTGATCCCGATCACCACCAGGGCCAGGGTGAACAGCGTCGTGCCGCTGGCACCGGCGATCACCGTGGCCGCCGAGACGAGGATGAGCAGGCCACGCAGCAGGTTGGCCACGACGAGCACCCGCCGCCGGTCCCAGCGGTCGAGCAGCGCGCCCGCGAACGGGCCGATCAGCGAGTACGGGAGCAGCAGCGCGGTGAATCCGGCGGCGATGGCCATCGGGTCGGCCTCGCGCTCGGGGTTGAACAGGACCGCGCCCGCGAGCCCGGCCTGGAAGAGCCCGTCGCCCCACTGGGCGGCGAAGCGGCTGTAGAGCAGCCTGCGGAACCCGCCGATGGCCAGCAGCTTGCGCAGACCGATCCGGAGGTGGTGGGCCTCATGGTCGGTTGGCAGGTTGGTGTCCGCGGACGTGCTCACGACCGCTGAGCCTACGACCCAGGCATAGCGTCCGAACGGGCACTGAGACATCGGCAGGCATCGGCTCGGTTTCGAATGGGCGGCCCCGCGAGGGGACCGCCCATCCACCGGCACCGGGTCGCCTCACGGCGGGTCGCGCGACGTGGCTCCAGCCGGGCGGTATTCCACGAAGGCGTTTCTAGTTGAGCCCGGGGGACACGCGGTGCCGACTCCATCTTCAACGACGTGCCCCCGAGTTGAGTTCCCCCCATCCGGGTGAGTCCATCCGGACTCCGGGTATACCGGCCCGTCCGTGTCCGCGCCCCGGATGGGATCATGTCGCGGTGTCGTCCGACGCCTCCGTCGAGCCAGGGACGTTGCTGGTCGCAGCCCCGAGCCTGCTCGACGCCAATTTCCGTCGCACGGTGGTCTACATCATCGACCACCGTGGTGAGGGCACGCTCGGAGTCGTGCTCAACCGCCCGAGCGACGTGCCGGTCGACGACGTGCTGCCGACCTGGGGTCCGCACGTCTCCGAGCCGAGTTCGGTCTTCGTCGGCGGCCCGGTGGAGCAGAAGACGGCCCTGTGCCTCGCGGCGATGCGCACCGGCGAGATCGTCGACGGCGTGTCCGGCCTGATCGGCGTGCGTGGCCCGGTCGCGCTGGTCGACCTCGACGCGGACCCGGACGTGCTGGTGCCCAAGTTCCGCGGCATGCGGGTCTTCGCGGGCTACGCGGGCTGGGATGTCGGCCAGCTCGCGGGCGAGATCGACCGCGGCGACTGGATCGTGGTCCCGGCTCTGCCCAACGACGTGCTCGCCCCCGCCGAGGAAGACCTCTGGGGTCGCGTCCTGCGCCGTCAGGGCATGCCGTTGGCCCTACTCGCGACGCATCCCGGGGACGTAAAGGGAAATTAGCGGATGGCCACGGTTGCCGACGACCCTGCCTTGACTGCAGGGGAGGCGGGCAGCCGCGTTGTCGGCAACGTGGTCAGGGGATCCATCGGCAACCTGATCGAGTGGTACGACTGGTACGCCTACGCGGCGTTCAGCATCTACTTCTCCGCCACGTTCTTCCCCGCGGGTGACGAGACCGCGCGGTGGTTCAACTCCGCGGCGATCTTCGCCGCGGGCTTTCTGATGCGCCCGCTGGGCGGCTGGCTGCTCGGCCGGTTCGCCGACCGGTACGGCCGCCGCACCGCGCTCACGCTGTCGGTGTCGTTGATGGCACTCGGGTCGCTGATGATCGCCGTGACGCCCGGCTACTCGACGATCGGCTTGGCCGCACCCGTTGTCCTAGTCCTGGCACGGCTGCTGCAAGGACTGTCGGTCGGCGGTGAGTACGCGACCTCGGCGACTTATCTGTCGGAGGTGGCGACGCCGGGCAAGCGCGGCTTCTACTCCAGCTTCCAGTACGTGACGCTCACCGCGGGCCAGTTGACCGCGCTAGGACTACAGATCGTCCTGCAGCAGTTCCTGAGCCACGAGCAGCTGATGTCGTGGGGCTGGCGGATCGCCTTCGGTGTCGGGGCGTTCGGCGCGGTCGCGGTGATGTACCTGCGGCGCGGCATGGACGAGTCGGCGAGTTTCGAGGCGGAGAAGGGCAACCAGTCGCGGGGAACGCTGCGCGCGCTGGCGAAGTACCCGAGGGAAATCCTGCTCGTGGTCGGCCTGACCCTCGGCGGCACGGTCGCGTTCTACACCTACACGACGTACCTGCAGAAGTTCATGGTCGGCACCAGCAAGATCGACGTGAAGACGGTGACCTGGATCAACTTCCTCGCGCTGCTGGTCTTCGTCGCGCTGCAGCCGGTCGCCGGGAAGCTGTCCGACCGGATCGGCCGCCGCCCGCTGCTTATGTGGTTCGGCGTCGCCGGGACAGTGCTAACGGTTCCGCTGCTTACCTTGCTGGCCAAGACTAAGAACCCGGTCTACGCCTTCGCGTTGATGACGATCGCGCTGCTGATCATCACGGGCTACACGTCCATCAACGCGATCGTGAAGGCAGAGCTGTTCCCGACCCGGATCCGCGCGCTCGGCGTCGGTCTCCCCTACGCGCTCACCGTGGCGATCTTCGGCGGGACGGCGGAGATGATCGCGCTCGGCCTCAAGCGGGCCGGGCGCGAGTCGCTCTTCTTCTGGTACGTGTCGGGGTGTGTGCTGGTCTCGCTGCTCGTCTACCTGTGGATGCGCGAGACGTCGAAGGACTCGGCACTGGAGTCATAAGGGCTAGGCCTTGCTGAGAACTCCGCACCCACCGGCACCGCACCGGCAGCCCGCGCAGCCCGCGGGGAGTTCCGGGGCGGGCTCGGGGACGGCGGTGGCGGCCCGGTGGCCGAGCACACCCGCGCTGAGGGTGATGGCGAACAGGCCGATGGTGGCGATCAGCACGACCATCAGCCCGCCTGAGGTGGTGTGCAAGGTCAGGCCCGCGACGCCGCCGAGCACGCCGACCGCGCCCGCCACCATCGTGGGCAGGCCCGCGACCTTGTTGCCGACGCGGAAGGCCTCGTCGCTGCGCATGGTCGCCCGGGTGCGGACCCCGCCGAAGCGGTTGCGCGGCAGCCGCTCGGTGAAGCCGAGGAATCCGACGGCCAGCAGCGGCAGACCGGCGACGAGGGGAAGCAGCGACACGAGGTTCACCCCACCGATGGTAGGAGGTGTCGCAGGTCGCACCCATACCCGGTCGACCTGGTGCGCTATCCTCGACCCATGAGGACGGCCCGCCTGCTCCTTAGTTGGCCGCGCTGACCGGACAAGGTCGGTAAGCGCGGCAACCCTCCATGCCCTTGGGCTGGGGGGTTTTCTCATTCCGGAGCAGGACGAAAGGAACCCCCGATGAGCGACGCCGAGACGATGCCCAGCCACCGCTACACCGCCGAACTGGCCGGGCGGATCGAGAAGCGCTGGCAGGACCACTGGGAGGAGCGTGGCACGTATCACGCGCCGAACCCGGTCGGTCCGCTCAAGGGCGACGTTCCCGCCGACAAGCTGTTCGTGCAGGACATGTTCCCGTACCCGTCGGGCGCGGGTCTGCACGTCGGGCACCCGCTGGGCTTCATCGGCACCGACGTCTTCGCCCGCTACCACCGGATGAACGGCCGCAACGTCCTGCACACGATGGGCTTCGACGCCTTCGGCCTGCCCGCCGAGCAGTACGCCGTGCAGACCGGTCAGCACCCGCGCAAGACCACCGAGGACAACATCCAGACCTACCTGCGGCAGATCCGCCGCCTGGGCCTGGGCCACGACGAGCGCCGCCGGATCTCCACCATCGACCCCGGCTACTACCGCTGGACGCAGTGGATCTTCCTGCAGATCTTCAACTCCTGGTTCGACGCCGACGCGGGCAAGGCCCGGCCGATCGCCGAGCTGGAGGCCCAGTTCGCCCAGGGCAAGCGCGCCACCCCCGACGGCCGCGGCTGGTGTGAGCTGACCCGCGCCGAGCAGTACGCGGTGCTGAACGAGTACCGGCTGGTCTACCTGTCCGACGCCCCGGTCAACTGGGTGCCGGGCCTGGGCACGGTCGTGGCCAACGAAGAGGTCACCGCCGACGGCCGCAGCGAGCGCGGCAACTTCCCCGTGTTCCGCAAGAACCTGCGCCAGTGGATGATGCGGATCACCGCCTACTCCGACCGCCTGATCGACGACCTGGACCGCCTGGACTGGCCGGAGAAGGTCAAGGCGATGCAGCGCAACTGGATCGGCCGGTCGCACGGCGCCAGGGTGAGCTTCCCGGTGGGCGAGCACAAGATCGAGGTCTTCACCACCCGCCCCGACACCCTGTTCGGCGCGACCTACATGGTGCTGGCCCCCGAGCACGCGCTGGTCGACGTGATCACCACCGCCGAGCACGTCGACGCGGTCGCCGAGTACCGGCGGGTCGCGGCGAACAAGTCCGACCTGGACCGCCAGGAGAACAAGGAGAAGACCGGCGTCTTCACCGGCGCGCACGCGGTCAACCCGGTCGACGGTCGGGACATCCCGGTCTACGTCGCCGACTACGTACTGATGGGCTACGGCACCGGCGCGATCATGGCCGTCCCCGGCCAGGACCAGCGCGACTGGGACTTCGCCACGAAGTTCGAGCTGCCGATCATCCGCACCGTCCAGCCGACCGACGGCTTCGACGGCGAGGCGTTCACCGGCGAGGGCCCGGCGATCAACAGCGGCTTCCTGGACGGCATGGAGATCGACGAGGCCAAGTCGACGATCATCGCCTGGCTGCAGGAGCACGGCCATGGCCGCGGCACCATCCAGTACAAGCTGCGCGACTGGCTGTTCTCACGCCAGCGCTACTGGGGCGAGCCGTTCCCGATCGTCTACGACGAGGACGGCCAGCCGATCGCGCTGCCCGAGTCGATGCTGCCCATCGAGCTGCCCGAGGTCGAGGACTACTCGCCCAAGACGTTCGACCCGATGGACGCCGACACCGAGCCCTCGCCGCCGCTGTCGCGCGCGAACGAGTGGGTCGAGGTCGAGCTGGACCTGGGCGAAGGCAAGAAGAAGTACCGCCGCGACACCAACACCATGCCCAACTGGGCGGGTTCGTGCTGGTACCAGCTGCGCTACGTCGACCCGACCGACAGCGACCGCTTCTGCGAGCCGGAGAACGAGCAGTACTGGCTGGGCCCGCAGAGCGACGGGGATCCGGGCGGCGTCGACCTGTACATCGGCGGCGTCGAGCACGCGGTGCTGCACCTGCTGTACTCGCGGTTCTGGCAGAAGGTCCTGTTCGACCTCGGCCACGTCAGCGGCGAGGAGCCGTACCGGCGGCTGTTCAACCAGGGCATGATCCAGGCGTACGCCTACGTCGATGAGCGCGGCGTCTACGTCGACGCGGCCAAGGTCGTCGAGCGCGGCGGCAAGTACTTCTTCGATGACCAAGAGGTCAAGCAGGAGTACGGGAAGATGGGCAAGAGCCTGCGCAACGTGGTCACGCCAGACGAGATGTGCGAGACCTACGGCGCCGACACCTTCCGGCTGTACGAGATGTCGATGGGCCCGATGGACGTGTCGCGCCCGTGGGCGACCAAGGACGTCATCGGCGCGCAGCGCTTCCTGCAGCGGCTGTGGCGCAGCGTGGTCGACGAGGAGACCGGCGAGGTCCGCGTCAGCGACGTCGAGCCCGACGAGGAGACGCTGCGCGCGCTGCACAAGGCGATCGCGGGCGTGCACGAGGACTACGCGAACCTGCGCTACAACACCGCGGGCGCCAAGCTGATCGAGCTGAACAACCACATCACCAAGAAGTTCGCCGACGGCGCCCCCCGCATGGTGGCCGAGGCGATGACGCAGCTGCTGGCGCCGCTGTGCCCGCACATCGCCGAGGAGCTGTGGGCGAAGCTGGGTCACACCGAGTCGTTGGCCCACGGTCCGTTCCCGACCGCCGATGAGCGCTATCTGGTCGAGGACACCGTGGAGTACCCGATCCAGGTCAACGGCAAGGTCCGCGGCCGGGTGACCGTGGCGGCCGACGCCGACCAGGAGACGGTGAAGGCGGCCGCGCTGGCCGAGGAGAAGGTCGCCGCCGCGATCGACGGCGCCACCCCGCGCAAGGTCATCGTCGTCCCGGGCCGACTGGTCAACATCGTTCTCTGAGGTCTAGACGGGGCCGAACTCGTCGACGAGGTCCAGCAGCATGGCCTCGAAGACGGGTTCGGCGTCGCGGACCGGGAACGGGAACTGGCCGAACACCTCCAGCGCCACCTGTCCGTAGAGCCGCGCCCAGAACTGGAGCATCGCGTACGCGGTCTCCAGTGAGATCGATACGCCGAGCTCGCCGATCGAGCCGAGGAACGCGACCAGGTCGGCGCGGATCGCGGCGGGGATCTTCTGCTGTTGCGGCGTCTCGACCGCGCCGGGCATCAGGACCCGGCCGACGACGCCGAGGAAGACGCCCGCGAGTCGACCAGTGACTCGTTCGCGGGCGGGCGTGGCGAAGACCAGCACGAACTCCTGCGGGTGGGCCAGCGCCCATCGGCGGAACACCCGGCACACCGAGAGCACTTGGGCGCGCGCGTCGTCTTCCGGCAGGGCCTGGCTGAGCTCGGCCGCCAGATCGGCGCAGACGTCGGCGCGGAGCTGTTCGAGCAGGTCCGAATGCGACGAGTAGTAGCGGTACAGCGCGGGCGCCGTCACGCCGAGTTCGCGGGCGATGGCCCGCAGCGAGACCGCGCGCGGACCGTCGCGCACCAGCAGCTCGCGCGCCGTGCGGCGGATCTCTCTGTCGGTGTCCGCGCGGGCGAGTTCCCGGCGGGTAGCCTGCGTCATCCGGTCTCCAGGCCTTGGTCAGCAGCCATCAGCGGACTGTAGCTCTCCGGGGGGACAGAATGCTCGCAGCGTGGGGCGCGGCGGTGTACCGCGGCCGGTGGGCAGTGCTCGCCGTGACACTGGCGGCCGCGCTCGGCGCGGGGATCTGGGGTCTCGGTGTCTTCGCGAAGCTCAGTCAGGGCGGGTTCGACGACCCGGCGAGCGAGTCGGTCCAGGTCAAGGACACCGTCACCGGGCGGTTCGGGCAGCGGGCGCCGGACGTCGTGGTCATCTACACCGCGCGCGGATCGATCGACGATCCGGATTTCGCCCGGCGGGTGA
>Ga0247823_10002854_pt1 | contig 14184 bp, 17 predicted proteins | sample 13C_PalmiticAcid_2_FD_192426 | JGI IMG/M metagenome (GOLD analysis project Ga0247823, IMG submission 192426) | Soil microbial communities from agricultural site in Penn Yan, New York, United States - 13C_PalmiticAcid_Day30 | ecosystem: Environmental > Terrestrial > Soil > Agricultural land...
GCCCCATATGGATGCGCCCCGACGGATAGGGAAACATCTCGAGCACGTAAGATTTGGGCTTGGGCGAATTATCGTCTGCGGCGAAGGTGCCGCGTTCTTCCCACAGCTTCTGCCACGCAGAATCGGCCTTCAGCGCGTTGAACCGCGACACATTCATTCCTTCATTTTTCGGAGCGGCGGGCCTTCCCGCCTGCCCTTAATTCTCGACGATCGCCGCGCGGCGCAGGTCGCGGGCGCGGGTCAGGATGATGTCCTCGAGCTTCTGCACCGTCGAAGCCTCAACCGGCGAATCGACCCACTGGCCGTTGCGGTTGACCTGACGCTGCGCGCTCACGCGAAGCGCATCGGCGCGCAGATCCTGATCGAGGATCGCGACCGTAAGCTTGGTCCGCTCGGTCTGGAGGTTCGGATTCACATACCAGTCGGTGACAATCACGCCGCCGTTCGAATCGGTCTGCATGATCGGTGCGAACGAAACGGTGTCGAGCGCGGCGCGCCACAGATAGGCGTTGACGCCGATGGTGGTGACCTTCGACGCAGCGAGGTCCGCGCGGGGGCGATCCTTGCCACCGCCGCATGCGGCGAGCGGAGCCGTCAGGCTCAGGGCAACGCTGCCCAGGATCGCGGTGCGCAACAGGCGGTTCATCGGCATCTTCCTATGGGAAACTCTAAGGGTGGCGAGCATCTATAGATCGTCATGCGCCCGCCGCAAGCGCAAGCCGCTCTGAGCGCCCCGGCACGCCCTCCTGTGCGTCTTGTGCAACACCTGTGGGGAAAAGCGATTCCGGCGGTGGTACATTGCGGCGGAATCATGGTAGGCGCTGAGTCACGGTAGGGGATCAAATGAGCGTTCGGCGACTCATGACTGGCATAGGGATCGGCGCGCTGGGCGCAGCCGGCCTTGTCGTCGCGCCCGCACTTCTTGCCCAGACCGCGTCGCAACAGCGAATCACCACCCCCAAGCGTGCGCCCTCGATTGCCAGCATGGGAACCTTTACGCCCGCCGCCGCGGATCCGAAGCTTGCTGCCGTTCTGGCGCGCAGCGGCCTTGGCGGCAGCGGCTTCCGGTTCACGCCGGCCGATTCGCCGCGCTCGATCAGCCGCAGCGTCACCGTTGCGGTACGCGCCCGCACTGCCCGCCCTGCGGCTGCAGTGGCGGATCGCGGTGCTGCAGCGCCTGCCGCCGTCACGCTTCAGCCGATCGCCTATAATCTTGGCGTTTCGGTGGGCTGGAAGCGCTTCGCCGTCTCGGGTGACCTCTCCAAACTCGACCTGGCCGGGCAGCCGGGCAGCCGCGAGGCGGTCGATCTGGGGGTCAGCTACACCGGAAAGCGTGCGTCTGGCCGGATCAAGGCCGGGGCAGAGCGTCCGCTTGACGGCGTGCCGCGCCTGATCGCCGCTGATCCCAGCTATTCGATCGATGTCGGCGGTTCCTATTCGCTGACCCGCAACCTCGATCTCACTGCGGGCGTGCGGTACAAGTCCGAAGAGAATCGCCTGCCGCAGCTGACCGACAATCGTCGCGACAGCCAGGCAGTCTATGTCGGTACCGCGATCCGCTTCTGATCCGGCGCCCAGGCGTCGATTCCAGCCCAGCCATAAACGCCCAGCGGCCTGAGCGCGCGCCAGCGACGCTCGTCCATGCCGCCGAGCGCGACCACGAAAGCGTCGAGTCCGCGAATCAGCAGCCCGAGTCGCATGGGACCGAGCGCGAGCGCGCCCGGATGCGAGCGAGTCGGGTGGACGGGCGAGACGAACAACAGCCGCGCGCCGTTGCGAATCGCCGTGATCGCCTCACGCCGCGAATGGACCGGGGCGGTCAGCGCGCCGCGATGGCGGCCATGGCTGGATGCGTGTCCCAGCCGGTGCTGCCCCGCGACGATCAACGTCAGTCCCCGACGCCGGGCAATGCGACGAACCTTTGCGAACAATGCCCTGCGTTCGGCGATCGGCAATTCATAGTGCCGAAGGATCACGCCGGAGCCCTTTGGAAGCGTCGCGAGCGTGTCCCATAATGCATCGCCCAACCGCGGATCGGTCATCAGCCAGCGCCGGGGAAAATCCCTGGCATGGGAGGGGTGGCGGTGCGGCATCGCCCCTCCTATAGCCGCGCGCATGGCATCCGACACCGCTACAACGCGCCTTTCCGCCATCCGTGACCGTATCGCCCGCGCTGCCAGCATTGCGCGCCGCGATCCCGCGGAGGTTACACTCGTCGCCATCTCCAAGATGCACGAGGCCGATGCGATCCGTCCGCTGATTACAGCGGGCCAGCGCGTGTTCGGGGAGAATCGTGTGCAGGAAGCGGCGGGCAAATGGCCCGCGCTGCGCGAGGAGACGCCGGGGATCGCTCTTCACCTGGTCGGCCAGCTCCAGTCGAACAAGGCGGAGGAGGCGGTGGCGCTGTTCGACGCCATCCATTCGGTCGATCGCCTGTCGCTCGTCACCGCGCTCGCCCGCGCGATGGACAAGGCGGATCGCCGCCCGCCCTGCTTCATTCAGGTCAATATCGGCGACGAAGCCCAGAAGGGCGGTTGCGCCGTCACCGATCTCCCCGGGCTGCTCGCCGAGGCGCGCGCCGCGGCGCTTCCGGTCGGCGGGCTGATGGCTGTCCCGCCGCTCGGCGTCGATGCCGCGCCCTATTTTGCGCTGCTGGCCAAGCTGGCCCGCGACCATGACGTCACCGGGCTCAGCATCGGCATGTCCGACGATTTCGAGACTGCAGTCACCCTTGGCGCCACGCATGTCCGCGTCGGCACCGCCCTGTTCGGAGCACGTGCATGAGCCTTCCCATCCGCTTCGACGCGATCATCTTCGATTTCGACGGGGTGCTGCTCGAGAGTGAATATGCCGGCAACAAGCAGGTTGCGGAATATCTGACGGGGATCGGCCATCCGACCACGCCTGAAGAATCGATGGCCAATTTCATGGGGTTCTCCGGGCGCGAGTTCCTCGATGCGGTAGAGCGCTGGATCGGCCGTCCGCTGCCCGCCGATTTCTACGACGCGCGCGCAATCGAGGATCAGCGGGCGCTGGAGGAAGGGATCGAGGCCGTGGTCGGTGCGGTGACGTTCATCCGCTCGCTTCCCGATTCGCTTCCGCGCGCGATTGCCTCTTCGAGCATGACGCCGTGGATCGCGGGGCATCTCGATCATCTCGGCGTCCGCGATGCCTTCGGGGACAAGATCTTCAGCGGCCGCGAGCATGTGACGCGGGGCAAGCCGGCGCCGGACATCTATCTTCATGCGGCGCAGGCGCTGGGCGTCGATATCGCGCGCTGCGTGATCCTCGAAGATTCGCCGGTGGGCGCGACAGGGGCGGTCGCTTCAGGGGCGCATGTCATCGGACTGTGCGCGGGCAGCCATTGCGGTGACGGGCATGACGAGCGTCTGCGCGCAGTCGGTGTCCACGATATCGCGCACGACTTCGGCGAAGTCGCTCGCCTGATGGCCTAACCGCCCCGGCTCAGTATGAAGGTGCGCAGTGCGATCGCGTCCTCGAGCGCGTTGTGCGGCACCGCGCTTCTCGCTGCGGCGTCGAAGCCGGGCGCGTCGCATAGCTCGAACGTGACGCGTGCAATCGGATGGCGGTATCCCGGCCGCGCGATCAGCGCCATCGCGGCATGGGCGATGTCCTCGGGCCAGTCGGCGATCACCACCGGATGCGGGTCGTTCGCCAGATAGGTGGCGAGCGATTGCCCAAGCACCTCGCGCGTCACCGGTTCGATGTTCAGCACCGGCAGCACATGCCCGGCGACCCATGGCGTCGGCTCCGGACAGTCGAGCGCAGCGTAGAAAGGGGGGCTGCCGTCTTCGGGCGCCAGCGCAAGTGCAATCAGCGCGCCGCCGAACCCGTTGAACTCGGCGTCGAGATAATAGCGCACTAAAGCTGATGCCCGGTGCGGTCGCGCTTGGTGGCGAGATAGCGTTCGTTGTGCGGGTTGGGCGGCAGGCTGTGCGGTACCCGCTCGGCGACGGCGATTCCGGCGGCTTCGAGTCCCGCGACCTTCTCGGGATTATTGGTCAGCAGCCGCACCCGGTCTTGTCCCAGCAGCCTGAGCATCCGGCCGGCGACGCCAAAGTCGCGCGAGTCGACCGCGAAGCCCAGCCGGGTGTTGGCATCGACTGTGTCGAACCCCTGATCCTGCAGCGCATAGGCGCGTAGTTTGTTGATCAGGCCGATCCCGCGCCCCTCCTGCCGCAGATAGAGCAACACGCCCCAACCGCTGTCGGCGATGGCGTGGATCGCCGCGTGGAGCTGAGGCCCGCAATCGCATTTGAGGCTGCCGAGCACGTCACCAGTCAGGCATTCGCTGTGCAGCCGCACCAGCGGCGGGCTGCCGTTGGGCTGGCCGATCAGCAGCGCGACATGCTCGTCGGGCGCTTCGGGGGTGCGGAAGGCGACGATCTCGGTGTCCTCGGCGCCCGCGACCGGCAGCCGCGCGCGCGTGACGATCCGCAATCGCACCGGGTCCTCATGCGCGTCGATATCGGCGGGGGTTATGGCGTCGCCACCTGCCGTTTCTCGGATGAAGAACGCGGGCACCAGCCCGGCGATCCGCGCCAGCCGCAGCGCCGCGGCGGCGGCATCGGCCAGGGGCACCGGAATCGCGCGGAACGGACCCTTGAGCGGGGTTGCGAGGTCGAGTTGCGGGTCGGCCAGTGCCACAGCGCCATCGAAGTCGAGCCATGGCGCGCGCTGGACGAGCACCGGCGCGTCGGGAACGGCGGCGTCGCGCTGGTTGGCGAGCTTGAGCGTCGCTGCGCGTCCGGCAGAGATCAGCACCGGCGCCGTCGAATCGGGATCGAACCCGGCCAGACGCGCCGCGTCGCCGGTCTCGATCGCCAGCAGCGCGAGCGTGCCGGCTTCACCCCGAATCGCGATCGGCCAGCCGCGGCGCAGGGCGTCGATGGCCTGAGCGACGGCGCGGCTGTTCAAAAGTCGAACTCGGTGACGATCGGCACATGGTCCGACGGCTTGAGCCAACTGCGGCACGGCTCGCACACGCGATGCGCGGTCGCCTTTGCCGCGACGTCCCTGCTCGCCCACATATGATCGAGCCGGCGCCCACGGTCGGACGCGGCCCAGTCCTTCGCGCGATAGCTCCACCAGGTGAAGCAGCGCCCGGGCGCGGGGATGAAGTGGCGGCCGAGATCGACCCAGTCGTTCGCCGCCTGCAGCCGTCCCAGCGCCTCGACCTCGATCGGGGTATGGCTGACGACATCGAGCAGTTGCTTGTGGCTCCACACGTCGGATTCGAGCGGGGCGATGTTGAAGTCGCCGGTCACGATCACGGGAAGATCGCCCAGCCCCTCGGACCAGCGCGTCATCCGTTCGATGAAATCGAGCTTCTGGCCGAATTTGGGGTTCACCTCGCGATCGGGAACGTCGCCGCCGGCGGGAACATAGACATTCTCAAGCCGCACGCCGTTGGGCAGCCGCACGCCGACATGCCGCGCTTCGCCATTTGCCTGCCAGTCGAACCGGTCGTCTTCGATCAGCGGCACGCGACTGACGATCGCAACGCCGTGATGCATCCGCTGGCCGTGGATGATGATGTGGTCATAACCCAGCGCGCGCAGCGGCGCGTGCGGGAAGTCTTCGTCTACCACCTTGGTTTCCTGCAGGCACAGGATATCGGGCGCCTCCTCGCGGAGGAATTTCTCGACGATCTCCATACGGAAGCGGACGGAGTTGATGTTCCAGGACGCGATCTTCATGCGACCGGGGATGTAGTCGGGGAAACTGCGCTGCGCCAGAGTTCCTGATGATTGCAGGCCGGTACCCCAGCGCCGAAAGGCGCTGGTCCAAAACGCGAAAGGCCCCCGCTCCGGGGGCATGGAGCGAGGGCCGACCTGGCGTTCGTCACGCAGGCGGGACGGGACAGCTTCGGGCAACAGGGGGAAAAATCCCGAAAGCCCCGTCCGCACTATGAGTGTTAGCGTTATGAAGCTGTCGCCAACATGAATGGCGGAGTCCGGTTGGGGTTCAGCGGCGTCCGCCGGTCTTCCGCGGGTCGTTCCAGCGGAACGCTCCGTCGCTGACGGGTGCGTTGAATTGCTGGTTGGACAGGCGGACGGTGGTGCGGTTGTTCTGCGAATCGAGCGCGACCCAGCCTTGCAGCATCAGCCCGCCCGGCGCCGACGCATTGCGCGCGAACACCATCGTCAGCCGGCCATATTCGGGCCGTTTGGGATCATGGGCCTCGATGCTGACGACGTCCGGGCTCGCGGTCGGCACCACCTTGGCGTAGCGTGAAATGTCCTGATCGGGGTTCAGCAGCACGCCGAGCGGCGAATTCTTGACCGGCCAGCGCGACACCTGCTTCACCGAATAGTCGATGAACCACAGCGAACTGCCGTCACCGACGATCAGAAGCGGTACGCCCTTCTCATATTGGAAGCGGATCTTGCCCGGCTTCTTCAGCGTGAGCGTGCCGTTGAGCGTTTTGCCCGCGCGATCGGTCTGCGCGAACGCCGCGGTCATGGTCTGCGCGCCGCGCAGATGCTGTTGCACCTGGGCGAGCGTCCCTTGCTGCTGCGCAGTCGCGGGAAGCGCGAGTGGAAGGGCGACGGCGGCCAGAACCGCCAGCGGTCGGATGCTCATGGATGTGCCAAACATGCCGATGCCCTGCCGGTTCCGGGTTTAATTTGCGCTGAACGCGTACGGCCCCGGCCTGCTGCCCATCCCGATGGGCAGCAGGCCGGGATCGCAATCGGATCAGGCTTCGCTGCGCGCCGTGACGATCTTGCCGGGGTTGCGCGGCGGCTCGCCCTTGGGAAGCGCGTCGACATTCTCCATGCCTTCGGTCACTTCGCCCCACACGGTGTACTGGCCGTCGAGGAAGGTTGCATCGTCGAGGCAGATGAAGAACTGCGAGTTGGCGCTGTTGGGATCGTTGGTGCGCGCCATCGAGCAGACGCCGCGAGCGTGCGGCTCGCGGCTGAATTCGGCGGGAAGGTTCGGCTCCTTGGAACCGCTCATGCCGGTGCCGGTGGGATCGCCGCCCTGCGCCATGAATCCGTCGATCACGCGGTGGAACACCACGCCGTCATAGAAACCGCTGTCGGCGAGCTTGGCGATCCGTTCGACATGCTTGGGCGCGAGGTCGGGGCGCAGCTTGATGTGCACCTCACCGGTGTCGAGCGTCATTACGAGGCGGGTGGGAAGATCGGCCATTTGAAACACAACTCCAGAAAATGACGTGTCGCGCGTCAACTAGGCATGTGTGCGCCCGGTTGCAAACCGGTGTAGAGGAGCGGACTGGCGCGGTCATGCGTCGGGAGCGGGTTTCCAAACCGTCACCGCCCCGGATTGGCAGCACGATTCGACCGCGTTAGAGGGGGCGCAGGCGCGAAGCAGGGGAAGGCTCGATGACCGACGAGACCGAGACCACCGCGCCCGATTCCGCGCCCCGCGACTCGCACGAGCATCTCAGCCACGATTTCGTCCGGACCGTGCTCGATCTGGTCGAGGCCGGCGAAGTCGAAGCCGTTCGCGAGAAGGTCGAGCCGCTCCATCCCGCCGATATCGCCGATCTGGTCGAGCTGACCCCGGCCGAGCAGCGCCAGTCACTCGCCGCCGCGATCGTGGGGCTGATCGACGGCGATGTGCTCGCCGAGATGAACGACTGGGTGCGCGACGAGCTGATCGACGCGCTCGACCCGCACGAGGTCGCCGACATCGCCGCCGAGCTCGATACCGACGACGCCGTCGCGATCATCGAGGACATGGAGGAAGAGGATCAGCGCGCGGTGCTGCGCGCCCTCGACCCCGACGATCGCGCCGCGATCGAGGAAGCGCTGTCCTATCCCGAGGAATCCGCCGGCCGCCTGATGCAGCGCGAGCTGATCGCGGTGCCCGAGCATTGGAGCGTCGGCGACGTGCTCGATTACCTGCGCGGCGAAGAGGAGCTGGCGACCGACTTCTGGGAAATCTTCATCGTCGATCCCGGGCACAAGCCGGTCGGCACCTGCGCGCTGTCCTGGATCCTGCGGACCCCACGTTCGGTGGCGATGGGTGACGTCATGAAACGCGAGCAGACGCTGATCCCCGTCGGGATGGATCAGGAAGAGGTCGCGCTGATCTTCCAGAAATACGCGCTGATCTCTGCGGCCGTGGTCGATGACAGCGGGCGGCTGGTCGGCATGATCACGGTCGACGATGTCGTCCACATCATCTCCGAGGAAGCGGGCGAGGATGCATTGCTGCTGTCGGGCGCAGGCGAAGGCGACATCAACGAGCCCGTGGTCGATACCTATCGGATGCGCGTCCGCTGGCTGGTCGCCAATCTCGGCACTGCGATGGTCGCTGCGACGATCATCGGGATGTTCGAGGGCACGATCGCCAAAATGGTGACGCTCGCCGCGCTGATGCCGATCGTCGCGGGGGTCGGCGGCAATGCCGGCACCCAGACGATGGCGGTGACGGTGCGTGCGCTCGCCACCAATCAGCTCACCCAGTCCAATACCTTGCGGGCGATCCGGCGCGAGATTCAGGTGGCGTTCCTGAATGGCGTCACGATCGCGGCGGTGCTGGGCAGCGGCGTTGGCCTCGTCTTCCAGAACGCGCTGCTCGGCGGGGTGATCGCCACGGCGATGCTTGCCAACATCGTCATCGCGGGAGCCGCGGGGGTGCTGGTACCGCTTACCCTCGCGCGATTCCGCGCAGATCCCGCGGTCGCATCATCTGTGTTCGTGACCATGACCACCGATTCGATGGGCTTCCTCGTCTTTCTCGGCCTTGCCAGTGCGAGCGGCCTTACCGGATAGGTTGAACCCGCCGCGCTTTGTGCCCAGATGGCACGCGTGCCGCTTCATCTCACCAAGGTCGCCTTTGGCTGCGACAGCGTCGACTATCTGCGCGAACGCCTTGCCCTGCGCGCCGCGCACGGCCCGACGGCGTTTCTGACGACGCGCTATATGCCCAAACGGCATGAGGAGATCGCTTCGGAAGGAGCAGAGGGCGGGTCGCTGTTCTGGATCATCAAGCACCAGCTGGTCGGGCGTTCGCCGATCCTGCGCTTTGGCGAGGCTGAAGGTGGCCGCGTCGCAATCCATCTCGCGCCCGAGCTGATCCTGGTCCAGCCGCGTCCCAAGCGTGCGCATCAGGGCTGGCGCTATCTTGAGGGCAGCGACGCCCCGTCCGACCTTGGCACCGGCGATATGGCATCACTCCCGGCCGATCTCGCCGGGAAGCTGGCCGAGCTGGGGATCGTCTAGCGCGCCAGTGCGGGAAAGGCCGCGCGCAACGCCGCGACCTTGGGCTTGTCCCAGCGCACGATGTACGGATGGTTGGGGTTGCGCCGGGCGAAATCCTGATGCGCGGCCTCGGCGAGGTGAAATTCGCCCTGCTCGATCGTGGTGACGATCGGCCTGCCATAGAGGCCTGCCCTGCCGAGCTGATCGATATAGGCCCGCGCCACGCGCGCCTGTCCCGGATTCTGCGGGAAGATCGCTGAACGATAGCTGGGGCCGGTGTCCGGCCCTTGCCGGTTGAGCTGAGTCGGATCGTGTGCGACCGCGAAATAGATGCGCAGCAGCGTCGCATAGCTCACCTGCCGCGGATCGTAGACGATGCGTACCGCCTCGGCATGGCCGGTGCGTTCGGTCGAGACCTGCTGGTAGGTTGCGGTTGCGCTGGTGCCGCCGGCATAGCCGCTGGTGACGGCGCGGACGCCCTTCACCTGTTCGAACACCGCTTCGACGCCCCAGAAACAGCCGCCGGCAAGCACGGCGACCTGATCGCCGGGGGCGGGTGCGACATCGGTGGTTGAGGCAGGAATCGCCACCGCCTTTTCGGCCCTGGCGGGGGTGACCGGCGGGATCAGGCCCGCAGCCGACATGAAGCCGAGGCTCGCCAGCCCTGCAAGTGCGAGGGCGGCGATACGCATCAGAAGAACGGGGCGGCGGTAACTCGCTCGATATTCAACGCGACCATTCCGATCGCGCCGAGCGAGAATCCGGCCAGAAAGCGCCGCAGAAACTGCGACTTCAGAACCGTAAGCATACATTGCCCTTTGTCTTGGCTGGGGCGAAGATGGGGTCGCCGCCCGTAATTCCAAGAGGGGGTTTTACTGCGCCACGATGAACGACCGCTGGCTGCGGCGTTCATCGTTTCGTTCAGGAAAGCTCAGCGCAGCGCGGCGCAGGCTTCCTGGATGCGGCCGCAGGCCTCGGTCAGCACGTCCTCGCTGGTGGCATAGCTGATGCGCAGCGCGGGCGAGAAGCCGAACGCTCCACCATGCACGGCAGCGACCTTGGCGTCGTCGAGCAGATAGCCCACCATCGTCTCGTCGGTGTCGATGACGCGGCCCTTGGGCGTGGTCTTGCCGATCAGCTGGCTGAACTCAGGATAGACGTAGAAGGCGCCTTCGGGCCGCGGGCAGTTCATGCCGTTGATCTGGTTCAGCATCGACACGACGAGGTCGCGGCGCGTCTGGAAGGCAGCGGCACGGTCCTTGAGGAACGACTGATCACCGTTGAGCGCGACGACGGATGCGGCCTGGCTGATGCTGCACGGGTTCGACGTCGACTGCGACTGGAGCTTGCCCATCGCCTTGATCAGCCATTGCGGGCCAGCGCCGAAACCGATGCGCCAGCCGGTCATGGAATAGGCTTTGGACATGCCGTTGGCGGTCAGCGTGCGGTCGTACAGCGACGGACAGACCTGCGCGATGGTCGCGAATTCGAAGCCGTCGTACAGGATATGCTCGTACATATCGTCGGCATAGATCAGCACATGCGGGTGCCGCTCGAGCACCTCGCCCAGCGCGCGCAGCTCGGCGGCGCTGTACGCGGCGCCGGTCGGGTTCGACGGCGAATTGAGCACGACCCATTTGGTCTTCGCGGTGATCGCCGCCTCGAGCTGCTCGGGCCGGATCTTGTAGTTCTGGTCGGCGCCTGCGGAGACGAACACCGGCTTGCCGCCCGCGAACTCGACCACGTCGGGATAGCTCACCCAATAGGGCGCCGGGATGACGACCTCGTCGCCCGCGTCGATCGTTGCGCAAAAGGCGTTGAACAGCGTGTGCTTGCCGCCTGAGTTCACGCTGATCTGGTTCTCGGCATAGGTCAGGCCGTTGTCGCGCGCGAACTTGCCGACGATCGCGGCCTTGAGCTCCGGCGTGCCATCGACATTGGTGTATTTGGTGATGCCCTTGCGGATCGCCTCGATCGCGGCTTCCTTGACGAAATCGGGCGTGTCGAAGTCGGGCTCGCCCGCGCCCAGGCCAATCACGTCGATACCCTGCCGTTTCAGCTCGAACACGCGGCTCGTCATCGCGAGCGTGGCGGAAGGCTGGATACGATTGAGCGCGGCGGAGGTCTGCATGGGCGGTCGCCTGACTGGAGTAGAGAAACGCGCGCCCTATAGGTCCGCCGGTGCCTCCTCCGCAACCGTAACCGCGGCAACCAGTCCACGCAGGGCATTGCCGATGAAGAAACCGCCGTTCAGATCGTCCGGCGTCAGCTCGCCCTCAACTGCACGGCCGCTCTCGATCAGCTCTGCACGCAGCACGCCAGGGAGTCCGCCGCGGCTGAGCGGCGGGGTCACCAGCATGCCGTCGCCGCGGCGCACGAAGATCGAGGTGAAGCTGCCTTCGGTCAGATAGCCGTTGGCATCGACATAGAGGGTCTCGAACGCGTCCGGATGGCGCGTGTAGATGCTGCGGTCGGTCGTTTTGTGCGTCAGGCGGAAGTCGTGCGGCGCGACTTGTCGCGGGAGAATCGCGACCTTCACCGGATACTCAGGGGCCGGTGGCATCGGCGCAGTGCCGATCGCAACATTGCCGGTTCGCGACAGCAGCAGCCGCACCCGCGCCGGGCCGCGCAGCCGGAAGGTTGCTGCCTGCAGCTCGTTGCGCGCGGCGTGGCGGTCGAACGCGAAGCCCAGCGCCTCTGCGCTCGCCTTGAGGCGCGCCAGATGCCGTTCGAGCAGCGGGATCCCCTCCGCCGGGTCGAAGGCCATCGTCTCGATCAGGTCCAAGCCCGTTTGCCCCCTCGTCAGGAACGCGCCCTTGGCCAGGCATTCGTCCCACTCTTCCCCCGCGCGCGAGTCCGCGACCACGCCCGACCCCAGACCGATGCTCGCGGTTTCGCTGGCGCGAGGCAAGTACAGCGTACGGATCGCAACGTTGAATGCGGCGTCGCCATTTGGATCAATGCGGCCGATCGATCCGGTATAGGGACCCCGCGCATGGGGTTCGACCGCGCCGATCACCTCCATCGCGCGGATCTTGGGCGCGCCGGTAATCGAACCGCAGGGGAAGGTCGCGGCGAGCACATCGCCGATGCCGGTTCCGTCGGCGAGCCTTGCTGACACGGTCGAGACCATCGTGTGCAGTGTCGGATAGGTCTCGACCTTGAACAACTCGGGCACCTTGACGCTGCCCGGCGCGGCGATGCGCGTCAGATCGTTGCGCATCAGATCGACGATCATCAGATTCTCGGCGCGCTGCTTGGGGTCGATCGCCAGCGTCGCCCTGGCGGCCTGGTCCGCCTCGGGCGTCGCGCCACGGGGCGTGGTCCCTTTCATGGGCCGCGCGATCAGCTCGCCATCGCGCAACGCGAAAAACAATTCGGGCGAAAAGGACAGCAGCCAGTCCTCGCCTGTCCACACGATTCCGCCATAGCCTGCCGCTGCGCGCGTCCGGATCGCGGCATAGGCCGCCAGCGGGTCGCCAAGCACCTGCACCGAAGCACGAAAGCTGAGGTTCGCCTGATAGATGTCCCCCGCCTCGATCCAGTCGTGCACGCGGGCAAAGGCAGCGTCGTACGCGGTACGACTGATCCCCGGCCGCGGTCGTCCGATCCATGCGCTCGCCGGGTCGGGCAGCAGCCCTGTGACGTCATTCGCGGCAATGGTCTCAAACTCCGCGAACAGACCGAACCACAGCAGAGGACCGGCGGTCGCGGGTGTCCCAAGCTTCGGCTCAAGCGCATGACCCGCCTCATACGCCAGATACCCTGCCGCATGCAGACCCTGCGCGCGTGCGGTGTCCAGGGCATTGAGCGCGGCTTGCACCGCTTCGGCGGTCTGCGCCGTCACGATCCGCACCGGATCGCGATACAAGCGCGCGTTGGCGCCACCCGGCCGGGCATCGTCGAGCAGCACGAAGGGGGCCGGTCCAAGCATCGCCCCGCATTGCAATCCCGCGCGCCGCGCCGCAACCCTCTGTTGCCCCCCTCCTTCGGCCCGCCTATCTCCACGGGCGATGAACACGGCTTCCACCCCTCCCCTTCGCGCCGCGATCGTGCCGGTCACGCCGCTTCAGCAGAACAGCACCCTGATCTGGTGTACCGAAACCATGCGCGGTGCCTTCACCGATCCCGGCGGCGACCTGCATCGGCTCAAGGCGGCGGCGCAGCAGCATGGCGTCACCATCGAGAAACTGCTGATCACCCATGGCCATATCGACCATTGCGGCCAGGCCGGGATGCTGGCGAAGGAACTGGGCGTGCCGATCGAGGGGCCGCACGAGGCCGATCGCTTCTGGATCAGCCGGCTCGATGACGACGGCCGCAAATACGGAATCGACGGCAAGCCGTTCGAGCCGGATCGCTGGTTGGTCGATGGCGATACCGTTACCGTCGGCAATCTGACGCTCGACGTCTATCATTGCCCCGGCCACACCCCTGGCCATGTCGTGTTCCATCACGCCCCGTCGAAGCTCGCGATCGTCGGCGATGTGATCTTCCAGGGGTCGATCGGCCGTACCGATTTCCCGATGGGCAATCATCAGGACCTGCTCGACGCGATCACCGGCAAGCTGTGGCCGCTGGGCGGCGACACGGTGTTCGTCCCTGGCCATGGCCAGCCGAGCAATTTCGCGCAGGAACGCCGCACCAACCCGTTCGTAGCCGACTCGGTTCTTGCGCGAAGTTAAACCGATCGGTTGACAATTGCCGGGCCAAGTCGTAACTCAACCATATGGTTGAACGACTCGACATGACCTTCCACGCCCTCGCCGATCCCACGCGGCGCGGGATGCTCGCCAGTCTCGCACTCGGCGAAAAGAGCATCGGTGAATTGGCCCAGCCCTATGCGATGAGCTTCGCGGGCGCCTCCAAGCACGTCCAGGTGCTTGAGCGTGTCGGGCTGGTCGCGCGCCGCAAGGCGGGCCGTGCCCAGATCTGCGCGCTTCGCCCCGAGCCGCTCGCCGAAGCCAATCAGTGGCTCGAGCAA
>Ga0247823_10002855_pt1 | contig 14183 bp, 12 predicted proteins | sample 13C_PalmiticAcid_2_FD_192426 | JGI IMG/M metagenome (GOLD analysis project Ga0247823, IMG submission 192426) | Soil microbial communities from agricultural site in Penn Yan, New York, United States - 13C_PalmiticAcid_Day30 | ecosystem: Environmental > Terrestrial > Soil > Agricultural land...
CCATATATTAATAGGTAATGAACCGAGAAGATTTGGTTTATTGTTGAAACATAAATTCCTGTTGAAGAAATTTGCAATTATTTACAAAATTGACAATATCATACACTTGCAGGGATAGACTTGTATTTAATCTATTCGCTACAGGGACGGCGAGCGCTCCGCCGATGCGGCGGGCAGCGACAATAGACAAGATTTTGGAGACCGACCTTGCCCTCGTGGATGGCCGAACGACTGCGCGCGCCTGGCGCGGAGGAGGATAGTTGCGCGCTGCTTCGCCGAAAAGCGCGGCGGCGGCACATTTTGGCGACGCTCAGTCTCGGCGCAGCGTTGGTGTGTGGGCCTGTCCACGCTCAAACGACGAGCGACCATGACGCGCTGATCCTGCGAGCCCGGGCAGGAGATACCGGTCCGGCGCTCGATGCCTTGCGGACGCGGGTTGCGGAACATCCGGAAGATCTGCGCGCAGCTTATGACCGGATCGCAATCGCCGGATGGGCGGAACTCGATGAGGAAGTGATCGCGGCGTACCAATTGCTGCCGGATACGGCGCGAGCGCACGCCGATACCATCGAAACCGTCGCCAGGGCCTATCGTAACCGGCAGCAATGGGACGAGGCGCTGGCCCTCTATCGTCGGGGCGTTGCCCTTGCTCCCGCCCATATGGCTTTTCAGGCCGGCGAGGTGCTCGTCCTGGCAGATATACGGGATGCTGGCGCGATTGCGAAAGGCCAGGCTCTTGTCGGCCGATTCGCGCATGCAGCCGATGCGCACGCGGCGCTGGGTTACGCCTATACGCGTCTCGGCTTTCGGTTCGAGGCCCTGAGTGCATACGAGCGAGCGGTGGGGCTGGCGCCGGCTCGCGCCGATCTTCGCCGCGAGCACATCTTTGCGCACGGCCGGGCGGGCCTGGTCGGTCCGGCACGCACCCTCGCGGAGCGGGAACCCGGCCTGTTCAGCGCCAGCGAGCGGCGAGGCATCGAAGCCTCCGCGGCGGCCGAACTTGTCCGTCTCGCGCCAATGCCCGCGCGCGGCGAAGCGGAGCGCTTTATCGTGGCAGACCGGGCCATCGCGCGGCTCGACGATCTTATCGCACGCTGGCAAGCGGAAGGAACCGAGGCCCGGGGGGATATTCACCGCGCCCGCCTCGACCGGATCAACGCCTACCACGCGCGCGTTCGCATGCAGGACGTCGTCGACGAATATGAGGCGCTCAAGACCGAGGGTGTCGTTATTCCGCCCTATGTGCGCATCGACGTCGCGTCGGCCTATCTTTACCTGCGCCACCCCGAAGTGGCGCGCGACCTCTACCGCGAGGTGATTGCCGCTGGCGATCCCGATCTGACTCCGGACGCCGAGATCGGTCTGTTCTATGCGCTCAACGAGGGCGAGCAGATCGAGGAGGCGATCGCCCATATCGACGACGTCAATATACGGCGGCCGATATGGCTCTACGCCGCCGGTCAACCCGAGCGGCTGGCCAATGCGGCGCGCCTTGAAAGCGAGACCGCTGCCTCGAGCGCCCGGCTGTTCGCCGATGACCTTCCCGAGGCCGAGCGCCGCCTCAGCCGAATGACCGCCATGGCCCCTGGCAATGTCGGTATCCGTACGAGCCGGGCGTCGGTCTGGCGCTCGCGCGCCTGGCCAAGGCGCGCGGAGGCCGATCTCAAGATCGCCGAGACGCAGGCACCGCGCGCACTCAGCGTCGAGGTGGAACAGGGTCTGACGGCCCTCGACCTGTCCGAGTGGCGCCAGGCCGAGGCGCTCAGCGACGATACGATCGCCCGCTTCCCGGAAAATCTCTCGGCGCGCCGCCTCGCGCGCCTCTGGGAGGTACACAACAAGGCGGAACTGCGTATCGAAGGCGAATATGGGTTCGGCGGCGGAAGCCCGCTGACCGGCAATGGCGACCGCGGTCTTCAGGCGGCCCTGTACTCGCCGCCGATCGCCTATGACTGGCGCATCTTCGCCGGTGCGGGCCATGCGGGAAGCCGCTTCCCTGAAGGCAAGGGCGACCATGACTGGGCCTTTGCCGGCATCGATTACCGCGTTCGCGACCTGTCTGCCGAAGCGGAAGTGTCGCGCCATCGCTATGGCGACGGCGGCAAGCTCGGCGGACGGTTGGCGGTGGCGGTCGATCTCGACGATCACAGCCAGATCGGCGTCGCCGGCGAGATATTGTCGCGCGACACGCCGCTGCGCGCGCTACGCAATGGAGTCCGCGCGGATGGCGTGAGCGCCTTCTACAGGTGGCGCGCGCACGAGCGCCAGGACGTACGCCTCAGCGCCCAATCGCTGTGGTTCGATGATGGCAACGAGCGGCTCACCACGCTGCTTCAGGCGACGCAGCGGGTTCATACGAGACCGCATTTCCGTGTGGATGCGGGCTTCGATCTGAGCGCGTCGTTCAACAGCCGCTCCAACGTCGCCTACTACAGCCCGGGCGCCGAAGTTGCAGCGCTGCCGGCGGCCACCTTCACCCACATCATCCATCGCCGCTACCAGACGGTCTGGGATCATTCGCTGACGCTTGGTGCTGGCGCGCTCTGGCAGCGGGATTTCGGCACGGGAGCGATCCTCTCGGCCGGTTATCGCCAGCGCTTCACGACCAATGATGTGCTCACCGTCTCGGCCGGGGTCAACGCGCTCTATCGACCGTATGACGGCGATTACGAGCCCGATTTCCGCGCCTCCTTCAATCTCACCTATCGTTTTTAAGGCCCCGCGATGAAACGCTTTCTCACTGGCGCCCTGGCCGCTTCCCTGACCGTCACCGCAATGCCCGCGGCTGCCGAACGTCCGCCTTTCGTTCCGCCGGCGGCACGCCCCGTCGCGGCCGCCGAGCAGCCCTGGCTGTCGAAGCGGCTGGTTTCCATCACCTGGCACGATGTGTCGGATGCCAACCCCGATCAGCGGTTCATCGCGGTGCGTACCGAACGGCTGATCCAGCAGCTCTCCTGGTTGCGCGAGAACGGCTATGTTCCCGTGTCCGCCGATGCCGTGCTTGCCGCCCACCGCGGCGGACCGGCGCTCCCCGACCGGGCGGTGCTGCTCACCTTCGATGACGGCTATGCCAGCTTCTACACGCGCGTCTATCCGATCCTGAAGGCCTATGGCTGGCCGGCGGTGTTCGCGCCGGTGGGCAAATGGATCAGCACGCCGCTGGGCCAGAAGGTTCGCTTCGGCGACGCCGACGTCGCGCGCGATCATTTCGTGACCTGGGATCAGGTACGCGAGATGGCTGCGTCCGGCCTGATCGAGATCGCTTCGCACAGCCACGATCTCCACCGCGGCATCCGTGCCAATCCGCAAGGCAACAGCGAGCCGGCCGCAGCAGCGCTGACGTTCGACGAGGCGACCGGCGGCTATGAGAGCGAAGCGGCCTATCGCGCGCGCCTCCACGCCGACGCAAAGACGATTTCGGACGAAATCGAGCGGGCCACCGGCACGCGTCCGCGTATCTGGATCTGGCCCTATGGCGCTTATAGCGGAACCGCCCTGTCGGTGATCGGCCAGGCGGGCTTCGAAACGACGCTGACCCTCGATGACGGGCTTGCAACGTCCGACGCCGTCTCGGCGATGCCGCGCTTCCTCGTCGCCAACGATCCGAAACTCGAGGATTTTGCCGGCGCGATCGTCGACCGCGAGGAAGCGGGCCATCTGCGCGTCATTCATGTCGATCTGGATTATGTCTATGATCCGGATCCGGCGCAGGTCGAGCGCAACCTCGGCCGGCTGGTGCAGCGCATCGCGGACATGGGCGTCAATACCGTGTTCCTTCAGGCCTTCGCGGATCCCGAGGGTGACGGCGTTATCCGCTCGCTATACTTCCCCAATCGCTGGCTCCCCATGCGCGCCGACCTGTTCAACCGCGTGGCCTGGCAACTGCGCAACCGCGCCGGCGTGCGCATCTATGCCTGGATGCCGGTGCTGGGATTCGATCTGGATCCGGCCCTTCCGCGCGTCACGCGCTGGGATCCGAAAAGCGGCGAAACGGCGGTCGATCCTGGCCAGTACCGACGGCTTTCGCCGTTCGATCCGGACGTGCGCCAACGCGTCGGCGAGATATATCAGGATCTGGCGCGGCAGGCGATCTTCGACGGCCTCCTCTTTCATGATGACGCCCTGCTCTCGGACTTCGAGGATGCGAGCCCCGCGGCGCTTTCGGCCTATGCCGCCGCCGGGCTGCCCGGCTCCATCGCCGAAATTCGCGCCAATCCCGATGCGATGCAGCGCTGGACGCGCTTCAAGAGCAAGGCGTTGGTAAACTTCACCCTCTCCCTGACCAGCCAGGTCCGGGCCATTCGCGGCAGCGATGTGAAGACGGCGCGCAACATCTTCGCCCGCCCGATCCTGGACCCGGCCAGCGAGGCCTGGTTCGCCCAGAATCTCGACGATTTCCTTGCGAGCTACGACTGGACCGCCCCGATGGCGATGCCGCTGATGGAGCAGGTTCCCGCGCGCGAGGCCGGCCCGTGGCTCGACCGGCTTGTCGATGCGGTGGCAGCCCGCCCGGGAGCGCTCGGCCGGACCGTATTCGAGCTCCAGGCACAGGACTGGCGCGCCAGGGACGGCAGTCCGGAACGCCATATCGATCCCGGCCTCCTGGCGGACTGGATGCGACGGGTCGAACGCCGCGGGGCCCGCAGCTTCGGCTATTATTCCGATGATTTCATCAAGGGCGAGCCGGCTATCGAACCGATCCGCCCGGCTATCTCCAACGCATGGTATCCCTTCAAATGACCGAGCGTATCGCAGCTATCGCCGTGTTCCTGCTGATGCTCGGCGGGCTCACCGGTCTCGCCTTCGGCCTGGCCAACAACTTCCTGCTGGATTTCGTCTTTTTCTACCCGCTGTTCATGTCGGCGTTGTGGATGGCAGGCGGCATCTATTTCTGGCTGCACTGGGAACGTCACTGGCCCAGTCACGAAACGCAGCCCGACCTTCCCGAAGACACGCTGATCTCGATCATCATTCCGTGCTTCAACGAGGAAAAGCAGGCCGAGGAGACGATTCTCGCGGCGCTCGGCCAGGCCTGGCCGAATATCGAGGTGATCGCCGTCAACGACGGGTCGTCCGACCGGACGGGCGAGATCCTCGACCAGCTTGCCGTCACGCACGACAAACTCCGGGTTATCCATCTGGCCGAAAACCAGGGCAAGGCACTGGCGTTGCGCACGGGGGCGCTCGCGGCCCGGAGCGAATATCTTGTGTGCATCGACGGCGATGCTGTGCTCGCCCCGAATGCGGCCGCCTATCTGGTCAAGCCGATGGTCGATCAGCCGCGCGTCGGCGCCGTCACCGGTAATCCACGCATCCGCAACCGCTCGAGCCTGCTCGGACATGTTCAGGTCGGCGAATTCTCGTCGATCATTGGCCTTATCAAGCGGACGCAGCGTGTTTACGGCCGCATCTTCACCGTTTCAGGCGTGGTCGCGGGCTTTCGGCGACACGCGCTCGATCGGGTCGGATTCTGGAGCCTCGACATGATCACCGAGGATATCGATATCAGCTGGAAGCTGCAGCGCGATCATTGGACGATCTTCTACGAACCGCGCGCGCTTTGCTGGATTCTCATGCCCGAGACGCTCCGCGGTCTATGGAAGCAGCGGCTCCGCTGGGCACAGGGCGGCGCCGAAGTCTTCATGAAATTCCTGCCGTCGATCCTGCGCTGGCGTCATCGCCGGCTCTGGCCGCTCGCTGCCGAATATTTCCTGTCGAGCAGCTGGGCCTTCACATTTGCCCTCACCGTCATCCTGTGGATCATCGGTCAATTCTACACGCTCGCGCCCGGTATCCACGTCTATCGGCTGGTTCCGCCAGCCTTCACCGGCATGATCCTTGCGGCTACCTGCATCATCCAGTTCATCGTCAGCATCCTGATCGAGCGGCGCTACGAACAGCATCTCGGTCGCTCGGTGCTGTGGGTCGTCTGGTATCCCTTCATCTACTGGATGCTGAATCTTTTCACCACGCTGGTCAGCTATCCCAAGGTGATCGTCACACGCCGACGTGGCCGCGCGCGCTGGACGAGCCCCGATCGAGGAGTGCATCAATGATTATCAACGTCGAACGGACGCGCACGCTGCTGGCGCGGGTCATAGACCTTGTCCTGACCATCGTCGCCTGGATATTGTTCGTGATGCTTCTTTATCGCGGCGTCGTGGATTCCGGTACGGGACCCGAGTCAGGTCCGCGGCCGATCGTACCGGATGCCCTTTCGACGCTCGATACGCTCACGCTTTATATAATCGTCGCGCTGATCAACGCCGCGATCCTGATCGGTTGGGCGCTATATAATCAGATGCGCTTTCGAGGGCGGGACCGGCGTCAGCCGATCGGCCCCCTCTCCGATAACAAGATTGCGGAAAGTTTCAGGGTGAAGACATCGTCGCTTGCGGAACTGCGGGGTAGCCGCTTCGCGGTCGTATTTCATGATGAAGGCGGCGAGATTCGCGACATTCAAGGACGGAGAATCATTCCCGACGGGAATCCAGCCTCGGGATAGAGCACGGCTATTCTTCCCCTTGGGATCAAACCTCCGGATTTGCCCAAATTCGGGGCTGGCGACTTTTGAAGGCGTCAATCCGGGATAGTTGACGTTCGTCCGGCTCTCGGCTGGACCGCCTGAAGCGGCCGGTTGCGGATATGCGATATCGCGCTGTTGCGTTTTGGTTGACCGATCGCGAACACGCCGAAATGGCCCTGGCGCGACGCGCTCAATCACCGGCAATGGGTTTGGGGTCCAGAAAGCCTGCTTTGCAAACGGGGCTCGTGTCGCCGGAAAGACAATCGGACCATCGATAAAGCTTCTCGATCTCGACAACCGGGCCGGTACTGCTCCCGCCGCCTATACCGATATGTGCCTTGCCCGAAACCGTACCGATGATCGTAACATCGCTATGCTCGTGCACCAGCTCCGGGTCGTAGGAACCGGCGGTGCAGGCTTCGAAGGTCTGATCGGTCCGCCCGTCGGTCCAGCGCGGACCGCCATCGTCGTCGCTCAACATATAAACGAGCGTCAGGCAAATGCCACGTTCCGACTTTTCGATGCGGTGCACGCCACCGGCCCAGCGAACGCGCTCGCCCATATGCTGATCGCCACTTGCCTGATCGGGGTTCAGCGGCGCGACAGCAATCGTTCGCAGGATCTCAAGCCCCGACCCTGGCTGCACGGGCACTTCAATTCCGCCCGGTTGCGACGGCGCCGGATCGATGCTGCCCAGCAGGAGCGGACAGCAGCAGAGCGGAAATATCCATGTTCGGCGGATTGACCTGTTTCGTTGCACCAAGTCTATCATGCGGGCCAAAGAATATCGCGATCGCATCGGCTGTGCCTTATGGCTCTTGTTATAACACACAAAAATACAAGGAAAGTTTTCCTAGCAACTTTTGTCAGCCGGTCAACGAAGGCTCGCGCCGCATAGCTGCCCTTCCCGGATTCTCGGAAACCAATCCGCATGCGGTTGTGACCGTATCTCGGCGTTTGCGATCGGACCGTTTTCAAGCATATATCGCGAATAGCCCACGTGGCGCGGCTGGGACCGATTGCGGACGAGAATCCCGCGCCATAAATAGAGCATTGATCAGCCAGAGGTGATATTTGTGTTTCTGATCCCGGCCTTCTTTCTGATCGTCGCTGAACCCGCGTTTTCGCCGCCGGTGACGACTCATGAAGTGCCGGACACTCGGAGCCCGTTGACCAACTCCGATCGCGTGGTCGTCACCTGTCCTGAAGGAGGCATTGTCGGAGCCGAATTTATCCGCGAACGCCAAATTGTCACGGTGGTCGGGATCGCCGGCTTTTCCCGGGCGCTTTCTGACGCGCAGCGCAAAATCGTCGATGCCGCTCTCAAACCTCTTGGATCGCTCGACCGGATCGAAATAGTCTGCAACGGGCCGGACAGCGCGATTATCAGGGTTCTTGGCGATTTTGTCGATGTCAAAGGCCAGATGTATCAGCAGACGGTGGTGGTCGTCTGGGAGGACACGGGCATGCTGGGGACAGAGCGGCGAGCCGCTCCGGAAATGCGGCTGGAGCCGCGAGCGCTTTGAGGCCGGCGAGCCTGGTTTTTCCATCTTCCTGTTCATGGACCGGCAAAGCGATGAGCAGCCCTTGCCGGTTGATGACAGTCAACTGTGGATGGCCCCGCATCGCATAGTGCCTCCAGCCCGCCACACTTCGGCTTCCGGTTATAGATCGTCGCTTCCTGCACTCCGTGCCGCCGGGCCAGGCCGGCGGTCTCCGCGCCCGCCTCGGCCGCCTTCAGCAATGATCTGTTATTCCGAAAATCCCCTGCGCTTCGTCTGCCCGCCCTTCCTTCAAGGCCGGGCTCCGATCAATGTTGGACGAAAATCAGGGGCTTGGGTCACTGGCAAGAAAACAGTCAAGTGTCGAGAAGCGCCAGAAAACGACATTTACTGCAATTGTGAATTTCCCAATGATCTTATAGCATTTTCGAAACAGATTCCCCGATCCCCGGGGGTCTTCGTTCATTGCGAGGAAGATGAGGAGGAGGATGTTGAAGCTCAGATGCCGGGCCTGACATTTCCCCAGCTCTATTTTCAATACTGTGGCGATCGCCTCCACATTGCGCCTCGGCACCCGGAAGCCGCCCTTTCAATCAAAGAAATCGCTGGAGAACGGTCGGTTCCGATCGGACCATGCGGGCCTTGTATCTTTGGCATTTTTGAAATCCGATCTGGGCGCAATTCTGAACGACAAGATGAGGCGTGACGGCGCTTGCGGGGATCGAAGCCGGCCGGTCGCGCGACAACCAAATTTCTGAATAAATACATTTTATCAACAGGATGCTACCAAGAAACATAACAAGCGATACTCACAGGCTCTTTCTGGTCGCACCGATTTCCTGGGAGAGTATTATGAAACAAGAACAAATGCCGTGGCCTGAGCCTGGACAAGTCCAGGGAAATCAGAGCGATCGGCGCACTGAACCCCGCCACCTTACCGTGTATCGTGTCGCGATGGTTCGGACCGCGCGCGATGTGGGCTTATGGCGCGTTAAGAACATGTCGGACCGCGGAATGTTGCTCGAAAGCGGCGCCGCTGTCGTTCCGAACGAGAAGCTCGAGGTCGCACTTTCCGAAACAATCATCCTGTCTGGCCGCGTCGTCTGGTCGGCCGGCGACCAACGCGGAATTGCCTTCGACAAGCCTATAGATGCAGGTGACATATTGCGGCAACTTGCCGCAGAGAGGGAGTCAGACAGCTACCGGCCGCTTCGGTTGCAAGTTCGCGTCCCCGCCAAATTGCTGGTCGAAACAGAAGAAAGGAAGGTCATCGTCTCTTCCCTTTCGCAACGCGGGGCCGGCTTCGCATATGAAGGTGAGCTGAGAGAGGCAGCGCTGGTCAGCCTGGCCCTCCCCGATGGAGTCTGGCGCCAAGGAAATATTCGCTGGCTCCGCAACGGCAATGCGGGGCTCTGCCTCGCGTCGGCCTTTGCCCTGGCCGAACTGGAGAGCGTTCGCGCTTTGAATCCCCCGCCCGCCTGACCATCGATTGGCTTTGGAAACCACTTTGTGACCGGCAAAAAGCGGGCTTGGCGCTTTCCGTCACGATTATCGCAAGGATAGTGGAATCTTCCCGTAGCAAATTCATTGCCGAATTCAGCATACTTCCATTGCCTGGTGACGTCGCTGCAAATGAACAATGTCCGCTCGCGATGATCCGCCTGCGGCCGAAACGGTCCGCCTGGATCGGCGACGGCTTTCAATCGGATAATATATTGAATCGCGCATGCTTTGGAGATTCGGCCAATCGAGTTTCCGCATCCCGAATTTTTGAACCAGTATCAGATGTTCGGTCCGGGTATTTGGCGGGTGAAGTGACGGTAAAAGCGGCCATCGCTTGCCCCGGCGGACAGCCCGGTGGGAGGTCTTCTGGTTTACGGATGTCAGACGAAGGACCAACTGGCATGAGTTCGTGTCGTCTGCCAAGGCTATCAGATTTCGTCACTGAAGGATTTTGTTAAAGCGTTTCGAGCAGACTTCTGATGGGGGGCAGGAAGCGGCGATAGCCGTGCGACCGGAGAGTTCGCGGTGCTCGAATATAATGCCAGGCCGGCTACGGTCATGGGCCATCTGGGGCCATTGACAATCGACGATCTGCCGTCGTCCGATACGATCTATTGGGTCAGCCGTCGCAAGGCCGAGGTCCTGGCTGCGATCGATGGCGGGTTGCTCAGTTTCGATGAGGCCTGTGACAGATACAGGCTGAGCAATGAAGAAATCGGTTCGTGACGGCGCTCGATCGATCGCGCCGGGCTTCCCGGGCTGCGCATCACCAAAGTCCAGCGATATCGGGAACGAAATATGGATTGATCGATCAATGCCGCGCTACCCCCACCATGCGCAGCACCGGCAGGACGGCGCGGGCGAATGATCCTGCTCGCGCCGTCCTTCCAAATTCGCTTTATGCGCGCACAAGCTCATGATATATTTCAGTTCTGATGCCAGCGCCGGATAACGCCCGACCGATCAGCCCGGACCATCCGGTGTGGCGCGCGCTTTCCTCTTATGTCGTCGGGCCCGAGAAAGCGGATCTGACATTCACGGCGCGGCTCGCGCGCGAGAATGGCTGGACCGATGCTCATGCCGAGCGGGTGTTCGAGGAATATCGTCGTTTCTGCTTCCTTGCCGCCACGAGCGAGGCCGAGCTGACGCCGTCCGACGCCGTCGATCAGGCCTGGCACCTCCACCTCACCTATACGCACGACTATTGGGAGCGATTCTGCCCCAAGATGCTTGGCCGTTCCCTCCACCACGGCCCCACCGCCGGCGGCAGCGAGGAACGCTCACGCTTCTTCGACCAGTACGCCCGGACGCTGCATCGCTACGAACAGGTCTTCGGCGCGCCGCCGCCGGATGATGTCTGGCCCGATGCGACGCGGCGCCTTATCGACGATCCACGCGCACGCCGTGTCCACCCGCGCGATGGCGTCGTGCTGCCGCGAACGGCGCTCCGCGGGGCAACCATCATTGCAGCCTGTCTTCTCGCCGGTCTCGCCATCTGGTTCTGGAGTTTCGCCTCATGACAATGATCCACCACGCGAGCTGGAGCGGCGGCGAGTTCCTTGCACTTTATGCCGGCCTGCTTGTGATCGTCATCTATCTGGGCTTCGCCATTCCGCATTATCTTCGTGCCAGGGGTCGGGGCGCCCCTGGTCTTCAGGACGAACAGGCGGCCTATCTCGCAGGCGGCCGCGAGCGATATGCCGAGCTTGTCGCAACGCGGCTTATGTCGTCAAAGGTGATCACGATAACAGCCGACCGAAAGAAGGTCGCGATCCGGAACGCGATGGGCGTTCACGGATCCGGTGAAGCCGCCCTCCTCGCCCTCCCCTCACCGGCGGACTGGAGCGCGATCGATCATGTGCTTCGCCCCCACGCGGAGAAGCTCCGCAAAAGCCTGATCGCTGGCGGACTCTTGATGCGAGGCCCGCGCGTGGTCCTGATCCGATTTTGCCAGACGCTGCCCTATATGCTCCTCATCGCGTTTGGCGTATCGCGCTGGCGCTACGGCGACGCGCTCGATCATCCGACCGGCTTTCTGACGGCGTTGCTGATCCTGACCGGCGTCTTCGCTCTGATACGCTGGTTCACGCCCGAAAGACGAACCCGGAGCGGCATCTTGGCGATCGAGGATGCACGGGAGCGTGCCGAGCGTCTCCGCCGCGCACCGATGCCCGACGAAATGCCCCTTGCGGTGGCTCTTTTCGGCACTGTCGTGCTCGCCGGTTCGAGCTTCACCGGCTTCCATCAGATGCGCACCGACAGCAACAGTTCGAGCGACGGCGGCGGCGGATGTGGCGGCGGCGGAGGTGGATGCGGCGGTTGCGGTGGATGCGGCGGATGAATGACAGTGAACGCGTTCAATTGCGCGCTGCCCGATCAACGGAGCAAAAGATGAAAGCAATTTTTTCATGTCTGGCGCTGCTCTTTGCCGCTTTTCTGTCGTCAGGTTTTCATGCCAACCTTTCATCGGCAAAAATCGGCCCGAATGACGCGGCCCGCACCTGGAGTGTCAGCGGAAGTGAACTGATCAGCGCGCTGGATGGACGGCAGGATTCGGGTGCCTTGGCAGGCAGCGCCGACCGCGCCAGGTCGGCCGCGAAAGGCGCCGCCTATATAGCTGGCGTAGCGGATGCCACGAGCGCAAGAAGCTGGTGCGGGGCGGGATCGGTCCTTCCCCATGAGCTTACCGACCGGGTCTACACATATCTCCGCACTGTTCCGCCGGAGCGGCTCGAAGGGAGCGCATCGATCCTGGTGATCGAGGGGCTGGCCGAGAACTTCCCTTGCGCTGTCGAAAAATGATCGCTTTCCGGACAGTCCGACGCGCGCGCGTCCGGATCAAGGGTGTGAAATCGACCGGTTGCGGTCATTCAGCTACGATCGTCGTGAGGAAAGGTCTCGCCCGAGAAATGCCGCGCAGAGTAAACGTTGAAGTGATTGCCAGTACGGTCGCCGCGGTTCGGTGGCTGGGCGTCCCCTTATCGCTCGTCGAAAGCTCAGCGGGTTGAACGCTAGGTAGATTTCGCGTTCTTCATTGCTGACTACAACGCCACGCGACCAAGCGTTCGCATACCAAATCCATCGATCAGACGAACCCTCAAAGGCAGTGCTCAGCAATTCTCGGTGGCGGCTATTCATTGCGTTGATGTAGCAGTCGCTACGGCAGCTTCCCACCCCATATCCGTCGTTCCATACCGGTTTGGTCGGAATGACCCGAAACGACCGGAAGCAGCCGCAATCCGGTTTTCCCTTCGTCATCCCGAAGGGAACCGCTCTTGGAGGGCGTTCTAGGGCGCAACGGTGCAACCGGGGAGCACAGGCCCGTTCATGGGCCGACCGCATCGGCGTGCATCGATTATGCCGGGCGTGGGTAGCTGCGCCTGTTCGGTGTCGTGCGCGCTGACGCCAGTGGCAGCACCAGATTGCAGCAACAACCGAGCGCAAAATCTGTCGCGCTGGTCAGATGAGGTGTGGAATATGTTGCGGGGCCAAAGATCCCGCTTCATTCCTTTTGCTGTGCCTTGGGAACCGTTAGTTTAGCAATTGCCCGGCTGCCGTCGCCATTTCCGTCGGCGTCCTTGAACCCTATTTCGGCATCAACAAGCTGGTCGCGCTGGGTCGGGCGTCCGAAATCGCGGATCAGCCGCACCGTCACCCGCCCGGTCCCGTTGGGGTTGATCCGGTCGGGCGAATAGCCGTGAATACGGACCTGATAGTCGCCCTGCGACGCGCGACGCACGACATATTCTTCGGGGCCGTAGCCGTCGGTCATGTCGTTGGAAATTGTCCCGCCCGTGGCGCTCAGCTTGTGACTGTAATACACTCGCTCGCCGTTGGGCTCGACGACCCACAGGTCAATATCGGCATCATCGTTGGTCCATTCGATCACGATGCGTACGTCGGTATCGACCAGCGCGACGAATTCGGGAGCGAGTTCCCATGCCAACCCGTCGCGGTCGAGCCGCGGGATCAGCGCATTGGCTTCCATCAACGAGATCACTTCGATCCCCTCGAACGCGGAATTAAACGGAGTCAATGCCACGCCGGCGAGCAAGGAAAATGCACGTTCCAGATCAGCGGACTTGCCGCGCTGCGCCAGCGCCAGCGCCAGCAGGCGGCGCGGTTGCGGGCGTTCGGCATTGGTTACCGCCAATTGTTCGAGGAGCGCAACGGCATGATCGAGCTGTCCGTCGCGTTGCAGGCGGAAGGCGACGATCTGCCGCGTCTCGTCGTCGGCAGTCGGGGCATCGAGCGCGGTCAGCAGTAACCGCGCCGCCATGCGATCGTCGCCCTTCGAACGATACCATTCGGCCATGTCGAGCCAGAAGCCGGCGAGCGTGCCGTAAAGCTTCGCCTGTTCGAACAATACCGCCTCGTGCGCGCCAGCCGGTGCAGCGTCGAGCGCCTTGATATACGGACCATCGGAAAGCAGGTCGGCAACTTCTATCTTGGCGTCACCGACCGAAACGGCAGAGATAGCGACACGAACGCCCGGCGCGCTCGCTTCCACGCGGTTCCCCGTAACCACGATGTTCCTGTCGGCCTCATCCACCGCGACCTCGGCAGCCGGCTCCTCCGCATTCGCCGTAGCAACGGGTGATGAAATTGGCGGTGGTGGCGGAGGCGGCGGTGCCATTTCCACGGCGACGGCG
>Ga0247823_10002856_pt1 | contig 14183 bp, 13 predicted proteins | sample 13C_PalmiticAcid_2_FD_192426 | JGI IMG/M metagenome (GOLD analysis project Ga0247823, IMG submission 192426) | Soil microbial communities from agricultural site in Penn Yan, New York, United States - 13C_PalmiticAcid_Day30 | ecosystem: Environmental > Terrestrial > Soil > Agricultural land...
CTCGGGGTGCGCGCTCCCGGGCAGCTGTTCCTGTCGCTCGTGCGCGGCGGTCCCAACGTGGGGGCCAAGTCGGTCGCCATCGACGACCTGACGGTCACCGCCGGGTAGCTACCGCCGAGCCGGCTCGCGCTCGGCGGGACGGTCGAAGACCAGCCCCTCGGTCACGTCGCCCAGCTTCGACGACAGCAGGTCGAGGATGAAGTTCTGGCGCAGGACCCACGGCGACTTCGTGCCCTGCTGCGGCATGACGTCCTTGCCCCGCTGCACGTACCCGGAGCTGAGGTCCAGGATCGGCACCTTCTCGATGTGCTCGCGGACGGTGGGGGTCGCCGACCGGTAGCCGTGGCGGTCGAGGTGGTTGATCACCTTGCACACCTCCTGCGAGCTGATGTCGGCCCGCAGCGTCCACGACGCGTTCGTGTAGCCGACGCACATGGCCAGGTTCGGCACGTCGCTCAACATGAAGCCCTTGTAGACGAAGGTCTCGCCGAGCGACACCGCTCGGCCGTCGACCTCGACCGCCATGCCGCCGCCGGCCTGCAGGTTGAGGCCGGTGGCCGACACGATGATGTCGGCATCGAGGTGGCGGCCCGAGGCGAGGTCGATGCCGGTCGGGGTGAACCGCTCGATCGTGTCGGTGGCGATGTCGGCGGTGCCCTTCTTGATGCACCGGAAGAGGTCGCCGTCGGGGACGAGGCAGAGGCGCTGGTCCCACGGGTCGTACGTCGGGTTGAAGTCCGGGTCCGGGTCGTAGCCCTTCGGGAGCTGGGCGGCGACCATGCGGGCCATCACCCGGCGGGCGGCCTTCGGGCGCCGCCGGCAGAACTGGTAGAAGGCCGAGGTGAAGAGCACGTTCTTCCACCGGACGATCGAGTGCGCCAGCTTCGCCGGGAGGAAGCGGCGGACCAGGTTGGCCAGCGGGTCCTTGCCGGGAAGCGTGGCGATGTAGGTGGGGGACCGCTGCAGCATCGTGACGTGCTCGGCGGTGCCGGCCATCGCCGGGACCAGCGTGACCGCGGTGGCGCCGCTCCCGATGATGACGACCCGCTTGCCCGCGTAGTCGAGGTCCTCGGGCCACGCCTGCGGGTGGACCAGCTCGCCCGCGAAGTCGTCCTGGCCGGGGAAGTCGGGCTGGTAGCCCCGCTCGTAGCTGTAGTAGCCGGCGCACAGGTAGAGGAAGCGGCAGGTGAAGCGGGTCGGCTCGGCGTCGGGGCCGGCCGTGGCCTCGACGGTCCAGCGGGCCTCGTCCGAGCTCCACGACGCGCGCACCGCCCGGTGCTCGAAGCGGATGTGGCGGTCGATGCCGTACTCGCGGGCCGTGTCGTCGATGTAGGCCCAGATGTCGGCCCCGTCGGCGATCGACTTCTCGCCGGTCCAGGGCCGGAACGGGTACCCGAGCGTGAACATGTCGGAGTCCGACCGGATGCCGGGGTACCGGAAGAGGTCCCAGGTGCCGCCGAGCGACGACCGGCCCTCGAGGATGGCGTAGGACGTGCCGGGGCACATCGTCTGGAGGCGGTAGCCGGCGCCGATGCCGGACAGGCCGGCGCCGATGATCAGCACGTCGAGGTGCTCGGCCTCCTCGGCGGTCGGAAGGGGAGCGTCGGCCACGTCGGTCATGGCCGGATGGTACCGATCGGCTGCCGTGCGGTCAGAGGAGCCGCAGCACCAGGTCGAGGACCTGCGTGCGCACGTCGTCCCGGTCGAGGACGTCCAGGCCGGCGTGGTCGACGATGTAGTCCTCGGTCAGCACCAGGCCGAACGAGACGGCGAAGATCGTGGCCGCGATGATGCGCGGGTCGGCGTGGGCGGGGTCGCGCTCCTGGAGCAGCTTGACCAGCGCCTTCATCATCGGCGCTTCGGACCGGATGTCCCGCGGGTCCATGCCCTCCTGCAGCAGCTGGGCGAGGATCCGGATCCGCTCCGGTCGCTCGAACGCCGACTCGAAGGCGGCGCGGACCGCCTGCTCGGCGGACGAGAACTGCTCGGCGATGTCCCGGTCCGCGGGCAGCGTCGAGTCGATCGAGGAGCGGATGAGCTCGTCCTTCGACCCGAAGTACCGGCCGATGACCGAGTGCGGCACATCGGCCTTCTCGGCGATCTGGCGGATGCTGATGTCCAGCCCGTGGGTCTCGAGCAGATCGAGGGTGCTCGCGATCAGGGCGGCTCGGATCTGATCGCGCCCGCGGGGCCGGGTGCTCGGGGTCGGCGACGTCATGGGCGCCCTGTACCCACGTGGACGCACTTCCATGAATCCTGGAGCGAAGTCACCCGATGACCTCAGGCTGCCGTCGTCGCGAGCTTGCCGACGAGGGTCCCGTCGGGCCCGAACAGCTCGGCCCGCCAGGTGGCCACGAGCTCGGTCGTGTCGTGGTCGTCGGGGTGGAAGTCGGGCCGGTTGTAGTCCCGCAACCGGCGCCACACGTCCTTGCTCACGAACGGCGAGCGGGCGGCTCGGCGGAGGCTGCGGCGGAGCCGGCCCAGCCGATAGGTGTCGCGGTCGCCCAGCAGGGAGATGAGCACCTGGACGGCCATGCCGAACAGGAACCCGAACGTCAGCAGGTCCATCGTGAAGGTGCGCAGCCGCTCGCTGCCGCCCGAGAGCTTGTAGACGTCGAACGCGACGGCCTTGTGCTCGGACTCCTCCAGTGCGTGCCAGAGGAACAGCTCCTTGACCGCCGGGTGGCCGATCATGTCCCGGGCCTCGGGTTCGCTCAGGATCAGCTCAGCGAGCGTGGCGGTGAAGTGCTCGAGCGCCGCGGTGGCTGCGAGGTTCGAGGTGGCCGGGAGCAGCCGCTCGCGCACCGCCAGGCCCCGCTTCGTGAGGCGCTCGAACGCCTTCACCGGGTAGCCGAGCTCGGCGAGGCGGTCGTTGAACGCCCGGTGCTCGCGGCCGTGCACGGCCTCCTGCCCGATGAACCCGCTCACCTGGACCTTGAGCTCGGGGTCGGTGACGGCGTCGCGGTAGTGGCGGACGGAGCGGACGAAGAAGTCCTCGCCGTCGGGGAACACCGCGGAGAGGGAGGCCATCAGGTGGCTCCCGACGAGGTCGCCGTCGTCGGCGAAGTGCTTGGGCACGGTCCGCAGCGACTCCTCGAAGGAGATCCGCCGGGTGGGCACCTTGCGCTCGGCGTTGCTGGTCTGGCTGGTCACGTCAGGGCTCCGTCCCCTCGGGCAGGCTCGGCGTACGACGTCCGATGATCCCACGGAACCCCGGTGCGGGTACAGCTGTGACGCCGTCGGCGGGGGATCGGGCCCGCGGCGCCCGCGGCGATGGGCCAGCATGCGGGCATGCCCGACACCGCCTCGCCGCCGTTCCGCACCCTGCGCGCCGAGGTGGACGGGCGGCTGGGCCTCCTCACCCTCGACCAGCCGGAGCGGCTGAACCCGATCGGCGCCCGGGCGCTCGAGGAGCTGGCCGCTGCCGCCGCCTGGTTCGACGAGCAGGGTGCGTCCGTCGTGGTCGTGGCGGGTGCCGGCCGGGCCTTCTGCGCCGGATTCGACCTCCGTGAGCTCACCGCCGCGCCCGCCGACCGGGACCCTTCGGGCCATCCCGGCGCGGCGACCCCGGCACGGGGCGCGGCGATGGCCGAGGCGGTGTCGTCGATGCAGGCGCTCACCGTGGCGGCCGTCCAGGGCCCGTGCGTGGGCGGCGGCTTCGTGCTGGCCCTCTGCTGCGACCTCCGGATCGTGGCCGACGACGCCTGGTTCTCGCTCCCCGAGGCCGAGCTCGGGATCCCGCTGGCATGGAGCGGCGTGCCCCGGCTGGTGCGCGAGCTCGGCCCCGCCCGGGCGAACGAGCTGATCCTCACGTGCCGGCGCGTCCCTGCGGCCGAGGCGGGTGCCGCGGGCTGGGTGAACGAGGTGGTCGAGCGGGCCGCGCTCGACGAGGTGGTCGCCGCCCGGGTCGCCCTGATCCTCGAGCGGGGCGATGGCGTCATCCAGACGACGAAGCGCCAGGTGCGCGAAGCCGCCGAGGCGCTGGTGCCGACGACCGGCGCCTGGGCGGGGACCGACGAGCTCGTCGCCGCGCTGCGGGCGCTGATCCGCGGCGGCGCCTGAGCGTCAGCCCCGCTGCATCCGGTCGATCGCCCGCCGGTCCCGCTTGGTCGGCCGGCCGCTGCCGCGGTCCCGCACGAGGGGCGACGCCCGCTCCTCCGGTGGCGGGAGCGGCGCGCTGTGGTCGACGAACGCCGTCGCCGCCACCGGGGCGCCGACCCGCTTGTCGAGGATGCGCACGACCTCGAGCACCCGGTCGCGCTGGGCGAGGCGTGCCTCGACGCGATCACCGACGCGCACCTTGGTGGCGGGCTTGGCCGGCGAGCCGTTGACGGTCACGTGCCCGCCGCTGCACGCATCAGATGCCGCGGTGCGGGTCTTGGTGAGGCGCACCGCCCACAGCCAGCGATCGACCCGCGTCTCGTCCACCGAGCCATCGTCCCACGCGGTACGGCCCGACGGCCCGGGCTCGCCGGCCCAGACCGTCGGGCAGCCTCATGGTTCGGCCATGGACGCGGCCACGTGCGTCACCGGCACCTTGGTGAGGCGCTGGATGCGGCTCGGCGCATCGAGCTTGAGCCAGCGGGAGAGGGTGACGGGCAGGGTCGAGATGATGATCTCGTCGAACGCGTCGTGCCCCTCGCGCAGGAGGATGTTGCCGACCCCGTCGACCGGGGTGGTGTCGACCTCGCCGGTCATCGGGATGCGGTGGTCGGCGAAGTAGGCGATGCCCTCGGCGAGCCGCCGCTTGGCATCGGCGCGCGCGTGGCCCTCCTCCCAGGTGGACCCCTGGAGGTGGTTCTCGGGGACCAGCAGGTGGAAGTCGCTGGGACCCTGGGCCTTGCGCTGCTCGATCGCCTCGAGGAGCAGCGGGCTCTCGATGGTCTGGTTCGCGATCACCAGGTAGCGGTGCATGGCATCCTCCGATCCGGTGCGCCCGGCGGCTCGTGCCGTCGCCTCCATGGAACTCCCCTCGACCACGGAAGGCAAGGGTCGCCGCCCTCGGAACGGGTCCCGAGCCCATCCGCACCGCCCCGTACGATGGCCCGACTGCCCCCGTAGCTCAGCTGGATAGAGCACCGGACTTCTAATCCGACGGTCGTTGGTTCGAATCCAACCGGGGGCGCTCATGGCGAAGCCGCGGCGCTGTCGAGCGGTGGGGAGCGGTTCGGGAGGGCGCGCCGGGACTTCTCATCCGACGGTCGTTTGGTTCGAATCCAACCGGGGGCGCTTTCGGCGAAGCCGCGGTGCTGACCGGTCAGCGGGCGACCTCGACGCCGGTGCCGGCCCGCTTGGCCCGGTAGGCGGCCTCGTCGGCCCGGGCGAGGACCGAGAGCGGGGTGTCGTTGTCCTCGGTGCGGAGGGCGATGCCGATGCTGACGCCGAGGTGCGTGCGCTTGAGGCCGGCGGGACCGACCGTGAACGGCTCGGCGATGCGCTGGGTCACCCGGCGGGCGAGGGCCGCCGCCCCCTCCGGGCCGGCGACGTTCTCGGCGACCACCACGAACTCGTCGCCCCCGAGGCGGGCGCAGAAGTCACCGGCCCGGGCCTCGTCGTCGAGGCGGCGGGCGACCTCGCACAGCACGTCGTCGCCGGTCTGGTGCCCGAAGGTGTCGTTGACCGCCTTGAACCCGTCGAGGTCGAGGAACAGGACCGCCAGCGGCGCCCGCGTCCGCTTCGACCGGGCGATCGCCCGGTCGAGGGCATCGAGCGCACCGGGCCGGTTGGGCAGCAGGGTGAGGGCGTCGTGGGTGGCCTGGTAGGCGAGCCGGGCCTGGAGGGCGTTGCGGTCCGCGATCGAGTCCGACAGGAGCTGGATCGACCGCTCCAGCGACTCGCCGAGCGCGCCGGGGAGCGGTTCCTGGAGGCGGGGATCGTCGAGCCCGCCCGTGGCGAGGGCGTCGACCTTGCCCTCCACCCGGCTGAGGTTGGCGACCACGTCGTTCAGCGCAGCGGTCGCCTCGGCGAACTCGACCGGTCCCTCGACGGGCAGCGGACCGACGCCGAGGTCGCCTTCGCCGACCCGGCGGATGCCCTCGATCAGCCGGCTCAGGGGCCGGTCGAGCGATGCCGCGACCGCCAGCGAGATGACGAGGAGCAGCACGAGCGAGGCGATCAGCCCGAGGATGCTCAGCGTCAGGGTCCGCTCGGCTTGGGCGGCGAGCGACGCCGCGGTGGCGTCGAGCTGGGCGCTGCGGGCCTCCATCGCATCGAGGAGCGGCTGGAACAGCTCGACGCTCGATCGGAACGTGGCCGCCACCTGGGCGAGGTCGACGCCGTCCGCGAGCGGGGCCGGCGGGCGCGCCGCGACGGCATCGTCGACGGCGGCGCCGAAGGGGGAGTCGGGCTTGGCGGCGAGGATCGACTTGGCGACTGCGGCGACCTGCGGGTCGGCGCTGGTGGCCAGCGTCGCCATGGCCGCGTCGAACTGCTGGGCGGCGACGGCGATCTCCGTGCGCGCCGGGCCGGCCCGGTCGTTGTCGGCCACGATGCCGAACCAGTAGTCGGCCAGCTTGGTGGCCATGGCCCCGGCCGCCGATCCCGCTCGGGTGGAGGCCTCCAGGTCGTTGAGGCGCTCGTCGAGCTCGGTGCTGCCGGAGTCGACGACGTGTGCACGCAGGGTCCGGAGGCGCCGTTCCCACTGCTGGCGGGTGAGCTGGTCGAGCTGGTCGTACCGGTCGATCAGGTCGACGTCGGCTCCTTCCTCCGACGCGTCTCGCAGGGCGTCGAGGCGGGCCACCGAGAAGGGCCGCGCATCGCGGGGCAGCTCGCGGAGCCGGGCGGCGACGTCGTCGAGGTCACCGCCCTCGATCTGGTCGACGGCCAGCAGGGCGACGGCATCGTCGCGGTCGAGCCCCACGGTGCCGGCCCGGACCTCCAACTCGATCGGAGCCCGGGCACCGAGCAGCGCACGGCGCAGCTCGGTGAGGCCCGACAGCACCCCGACCTCGTCGTGGACCTCCGAGAGCGTGCTCGCGGCGCGCTGCTGGCGCAGGATGGCAGCGCCGCCGACGCCGGCCAGCAGGATCGCGGGGACCAGCACCAGGATCAGCAACCGGGTTCGCAGGCCGAAGCCCGACGGATGGAGTCGCATGCCGTTCCTCACGGTGGTCTGCAGGGATCATCGGCACACCAAGGGGGTGCCCTTGAACCACCCTCCGCAGACGCCCTCGTCCCCGACCTGGGGGAACGTATCCCCCTCCTGGCGTCCTGCGGGGGTCGCCCCAGGGTGCGGGGTCGGGGCGTCCGCCCGGACGGCGGCGGTCGCGGGCTTTCGCCGGGCGGGAGCGGGACGGCATGATGCACCGGCCCCTCGACCGGAAGGCCCGACCGTGCCGAACACCACCAGCGAGCAAGCTCGAGCCGCTGCCGCCGACTCCCTCCGGGAGCTCGTGGCCGGCAACCGCCGGTTCGCCTCCGGCGCCCCGGCCTCCCACACGCTGACCGAGGCCGACCGCGACGCGCTCGTCGCCGGACAGCACCCTCGGGCGGTCCTGCTCGGGTGCGTCGACTCCCGTGTCCCGCCGGAGGTCGTGCTCGACCAGGGGCCGGGTGACCTGCTGACCGTGCGCACCGCCGGCCAGTCGCTGGCGGGGGTCGCGCTCGGCAGCATCGAGTTCGGGGTGCGGGTGCTCGGCCTCTCGCTCGTGATCGTGCTCGGCCACACCGGCTGCGGTGCGGTCCTCGCCGCCTTGAGCGACGACCACCCCGACGGCCACCTGGGCGAGCTCACGGGCGAGGTCGCCAGCCGGCTGACCGAGGTCGTCGGCGCCGACCCGGTGCGCGCCACCGGTGCCAACCTCGACGCCACCGTGTCCGCGCTGCGGGCCATGGGGACCCTCGCCACACCCGCAGGGCACGCCCCGTTCGTGGTGGGCCTCATGTACGACCTCGCCACGGGCGCGGTCACCGTCACCGACGACGCCGGGCTGCTCTCGGACTGATCCGCCGCGGCGGGACGTCCGGTCAGGACCGGACGTCGATCTCGCCGGCTCCGCTCACTGCGGCCGGACCGGGCTCGACGGGCTCGGGGTCCAGCAGGCCGAGGACCTCGCCCTTGGTCCCGTCGAGGACCTCGTCGTAGAGCTCCGCACCCGTGCCGGACCGCTTGGCCCGGTAGGCCGCGTGGTCGGCGTGGGCGAGCAGGTTGACGAGCGATGCCCGCCCGGCGGGGGCCACCGCGAGGCCGATGCTGGCGCCGATCTCCACGAGGTGCTCACCCGAGGCGATCGGCTGGCTGATGGCCGTGCCGAGCCGGTGGCCGAGCTTGAGGGCGTTGGCCGCCGAACCGACGTTCTCGGCGATGACGATGAACTCGTCGCCGCCGAGGCGGGCGTACGAGTCGCCGGAGCGGGCCTGCTGGCGCAGCCGGGCGGCCACCTGGCACAGCACGGTGTCGCCCACCTGGTGGCCGTAGGTGTCGTTGGCCTTCTTGAAGCCGTCGAGGTCCAAGAACGCGACGGCCAGCGTGGTGCCCTGCCGGCGGGCGCGGGCGAGGGCGCCCTCGAGCGCGGCGAGGCCGCCGGCCCGGTTGGGGATGCCGGTCAGCGTGTCGTGCGTGGCCTGGTGGGCGAGCTTCGCCTGCAGGGTGGCCCGGTCGTGGATCGACGACGACAGCACCTCGACCGATCGGGCGAGCGCCTGGCCCAGCTCGCCGGGGAGCTCGCCCTCGAGGCGGGGGTCGTCGAAGTCGCTGTCCGCGAGGGCGTCGAGCTTGCCCTCGAGCATCCGCAGGTTCTCGACGACGTCGTTGAACGCGATCGTGGCCGATTCGATCTCGACCGGTCCGCTGACCGGCAGGGGGTCGAGGTGGAGGTCGCCGCTGCCGACCCGGCGGGTCCCGGCGATCAGGCGGCGGAGCGGGCGCTCGAACGTCGACGCGACCACCAGCGACAGCCCGGCGAGCACGGCGATCATGAGCAGCGAGCCGAGGAAGGTCAGCCAGGCGACGTGCGAGGCGTCGTCCGCATAGGACGCGACCGCCGTGTCGAGCGCGGCGGCCCGGCCGTCCATCAGCCCGAGCGCCGGCGAGACGAGGTCGAAGCTGTCGGTGAACGTCGTGACCATGAGGCCGAGGTCGACGCCGTCCACGAACGGGGCAGCGGGCCGGCCGGCCAGGGCGTCGTCGATCGCCGTCTGGAACGGACCGTTGGTCTTGCCCTCGCGCAGGGCGACGGCGGCGCCGGCCACCGCCTCGGTGGGGCTCTTGGCCAGGGCGTTGGTCAACCGGTCGAAGCGGTCGTTGGCGATGCCGAGCTGCACGCGGGCGGCCTCGACCCGGTCCTGGCCCTGCATGTTGGCGAACCAGTAGTCGGCCAGGCCGGTGACGGTGGACGCCAGCGCCGAGGCGGCCCGGGCGGTGCGGTCGAGGTCGCGGAGCAGGTCCCCGAGCTCCGGGTGGCCGAGCGACTCGGTCTGGGCCTGGACCATCGCCAGCTCCTCGCCCCAGGTGTCGTCGGTCTGCTCCTCGAGCGTGGTGAAGCGGTCGATCACCTCGATGCTGGCCCCGCGCCGGATCTGGTCGCGCAGGCCGTCGAGCTCCTCGGGCTCGAACGGGCGGATCCGCTCGGGCATCGCCCGCAGCTTGGCCTGGACCTCGGCGAGGTCGCCGAAGCGCTGGTCGTCGAGGTCCAGCAGGCCGAGCACCGCGTCGGGGTCCAGCCCCAGGGCCTCGGCCCGGACCTGCACCTCGACAGGGATGCGGGCCGACATCATCGCGGTGCGGATGTCGACCAGGGCGAGCAGCCCGCCGACCTCGCCGTGGACGTCCTCGGCCACCAGCGCCGCCGTGCGCCTGTCCGCCGCCGCCGTCCCGGCGAGGGTGGCCGCGACGAGGGTGGGGATGAGGACGAGGGCGAGCAGGCGGCCTCTCAGGCCCACCCGACGAGTTGCGCTGGCCATGTGACGTGCTTCTTCCGCAGACGGCCCCCGAAGGGATCGTCGGCACGTCGAGCGGTGAACTTGAGTGTTTCTCTCAGCTCGGCCGCACGGCGGGGAGGAGTGGAGCGGATGAAGGGAATCGAACCCTCGTCATCAGGATGGAAGCCTGAGGCTCTGCCATTGAGCTACATCCGCAGGATGGACCACCGTACCGGTCCCGGCGTGAGCGCCCGCAACCAGATCAGCGCCCTGATCAGGACACGAGCGTGACGGTGCCGTTGCTGTTGTAGCGGAGCCGGCCGCCCTCGAAGCGCTGGAACCGGCCGCCGCTCGTGCCCGCCGGATCGAGCTCCGACAGCGGGTACCCGAGGGAGCCCTGGGGGCCGCCGTAGGTGTTGAGGTAGGCGGTGAGCACCGCGCCGTGGACCTGGAAGCCGTCGGTGGTGGTGCTGGCGTAGATGTTGCCCCGCTCGAACGTGGCGTAGGTGCCCCGGCCGTCGCCGACGGGCGTGGGCTCCGAGGTCGGGTAGCGCAGGTAGCCCCTGACGTTGCCGTTGGCGAGGTGGCGGTCGTTGATCTTGCCCCACAGGCCGTGGGCGCCGAGCGTGGCGGTGTACCAGATGAAGCCCTTCTCGAACCACTGGCCCTTGCCGCGGTTGTCGCCGGCGGAGCTCAGGTCCGAGATCGGGTAGCCGAGGGGCCCAGCCACGCCGCCGGTGGCCTCGTGCTTGGTGAACACGGCGCCGTGGATCTCGACGACCCGGCTGCCCTGCACGTAGATGCGGCCGCCCACGTAGTTCTGGTAGCGGCTCTTCTGGTCCTTCGAGGTGAGCACGTTGCTCTTGGGGTAGCCGAGGAACCCGTGGATGCCGCCCAGCGCCTCGTGCTTGGTGAAGTGGGGCTTGGGCACCGTGAACGTGCCGGCGGCGCCGCGGTAGTAGATGCGCCCGCCCTCGAAGTTGTTGTACTTGCTCTTCTTGTCGGACGACGTGCGCGTGTCCGAGGTGGGGTACTTGAGGACGCCGTTCACCGTGGCCTGCTTGCCGAACTCGGTGAGCAGCGCGCCGTGCACCTCGTGGGCGCCGGTGGACGAGGTCCAGTAGATGTTGCCGCCCTGGTAGGTGCGCATCCGGCCCCGCTTGTCGGAGTTGGCGCGCTCGGCGGCCGTCGGGGCGCCGAGGAAGCCGCTGGCGCCGCCGAGGGCGTCGTACTTCTTGGAGATCGGCGTGCCGCAGTCGGTGGTGAGGCAGGGAGCGCCGTGGTTCACCGTCTTGTTGTCGGTGGCGCTCGACGTGGTGCAGCTCGGGTCGTAGCGCCACGGCGGGGTGCACGTGGCGACGCGGCACACGACCGGGCCGTAGCAGGCGATCTCGGTGTGGCACTGGCCGTAGCGGAACTGGTTGCAGCAGGTGCGGCGGCCGTCGCACGACCCGCCGGCGCAGCGGCACGAGCACTGCGTGGGACACGTGGCGTTGCAGTCGATGATGTAGCGGGCGGCGCCGCAGCAGTAGGCCGCGTTGTCGGCCTTCCACCAACCGGCCACGAAGCTGTTCGGCGGGCACGAGTTGCGGCCGCTGTTGATCGTGCAGCAGAAGGCGGTCCAGCCGTCGGAGCAGGTGCCGCAGGTGTAGGCGTAGGCCGAACCCGGCTTCAGGATGAAGTCGATGGGGCCGACGGCGAGCGCCGAGCCCAGCACCGCGGTGCGGGTCAGGAACGACCGGCGGGTGGTGCCCTTGTTGAACAGACCGGCGGCGCGCTGGACGAGCCGCTGGCTGAAGGTGGCCGACCCGAGCGGGTCGTGGTTCACCGGGTCCCGGTGGATGCCGTGCTCGGCCAGGTCGACCGGCGGGGCCTCCGCTCGGCGGGCGGCGCGTCGGGGGAGCGTGACCGTCATCGGGGAGCGATCCTCGTTCGGGAGAGGGTGTCGTTGGCCTGGGGGAGGACCCGCAGGGCGTTGGCCTGGCGGCCGAGCACCGTGTACGAGCAGAACGCCCGGCCGGCCTCGGTGAAGAAGATCTGGCAGCCGGCCTGGCCGGGCAGCGTGCGCTGCAGGGCCGAGCTGGAGAACATCGACGGCGTCAGGTTCTTCGGGATGCCGCGGCGCTTGAACAGCGCGGTGTCGGCGCATTCGGGGCCGTACTCGAAGAGCACGACGAGCACGTCCTCGGCGCCCATCAGGTCGACGGCGCCGGACCCGAAGTCGCCCCGCTGCTCGGGGAGGGCGAAGTTGGCGAGGTGCACGATCGGGTGCGGGACCTCGCGGGCGGCGCCGATGGCGCTCACCTCGCCGGCTGCCCGGGTGTCCGCCGTGGGCTGGGTCCGCACCCCGATCCGCCCCTCCCATCCGGGCGGCAGATCGGTCTCGATGCCGTGTGATTCGAGCTTCATGAGGCGGCCATCTTCGCGGACGGGGCAGGGGCCTCGCAGGCAACCCGCCCGATCCGGCCTCCCGTCACCCTCACGGGTGGTCGTGGCCGGTGTGGTCGCCGCCGTGGTCGTGCGCATGGTCGTGGCCGTCGTCGGCACCCTCGTCTGCGGTGCGGTCGGGGGCGTAGAGGCTGGCGTCGCCGGGAGCCACGCCGGCGGCGAACAGCTCCCGGTCGATGCGGGCCTCGCGCTCGGCGTCGGCGTCGGGCTTGGCGACGACCTGGCCCTCGAGCGACGAGGTGAGCCCGGCATCGACCGTGGCCTGCGACAGCAGCGACGACACCTGCTCCCAGTCCGGCCCGGTGCCCTCGCCCCGCACCCGGCCCGAGGGGCCGTGGACGTAGACGAAGTACGGCGAGCCGGGCACGTCGTAGTCGGTGAACGCCTGCGTCGACATCACCGTGGGGAAGGTGGACGGGGCGAGCGACGCCACCGACGAGGGGCTCTCGCCGTCGACGCCCTTGGTGACGATGACGAGCCGGGTGCCGCTCGGCAGCTTCAGCTTGCGGGGCTTGGCGAACGCGTCCCAGAACTTCTGGCAGGTGATGCAGCCGGAGGAGAGGAAGGCGACGATCGTGTCGTGCTCGACGCCCTGGATCCGCACCGACAGCGACTCGTTGCCGCCGGGGCCCACGCCCACGAGGTCGGCGGCGCCGCCGAACGCCTCGCGGTCGGGCGGGCTCGGCACCTGCGGCATCACCTGGAAGTCCTCGCGCGACGTCACCGGCGTGGGCGGCGGGCTGGCCGGCTGGCCCGGCTCGTCGGGGTCGAGGCCGGCACCGAGCTGGTGGAGGCGCTTGAGGATCTCGGCGTGGCTCCGCAGCAGGCCCACCACGAGGAGGGCGAGCACGGCCACGACCAGGCCGAGGAGGACGACGACTGCGGTCACGAAGCAGCTCCAGCGTTGGGGGCGGGTGCCTTGGCGGCGGCGAGCGCCTCGGGCAGGGCGGTCAGGGCGACGTAGAGCATCCACGTCAACAGGAGGGTCAGCCCGACGAACGGGACGCCGGCCCACGGCGTGTCACCGGCGGCGTCCCAGATGGCGCCGGGGGCGTCGACGGCGGCGATGCCGACGCCGACGGCGAGGAGGAGGTTCACCACGACGTGGAGGGTCCCCACTGGCGCGCTGCTGGCGCCGAAGCACCCGCACGGGGCCGAACCCCGCGTCTTGGTGTCGAGCCGCCGGGCGAACCACGCGAACCCGAGGTAGCTGACGGCGACGAGCGCGGTCGCCACGGCACCGCCGACCACGAGCGCGGCGACGGCGATGAGGACCTCGACGATCCCGAGCCCCCGTGCGATCACCACGGTGGCCGGCAGCCCGGCGGATCGCAGGGCGATGCGGGTGGCTCCTGGCCGGAGGGCCTTCCCGACGCCCGCGGCCCCGAGCAGGAGCGCGGCGGCGTACACGAGACCGGCCAGGGGAGACATCACCACCGACCGTACCGGCCCACCCGGCGAACGGTCGAAGGGCGCTCAGCCCGCCCGGATCGCGGCGATCGCTCCCCGCTGCTCCTCGGTCAGGGGCTTGACCGCTTCGCGGATGGTGACGCCGCTCGCCGTCGCGGCGCGGGGGAGGAGCCAGTCGAAGACGAGGTCGGGGCGGCGCTTCGCCGTGTCGCGCAGGATCCATCCGAGGGCCTTGCGGATGAAGAACTCCCTCTCCAGCCACAGGGCGTCGGCGTAGCGGGTGAAGCGGTCCCAGTCGCCCTCGCCGGCGCGCAGCGGACGGAGCAGGGCGAGGACCGACGCCCGGCGGACCCAGACGTCCTCGTCGCCGTTCCACCGGTCGAGGGTCGGACCGACGCCCGCCGGGTCGACCTCGAACAGCGGGCCGACGACGTTCGGGGCGATCACGTCGACGAGCGCCCACGTCC
>Ga0247823_10002857_pt1 | contig 14180 bp, 15 predicted proteins | sample 13C_PalmiticAcid_2_FD_192426 | JGI IMG/M metagenome (GOLD analysis project Ga0247823, IMG submission 192426) | Soil microbial communities from agricultural site in Penn Yan, New York, United States - 13C_PalmiticAcid_Day30 | ecosystem: Environmental > Terrestrial > Soil > Agricultural land...
AGCATGGCCTCGGCTTCGTCGCGCATTACTCCCCCTTCACCGATCCGCTCGTCACGCCGGTCTCCGATTTCTTCGGCTGGATGACCGCGGCGGGCGAGATCCACCAATCCCCCGCGGTCGCCTTTCTCGTCCAGCGCCGTCGCGCGCTCGATTTCGCCGACGCCGTGAGTCGGCCCGGCCATCCGCTCCACGCCGCGTGGATCGAGCTCACCACCCCTGCCGACGAGCATTCCCGCCTCGGCCGTGGGGTTCGCCGCGCCGATGTCGAGAAATTGCTCGAAATCGTCCGCCGCGACGTTCCTGCGGTCGAAGGCAATTTCGACGCCTACCGCATCGGCCTGTGGCTGAAGAAAAAGGATTGGGGCTGGGCCGGCGGCATATTCTGGTGGTTCTTCGTCGTCGTCGCAATCCAGCTGTTCCGCCTCGCCAGCTGCGCGCCCGAGACGCCGCCGCCCGTGGACTTCGTCCCCACCACGCTCGAACACGCCAGCACCGATATCGATCGCGCGCTCGAAATGCTGTTCGGCGACAAGCTCGACCTTGCGACGGTGGAGACCCGCAACCCGGATCTCGCCGCCGCGCTCAACCGCCAGTGGCAGGCCGATCGCAAGGCCGGCGCAGCCTTGCCGGCGCATGCCGCCGCGGTGCAGCGCCTGCTCGACCAGCGCTATCGCGACGGCATCGCCAATGCCTCGGTCGATCTGCTCCGCGAGCGCCAGCGCTACGAGCTGGCCGAGGCCGAGCTGGTCCGCGGCTTCGGCGCGAAGACCTGCGCCGATTATCTGCGCGGCGGCACGGTCCAGACCGATCTGCCGCTGCCTCCCGCGCTCGAGCTGCAGCGCAAGGCATTGGTCGCGCGCATGGTCGTCGAAACGCGTCCCGCCGCAAAGTCGCGTCCCAAACAGACCCGCTTCGCCGTGCCACCCGATGTCGTCACCGCCAGTGCGAAGCGCGCCGGGATGGACCGCGACGCGATGGTCCGCGCGCTGAGCTTCGAAGGGCCCGACAAGGCGCAATGCGCCGGGCGGATCGCCTTTATCGAGACGGTGCTGGCGCTACCGGCGAAGCGCGCGGAGCCGCTCCTGCGCGCGATGTGAGGGGGGCTGATAACGGGCCGCTTCATCCACAGAGAATCACGGGTGATCCTCTTTTGTTCTTGCGCGGCGGGAATCGCTCGGTCAGAATGACAGAAATTGTCCCAGAGGTGTTCGATGCACGGTCCGCTCAGCTTTTCCGAACTCAGGCAGCGAACCGGGATGAGCGTAGAGGAACTGGCGACCGAGCTCGATTGCTCCCCCAGCACCGTATATCGCTGGGAACGCGCATGCGAAACATAATTGCACGATTACCGTACAAAACGTGAAACTAGGCCCGCCAATCCTATCGTCCAAGTCGTCCCATTCTCTTCCTTTTAACCCATCCTGTCCGATCACATCCCGACACAGAAGGGACCGGACATGCGCAATCTCATCCGCGACGAGACCGCCGCCACTGCCATCGAATATGGGCTGATCGCCGCGCTGATCGCAGTCGCCTGCATCATGGCCTTTCAGGCGCTCGGGCTGAACCTCGCCAACATCTTCGGAACCGCGACCAACGCGATGGCGGGAGTCTGAGGCAGAAACGCGGAACGGATTGTTGCGGCCACGCGATTTCCGTGCTCTTGCTCCCCACCAGACCAGGGGGAGCACACGAATGAAGAAGATCCTGTGTGGGCTGCTGATGATATTCTCGCAGCTTCAGCTCAGTGCCGCCGCCCAAAATACCTATTCCGCCAACATACCGACGAAGATATCGAGCGTAGTTACTTACACTGATGAACTTACGGTGCTTTTTACAGTACCGAATCAGCCTGCCGTGCCCAATTGCAATGGATCCTATTTCATCGTTCCGGCCAGCGTGCCCGCCGAGAACCGGCAAATGATCCTCAGCCGATTGCTTGCGGCCCATGCCACTGGCGAGACGATCTATATCGGTTACGACGGACAGGTGTGCGGCCCCATGGGATTCATCAGAGTCTTTCGGGTGGGATGACAGGATAGCCACTCGGCAGCCAGTCGCCGCTGACCCGGTTTCAACAGCCACTCCATGGGGGAGAAAAAAATGCGCAAGCTTCTGTGTCTGGCACTCATGATCCTGTTGCCGTCGGCACCGTCCCACGCCGCGGGCGGCGGCGGGACGGTGACGGTCAGCCGGATCACCTTGATCGGCGGGAGCATCTATGTCTTCGCCACGGGCATCGGCAATCCGGATGGCTGTGCGTCCACGGCGCATTTCACCATTGCGGCAGAGAATCCGGGGCGGGATCAGATGCTGAGCGTGCTGATCGCCGCCAAGCTGAACCGTACGCAGGTCACGCTCTGGTTCGACGGATGCGCCTATTCGCCCTGGGCCAGCAGCGCGCCGCTGATCGGCGCGCTCACCATGGAATGAACGCACGGACGGGCGCGATGCCCTGGAGGTATGATTCGATGAAAACACCCATTCTCGGAATGATGGCAGGCGGCGTGTTGAGCGTTGCGCTCGCGATGCCGGGCACGGCGCGGGCAGATGTATTCTGCACCGGCGTTCCCACGGAAATCAACACGCGAAGCGATGGCACGGTGATGTTCTATGCGAATTGGCGTAATGACTGGATCGCCATCTGCAACATAGATCGGGCGCGAAATGGCGTGTCGCCCACCGTGTGCATGACATGGGCCGCGCAATTGGTCACTGCCGCGTCCGGCGGGAAAACGGTCGGCTTCTATTATACCGGCGCCAGCAATTGTGCGACCATTCTGAACTACGATAACGCCCCTGCCCCCGCTTATATGCGGTTTCTAGGCTAGCTTCTCGCGCGGTTCAGCAGACATGGGCGCGCGGTTGGCGCCGATCGACCGGGCGCGCCGCCGGGCGAGAGCGATCCTCTCGCCCGACGGCGCGATCCTCAGGCCCAGCTGCGGCCGTCGGGCGCCGCGCAGCCGTGCGGCGGCAGCGCGCGGGGGAAGCGCTCCTTCATCTTGTTGCAGCCCCAGCTGCGCAGCGGGCCCGGCATATAGCCGTTCAGCATGATGCCCACCTCGTCATAGGGCGTGTCCGAGCTCGCGACATAACGATGCCAGCGAAAGCCGATCATGACGGTCACGCCGATCAACACGACGCAAAGAACCTGGACGACCTTCTTCATGCGAACTCCCCTTTTAAACGGAGCGGGGCACCTCGCAGCAAATCCCTGCCGCGGCAACCGCGAAGGTGCACGGGATCGCCGGAGACCGGCAGTCGCGCCGGGGACTGCGCTCGCTTACTTGCGAAGACCCGACATTCCCTGCACCCTGTCCGCATGCGCTTGCAGTTCGCTCTTGCCCTGTTGGTGCTGTCGGGCGGCTGCACCGGCGGACGGATGCCGCCACCGCTTCCGCCACCCGTATCGACATCGACGGCGCCGCGGCTATCGCTCGACGGTTTCGCCGAAATGCCGCGACTGGGTCCGTCGGACAAACAGATATCGGCGGCGTATCGGGACTATCAGCGCCGGCTCCCGTGTCCCGAAGAAGCGATTTGCGGTTCCCCCGCACCGCTCCCGATCGGGCTGGCCGATTGCCGCCTGATGGATTCGCTCGAAACGCAGCGCTGCAGTTTCGTCATCTCCGCCATTCCCTATGGAAAGCGGGATCTGTATCGCTGCGAGGCCTTGTTTCAGAGCACGCGCGACGTCTGGCGCCTCGTGCGGATGACCGAGGAGTGCGAAGTCGCAGTCTGGCGCAAGGTGCCTTAGGCGCCGCTCCCGGCCCGCGCCTTATTCCTCGCCCATCCGCAGCGCCGCGATGAAGGCCTCTTGCGGGATGCTGACGCTGCCATATTCGCGCATCTTCGCCTTGCCCTTCTTCTGCTTCTCGAGCAGCTTGCGCTTGCGGGTGGCGTCGCCGCCATAGCATTTCGCGGTGACGTCCTTGCGCATCGCGCTGATCGTCTCGCGGGCGATCACCTTGCCGCCGATCGCCGCCTGGATCGGGATCTTGAACAAATGGCGCGGGATCAGTTCCTTCAGCCGCTCGACCATGCCGCGTCCGCGCACTTCGGCGGTGGCGCGGTGGACGATCATGCTCAGCGCATCCACCGGCTCTTCGTTCACCAGGATGCCCATCTTCACCAGATCGCCCGCGCGGTGGCCGATCTGTTCGTAATCGAAGCTGGCATAGCCCTTTGAAAGCGACTTCAGCCGGTCGTAAAAGTCGAACACCACTTCGTTGAGCGGCAGCTCGTAGGTCACCTGCGCCCGGCCACCGACATAGGTCAGGTTCTTCTGGATGCCGCGCCGTTCCTGGCACAGCTTCAGGATCGAGCCGAGATATTCGTCGGGCACGTAGATCACTGCCTGGATCCACGGCTCCTCGATCTCCTCGATCTTGGTGGGATCGGGCATGTCGGCCGGGTTGTGCAGCTCGATCTCGCCATTGTTGTGCGTGAGCTTGATCTTGTAGACCACCGAAGGCGCGGTGGTGATCAGGTCGAGATCATATTCGCGGGTCAGCCGCTCCTGGATGATCTCGAGGTGGAGCAGCCCGAGGAATCCGCAGCGGAAGCCGAAACCGAGCGCCGCGCTGGTCTCCATCTCGAAGCTGAACGACGCGTCGTTGAGGCGCAGCTTGGAGATGCTCTCGCGCAGCTTCTCGAAATCGGCGGCATCGACCGGGAACAGGCCGCAAAACACGACGGGCTGGACTTCCTTGAAGCCTTCGAGCGGTTCGCTGGCCGGGCGTTTCGCGTCGGTGAGCGTGTCGCCGACCCGGGCTTGCGCGACTTCCTTGATCTGCGCGGTGATGAAGCCGATCTCGCCGGGGCCGAGGTCAGGGAGCTGCTCGATCTTGGGGCGGAAGGCGCCGACCCGGTCGATCAGGTGCGTGGTGCCCGCGGCCATGAACTTGATCTGCTGGCCCTTCCGAATCGTACCGTCGATCACCCGGACGAGGATGACGACGCCGAGATAGGGGTCGTACCAGCTGTCGACGAGCATCGCCTTGAGCGGCGCGTCCGGATCGCCCTTCGGCGCCGGAATACGCTCGACGATCGCGTCGAGGATCTCGTCGATGCCGATCCCCGATTTGGCGCTGGCGAGGACGGCGTTGCTCGCGTCGAGGCCGATGATCTCCTCGATCTCGTGGCGGACCTTTTCGGGCTCGGCGCTGGGCAGGTCGATCTTGTTGATCACCGGGATGATCTCGTGGTCGTGCTCGATCGACTGATAGACGTTGGCGAGCGTCTGCGCCTCGACGCCCTGCGCGGCGTCGACGACGAGGAGCGCGCCTTCGCACGCGGCGAGGCTGCGGCTGACTTCATAGGCGAAGTCGACATGGCCCGGCGTGTCCATCAGATTGAGGACATGGCCCTTCCAGTCGAGGCGCACGGTCTGCGCCTTGATGGTGATCCCGCGCTCCTTCTCGATGTCCATATTGTCGAGGACCTGCGACGACATCTCGCGCTCGGAGAGCCCCCCGGTACGCTGGATCAGCCGATCGGCCAGAGTCGACTTGCCATGGTCGATGTGCGCGATGATCGAAAAATTGCGGATCTTTGAAAGTTCGGTTGCCATGATCGCGCGGCGTTAGCAGCGGCAGCGCCCGATGCGAAGGGGGCAACCGGAGGGGAGACTTAACGCGATCTTCACCACGAGCCGGAAAAGACCTTCCGATGCCTCGTGTCGCGCCTGCATTGTTCCTCCAGTTCCTCGCTGCCGGCACGGCTCTGGCGGCAATCGCCTTCGCGCCGCCGGCCGAAGGCGAGATGCTGCTGGTCCCGCTCGCCGGCCAGAGCGCCGATTCCGCCGCGGTCTGGGCGACACGCGCAGGCGCGCGGATAATCGGGCGCGGCCCGTTGTCTGGCTCGCTGGCGGTGCAGGGCCGCACGAGCCGCCTGATCGGGCTCGCCGCGAGTCACGCCACCCTGATCGTCGCCGCGCCCCCCATCGCCTGCGGAGCGAACCGATGAACCAGGATGCGATGTTCGCTCCCCTGCGCGCGGGTGGCGCGCGCGTGCTGCTCGCCGTGATGTGGCTCAACTGGCTGCTCCTGCTGCCGGTGGGTCTGATGCTGGGCAGCGGCAATATCGGCACCGTCATGGCGGCAGGGCTCGTCGTGCTGATCATCCCCAGCCTCGGCGTGGCCCGCAAGCGGATCGACGTCACCGACCGTTGCGCGCTCGGCATCGCCACCGCGGTCTTCCCTGCCTTGTTCGTCGCGCTCGCCGCGAAACATCCGTGGCAAACGGACATGCACATGTATTTCTTCGTCAGCATGTCGATGCTGCTCCTGCTGTGTGATTGGCGTCCCATCGTCCTCTTCACGGGGCTCACCGCCGCGCACCACCTGATCTTCTCCTACGTCCTCCCCGAATGGGTATTTCCGGGCTCCGGCTCGCTTGCCCTGGTGCTGCTCCATGGCGGCCTCGTCGCAGCCGAAGGCGCGATTCTGATCTTCACGACCGCGCGCATCCAGCACCTCATCCTGCGCAGCCACAAGACGCGCGAAGCGGCCGAGGCGGCACGGCGCGACGCCGAAGACGCGCGCCACGCCACCCAGAGCGCGCTCGACGATCTCCGTGCGGCGCAGGCGCTGGCCGAAGAGCATCTGCGGGAACGTCAATCGGCCGAGCGCACGCTTGCCGAATCCACGCGCGAGCGCCGCGTCGCCGTGTCCACCGACATCCACGAGCGTATCGGCACGGTGGCTTCGGAGCTCCGGACTGCAGCCGCTTCGCTGTCGGGGCAGGAAACCGAGCTGGGCGAACTCGCACGCCGTTTGTCGACCGAATATCGCAACCTGCGCGCGGCGAGCGACAAGTCGCTGAACCACGCCTCGCTCGTCGCCGCTGGCGCGGCGCAGCTCAGCGATGCGGCGCACCAGGCCGGCGACAATGCCGAACGGGCCAACGCACTGGTCAACGAGACCAACGAGACCGTGCGGGCGCTCGAGCCGCGCATGCTCGATCTGACCCGCCAGATCGAAGGCGCGCGCAGCATCCTCGATCTGGTCTCCGAGATCGCCGCACAGAGCAATCTCCTCGCCCTCAACGCCACGATCGAGGCTGCACGGAGCGGCGATGCCGGGCGCGGATTCGGCGTAGTGGCGCACGAGATGAAGCAGATGGCGGCGCGAACCGTATCGGCCACCAGCCAGATTGCCGAGAAGCTCGACCTGATCGGCGCAGCAGCGCGCACCGTCGACGAAGTGGTTTCAGGCACGACGTCGCGGATGAACGCCGCCGGCGGCTCGGCGCGGGCAGTGTCGGCCGCGGTGGACGAACAGCGCCTGGCGATCGAAGCGATCTCGCACGCGATCAACGCCGTGATGGAGGATGTCAGCGACACCGACACGCGCAGCCGGATCATCGGCGAGGCGGTCGACCAGAACCACAGTCTCGCCGCCCACGCATCCGAACTCGCCCTATTGCTCGACGATCGCGCCCGGGCGCTGGGCGCTCACATGGATCGGCTGCTGCAGGATCTGCGCGCCGCCTAGGCGGCGTTGCCGGCTTCCGCGATCGCGGCAAGCGCTGCCTCCAGCCGCGCCTCGCCCTGCCCCGATATCAACGCCCAGCGCACCCCTCGCCGTTCCAGCTCGGCTCTCGACAAGTCGAAGAAGCGCTGGCGCAACGGATCGGTGCCGAACATCCGGGTGCCGTCCTTGATCCACGGCAAGTCGATGTCGAACAGCAAATAAAAGTCGGCGGTGTTCTGCCATGCGTCGAACCAAGGGTCGCGCTGGGCGAACAGCATGTCGGCCCAGACCGCGGTCATCAACGGATCGGTGTCGAGGATCAGCGGATCGGCGCCCGCCGCCAGCATCGCCCGGGTCCTTGCATCGTGCGTCTGGGCGATCTCGACCAGGTCACGCATCGTGAACATGATGCCGTGGGTCTCTGCATAATCGCGGCCATATTCGTCGAGCAGTTGCGCGCCGAAATGCTCGGCGAGCCGTCGCGCGATCGTCGTCTTGCCGACGCTCTCGGGACCATGGAGACAGATGGTGCGCGGGATCATGTTTTGGCTTTGGTCCATTGGATCAGGCCCCAGACGGACAGGGCGAGGAAGACGAGATAGAGCCCGGCGGTCAGCCACAGCCCCTTGATGGCGAACAGCGGGACCGCGGCGAGATCGACTGCGATCCACAGCACCCAGCTCTCCCAGTTACGACGCGACTGGAGGATCTGCGCGGCAACGCTCGTCATCGCGATGCTGCCGTCCCACCACGGATAAGCGGCGTCGGTGTAGCGATACATCAGCGCCCCCCAGCCCGCGGCTGCACCGGCGCAGCCGGCCAGCCAGGCGATCCGGGCCGCGGCGCCGAGCTGCTCGACGCGCACCTCGCCGGTGTCGGCGCGTGCGCGCGCCCAGTTCCACCAGCCATAAAGATTCACGACGATGTAGAAGAGCTGGAGCAGCGCGTCGCTGTAGAGCTTCGCGCCGAAGAAAATCCACGCGTAGAGCGACACCATCGCGAGTGCGAACGGGTAGTTCCACATGCTCCGCCGGACCACCAGCGTCACGTTGATCAGCCCGAACAGGGTGGCGGCGGCTTCGATCGGGCTCACGCGGCATGGCCTAGCAGCAACTTTGCACAGGGGTCGAGTGGGTTGCCCTGCGGAATTGTCGCGCTACCCTGTCCCAAAATGCGAGAGGACAGCCATGCGGCATATCGCGGTGATCGGTTCGGGACCTGCCGGCTATTATACCGCCGAGGCGTGCCAGAAGACCTTTGGTGAAGATGTGCGGGTCGACATCGTGGATCGCCTGCCGGTACCCTTCGGGCTGATCCGCACCGGCGTCGCGCCCGACCATCAGTCGATCAAGGGCGTCTCGCGTCGCTACGAGGCGGTCGCGCTGACCGACAATGTCCGCTTCGTCGGCAATGTGACGATCGGCAAGGACGTGTCGATCGACGAGTTGCGCGCTCTTTACGATGCGGTCGTCCTCGCTACCGGCGCGCCCCATGATCGGCCTTTGGCGCTTCCCGGCGCGGAACTGCCCGGCGTGGTGGGCTCCGCCGCCTTTGTCGGCTGGTACAACGGTCATCCGGACTATGCCGATCTCGCGCCGCCGCTCGACGGGCCGGCGATCGTCATCGGCAACGGCAATGTGGCCCTCGACGTGGCGCGCATCCTCGCCAAGCGCGAAGACGAGTTCGCTGGTTCGGACATCGTCGGCCCTGCGCTGGTCGCGCTGAAGGCGGCGAAGGTCGAAACCATCACTCTTCTCGGCCGGCGCGGCCCGCACCAGATCGCGATGACGCCAAAGGAACTTGGCGAGCTGGGCGCCCTCGCCCGTGCGATACCGGTGGTCGATCCCGACGACCTTCCGGCCGTGGACCTCGATGCGGCACTCGATCCCGGCCAACGCAAGTCGGTCAACCACCTGCGCAGCTTCGCCGCCGCCGATGGATCCGACAAGCCGATCCGTATCGTCTTCGACTTCTTCGCCATGCCGGTGGCGATCGAGGGTGACGGCAAGGTCGAGCGCGTAGTGATCGAACGAACCGCGCTGGGGATGGATGGCAGCGCGCACGGCACCGGCGAACGCTATGAAGTGCCGGCGCGGCTGGTGGTGAGCTGCATCGGCTATCGCACCCCGCCGATCGAAGGCGTTCCCTATGATGATCGCTCGGGCCGCTTCGCCAATGACGAGGGGCGCGTGCTTCCCGGCTTGTACGCGGTGGGCTGGGCCCGCCGCGGCCCCACCGGCACGATCGGCACCAACCGGCCCGACGGCTTCGCGATCGCCGAGAAGATCGCGGCGGACTTGGGTGACGGTGCGGGAAAGCAGGGCCGCCCCGGGCTCGACGCGCTGCTCGCAAGCCGCAACGTCGAGGTCGTGACCTTTCGCGACTGGCAGAAGATCGACACCGCGGAGATCGCCGCAGCGCGCGAGGGATCGCCCCGCGAAAAATTCACCAGCGTCGAGGCGTTGCTCGGCGCGCGCGGGAGCTGATCGCAACCGCTTGCGCGACTCAATCGGCATGGTTATAGGCGCCGCTCCAGCATCGGTTCGCCCTCGTCGAGGCGCCGGATCGATACTCCGTCGGGGAGTAGCTCAGCCTGGTAGAGCACTGTCTTCGGGAGGCAGGGGCCGGAGGTTCGAATCCTCTCTTCCCGACCATTTACGCAAGATCGGTGACGAGCCCATCTCGCCGGGTGCCGTGCGCGGCGGGTTCGGCCGGTGCGCCTGATCGCGCCCAGCGCGCGTTGAGATAGCGCCGTGCGGGCGCTTCGACCCGCAGGAAGCTCCACACCGCGCAGGCAAATGTCAGCAGCACCGCCAGGGCAGTGGGGAATCCCGCCTTCGCAGCGAGGAAAAAGGGCTGCTGCCACATATAGAGCGAGAAGGAGAGCGTCCCCAGCCAGGTCAGGACCGGCAGCGCCAGCAATCGCCGGAAGCGGTCGGGCGCGAACTGAACCGTGTTCACCGCGATCGCGGCAAAGGCCGTGCAGGCGGTGAGCTGGAGCGGCGTCACCGGATCATCCGGATACATGCACGCCACCGCGCCGAGCCAGCAGAACGGCGACAGCCACGGAAGGATGCGCGTGGGCCGTCGGAAGTCCCTGCCGCTCCACCAGAGGCACAGGGCGAACGAAAGCAGCACCGAAGCCGCGCGCACGTCCGAACGCCAGAACACATAGGCGCCCCCTGCATTGCCATGGTTGAACTGGATCACGCCGTTGACGATCATGAGGATGGCGAGCCCCCCCGCGACAATGCCCGCGATCGCGGCTTTTCTGGTGGATACGGCCGCGACGAACACCAGCAAGAGATAGCTGTGCTCCTCGACCGCCAGCGACCAGCTATGCTCCAGCAAAGGCGCGGGATCGGGGAGGTAGTTGCTGAAGAATAGCAAGGTGGCGAGCGGGCTGAGCCAATTGACGGCGCGCGCGCCGATCAGCGCTCCGATGCCGAGGCCGATGGCGACGATGCCGGTATAGAGAACCAGCAAGGGCAGGATGCGCGACGCTCGCCGCAGGATGAAGAGCGTCAGCGGCTGGCGGCGCACGATCAGCAGTTCGGCCATCAGCCGTCCGCTGAGCACGAAGAACATCTCGACGCCGAGCGGCGCGAGGTGTCCCAGCCAGGGAACGAAATGACCGATCAGCACCATCGCGATGCAGACACCTCGCCAGCCATCGAGCCACGGGACATGGCCGGGCGGAGGTGCCGGCAATGCAATCTTGCTCGAGATGCCTGCCACCGACGCACGCAGAGATCGGCTCGATGGACAGGCGATCCGCTTCTCGAGCGATGGGTTCGCACGGGCGGCCTTGGCTGGCATGCAACAAGGCTATCGCCGCAATCTTAAGCTTCGATTGCCGAGGCGAAACGAAAGCGGGCGAGAAGTTGCCCCCTCGCCCGCCCGGTCATGCCCTGAACTGACGCGCCTACTCGTAGCGCAAGGCATGGACCGGATTGGTGCGCGCGACGCGGAAGGCGTGCGCGCCGATCGTGCCGATCGCGATCAGCAGCGCGAGCAATCCCGCGACCACGAAAGGCGTTGGCGTGAGACCGATGCGAACGTCGAACTGGTTGAGCCAGTCGCGCATCACCCACCACGCCACCGGCCAGGCGATGAGGTTGGCGATCAGCACCGGACGGCTGAACTGCCACACCAATAGCCGGACGATATCGCGGGTGCGCGCGCCGAGCACTTTGCGGATGCCGATCTCCTTGGTGCGACGTTCCGCAGTGAATGCGGCCAGGCCGAACAATCCGAGGCAGCCGATCACCGCGGCGAGGATCGCGAACATCCCGAACAGCTGGGCGCGGGTCTCGTCGGGACGATAGAGGGTGTGGACGACATCGCTCACCGACCGCGCCTCGAACGGGATGTCGGGGACGAGCCGCTGCCAGATCGCCGCGATCTTCTCACGCACCGGCTTGGCATCGCCATTATGGCGCACCAGCAGCGTGTAATAACCGCGATTCTGGTAGAAATAGACGATCGGCTGGAGCGGCTGGCGGACGCTGCGATAGCGTACGTCGCTGACCACCCCGACGATTCGGGCAGGCACCCAATTGCCCGCCTCGGGCACGGTGGTGCTGACCTGGATCTGCTTGCCGATCGCCGCCTGAGGCGAGGTGAAGCCGAGCCGCTTCGCCGCCATCTCCGAAACGACGACATTGGTGCCGCGCGCGACCAGCGCCTTCTCCGCGGCGATGTCGGTGGGCGTCGGCGTGGTCGAATCGTCCATCGCCACGCTCTCGGAGAAGTCGCGCCCGGCGAGCAGCTTCATCCCCAGCGTCTCGCGCACCTGCGGATCCATTCCGTAGACGCCGAGCTGGATCGAATCGGCCTGGCCGGGCAGCCGCACCCCGGTCATCGAATTGTTGCCCGGATTGATCGCGATCGACGTGCGCGCGACCGAGGTGACGCCGGGCACGCGGCGCACCTCGTCGATGATCGATCTGGCGACGGCCTCGACCTGCGGGGTATTGAGGCCGTGCACCTGTAACAGTCCGTCGCGGCGGTAACCCGCATCCATGGTGCGCGCGTAGATCGTCTGCGAATAGACGATCGCCGTGCAGATGATCAGTCCGATCGACACTGCGAACTGGCCGACCACCAGCAGGTTGCGCAGCCGGCCATTGCCTTCCGCATCGGCGGCCGACTTGTTGGCCTTGAGCACGCGCGCGGGCTGGAAGCGCGACAGATAGAGCGCCGGGTAGACGCCTCCGGCCAGGCCCACCAGGATTGCGAGCAGCACCACCGGCAGCAGAATGCCGTCACTGCCCAGATAGCGGATCTGCATGTCGGCATCGAGAAAAGCATTGAGCGGACGCAGCGCCAGCTCGGCGAGCGCTAGCGCAACGAACGTCGCGATACCGGCGACGAGAATCGATTCGCCGATGAACTGAATGATCAGCTGGCTGCGCGTCGCCCCGAGAACTTTCCGGAGCGCGACTTCGCGGGCCCGCTGCGAGGCGCGCGCGGTGGCGAGATTGGTGAAGTTGATGCATGCCATGCCGAGGATCATCAGCGCGACGACCGCGAAGGTGAGGATCGTCTGCTTGTCGCTGCCGAGCGTCAGCGAGGCACGCTGCGCCTCGCCGAGATGGACGTCGCGGATGTTGGTGAGGCGGAAATCCTGATGGTCTCCGGGGTTGGTCACCGGTCCGCCATCAGCGGGATCGTTGGGGATGTTGCGCTTTTCCCAGGCGGGGAGCTGCGCCGCGATCGCATTCACATCGGTGCCGGGACGCAGCTTCACATAGACCCAGCCGCCTTGCGAATTCCACGAGCTGAGGAAATCGGGATTCTTGGCGAAATAGGTCTGCGGATTGAAGCGGACGACCGCGCCCATCCGCAAATGGCTGTTCCTGGGCAGATCCTTGATGACGCCGGTGACGCGGTAATCTTCCTTGAGATCGGCGCTGAGCACGGTGAGCGTCTTGCCGATCGGATCCTCGGTGCCGAAATATTTCTTCGCTTCGCTCTCGCTCAGCACGATGGCGTTGGGGTCGTCGAGCGCATGCGCGCGATCGCCGCGGACGAAGGGGACCTGGAGGATGTCGAAGATGTTGCCGTCGGTGAAATAGGCGCGTTCGGGACGATAGGCCTGCCCGTTATGGACGAAGGAGATGCCCTGCCCGGTGATGTAGACGCGCTTCTCGATCTGCGGAAAATCCTTTTGCAGCGCGATGCCCGAGGCGTAGCTCGTCACCTGCAGCTTCATTTCCTCGCCGCCCCGCTCGGTCGGCTTGTAGAAATCCTGAAGCTGATATGCGTTCTCCGCGCCCGGCATCCAGCTGTCGTAGCTGAACTCGTAGCGCACGAAGGTGAGGATCAGCAGGCACGCGGCGATACCGAGAGACAGGCCGAAGATGTTGATGAACGCATAGACCTTGTTCTTGGCGAGGGCCCTCAGGCCGACGGTCACGTAATTGCGCCACATGGGTCGGTTCCTACTCGTAGCGAAGTGCGTGGATGGGATTGGTACGGGCGACCCGCAGCGATTGTCCGGCAACCGTGGCGATCGCGATGGCGAGCGCGAGCAGCCCGGCCAGTGCGAACGGCGTCGGCGTCAGCGGGATGCGAATGTCGAACGTGTTGAGCCATTCGCGCATCGCCCACCACGCGGCGGGCCACGCGATCAGGTTTGCCAGCACCACCGGCTTCGAGAATTGCCAGACGAGCAGGCGGACGATGTCGCGCACCTTCGCG
>Ga0247823_10002859_pt1 | contig 14174 bp, 21 predicted proteins | sample 13C_PalmiticAcid_2_FD_192426 | JGI IMG/M metagenome (GOLD analysis project Ga0247823, IMG submission 192426) | Soil microbial communities from agricultural site in Penn Yan, New York, United States - 13C_PalmiticAcid_Day30 | ecosystem: Environmental > Terrestrial > Soil > Agricultural land...
GGGTTTGAGGGGAGGTTGGGGTGAGGTTGTTGTTGTTGAAAGATGGGAGGTCTGCTGAGGGGTATAAACGGAGTTGGGTGGTGAGATGGCGTGTGGGATGGTGTGTGAGATGGTGTGTGTGTGGGATGGATGGATGGAATAGATGGCGGGTGGGAAGATGGTGTGGAGAGGTGTGAGAGAGTGGTTGTTGTTGTTGTTGATGCTGTTGTCGTTGTTGTTGTTGTGGCCCGTTGTTTGGGGTTTTATTGTTGGACAACCCACAAACCCAACCCCACCAACCCGACCGCTGGTTGCGGGCTGGCCTGGTTTCATGGATGAAGAGACGGACGGACGGACGGATGATGATACCATATTTCTTTTTGAGCCCCGTTCGTTTGATAGCACCACCACTGCATGGCATCGCGCGCATACTACTACACTACTGCTACTCCCTGGTTCCTGTTTGGTCTTTGACATCTTGCGGGGGGTGCTGGTCTGGTCTGGATTTGGGTTTGGGTTTGGGTTTGGTTGGTGGTTTGGGAAGGGCAGGGCGTGCTGGGTAAATTAGAGAGGAGGGAGGGAGGGTATGCCGCGGGCTGCTGATGCGGCTGCTGCTGCTTGGAAGTCTACACAAAACATACATCGTGTTATGGGACGATACACTAGGTTTTACCTTACGCCTAGACACATACACTGCGCTGTCCTTTTCTTACATACACTGCGAGTCTGTTTTAGTGAACATTTACCCGATCCTGCGCGCGGCATATCAGCTTTAGGAGGGACACTGATGTTGCTCTTCACAACCAGCTTGAAGGAAACACTGATGTTGCTCTTCACAACCAGCTTGAAGGAAACACTGATGTTGCTCTTCACAACCAGCTTCCTGCCAGAAGGGGGAAAGGGGGACGTGTGGAGGAGGGATGAGAGACACCGCCGAGACGCGAAGGTCCTTCATACTTGACGGCCAAAATAAATCAACGATGGGAGGGGAAGAGGCGAAGACCTCGGTGAGGGTGTGTTTGTGTGTGCGAACGGGTTGGGCAGGACACCCTCAGATAGTTGCTCACCGGTTACGTCCCGGGTGGTGTCCTGTTTCTGGCTTGGGAAAGGGTGGTGCCCATGCTAGCTAATGGATGGAGGCTCATCTGGATGTCCCTCCAGCCCAGAGACACACTGCGTGAGGGACATGTAAAAACAAGGGTTCCTTGAGGAGGGAAGATCCTCAAGGATCAACTCTTTCGCCTCGCGTCATCTCGTGCCGTTCCGCCCGAGAGGCGTGCCTCGTCTACGGTTCTTGATACAACGGCCAGGTAACGATGGGTACTGGTACCTTCGACGTGATGGAGGGTGATGGAGGACTGGTGTGAGAAGGGCCTGGGTGTGGATGGAGAGAGAGAGGAAGAGTCATGACACTGGAGTGCAGTGCGCCTTGCGGCGTCACAGTGTGCTCCCCTGGCCGCCCTCAGGTTGGCTTGCAAGTCAAGGCGCTGATCATGTGCCTGCCTCAGGTATGGTATAATGGGGCCTCTATGACACCAGACGGGAAAGCCCGCCCGGAGATGTTAGGGAGGTGGTCACATGAACACAGCTCAACGGCTCCTATAGATAGACTAGGCAGTCAGGTTTGGGACCGAACCACACCGTGGGGTCCGCATTGGGGTCACCGTGCTCCCGCAGCATCGTTCACCTGTGCTGGGCAATCCAAAACTGCATGCGCGTTGTCGGGTTGAGGTTCAGGACCTCCCCGTCCTGTTCCGGAGGGGTCCGTAACGGCAAGCCAGGGACGGAGCCTCCATCGTAGAATTTGAGTTTCTCGTGCGGTAGGCGAAGGGCTTTCTTGGGGGTTCGTCCATTTGAAACACGGCCTGCCCGAGCTTCGCTGTCAGACGGAGGACCGTGGGGGCAGAATTTGGGGGCCAACCTCAGCCCTATCTTGGCCCGGTTCGTTCCACCTGCCCGCGCGCCCGGCGATCTGTGCCACCGCCTGGAGCGAGCCTGGAATGGCGTTCGATCTGCCGTGTCCGTGGCGCCCAACGGCGCAGAACCTACAGATCCCATCCGCAAATGCATTGAGAGAGCCCTTACCATTGCCTGCCGGTTGAATGGGCTCCTCAACGCAGTGAGACACGGAGTCGGGGTGGGCACAGAATCCATGGACAAGGAATAGAGCCGGTTCGTTTCGGAACGGACGGCCGTGTCGTGATCAGAAGGGCAAAAACGGAGCAACAAGACTCGGAAACCGTGGCTCGTGATCGTGGCTGGGTGTTTGTGAAACATAAGACGGCCCGGTCAGGATGCCGATAAAGCTTGCTCCGAGGCGTTGGTCCCGTCCGGTATGGCCCGGTGTTGCACCGGGTATTCAGACGGTCTGGGAAGCCCATGGTGACACAACCCGCCCGACGACAACACGAGCACACCTAAGACATGAACAGACCTAGATTGTATGTGTGTAACAAAGGTATTCTCGGTCAACCAGCTAGCTCAGCCAGGCTCATCTTCATTCCGTAAATTGCTCAGAGCCGTTTGCATGCATCTGTCTCGACGGTCCACTTCGTGTTAACCTCAAGGTCTGAGGCGTGGACGGAGGAATTCTTCCCAGTTCGTCACAGATCTGGTGACCGAAGCGCAGGAGGCTGAGCTTGGAGTTCCTGGGGATGGGTGAGAAAGAGAAGGACTTGGACAGAAATCGAAGACCGGTGATGGAAGACACTGGCTCAGTGATTTGGCAGCTTCGACGTAGCGGGTTGAACAGCCATGACGCGCCTTCTCGTTGTGGAGAGACGAGGCTGCTGCCTGTTGAGTGCCTGCCTGATTGGCGCGGCAGAAAGTGAAGACTCATCGGCGCATGTCATGTGCTCGCGACTGCGACCTAACTTGCATTTGCAGACCCGGAACTGTTTCCACTTTCCTCAATTTCCTTGGAAGTTCGAAGTCTGCTCTTCCCGTGTCCTCTCCGCCGGCGACGCCGTGATCGAACTCCGGGTCCGACAGCCTTCGATTCGCTGCAATTCCGATCCGATGAACGAACTGATGGAGTCGTCGACGGCCGACCACTCACCGTCGGCCGTTCGCGAGGCTGTGCTGAAAGCTAGCTCGATGCTTGGTGCGTGGTGGTTGGTCCAGCTTCTGGATCGAATGCCGCAAGCCCTGCTGCTGCAGCCCTGGCAGCCCAAGCGATTGGTTGGCTCCCGAGGCATCTGCATGCCCCCCATCCCCCATATCCCTGCAGTGTCCCACCCAGTATCGACAATCAATCAGCCACAGCGCCGCGTTGGGGAAGAGGGCGAGGAGGGACAGAGTGCGGCTGTCAGACATTTCTTGGCGCAGAAGAGGCTGCATGAATATCCCATGAGGCAGACCGCAAGGCTTTTTGCTTGAAAGCTGACAATGGGGATTCAGGCTCTTCCAATCCGCTCCATTCCGGCCGTTGCGTACGGGCCACCAAAGTCACCGGGCTGACGAGTAAGATCGCGTTCCCGACGCCGCCGGCTTGGTGAGCCGACACAACGCATGTCGTCACCGGAGTCGGTCCGCGTGGGCATCTCTCCGGTATGGACCGAATTACACCCATCACGGCAACTTCCCGGAGCGAGCAAGCAACTACGCCCGGTTTTCAAGTGTGGTGCCAAGTATCAACCGCTTCATTCAGTCCGGATTGGCAACTCAGCTTTTCAAATTCTCACTGTAACGTAGTGCCTGGCAGTGAGGGAGCTCCTTGAGGATCTCCCAAAAGCCATGGCTGCATGAGCTGGCGTTTTGGAGGCCAGACATGAGGGTGCGTAATTACGCGTACGGTATCATACTCTGGACCCATGTGCCGATCCCAGATCGGTAAGGCGGTCCCAACCAAACGGTCCAGGAGGGCAGCCACTGGCGATCATGGCAACCCCGTCCTGCAATCCACATTGGCCACCATTGGGCGAGGTACGGCCTTGTCGCAATTTCTCGACAACGAGCCCGAAAGGATGGACCAAAGATGATTGCATTAGCTCGATGGCATAGCTGCAGAGATATCCACCATCCAGCTGCGACGGGGGTCTCGGTCGATGACTCCATGGTCCCATTTTGAGATCAGGGTTCGGGGGTGATCTCGACGAAACGCCGGAGGGGCTCGGCTCCGGGGCCGTACTGCACCCAATGATGGTATCACAGGCACTCAAGTTTCTCGTTGCTGTCAAGCCGGCGCCGGAGGACAACGGGCTTCGTCCGGGCCCGCATGGTGTCAGCGAGGCCGCCATCTGGTTCACACACAAACACTGCTTGGCGATCGGTGTCAGGAAACCAACCTGTCCAATCAGAAACCAAGCTCCTCTCATCGTTTCATCTCTTGGCGACTGTTTCGGTTCTCCAGCGCCATACCCCAGAAGTTGCCTGGACCTGGCCAGATCGTAGGCCATCGGACACAACCAACAACCGTGCATGCCTGGAGGCCCAAACAGTGGCCTCTCACAAACGCAGGGCACCTATTCGATCGCCGTTTTCACAAGTCCAACCTTGTCCATCATGGGGGTGCAGCGCCCTGTCAGCCACACCCTAGGTACCGCAGCAAGATGGTGGGGGTTATTCGTTGCGCACTGGATCGGCGAGCAACACCGCTCCTGAATCCTGATCGAGGGCCGTTTGGTGGTTCAGCAAACAAGTCACTTGAGTCGGGATGGGGTCCGATGGGCACAACCCGAGACGCTCAACACAGTTTCTATCCCTAGGAGTGCTTAAAAAAAGCAGACTGCCGAGGCAGATGAGGCAGTTGCCGACAGCAGAGCATGCTCGACGCTCATCACGGACTCCCCAGTGCGCGAAAGCGTGCACGAACCTCATCTGGCTCCGTCGCCCGGAGACCTGGTGGGGCCGTGTCTGCCAAGCAGCCGGCCGAATCCCGTTGCTCCCTCAATGGCACGATGCATGGAGCCTCCTCATGGCGACCTTCCCAGGCTGGGTGGTTTTCTTGCGAACACGAACCAACACGGAGGCCAACAAGGCGCTGTTCAACGCAGGAGCGTTTGGTCCAGCAGTCCATCAACGGCGCCTTTGGACCGAGAATCAGTTCCCGGCAAACCGACTGGCATAGAGGTTGCGGCCGGCGGTCCTCAATCCATCTTGCTTGCAGAGCTGACCGAAACTGGCACGACAATTTGTGCCCGGTCGGCGCTGCGATATTGCAGCACTCGAGACACCCGGGTGCCTGCAACAAAATAAGTTGACCCGACGCCGCGAGTATTGCTCCGGCAGGACCCCAGGATCTCAGTACCGGTCGGCTCTGCACTCTGTCGGTCCCATCCCGCTGTGGCGTTGCTGTAGGACAGTTCCTCCTTGCTGCGTGCGAACACACTATCACGTCGACTTTGGCTGCGGCATCCAAGATACTTTCAAAGGCCTTCTTGACGTCAGCGGACCCCCTGTGCCATTTGCCAATTCCGGAAGCAGTCAAACGGTAAGATGGCACGCCTCGGAGGCGCATGATTCGGTGGTTTCCACGGCCAGGTCTTCGCTGTGCTAGTTAGTCACGCCGCCGCGGACTGCCCCGGGTTGTCCTCCAGTGAGATCGTTGCATTCCGTTTGGGCGGTTTTTGGCACCCACCTCAGGCGCTGCGGCGTCCACGACCGCTCTAGGACCGGATTTTTAGGCGACACTCCTTCTCTGGGACAACGTTCGTTGCGCAGCCCACTCCAGGACAGGACCTCACAGGGGCCCCCTTGTCGGCTCCCGTTACCTAGGACCAGGCGCCCTGGCGCAATGCCTGGCTCCCGGTTTTCCATCCCCACACCACTCCTCCTAGCGTCGTGCGCAACTGCGAAGCAGCAACCTGCACCTACGGCTGCACCTAAATCGGAATCTGCAAGCTGCAACATGGAAAGCTCTCTGTTCCTGCTTCCCAGGCGGGCGGCCCACACACCCTCCGCAGCTGCGCCTTTGCATCCATCCCGCCAGAACACCAAAACACGGCAAAGTCACGTACAGTACGGTACCAGGTCAAGGCCCCCTCGGTCGTCCCTGCGCCCTCTTCTGGGACTGCACCCTCTGCATTAGCCTGCATGCCGCAGATGATGCCCCAGTCATCAGTCATTCCGGTTTACCTGGGACCTTACTCCATCTGCAGCGAGCGGTCCCCTGGCGTCACTGCTGCCTTCACGCCGCAAGGTCTCCCAGCCAGTCCTGCCCAGATGACGCTTGCGAGACCTTCCCAGGTTCCTGGGGCCTATAAGGCTGCCATGATGCCCTCTTCGGTCTGTTGACTGATGAGTCGACACCTCAGCCTTCGCATTGACAGGTCTAGTGCCTGATTACTCATTTCTCTTTTCGTCTTGCTTGCTTGCCGTTCGCTTCAACACCGTTTCTGCCGTCTTGCTCTGCCCCATTCCAGGTTGCTCCCTCTCCGGTGTTGCCTGAGCCGTTTTGCTCATATTTATTCTTTGCCCTCGCTCTCTTGTGCACATCTTCCCTACTAGTCAGTCACAAACTTGCACATCACGAGTCGACTCCCACTACAGTCGACACACATCATCTGGTCACATCTCGACCACCCCCCCAAGGCCAACATCAGAAAGGACTCACAACCCGGCGTCACATCCCACTCACCGGCAGTCGACAATCAGCCGCTGCCTCTTGCCCGCCCCCACAGACAACAGCTCAACAAAGTCTTCACGATGTGCTACCAGCTGGTTGAGCTGTACTCGGCCTGCCGATGCCTCTACTACCAGCACGCCGTTGACCGGTGTGCGGCGTACGGGAGGCCAGGCCATGGCATCCAGAGGAGGACGATACTAGTCGGGTACGCCTGCAGCGAGCACACATCACACTCCAGCGGATACGACTACTCGTACTCGTCGCAGTACTCGGACTCGGGGTACTACTCGGGAAGGTCACACAAGAGCAGCTCGCGAGGCCACTACCGGTGAAGCGTACTGTCTTCGATGATGGGCTGCTGCTCTCGGCATTCACCGCCACTGGGACGCTTCGAATTCAGGGACTGGGTGGCCTACCTCTACTCGTTCCGAGTTAGGCCCTCGGTACTCGCCCAGCCCCCTTCCCAGCTGTCATATCTCTTTGTGGGCCACGACCGCTTGATATCAACATCGGCACCTCCCTCCATCCTCTGACGGGAGAGCACGGGGGTTTAATGGCCGGACACCACTCCACTCTCACGACGAATGCCGGACCGGACTTTGGCGGGCAGTCATGTCATCGAAGACGGGAATTTGAGTCAAGACGAAAGGCACGGACGCGGAGGAAAGCGGTTGGGAACAAACACACAACGGTGTGTTTTGGCAGGCATTGGGACGAACTCGGACACGGCACACAGCACACGGTTTTCCAGGATCGATCCCGGTTTCGAACTTCTCGGCATCATGAAAGCATAGCGTCGGCATGGGAATGCATCACCACACAGCATCTCGCATTTGTACAACACCTCTCGCCCTCCCCGGTTCTTTTACTCCTGTATTTTTCTTTTCTTTTTCTCTTCTTCGTCATGGGTCAAGACGAGCTATGCATATGGGACACGATACCAGGCGTTTTCTACATTGGGGGAAGTGGAGGGTTCCAGGCAACTGGATTGGACGGCTTCCCTCTCTCCAACTTAGACTCGGGGGGTGTTTTTCTGTCTCAAGATTTCTTTTTTGTTTAGGGTTGGGAGCGTTGTTCATGTTTGTTTTATTTTTGGCTTATGGCTTCATGTTTGGATGTGTAACGTTGTTTGGATTCAGTTTTCGTTATGTCTAATTCCTGCTCTGGTAGCAGTGACGACCGCGGTCACACCTGGACGACGATAGGACGGATGAAGGAATGCCAGGAGGAGCAGCAAAGGACTGCTCCGCGGGACATAGTTAGACTCGGGTTTTGGGCACCCTCACTCTCTCCTGCCAGGCTGGCTCGGCGCCCTCTGGCGGGATTCCAAGGGTTGCAAACATTGCAAGGGAGCTACTGTTGAGGCTGGGCAAGATAGCGAGATTCTGACTGGATAGCGCAAATAGACGCTCATGTTCAGAGACAAATTGAGGCCACCGGGCCAAGGTCTGTAGGCTGCCGTGACGTCTCGAAAAATATGTCCCAATGCGGTAATGGCTCGTTCAGGCAGTGCACCCTCTCCCAAGACACGGCCACATCCTACCCCGGTTTTCGTGTCTTCCCCATGTCTGCTCCGCATGAGCAACTCTGCCTGAAGACCCCGAGTCATTGTTCCATAGAAGTCAAGACAACTAACTGACACAAAAAGGTGGTGCAACCAAATCCGCACAACAATACCATTGGCCGTCCCCCATTGACAGAAACAAAAATACCCCTGAACTCGCTTGCAGCAGCCAATCGGCAGCTACGGTAACATTGACACCGTCCAAAATATCTCGCTCTGGGCAACCATCGGGACTGACTGACAAATACAGAAACAGAACCCGGTGGTCCAGCAGACTGGTTCCACAGACGGACCTGGGGGTAAGGCGGGCGGCTGGATGTGTGGTGGTACAGAGCGAAGAGGCGTCGACTGGGGGGGCCAAAGCCTTGATTCAGCCTTGCAGTGTCAGCACCTTAGCAGCGAGTCTTCGGCGGTCGTCGGCCGCCAATCAGGCGTCCCGGGTGCCTGGGACGATAAAAATAGAGGGGCGAACCACGCGGGCAGGCTCTCCCTCTCTCTCTCTCTTCGGGGCATCTCAACGGTGTTTCTCTGGGGGAAGGGATCGGAACTGCGGATTGGTTTTGGGGGGTTGTCTCCGGGGTTGTCAGGGTTAGGTTGGCTGCGGTGTCAATGGAGACGAGATTCGCTGGATTTGGAATACATCCCGTCCATACAGCACAATAACACTCTCCCTAACCTGTACATGGCTCCGCTTCCACCAACTGCAAACCGGGAACCCATCACAGTGGAATATCAAGCAACAGTGGTTCCTTCAGAAAAACAACTCTGTGCGGTGCACGCACCTATTCACACCAGATCCCTACTCGTGTCAAAAGTGAAGCGGCGGCCATGCGATCCCACAGCGATCGGGCGCTACCGACGACCCCGCCGCCGCCGCCGTGCCGCCGTGCCGCCGCGCTCGGTTTTTTCGGCTGAAGTGACGACTCGGCTGGCGTCATCTCACCTCCAGGGTTGGATCAGGTGCCGCATGAGCAATGGGATTGCAAATCCCCAAGCTCGATACCATCACAGTGGTTGTTGGACACGTGGGATCCGGGAGGCCCGGCCTGGCGGATTCGGTGTGTGACGGTGGGTTGCGTTGCGGTGGGTTGCGTAACCACCATCCCACAATACTCAAGGTAACGGTGAGAGTAAAAAGGATGCACGCCCTCTCCCCCCTTCAACACAAACCCTACATTCTGCGCCGCAGCGCGTCGATATCTGCCGGCCACCCGGGCGCGTGTCTTGTCCACGCCGCAGGGATCGCTGCCAGACTTTGGGACGAGTCGGACCTACCCCTACCACACCCACGTAAGCCTCGTTTCTTGTGTGACGCTCGGTAATCGGCGTCATACTATTCTAGAAGCGTCTCATCTGCATGTCGGGTACATGTAGGGTGGTGTTCGACAGGCGCGGGTGGGCGGCATCGCGGCTCTTGAAACATGGCGGGCAGCAGCAGGGAAGAGGGGTGTCGTGTTAGTCCTGGATGTTGGATACTTGTCATGTGAATTAGGTGAAGGGGTGGTTTTTGGAATGGTGGAATTTGAGATGCCAAGCAAAGTTTCAAGTTGTGATGTAATCTGTAATTCATTGTATATTGTCCTTGTGTTTCAACAACACTTGCAACTGTCAGGGGCTGGGATTCACACACTCTCCCCCTCAGGGGCTCCCTCAGCTCCCTTCCCCCCTCAGCCTACCTACCCTGAGCTACCCCTGAAACCCGAACCCTGAACACTCAATGGTGCTGTCAGGGCTGCCCTGAACCTTAACTGAACCCCCTCAACACCAGGATTAGCCGGAGTTCAGCCGTCACCCTTATCGGCCGTCCGTTATCGATGGAGCCCGCGACGCGTCCAAGCACGTTAAGTGATTGAGCAGGCACCTGCTTGCAATTGACTTATTCTCAACGAGTTGAAGCAATAGCAACGCCTGCTTCTAGCCAGCTTCTGTTTACTTCCATGGTGGTGAGAAAATTCTCTTGAATTTCCCACCTTTCCTTTCACAAACTCACTCTTCCTTTCTCTCCCGTCTTCGCTTTTTCCAGCAGAGAGCGGCCTTGTTCACTGGGTCGCCTCTTCTGGATTATAGTATCCTATAAACAAACCTCACTCTCGCTCCCAACCGAGCAGACGAGCCACCCGATTTTCATCATCTGACCAAAACAAAAACAGAAAAAAAATCAAATCAGCTACACCATGGCTGCCACTGGCGATCTCGTGCCTGGCGGCCAGTCCATTGCCGACCATGGCGATCTGGATCTCAAGATCAAGTCGGCCCTCGCTGAGGCCCAGCTGCTTATTGACACTCGCCAGTACTCCAAGGCGCTCAAGGCCATCATCGAGGTGAGTTTATCCAGAAGTTGGAATCAATCGACACTGAGCTGACCACTTTGGTGCAAGATCGTGAACATGTGCCCGTGCGACCCTGCCGGCGATGGAAAGACGCGCCACGGAAAGGACAAGACTTGCTGCATCTCGCAGTGTGTTGCCGCCGTGAAGGACAAAGACCCCAATGCGCTTTACCAGGTCGCCAAAGGCCCTTGTGCTTGCGGATACACTTGGCCCACGTGCACCCGCCCGCTCCACGCCCAGTCCCTTGATGCCCTTGCGGAGTGTCTCGAGAAGGGAGAGCAGTATGTCTCCGCCTTCGCCACCGCGCTGAGCATCATCCGCCTGGATCCTGGCACAGCTGTGGTAAGTTTAAGAGCATGTCAAACCGCGTCACTATGACTGACACCGTTCCAGGGCTACTGCCGTGCGTCTAGGGTCCTCCGGTACTTGCTCAACAACTGCGCACTCTCGTCCAACACTGCCGTGGAGCGTGCTGTGGTTGCGATTGTTAAGGGAAACGCCAACCCGCACTCTATCATTCGGCTTCGCAAGCTGCTCTGCCTCTTCGTCGAGAGTGGACTGAACAACACGATTCGCTATCGTCACAGCCCGAAGGACACCTACGACGTGAGTAAACAAGCACAGAGTGCGTCCTCTTACGGGAATCCACCACCTAACAATGCTTTCAGGTTGTCCTGCAGCGCATGGCCTACAATCTCCGCATGGAGATTGCTCGCAGAGATCCAGTCAAGGAGTTTCCGGCCGAAGTCTCGGCCATGGTCTTTGCGCAGCTCGAGATCTCTACTCTCAGGTACGCAGTCACACTTGGTCTTTCCCAGCCCGTTAGTTTTCTAACACGCCCAAAGCCGTTGCCTCCGCGTCAACAAGCAGTGGTATCGCGCTGTCCTCGGAGACAAGATGCTCTGGACCGAAGTGAGACTCGGCCGACCCGGGAACCCGGGTCGTCACTTGATCAAATTTCTTCAGAGGCGCCAGGAGATCGCCACTCTCATCATCCGCAATGCGTCCGACTTTTTGCTGACGCCCCCCAAGCTGAGGCTCATGCTGCAAGGTCTTCCCAATCTCACAAAGTTGTGCCTTCATTCGGGCAAGTCTTACCCGCACCGGCAGGAGATCGAGCTCGACAATGAGGACATGGTCGTTGATGTCCCTCTCGCCCCAGCGAGGCTTATCGAGCTCTCCGCCATCTCGCTTGACAGCGGGGCTCCTATCAAGAAGATGCTGGAACTCAGCGTGGACACCCTCCAGGCGCTTGATCTGATCAATGCAGGCCCGGACGTGGATCGGGCCTTTCGCACAGTCCGGCTTCCGGCTCTGAAGAGACTGCGCATCATCGAAGGTGATTCGCAGGCCAAAGGAACTTTTGAGATGCCTTCCATTGAAATGGTAAGCCTGCCCTTCATTGCCTTTGACCCCTGAAACTAACCAGTTCAGGCGCGGATTGTGGTTGCCACGCCGAACCTCGAGCAGTTCCACCTGGATGGCTTCATGACCTCGTGGGCCCTGGGCCAGTCTTCGACCCCCGACAAGAACAACCTCTGGCAGTCCCTCACCCACCTTGTGCTTGGCCCGCACTTGCGCTACTCGCTCAACGCGGCCTTTGCACCGTGGAACTCGCGCTTCCTGCCTCCCCTGGCCAGCACCCTGCGGTCCATTGAGATTCTCGGCGTCATGCCTGACGTTGCCCACAACGTCTTGTTCGCCACCGACTCGGACGGCCTGGCGCCCGGCCAGGTTAGCGGCTGGGGCCCGCCCCAGGTCGAGTCTCTGCGGCCCCATCTCCCCAACCTGGAGGTGTTCCGGTACATTGCCGGCCTCGCCCATCCACGCGTCATGAAAGACATTCTCGAGACGGCCGCGCAGAACGGCACCCTCAAGGTCCTCGAGCTGGGCGCCACGACGTCCACGGGCTTCCCCCTCCCACCCGCGTCTCCCTCGCCGTCCGTCGCGGTGGACACCGACTTCCAGCCTCTGCGGGACTACGACTTTGCCATGTCCGAGAACCTCCACACGCTGGGCCTGCACGACTTCAACTTCCACTACGACCAGAACGACCGCTACGGCACCAGCGGCCGGTTTGACGGCCAGCCCTTCCTCGACTGGATCGAGTTCTTCCCGGAGCTGCACACCGTCGGCGTCTACCCGGGCCAGTGGGACGGCGTGGCCGCGTTCATCATGCGGCTGATCGTGCACCCGCGCGTCAAGACCATCCACCAGGAGTACCTCAAGGGCGCCGCCTGGGACGAGGCCAAGCGGCTGGCCGAGAAGACCGGCACGACCTTGCTTCACACCCCGAAGCACATGCCCGCCGGTTGGCCTATGATTATGGATTAATCGGTCAGGGCTGGTATTGTGGTTCAGGTTTGATGATTTACGACGAGACAAGACGATGATATGACGAAACGAAGTAACGAAGTAACGACACGGGAATCAGGAAGGCTAGGATAGCCTTTTGCATGTTCGGCGCAAGGAATACCAGCATCGGACCGCGGATCCTCACCTGGATCACTCATGGTCAGTTTAGTTGCAGGTTCTGCCGACGCTTGATGGAGTCGCCTCGGGCGAGCGTAGGACAACGCAGTCCGTCCGCATCAACGATGCTGCCCTCAGTCTGGTCAGTCCTCATCTACAGGACCTGTTCGCATTTGCATTTCCACATATTGCATCGGCATGAGCAATAGCTTTGGCGTCGTCACCGGCGCAGCACGGCACTTTCTCGGCTCCAAGAAAACCATCCGGGGACAACTCGGATGGGGTGACGGACCACTTTGTATTTTGCGTTCTGTAATGATACCCAAATAGCAGACACAGGGGCTGGCGGCCGAGGGAGCTTAGGTTTCTGAGGCCTCTCATGCCCAAAAATAAACACAAACATAATTAAATCTTTGCTGTGCTTGGTTGTTTGTGCATGTGATGTTCTCCTGAGGGTGGAATACTCCCGTTCGACGTTTGACGCTCTGTTGCACCGGGCCAGACAACATACACGGCATTGTTAGACATTTTTTTTGCTCTATATCGACGAGGAATAGGATGAAGAGCTGCTTCTTGGAGAGGTGGGTGTTGGTTTTGAGGATGGTCATCTACTGTCGATTCACTGTTCTCGCCGTGTGTTAGATGGCATTTCATTGACACCTCACCAATGGCCCATACACATCACACCACGGACATCACACACCCAGAGCTAACACGTAAACAAAAGCCACCAAGTTCTTGTCCGATACTAAGCTAGGGTGGACTGCAGTGCTAACCCAGGACCGCGGGTTATATACTGGTGGTACCCAACGACCTGATCCCCATATCCATGAAGAGGCTACCAAGGAGAAAGGAGAAAGAAAACAAAACATGAAGCCAACTTGACAAAACCTGAGAGGGTAAGGATACCTATAACTCCCTTTTCCTTTCCATCCATGGGGTATGTATGCTTGTTTCCCCCGCCAATGTACGCGTGTGTGATGCCATATCAAGCCTTTGAAGAACCAAACAAAAACAACAAACAGTACTGCAGACCAAAGCAATACAATATCAAAAACAATCCACGTCCCCTCGACGCATAACGATATGAGATCCAACCCTTAATTCCAACGATCACCCCACCTTTCTCTGTTTTTTGCTCGCGAACTCCCACTGTTCCTTCCCAAAGTTCCTTCTCCTTCCTCAACTCCCCGCTCTTTCCCCCTCCATCACACCCATCACACCACACCTTCAAACTTTTACTTCAACAACTCCACCCCCCACC
>Ga0247823_10002860_pt1 | contig 14171 bp, 13 predicted proteins | sample 13C_PalmiticAcid_2_FD_192426 | JGI IMG/M metagenome (GOLD analysis project Ga0247823, IMG submission 192426) | Soil microbial communities from agricultural site in Penn Yan, New York, United States - 13C_PalmiticAcid_Day30 | ecosystem: Environmental > Terrestrial > Soil > Agricultural land...
CCTATCCGCCGCCGCTCCCATCAGCGGCGGCACGCACGCGCCCCCAAACACGCCCGCGACAATCCACCCGCTCCCCCTCTTCGTATGCGTCCCCAGCCCCCTCATCCCCAGCGCCACGATCGTCGGAAAACAGATACTCTCAAACAGCATCACCACAAACACCATCGCCACCCCGACATCCCCGCGCTGCGTGATCGCCGGCCCGGCAAAAACGATGCACAGCGTCAGGAACACGCCAAACACGACCCGCGGCCGCGCGACGTAGTGCATCAGCGCGGCGCCCGCGAACCGGCCCACCGCAAACCCGGCCTGCGCGCCCGCCAGCAGCTTGCTGCCCTCGCTGCTCGACGTGCCGGGGCGCGTCTCGGTCGCGTAGTTGATGAAGTAGGACGCGATGGCGACCTGGCTGCCGGTGTAGCAGAACTGGGCGAAGGCGGCGTGGAAGAGGCGGTATTGTTTCCGGAGGGGGAGATCGTCGTTACAGGTGGTCCTGTTGTTTGTTGTATGCGTCTGTGCCGCTTGGAAGGCCATGTCGGCGTCGGTGATCTCGGGGATGGACGAGAGGTAGAAGACGGCCGCGAGGGCAAAGACGAAGCACGCGATGGCCAAGTAGACCCATTGCACGTTGCGCAGGGCGGTTTGTTCGTCAAACGTGAAGAAGACGTAGGAGCCGAGGACGGGGGCCACGACAGTGCCGATGCCGTTGAAGGCTTGGGCGATGTTGATGCGGATTTCGGAGAATTTGGGGGGGCCACAGACTGTGATGTTTTTCTTCCTTTAGTATTATGCGCGAAGAGAATGCTGTGAGAGAAGAGAAATGGGGGCGCACCAGTGATGTACGGGTTGGCTGCTGTCTCGAGCGAGCCGAGGCCGTTGCCAATGACAAAGATACACACACAAAAACCGGCAAAGGAGTGGTTGATGATGGCGGGAATGGCGAGCAGCGCGCCGAGGCCGTACAGAAACAAGCCCCAGATAAAGACGGCGCGGTAGCCAAAGTGGCGGAGAATCCAGGCTGCGTGGCCGAGAGAAGCGAGCGGGTACGCCCTGTATCAAGTTAGTCTCTCGATGGCATTGACAGCTACTGAAAGAGGCATTCACCCAAAGTAGGCTACCTGCAATCCCGATGACCGCGCCTTGTTGATGTCCAGTGTGTTCTGAAAGTGCTTGTTGAGCGTGTCCAGCAGGCCATAGCTGAAGCCCCAGAGAAAGAACAGGACAGTGACTAGACCGAGGGGATACAGGGACTCGCGGAGCGTCAACTCGGCGGCATTGGTTCGCTGGCTGTCGCGCACCCGCAGGGAGCGTTTCTTCCAGAATTCCCGGGACATGGTGGTTCAATCTCGGGCTGATCTAGAATTCTCTGTCCCTGACAAGAACGGGATGAGAGTGCCGGTGCTCCCATCGTATTTGGATGAGGTGCTGTCTCGTGGTCATCCCGCTGATCTCTCTATTCCCCGCGTTCAACGGGCCTTTCTCGGGCTATCAACACGCCGATGTTTGCCTGTCGGGATGCTCCAGGGCTAGGGCAACCCAGTTGCACAATCACGACGATGCTTGCCTGCCGGTGTTAGTGGTGTACGTTTGTACGATGCTCGGGTCATGTCCGAGGACAGATTCCACCAATTGTTCTGCGTTAAACGTAGGGGTGCAAGCCGAGGTGTTTGCTTACCTTCCCGTTCAGGCTTCCCCCTCTGCGAGTCTTGTTTTTCGTCTGCTGTGTCCCTGTAAGCCCGCCCAATCCTTTGCTACGACATCATAAGATCAGCGTTGCGCAGGATGGGTCCATGTGGAGTTCCGGGGCCAACAACAGGGGACCAGGCGGACGGCGCGGGGAAGCGTGGGGAAGCCAGTTGTAACATTGACTTTGCGTTCACATGCTTTCTCAAAACCTTGTTTGGAAAAGAAAGTCTCGGTTGTGTCAGATGGCGCGGGGTTTGTCATCTTAACACTCAAAATACCTGGTATCTTTATTTGTTTCGAAGCGGTCGAGAGCAGCTGCTTGAAGACCTAAAACGTAGGTAGGGACAGAGTCGTCCCAAAAGGTGACTCAACATACTGAAAAGGGCAAGCTGGCAAAAGAGAACACCACGACACCCAACTGTGGTGTTGGATGAATGCAAGTTTGCGTCAGCCGCGAATCGAACGCGGGGCCCATCGATGGCAACGATGGATTTTACCACTAAACCACTGACGCTTGCAGGGATATGGCTGCTTGTGTTGCTTTGGGGCAGAAGTTTAGTTCTCTAGACTCGGAGTCAGGGGAATCGCTTAGGAATGACTTGAGCGTCCCAAGTTGTATAGAATTTTATCAGCTCTAGTTCTTTGCCTCAGGTGCGACTGCAGCATTAACGCGGCTGGATCGTATCCTGTGCCCCTCTGTCTTGTCGTAAAGCAGCTCAGGGCAAGCAGAGGCCGGGGCGGCACAGCCTGGCTCCCCCATGCCAGGGGGTGTCGAGATCAGCGTGCCTGACTAAGTAGCCAGGGGAATACCTCTATTTATAGGGCTGACATCGTGTGTGAGAATCTTAGATGCTGCCAATTTTAACAGTTGGGAGCAGGCTGGTGAGACTTGATGAAGGCCGTCTCCAGCTATTCGATGCTTCGTATCCCCCGGCCGGATCAAGTTGGATCGCCCGGCCCTTGGTCAACAGACAATTGCATTACACGCTGGATCAAGAAACAACCCTAGTCTCTCATTGTTTCTGAATTCGCGGGGTGAAACAGCTTACCTAGGCTGGCCGCCGCCAACTGTTTACGAGTCGGCCGGGCCTGATGTTTGGATGTTAGAACAGAATAAGGCGGCTCGTAAACCTGCTTCGGGGTTGAGGTGTTTGAAGTTGTCATCCAAGGAGCCTAGGGCTCAAGACCATGATAAATACTGATCGTCTGGAACCGATTCTAATCTAAGTCTCGAACAGAAACATACACACAGACACTTCATCCACCACACTCCAGCGCCTCGAGTCACTAAGCATCACTAACGCAAGCACCTGACCTACCTTACTTGGCCCAGCAAGCCCAAGCTTTCAAGTTCGCACCGCTGTCAAGATGTCCCGCCCTACCATCACCCGTTATGTTCAGCTGCAGTCAGCCCCTGCGACCCCATTCACCGACAACTCCACGAACCGATATGTTCCGCCCCCTGCCAGCTTCCGCGCCATCACCTCATTCAATGCGCACCTGCTGAGCACGGTCTACGGCGCCAACTACGGCAGCAGGACCTTTGCCTCGGTCTACGTCGAAGGAGACCGCCACGTCCGGGCCCAAATCAGCTTCACCCAGGACTTCAGCATCCTGGTCCTGGACCACCTCCACAACACGGGTCAGAAGGGCCAGGCCAACATTGGCGACCTTGTGGCCCACTTCCTGAGCGTCAACGGGGTCCAGGCCTCGAGCGTCGGCTTGATCGTCATCCCCAACATCGCCAACCAGAGCACGGCAACGGCCATCAGGCAGTTCCTGGCCTACGAGGGCGCCGACCCCGGCCACTGGGCCGTGCCGGGCGATGACCACGGCACCACCGTCATGTCGTCGGACCTGGGCTACACCGCCGAGAGCGTGGCCAGACGGCTCGGCCAGGAGGTCCAGCGCGTCTACCTGGGCACTCTCAGCGGCAATCCCGCGTTTGCCGCGGCCTTGGGCTCGAGCAGGCACACCTACCCTCCTGCCCAGGCTCGCACTCGTCCGGTCAGGCCGCAGGCCAAGAAGAAGAGCAAGCGCAACTGTGACTGCATCATCTGCTGAGCATGGGTTGCATCTCGGGGTGGTGTTGTGATGTGGAGGTGGCGAAGAGCCGGGCTGGGACCCGAGGCGCAGTGCTTGGTTGGAGGCTGGGTTCCTCGGCTGCCATGCTGGCATGGCGGACTTGTATCTATGCGTCTCCTTTAGCAGGCGTGAACGGTAAGCCTGAGTGGCATAGATAACGCGGAAGAATTGGTCCATGTTCCAACTTGACCCTACGGTGCATATCATTGCTTCCACGCTGAGAGATACCAACAACTGTCTCGTCGGTTAGAGACTTGCTCTGACTGACCCTTTACATTGCTCTTCTGTCCGATCCAATTACCTCCTTAGGTAGGAGGCACGAACATGGTCACAAATCTCAGGGCGCAGATGACAACTTTCTGGCCAAAATATTTTCTGGTTGCTTTACCTAGCGAATAAGTCGTTGCTGTTTGCAAACTTCTGAGCGCACTAACGCGAGGCGGAACAGTTGTCAGCTGATGGTCAATGCTGGCAGCTCATTGTCTCCCTGCCAAGCTGCCCCCGCGCAATCCATGCCCTTTTCGGTGTCTTGGTCCCCAAGAGATTGTTCGGGATTCGCCTTGGCTTTCTCATCCAACATTCAAAGGCGCTTGCCGATCAGAATCACCGTTTGCCGCCATGAGAAAGAGAGTCCTGTTGCCGTTGCTGCTCACCGCAGTGGCCCCGGTGAATGGTGATGTTCGGATCGGTTATTATGTAGCCCCCGGCGCGGGGACAACCGGTAAGCATGGTGCTTTCCTGAGTCCCTCTCTCACCAATACTAACTCGACGCGACAGCGGTGGTGGCCTCCTGCGTGACCCAGACCCCAGCATCGCAACGCTGGAGCAACGTGGGGAGCATCGGTGTGTGTGTGGAAACGAACGACAGAAGCGATTCTGGCACGATGACGACGAACTACTTTCAGGGCGAAGTCTGCGATGGAAGGTCGGCCAGTGGTCGCTACTTTGCGAGGGCCGATGACCGGTCCGCTACTGTCAGCGTCAGTTTCGGGTGGTAAGTCGAAGGGCCCCTGCGCCAAGATCATCGAGGCAGATAGAGCCCGACCTTCTTGCTAACCGTGCGGCTAGTGACCGCTCATGCGCAACGATTACTATCTTCCAAGCGTCGCCCTCTGTCTTGCCATCCGTTTCGTTTATAGGCTGCCCCGAACAGATCGGCCTGCCTGCTGAAGCACGGACAGTGTATGTCGAGCTTCCCAGCGGCATCACCGCTGCGCCGGGCTCGGTGGCCTCATCCGGTCCACGGAGCTCGACACCGACCATATCGAACCCCACCCAAACCACAACTACAAGCGACACGCCAAGCGGTACCTCAGAGGTGCCAGGGCCGCAGGGTGACGCTTCAAATGTGCCGGTCATCGTTGGCGCGGTCGTGGGCTCAGTCGGAGGCATCGCCCTCATCCTGCTTGCCTTCTTCCTGGGCCGGCGACACGCTGCCAAGAAGCGCACGACCACTCAACTGGGTGAGTCGTATGAAAAGCCGGAGCTGGATGGGACTGCGGTCGGAGCGGGCTCGGGCGGACAGTTTGCGCACGGAACTGAGGAGATACAACAGGTCGCGTGGAGTCAAGCGGCCTGGGGTCCGCAGCAACAACAGCCACAAGTTCCACCCCCATCAGAGCTTTCATCGAACCACCCAGCGGCGCACCAGTTATCGGCCGAGAGGGGACCATACGAGTTTGCTGGGTCTTACGAGTACTACGCCCAAGCTCACCCAGCGGCACCGGCGCAACCGGGGCAGCAGCATTGAATCCCGGCCCTGACATCTATCTGCCCCAAGTCCCTCAACATGGCCACCCCTTAACCTCCGTTCCGTACCCAAACAAACACATACGACCATATCCGCGCGAGAATACGGGATCCCGTCCGCTCTCCCCTCGTCAAACGCGTGAGAGCCAGATCAGTAGTTGGGTCGGTGACGACCAGCGAATCCCTGGTGTTGTATGTTTTTGGCTCTTTTTGGGGGTTTGGTGGAGTTGGTGTGGAGTGGCCAGCTGTGAAACTCAGAAGGAAAGGGGTTCGAGATGCACGTGGATTGGGCGGGGCAGGAGGAGGTGCTGGGGAGGTATTTGGAGACGGGTTTGGGAATCGCTATAATTTTGAGCAGGAGGTTTGAGGGTTCTTGGGAGAGAGAGCGAGGTTGAGTTGCCGACTAAGAGGGTTGGGGCGACTGGCCATATTTTAGCGCTGGACGACATGACATCACACAAGTGTGATTGTTGCGAAGGTTATCATCATGAATATGTTGCAGCAGGTCGAACCCGTTTCCGCTAAATGGGAAAGAGTATAATGACAACAACGAGGCGAACGAGAACGAAAGTGTCAACGGCAAACCCGAGGACAACGACAAAGGTCGCATAATTTTGGGACCTTCCCTTGGCATCGATCCACCAGAACCAGGTGTAGATTTAGGCTTCCTTCTACCGGCTCAAGATTGCGCCGTCCCGGTGCAGGATTTCTCATCTGGAGGAACTGAAAACATGTGGGAATGGACTGATGGAACCATCAAGATGGGTTGATGGAGCTGGCGTCCTGAACGACATCCGTGCCTCTGTCCCTCGCCTTGCTTGAGCCTCGCATCCCTGTCTGCTTGGGTTCAGCTGGGTCCAGACCGCCCTTTTAGCCCTTGTCTTGTGCCTCTTGCGCCCCTTGCATCGCTTGCCGCGGTTCCAGGGGAACGGGCCGTTTGCTCAAGCTTCTTGATCCTTCAGCACGGCGTCGTCCCAAGACCGTCCGAAGCCGGATACCTAGGTAGTGTCGTCGAGGAACACAGCAACATCAGATGGTTTCTGCTCGAGAACAAGTAACTTCCAAACCGTATGTGTGGATCACACTCGCTTTTCAGCCTTCGTCCTTGCTCTGGCCACTGAAGAGACATATTATAATGTGATGAGATACAGACATGAATGAGTCCAACGGCCTTTTGCTCTGAGCAATGCCTGGGTCGAGAGCATGGGAGACTGGGCTGGTGCCTGGGGCGTTCAATTTCGGCTCTTGAAGGCTGTGCTACTGTGCATCTCGGGTCGTAGGGCCGTTCCGCCGCTTCAAATTCCGTCGTGGAATCAGGGACCCCTAAATCCAGCGCGCTTGGCGTCAGCCTTGATCAGACTCAAACGCCACAATGCCACATCGCGATGCAGCGCGGCAGCGCCTAGCTTCGCCAATAGATGGTTGAGTCCCATCCTCTGGCGCCACCATCCTTCCGTACCAACATCCTTTCGCTTGCTGGGCTCTTGAACCGTCCTGGCTAAGTCTGTTCGTCCTAAACTCCTGAGAGCTATCACGGAACTGGCAGCCTTGATTCCAAAATCCTGTCCCAGTCGGCAGGGCCGAGGCGGGCACCATGTCGGCTACCTGGTATGCGCCTCCTCGGTTAGCTGTGGAAAGCAGGCTTCCTGAACTTCGACGCCGTTCACGACCACAGCCCACCGCTTTCAGGCTTTGAGCCGGGGGGGCACAGATGGCCAAACGACAGCATCTCGTCTACGGCTGACGACGGGGACTTGGGCAGGCATCATGATGGCAAACAGCTCAGGACCAGCGCGAGTATAAAAACCTCCATCTGGCACCACGGACTCTCGTTCTGTCTCCAGCATCTTCACCAGCTTCACCATCACCCTTCTCAGCAAGATTCAAACCACTCCTTCCGCCGCTCTTCTTTGCTACAATCGTCACGATGCTTCTGACTCTTCTTGTCGGCGGCCTGCCGCTCATCTCTGGCATGGCCACGGGCACAGTTGAGCGCCGGGCCTCTCCCAGCGTCCTGGTGTCCCTATTTCGCGACAAGGTGACCAACAAGAACTCTGTCATCGTCACGGACGAGGCCCGGGCCACAACCTACGGCCACAGCTGCGCTGCGACTCTGGCGCTTGGATCTCTGAACATCGCCTACGACGTGAACCAGTTCGGAAGCGGCACGCTTCAGTTTGGTGCCACGGCCTACACGGTCCACGTGGATCCCGCTTTGTCCGGCGGCGCCAAGTGCGGCGCCGTCTACGACGACACGGAACTGCACGTCGAGTGCGTGGTTCCGTGGCCTGCTGGCACCGAATTGGTCGAGCTGCCCGCCGACGCTACCCAGCCCTGCTTCGACGACCACCTGGCCCGCCGCACCGTCTTCGGGCTCGACGGAGGCAGCCGTGACGTGCAGCTCGGAGACCTTGTCTCGCGTGACGTCGAGGCCAGAGGTCCCGGCGGCCATGCCAGGAGGCAGGCAGGTTCCATCGGCCCCTTCAACTGCAACCCGTCCCAGACCACCAGGCTCGTGGGCAACGGCAACCCGCATCAGAACTACCACCACATTCAGCTCAGCGTAGGCAATCCCTTCACGCCACAGTGCACCTGCTTGCGTGCGCGCCAGACAGAGACCACCAACTAACACCAATCACAGGAAAACGCCGAGTGCAGGAGCGCCTCCCAGTGCAGCGTTGGCTACGAGAGGTCAAAGTCGTACAGCATCGGGTGGAGCGCCACCGCGGGCGTGCCCTGGATCAGCGGCGGCTTTGCCGTCCAGACGACCTGGACGACGGGCAACACGTACGAGTGCCAGGCCGGCAAGAACCAGAAGGTGTGCATCAAGTACAAGACGGCCATGACGGCCTACACCGTCCAGAAGGGCTGGCGCAACCCTTGCACGGCCCAGACGAATTGGGAGTCGCAGAACATCATCATCTGGAGCCCCAACAAGAACAACAAGGGCGGCGCTTACTACTGCGCCACCGGCTCCGCCTGCACGTGGCAGGGCGACTGGAAGCTCGTCAAGGAGGGCCGTGCCGGAGGTCCTTGAGTGGTTTCCTCAAAGAGACAGAAGCGAGTGTCTGGTGAGATTACCCCTTCCTGAAAAAGCTGGAGTGCAAATGTCTAACCCGGCTTTCCGCAGTCGACTACGCCCATCCGAGGCTCCCTGCTGGACCGATGTCGGGCAAAATGCAAACTGTCTCACAGGACGCTGAGACGAGATCCGGCTTTCCTATCATGTAACTTAGTCAGAGCAAGTCTTCTGTCTGGGCTTCACTTCATCCCTAATTAGAATCTGCAGGAAGGGGGGGAGGGATTTGGCTATCAGCCCTTTTGTTCCCTTTTGTATAATCACCTTACCTAGAATAGATTGTAACCATTTCTTTCCAAGTTGTGGGCTTCCGAAACACTTTGCCGTGCCTGCCAGGTGACCTCACATTGAATCCCCGCGTAGCCCACCCATCCCATGGATGAGAAGTTGTCAGCTTCTTATCCAAACAGCAAGGCGAGAACTTGCCATCACTCTCTCGCTCAAATTCACAGTCATGGTTAAAACATGACAATGACTTTGGGCTTTCCATTTTAGTTAACCTTTACATAATTTCAAATCTCACCGAAGTACCTTGCATGAATCATGGCAGGTCAAAGCTGTTGCACGAGGATTTTCCAGGGGCTAATTGTTGCTCTGACCAGCGGTGTCTCCGCGTCGTACCTATTAAGTTCCGTCCCAGAATGTGAGACCGCTCCGGTGTCTTGGTCTGCCACCTGACTCGCCTGCTGAACTACACGCTCTCCATCCGAGTCCTCTCTCCATACCGGAGCTTGTAGACTGCTGGCAAAGTCAGACAGCGCAAAGGAGCAAAGGAGCACGGCCTTTCATAGCTACCAAACTGCAAAAACTGCACCACAATGGCATTATTGCTCAGAAAGTACCTGGGTACCTATCCAGTGCCAGTTGGACGATTTTGCCTCCCCTCTCGATCAGACGCCACAGAGTGCAACAACACGAACCCTGAGGTACAGGAGGCGCAGGTGCAGAGCAGTTCGTGCTGCAGGGCTCTGCTGTAGTAATCCCCAGTCCCCTCCTTTAACTTGGCTGACAGCCTTGCAGATACGAAAGTTGAGAACAACAACAACAACAATGAACATGGCATGTACCAAGCATATTGATCATCAAGTTGAGAGACAATGGAGAAGCCAAGCTGGGAATAACAAGACCGCATCACAGACCAGGAACTTTATGGCAGGTTTTAGACGTGTTCAAGCACACAGCTCGCGTTTAGCCACAATGCCTCTCTCCCTTCCGGGTTTGTGCAGAGACTTGTCGTGTTGTTGGATCAGACGAAATACGTACTCACACCGTAATGCCACGTGTCGGACTCGGACCCCGAGGAAAAGCTGGTCGAGTTCAGGGCCGTCATTACATCATTGTCTGGTCCCTGCAGGTACAAAGGCTGTTTGAACAACGTCGGAGTGGTGTTGTTGCTAGATGTGGTTGACACACGTTTTGAGACCACTTCAGGCATATCGCAGCACATCGCACATCAGAATCCATCCACTGTTTCTAACCGCGCCATCTCTTCCGCCCTGTCTCGTACTTCTAGCTGGAGTTGTACATACACACAATGTGAAAGTCGAAACCTCTTTGAAAATGCACGTGGAACGCTGGTCCACTCGAATTACCGCGGCCGGGGCCCTGGCCGACACGGCAGAGGGTGGATACGCGCCAAGATGGCGCCGTTCAGCTCCGACGAGGCGGCACGGCTGCTCGCGTGCTCAACGGTTTTGTCTCCACCTGTCAAACCATGTCTCTGCCATCCTTTGTCCTGTTTGCTGCCGCGGATTCGAGCTGGAACCAGCGAGCGATTCAAACCCCGTCTAGTAGGCATAGAGAAGGAGGAAGGCAACCATGAGGGCGAACAGGCCGGTGGCTTCGGCGAAGGCGAAGCCCAGGACGGCGTACGAGAAAAGCTGGCCTGCAATTGATGAAACTCGTCAGCTTGGGGCGATTCGGCGATGGCGCTGATGACCGTGTCAATTCTTACCTCTAAGAGCCGGGTTGCGAGCGACACCGTTGATGAGCGCGCCGAAGACAGTGCCAATTCCGACACCGGCACCCGCAAGGCCGATGGTGGCGGCACCTGCTCCGTGCACCTTGGCAGCCGTGATCAGGGCCGCGGCGGTCGACTCGACGACGACGCTCCGCGATTGCATCGCACCGCGAATCATCGTGGAGGCGAAGGTGTTGCGACCGCCATTGAGAAGCAGGCCATTGCGGCCAGTCGCCTGGCGGGCGGTGGAGATGGTGGAGATGATGGAGCTTGGGACGCGAGCTAGAGACGAGACGACCTGGTAAATAACGCACCCGGCAGCGAGCAGTGGAGCTGACAGTGGCCCACTCAGTGGAGAACGTACCCGATCCCTGCGTTGACATCAGACGGGAAGGCTGCTTCATGCCCATGCGGGCGACAGCGCCAGGCAACCGGCTTGAGGCGAACATTTTGGCGCGGAGGGTTGATGAGGTTGATGGATGGAGTGTGTGACGGGTGAATTGGAGTTGAACGGAAGTAGGAAGGGGAAGGGAAAAGAGGCGGGAGCGAGAGGGGGTGTCAGTTGTGCGGGGATTGGTTCCTGAGGCACCAAGGTGTCACAACATGAATGGAACGGCAGGAAGGGCAGCCGTGCTGGCCAATGGCGTCCGACGTGCAGACAGGCTTGTTTTGTTCTGGCAAGAGCCGTGCGAGGCAAATCTGGGGAAACCCGGGAAGGAGCAGGAAGACCTCGACCGGTTGAAGTGATTTCCCCCGACACGAACCGCCGCAGTCAATTTGGCATCAGAATGAGGAGATTCTCGAGTGATTTTAATTCCACATCTTTCGGTCTGTCCCCAATGCATTGCCTGCTAACCTACCTTTTCATGTTTGCCAAAATCCAAGGGCGAGACCCCGAGACAATCGATGGCTGGAATGGCGTTGTCGACCGTGACCCCGATGCTCTTGCCAAGAGCACCCTGGTGCTGCCCCAGATTAAGCCAACCAATTTCGGCTGGCCTGCGGGGTGAGCTCCTTATTGGCCAATGGCGCCGTCGCAGCCAGGTGACGCCCCTTGCTCCTGCTTCCTCCGCACAGGAAGGTCGAGTGTGATGCCACCTTGCATTCGCACTTCGGTGTGATGCGCCTCAGAACTCGCCGACTGCTGCAGGGTTTGTTTTTCCTTAAACCGCGCAGACATCCAGGGCAAGAGTTCAGCTCCAGCTGTGTTCTCGTGTTCTCGTCGAGGTCTCGACCTACATTCAACTCAGGTACTCCACTCCTCTCGGGTTGTGTGCTCGTGGTCTCCTTCGGCCCCTCACCACACAAGTATGGACGGTGCGCGAGACACATCGAACAGTCAGCCTTGCTCCTGGCCTGTTCCAGTCCTCCCGACTTTGGGCCACGGCGTCTGTTGGGAAGAACGACAGGCTCATGCACCAGCGAAACTATCATCGTCGTCTCCAGTTGCCGAGATCGATCCCCTGCTCGTTTGCCTGGAAGCTCCACTTCCCCAGATTCCACCCCCGCGATCGTGTGGATCTGGTGGAGCGCCCGATTCCAAATATGGGCGAGTCGCGTGATGGACAGTGAGAGCACCGTGTTTTCGGTTGACATGGCATCAGATCAGTTTTGGCCCGCTTTTATGGACTTGGTCTACGAACTGGAATCTCGTCAATTTTGCAACAAGCTCACTGATGATGATGCCGAAACGAGGCCCAACCAAGAAATACCCGGCCCTGAAGGGCTGAAGCCAACACTGTGGAACCTGAAAAGCCTCGCGGCGCCCAGACCAACCTTTGCCGAAAATATGGAGACGGAAGAGACTGAGCCTGCCAAGTCATTCCGATAATCTGATAACAAAAACAGGCAATAACGAGATGTTCTCGGTGATCTATTGTGTGTTGGTGACATGGATACTCTGGCCCTATCCTTCTTGGCAGCAGGAGGTTTTGGTGTACTCATGGAGGGATAAGAGCACATCAAATCATGACGCATTACCCGTCTCGGAAAATGGGTTTTTCATATGTTCAGTTTGTAGCTCTGCCTTACTTTCAAGTTCACACTGAAACACCGACATCATGATGGGTTTGCCTCGGATCAGCATGTTCCGCCTTCCTCGCGAGGATTGACAGCCAAGTTGAGGAAGGACCCAACGTAGCAGACGCGGAAAACAAAGAGCATTGAAACCTTGGAGTTGGCATGTCAGTAGAATTTGATCCACGGTTTGGAGTCTGAAACGCTCAACAGCATTGCTAGGCTGTAAATTTTCTTGCAGTCACTTACATGGCACCCGCGACCCTCCCTCGAAACCAACACCATAACCACAATTTATCATGGCGGCCACTATCTTGGTTGACGACGACGAGCTTGTCAAGAAAGCCAAGCTGCTCGCCACGCGAGACGACCGTGGCTTATTGGTACATGCCCTGCTCGAGTTCGAGGGTTCCGGGACCACCCCCTTCGGCTGGCTATCATTCCCGCCTCCCCAAAGCCAGATCGAGGATCTTCGCAAAGCCATATGGTATGCTGAACCATGTATCAAGCTGGAAATTGCCAGAATCGATACCAGAGCTCAAGGTACGAGAAGCTCTCCAGAACAAAAGTGATCTGGGCTCTGACTCCCCTCAGAAGACACAAAAGCCCGCGAGGATTTCGGCATCCCAAGGGCCTTGGCTCTTCCGCTCCTCTTCTTAATCTCCAGACCTATAAACAAAAGCCAGACAGTCCAAGAGTTCGACCGCTTCATCAACCCCGCCCGAGAGCACCTCGAGTGTCTCCTGAAACACGCCCCGCGCAGCCCCGGGACAGGCGCCATCAGCAGCTCTCCAACCGAACTACGCATTCACGCCCTCTCCATCTTCACCGTCGTCCCCTTCCTGGCCTGGAGCTCCCTCTGCCTCTTTGAACACCACACGCTATCCGAGGCCATCCTCGCTCTGCGCGCTTACATGACTGAGCTGCGCACCTCCGGACCTTTTCTCCTCGACACGGTCTGCCCGCGCTGCAACAACAAGCCCGGCACCACGAGCCCTCCCTCTTGTGACTGCGTCCGCCACCCCACCGCCATGGGGAACGCCTTCGCCGTGGCCGGTATGCTGCGGCTCCTCGGGATCCTGCTGCTCATCCAATCCCACCCCACAAACACCCAGACCAAAATGGGGTGGGACAACTGGTCGGTCGCAGACAGCGTGAGTTTCGAAGCGAACCGCCTCCTCTCCGACATTCTCGCCATCCTCCAACTCCCCACCCTCTCACAAGCCACCGTCACCGCCAGCGTAGACAAGGACACAAACCTGATATGCACCCTACTGGACGACGTGGCCTCCCCGCCAGACGTCGGCGCCGCGGCGCTGCTGGTGGCAAACATCTACCACCTGGCCATGCTCTGCCCCGAGGCCGTGCCCAACGAGCACCTTGCCTGGGCTGCGGAGCACTACGACGCTGTGAGAAAGTGGGTGGACGACGAGCCGGACGGGGACCTCTTGCGGAAGACGGGGCCGCCGTCGTGCATGACGTATTCTTGTATCCTGATGATGCTGGGCGCTCGAAGGAAATTTCGTTCGCTGGAGGTGGCACAGCGAGGGGAGGCAACCAACTCGCGACTGGTTCGGGGGGTGATAGAGTGAGGGGGGC